>Ga0255342_1002464_pt1 | contig 22825 bp, 23 predicted proteins | sample wastewater_treat_3_FD_192416 | JGI IMG/M metagenome (GOLD analysis project Ga0255342, IMG submission 192416) | Wastewater microbial communities from Lulu Island WWTP, Vancouver, Canada - plant14 | ecosystem: Engineered > WWTP > Wastewater > Unclassified | place: Canada: Vancouver, British...
AACACGTGTACGTATGAAGTTTCCATTATCATCTAGTGGAGCATTACCCTGTGCGATAATAATATTTTCTTCTTCTTCCGCAGAAAGATAAATAATATCCTCTTTGTTTAAATTTACTTTTTTGTCGTCAACTTTACGGTATGGCGTTTCTATAAAACCTAAATCATTGATTTTAGCATATACACAAAGAGAAGAGATCAACCCAATATTTGGACCTTCTGGCGTTTCGATTGGACACAAACGTCCATAATGCGTATAGTGAACGTCACGCACCTCAAAACCAGCTCTTTCTCGTGAAAGTCCTCCTGGTCCAAGTGCAGATATACGACGTTTATGTGTCATTTCTGCAAGCGGATTCGTTTGATCCATAAATTGAGACAATGCATTGGTGCCAAAAAATGAATTGATTACAGACGAAATTGCTTTCGCATTGATTAAATCAATTGGCGTAAATACTTCATTGTCGCGTACATTCATCCGCTCACGAATAGTACGTGCCATACGTGCAAGTCCAACACTGAATTGATTGCATAATTGTTCACCAACCGTACGTACACGACGATTACTTAAATGGTCAATGTCATCTACGTCAGCTTTAGAATTTATTAATTCAATGAGATAACGGATAATGGCAATAATATCTTCTTTTGTTAATACTTTAATTTCAGGAGAGATATCTAAATCTAATTTCTTGTTAATTCTAAAACGACCAACATCCCCTAAATCATATCTTTTTTCTGAAAAAAACAGATTATAAATAACTTCTCTAGCACTTGCATCATCTGGTGGTTCGGCGTTACGAAGTTGTCTATAAATATATAAAATAGCCTCTTTGTCAGAGTTACTTGGATCCTTTTGTAATGTGTTGTATATAATACTATAGTCTGAACTGCTTAAGTCCTCTCTATGCAAAAGTACTGTTTGTACATTGGCTTCTAATATCTCGTTTACATGGTCGTTGTCTAATATTGTTTCACGATCAATGATAACTTCGTTTCTTTCAATAGAAACAACCTCGCCCGTATCTTCGTCTACAAAATCTTCAATCCATGTTTTTAATACTCTTGCAGCTAGTTTTCTCCCAACAGCTTTTTTAAGGTTGGTTTTAGTTGCTTTAATTTCTTCTGCAAGATTAAAAATTTCTAGTATATCTTTGTCGCTTTCAAAACCAATGGCACGTAGCAATGTTGTTACAGGAAGTTTCTTTTTTCTGTCAATATACGCATACATTACGTTATTGATATCTGTTGTAAATTCAATCCACGAACCTTTAAATGGGATAATACGTGCTGAATATAATTTTGTTCCGTTTGTGTGTAAACTTTGCCCAAAAAATACACCAGGTGAACGGTGTAACTGTGATACTACTACACGCTCTGCTCCATTGATAACAAAAGTTCCTTTTTCGGTCATATATGGAATAGGTCCAAGATAAACATCTTGGATTACTGTATCAAAATCTTCGTGGTCAGGGTCGGTACAATATAATTTTAATTTGGCTTTTAAAGGGACACTATACGTTAAACCTCTTTCCATACATTCTTGTATTGAATAACGAGGAGGATCAATATAGTAATCTAGAAATTCTAAATTAAAATTATTTCTTGTATCTGTAATGGGAAAGTTTTCTGCAAAAACTCGATATAATCCATCATTTTTTCTTTTTTCAGGAGGTGTATCAAGTTGGAAAAAGTCTTTAAACGACTTTAATTGTACTTCTAAAAAATCTGGATAATCCAGTGATTTTTTAATGGATGAAAAGTTTATTCTTTGGTTACTCATAGGGTATGACATCTATCAACGAAGTGGTTAATCGAACATGTTTTATACATAAACATAAAAAGGTTTAGAACCTATTTTAATAAAGGCTCTAAACCATATATCCTGATTACCAGGATATTACTATTTCAATTCAACTTCAGCTCCTGCTTCAGTCAATTGTTTTTTCAAACCTTCAGCTTCGTCTTTACTTACACCTTCTTTCACTGCAGATGGTGCAGCATCTACGATATCTTTAGCTTCTTTCAAGCCTAAACCTGTAAGTTCTTTTACTAATTTTACAATCGCTAGTTTGTTTGCACCAGCTGATTTTAAAATTACATCAAATGAACTTTTTTCTTCCTCTGCTGGAGCTGCTTCTGCGGCTACTGCTGGACCTGCTACTGCTACTGCAGCTGCAGCTGGTTCGATACCATATTCATCTTTTAAAATTTGAGCTAACTCGTTTACTTCTTTTACAGTCAAATTAACTAATTGCTCTGCAAAAACTTTCAAATCTGCCATGTTACTTATGTTTTAAATTAAGTTCGTAATTAAATTCTTTTATTCTGTTATTTGTTAGATAATGTTTCCAACACTCCATGTAATGTATTTCCTCCTGATTTAAGAGCTGAAATAACATTTTTGGCAGGAGATTGCAACAATCCAACGATTTCTCCAAGAAGTTGTTCTTTTGACTTAAGTGTGATTAACGACTCTAGTTGGTCTTCTCCCACATAAAAACATTCTTGAACATATGCTGCTTTCAAAACAGGTTTTCCATTATTTTTCTTATCTTTTTTAAATTCTTTGATAAGTTTAGCAGGAGAATTACTGTTGTTTGAAAACATAATAGAGGTAGACCCTTTGAGAGTTCCAAATAAAGGAGAAAAATCTCCTCCCATATCTTCAAGGGCTTTTTTGAACAACGTATTTTTTACTACAAGCAATTTAATGTTTTGATTAAAACATAGTTTTCTTAAGTTACTTGTTTTTTCCGAGTTTAAATCGGCTATATCTGTAACATAGAAACAATTATATGCTTCAATAGTAGATTTAATTTGTGCTATAATTTGGCTTTTATCTTCCTTTTTCATACTTCTTCTAATCGTTTAATTATTCCACTGATTTAGGGTCAATTTTAATACCCGGGCTCATTGTACTTGAAAGATAAATGCTTTTAATATATACACCTTTAGCGGCAGTAGGTTTAAGTTTATTAAGCGTTGAAATAAATTCTTTTGCATTGTCTACTAGTTTATCTGCAGTAAAAGAAACCTTTCCTACAGAAGTGTGTACAATACCAAACTTATCAACTTTAAAATCTATTTTCCCTTGCTTAATTTCTTTAACGGCTTTACCAACTTCATTGGTTACTGTTCCACTTTTGGGATTTGGCATTAAACCACGAGGACCTAAAACCCGACCTAAAGCTCCAATTTTACCCATGATAGAAGGCATAGTGATGATAACATCAATATCTGTCCACCCACCTTTAATTTTTTCAATGTATTCGTCAAGACCGACATATTCTGCACCAGCTTCTTTTGCTTCTGCTTCTGCATCGGGAGTACATAATACAAGAACCCTTACTGTTTTTCCTGTTCCGTGAGGAAGAGAAACAACACCTCTAACCATTTGATTTGCTTTTCGAGGATCTACACCCAAACGAACATCTATATCTACAGATGCATCAAATTTGGTGTTGGTAACGTCTTTTACCAAGCTAGCAGCTTCTTTAAGAGAGTAGTTTTTACCTACTTCAATCTTTTCCAAAGCCAACTTTTGATTTTTTGTTAGTTTACTCATGTTTTTAATTGAAGAGATTAATTACTACTAGGGAATTCACCTTTTATGGTTATACCCATACTTCTCGCTGTACCTGCTACCATTCTCATTGCAGAGTCAATAGTAAAACAGTTCAAATCTTCCATTTTATCAGTAGCAATAGCCTTTACTTGATCCCAAGTAATTTCAGCTAGCTTTTTACGGTTAGGCTCTGCTGAGCCGCCTTTTAACTTCGATACCTCAAGTAACTGGATGGCTACAGGAGGAGTTTTGATGATAAAATCAAATGATTTGTCTGAATAATAGGTAATTACAACAGGTAATATTTTACCTGCCTTGTCTTGGGTTCTGGCATTAAATTGTTTGCAAAACTCCATAATATTAATCCCTTTCGAACCTAATGCAGGTCCAATAGGAGGAGAAGGGTTGGCAGCGCCACCTTTTACTTGCAACTTAATAAGTCCAGCAACTTCTTTAGCCATATTAATTCATTTTTTAAATTTAGAAAATATTTGAAAAAGCAACAACAGCGTAACCTTATTGTTCTTTTTCTACTTGCATAAAGCTTAATTCTAATGGTGTTTTACGACCAAAAATTAAGACCATTACTTTGAGCTTTTTCTTTTCATTGTTAACTTCTTCGATTACGCCAGAAAAATCGTTAAATGGTCCAGATATTACTTTCACATTTTCACCAACATAATAAGGAATATTAATTTCTTCTTCACTTTGTTGCAACAAATCTACCGTACCCAAAATACGATTTACTTCAGATTGACGCAAAGGAATAGGATCACCTGCTTTATCCCCCAAAAAGCCAATAACGTTTGGTAAGTTTTTCAATTGGTGAACAACTTCTCCCGTCAGTGTTGCTTCAACAAGGACATAACCAGGCAAATAACTTCTTTCTTTGATGGTTTTTTTCCCGTTACGAATTTGATACACTTTTTCAGTAGGAATTAAAACCTGAAATACATATTGGCTAAGATTTGTATTTTTCATTTCTGACTCAATATACTCTCTTACCTTATTTTCTTTACCGCTAATGGCACGTAATACATACCATTTTTTATCCATTTCAGACATTTTGTTTCCTCCGTAAATTAGCCTATCAATTTGTAGATAAACTGAATGAATTTTTCAAAGCCAAAGTCAATCACCCAAACTATTAATGCAATAATAATGGAAGCAATTAATACAACAACTGCACTATTAGTCAATTCTTTGGTGGTTGGCCATGATACTTTATGAACGAGTTCGTTATAAGATTCTTTGATATAATTTGTTATCTTCATAAGATTTCTTAATTTGCACGGGTCGAGAGACTCGAACTCCCGACACCTGGTTTTGGAGACCAGTGCTCTACCAACTGAGCTAGACCCGTGTATATTTAGTAGTTACCTTTTACAGCAACTACTAAATGATGATTATTATGCAATAATTTCAGTAATCTGTCCTGAACCTACAGTTCTACCACCTTCGCGAATTGCAAAACGTAAACCTACGCTACAAGCAACTGGGTAAATTAAATTAACTGTAATTTCTAAGTTGTCACCAGGCATAACCATTTCAACACCATCTGGCAATGTGATTTCGCCTGTAACGTCTAACGTACGGATGAAGAATTGAGGACGGTATTTGTTGTGGAATGGAGTGTGACGACCTCCTTCTTCTTTTTTCATGATATAAACAGAAGCTTTGAAAGAAGTATGAGGAGTAACTTTCCCTGGGTGAGTTATAACCATACCACGTTTAATTTCTTCTTTGTCTACACCACGAAGCAATAGACCTACGTTGTCTCCAGCTTCACCTTGATCCAATAATTTGCGGAACATTTCAACTCCTGTTACAACAGATTTTTTTGCACCTGCACCAAGACCAATAATTTGAATTTCTTCTCCTACTTTGATAACACCTGTTTCGATACGACCTGTAGCTACTGTACCACGTCCAGTAATTGAGAATACGTCTTCAACTGGCATTAGGAAAGGTTTGTCAACAGCACGTGGAGGAAGTTCAATCCATGTATCAACAGCATCCATCAATTCCATTACTTTGTCTTCCCATTGAGCTACACCGTTAAGTGCACCAAGAGCAGAACCACGGATAATAGGAGTATTGTCGCCATCAAAATCGTAGAATGATAATAATTCACGCATTTCCATTTCAACAAGTTCCAACATTTCTTCGTCGTCAACACTATCACATTTATTCATAAATACTACGATACGAGGAACGTTTACCTGACGAGCCAAAAGGATGTGCTCGCGAGTTTGAGGCATAGGACCATCGGTTGCAGCTACTACGATGATAGCACCGTCCATTTGAGCAGCACCAGTTACCATGTTTTTAACGTAGTCAGCGTGACCTGGACAGTCAACGTGTGCATAGTGGCGATTTGCTGTTTGGTATTCTACGTGAGAAGTATTGATTGTAATACCTCTTTCTTTTTCTTCAGGAGCATTGTCGATAGAATCGAATGAACGCAATTCTGAAAGACCTCTTTTTGCTAATACTGTTGTAATAGCAGCAGTTAAAGTAGTTTTACCATGGTCAACGTGGCCAATTGTTCCTACGTTAACGTGTGGTTTCGATCTGTCAAATTTTTCTTTAGCCATAACGTTAATTTTTTTGTTAGTTAGAGATTATATTAGTTTTTAAACATTTTTTACATTTGTCAGAGCCAATGACGGGACTTGAACCCGTGACCTCGTCCTTACCAAGGACGCACTCTGCCAGCTGAGCTACATCGGCAAAAAAAGAGCGGAAAACGGGACTCAAACCCGCGACCCTCAGCTTGGAAGGCTAATGCTCTATCAACTGAGCTATTTCCGCAATTTTGTGGGCAGTGATGGATTCGAACCACCGAAGTCGAAAGACAGCTGAGTTACAGTCAGCCCCATTTGGCCACTCTGGTAACTGCCCGTATACCTTGAGCCTTCAGAGGGATTCGAACCCACGACCCCGAGATTACAAATCACGTGCTCTGGCCAACTGAGCTATGAAGGCATTTTTCGGCTAAAAAGCCGTTCTAACAAAAATCTTGCTAAAACGGCTTGCAAATGTAGAGCTTTTTTTTGGAATACCAAAACAAATTGTAAAAAAAACTATTTAACTGATTTTTTTTCTTTGTATTTTTCTAATTGGCGTTCTATTGCCTCTAGGGCTTCGTCAACTGATTGCTCAAAAGTATTGCTTGTCTTGGTTGCAAATAATTCTGCTTGTGGAGCAAAGACCTTAATGTCGGCTTGTTTATTTTCGATGCTTTCTGGTTTTACTACTTTAAGTATTACTTCTATTAATGAAATGGAATCATCTTTTTTATTCAGTTTTGTGGCTTTTTTTTGAATATACGCTTCTAATTTTTCTGAGGCGTCAAATTTAATGCTTTGAATTTTTACTTCCATAATTGTATTTTTTTTAGTTATTCTCTTGGATGAGCTTGTTTATATATTTTTTTTAATTGTTCAAATGTTGTATGTGTATATACTTGTGTTGCGGCTAAGTTTGCATGTCCGAGTAGCTCTTTCACGGCATTTATTTCAGCTCCATTATTTAGTAGTGCACTTGCAAATGTATGTCGAATGATATGAGGGCTTTTTTTTGATATTGAGCTAACTTTTCCGATATAATCTTGCACAATACGATAAATTAACATTGGGTATGCTTGTCCTCCTTTGTTATTTACGATAAAGTTATCGGAAGAGTTTTCAAAAGTTTTTCTCTTCATATCCAAATACTTAGTAATTGATTCTTTGAGTGAATTACTAAAAGGAATAAGCCTCTGCTTATTTCCCTTTCCAGTTACACGCAAAGTTAAGGAAAATAAATTGAAATCACAATCTTTTAGGTTGATTAATTCTGCTCTTCGCATGCCAGTATGGTAAAATAATTCAATGATAATTTTATCTCGAGAATTTTCAAATGCCGATTTTGTAAAAATATCTTCACTTGAAAGTAATTCTTCCATTTCAGTTGTCTTTATGCATTGAGGTAGTCTCTTTTTGTTTTTTAGAGCATGAATGCGGAGAAAAGGATTGGTTGTTTGTATTCCTTTTTTTTTGCAGTAGGTATAAAAAGATTTAAGTGAGGATATTTTTCTATTGATACTAGCAACACTATATGTAGATTGCTTTAGTGAAACTATCCAATTTCTTGCCAAAGAGGCATCGATGGAAGTAAAATCGCACATGTTGGTCTGGGTACAGATAAATTGTTCAAATTGCAGAAGATCTTCCTTATATGCAAGAACAGTATGAGAAGAATATTTCCTCTCATACTGTAAATAATCTATGAATTCGTTTGTCATACAAATGAGTGTCTATTTATCAGAAACAAATGTACAACATTTATGCTAGAAATACAAAAATTATTCTTCGCTTAAGTGAAGTTTTTGTACGTAGACTGCGTGAATTTTTTGTTGTCTTTTTTCAATAGAAGGTTTAGTAAAAGCTTGACGGTTTCTAAGTTCTTTTACTACTCCTGTTTTTTCAAATTTTCTTTTAAATTTTTTTAGGGCTCTTTCAATGTTTTCGCCTTCTTTAACTGGTACAATAATCATTTCTTCTTGTTTTTAATAATGATGTATAATTTTGAGGGGACAAAAATACAGAATCATTTTTTGATTGACAAATATTTATTCATCTTTTTTTTTGTTTTCTATTTTTAAAAAAATGTCAAAAAATGTTTTTATAGGGTTTTTGATTGAAAAAGCTAGATGTAATTACAATAAATTAATGTAATTTTGTTGGTCAAATTTGTATAAATGAATAGTATAACTACACCGACTAGCAGATTAAAATTGTTGCAACAAAGCATGCAACGATGTGGTATATCAGTATGTGTGATTCCACATGCTGATATGCATCAGAACGAATATATAAGTAAGTCGGATGCTTATTTAGAATTTTATTCAGGTTTTACTGGTTCCGCAGGGACATTGGTAGTAACTTTAGATTTTATAGGATTATGGACAGATGGACGTTACGCAATTCAGGCAAAACAAGAAATAAAAAATACGCCCATTCATCTTTTTGTAGAGGGAGTGGATGGGGTCGTCGATTTTTTTACATGGATTGAGCAGTGCATTATAGAAGGGAATATTCTTGGAATAGACGCTTCCTTGTTTTCGTATAATCACTATACAAAAATTTGTAAATTATGTAAAAAACGCAATGTAGAACTTAATCTTTCCTTTCAGCCGATAGATGAGCTATGGATAAATAGACCAAAGGCTGCTTTTCAATTACCCTTTATATTAGATCAGCACTTTGTTGGTGAATATGTAGAATCCAAGTTAAAAAGAGTAAGAGACAAAATGTCTTTATTGGGAGCTACTAGTTATTTATTGTCTGCTTTGGATGAAATAGCTTGGTTGCTGAATTGCAGAGGGAGTGATATTGCATATAATCCTGTTTTTAAGGCGTATATGTTGATAACTCATGATCAATGTGTGGTATTTTTGAATAGAAAAGTCTGCAATGCATTGCTGTTTTCGTATTTTTCGTCGTGTGGAGTGATGGTATATGACTATGAATTTATTTTATCGTATTTGCAATCAATACGAAATGCCAACGTATTATTTGATGGAACGATGGTGAATGCAGCTATGATTGAGGCTCTTGATGCATCCAATAAAAAGATTAATGTTTCTTCTCCTATTGCACAATTAAAAGCAATCAAAAATGAAGTAGAAATAGAAGGTTGTAGGCGTGCTATGCGTAAGGATGGTGTAGTCTGGGTTAAGTTATGGCAATGGATTGAAACTGAATTAGCCTTATCCAATACATTATCTGAGGATTTAATTGCAAAAAAAATAACTCAACTGAAGGAGAAACAAGAGGAGTTTGTGTGTGAAAGTTTTAAATCAATTGTTGCGTTTGCACAAAATGCTGCTATTTGTCATTATGCTATTTCTAGTAATCAATTAGTTAGAAAAGAGAGCTTACTATTGGTAGATACGGGAACACATTATCTTCATGGTACTACAGATACAACACGTGTTATTGGCTTAGGCGAATTGTCTTCTATGCAAAAAAAAGAAGTAACCTTGGTATTAAAAGGTCATATTGCATTGGCACAAGCTGTATTTTTAAAAGGGACAAAGGGGTTTCAGTTAGATGCTTTAGCTCGTCAGTTTTTGTGGAAAGATGGCTACGATTATGCACATGGCACTGGACATGGTATAGGGCATTGTCTGAATGTGCACGAAGGTTATGCTTCAATTAGTCCTCGTGCAGTACAAGTGGCATTGCAGCCTGGTATGTTAATTACGAATGAACCTGGTTTGTATAAAGAAAACGAGTATGGGATGCGTATTGAAAATGTAATGTTAGTCAAGGAAGTGGGTAATGATAGGAGTGGTAGATTTTTGTGTTTTGAGACGCTAACGTTGTGTCCTATTGATATGCAGATTATAGATAAAACGATGTTGACAGAGGAGGAACTTATCTGGCTAGAACAATATCAACAAAAAGTATTTGATGAATTATCGCCCTATTTGACAGAAGAAGAACGAGTATGGTTAAAAAATAAAATAACAAATTAATGAGATACATAATTTTATAGAAAGAAATTAAATTAAAAGCATCATGAAAAAATATTGTTTGATAGTATGTATTATTCTACTCCCATTGTTAGTTGTAGCACAAAAGAAAGAGATTAAAGCTTATTCTATTGAACTCAATTTGCCTCACCTAAAAAGTGAGAAAGTGTATTTGGGAAGATATGTTATGGGTAAGCCATATTCCAACGATTCTATTGTGTTGGACACAAAAGGGCGTGGCGTTTTTCAAGGATCAAAGCCCTTAGATGAGGGATTGTTTATGTTATATTTTACGGATGGCAAATATGTTGATTTTATGGTTGGGAATGAACAGCATATTTCGGTGAAAGGAGATACGTTACATTTGCCAGCAAATCTTCAGTTTAGTGGAGCAAGCCAAACAAAAGATTTTTTTCAGTATATGCGTTTTTTAACCACATTGCAACAGGATTATGGTCGTAAACAAGAACAACTAAAAGCGACGGTGGATGACGATACTAAAAAACAAGTAGAAAAAGAGTTGGAGGCTTTAAGTCAACAGTTACTTACACAGCAAAATGAGCTCATTGCTAACTATCCCACTGGTATGGTCTCTGTTTTTATTAAAGGTTTACGTATACCAGATATGCCAGAAGATGTTGAAAATCAGGCAACAAGTGATAGTCTGAAACAGGTGATGCGTTATTTGTTTTACAAAAAACATTACTTTGACAATGTTAATTTTTCTGATATTCGTACGTATAATACTCCGTATATTGTTAGTAATTTAGAAACCTATCTAAATAGGGTACTTGTGCAACATCCAGACTCCATTGTTCCTGCAGCGATTGATTTAGTTGAAAAAAGTAAAGGGAATGATAAAACGTTTCAGATGATGACAAGTTTTATGCTTAATTATGGTGTTAAGAGTACTATGATGGGAATGGACAAGCTTATGGTAGAATTGGGCAATAGGTATTATTTAACAGGAAAGGCGACTTGGGCAGATTCTACTTTAATTGAAAGTTTACGAAAAGAAATTAAAAAGATAGAAACGTCCTTGGTCGGTATGAAGGCTTCTAATATGTATTTAGCTAATGAAAAAGGGGAGTACTCTGATTTTTATTCCATGTTCGGAGAACAGCTGACGGTATTGTATTTTTTTGAGCCAGATTGTGGTCATTGTAAGAAGGTTACACCATTATTACGTAGTTTTTATGAGAAATATAAAAATGATAAAAGAATCAATATTGTAGCTGTATATATGCTTTTAGATAAGAAAGAATGGTCTGATTTTATTGAAAAAAATCAATTACAAGCATTTACGAATGTTTGGGATCCAAACCGAGTTTCTCGGTTTTGGGAGCTTTATGATGCTTCTACTACACCCATGATGTATGTGATGGATAAGAATAAAAAGATTTTAGCAAAAAAAATAGATGTTGAAACTTTGGAAATGATTGTAAAATACGAACTTAAATAAAAAAACAATGGCTTTAATAAAATCAGTTAGAGGATTTAATCCAAGCATAGGTAAAGACTGTTACTTGGCAGAAAATGCCACGATTGTGGGTGATGTGTCGCTTGGAGAAGGTTGTAGCGTGTGGTTTAATACTGTATTACGTGGCGATGTTAATACAATAAAAATAGGTAATCATGTCAATATTCAAGACGGGGCAGTTTTACATACATTGTACCAAAAATCTACGATAGAAATAGGTAATTACGTTTCTGTTGGACATAATGTTACGATTCATGGAGCAAGCATTAAAGACTATGCTCTAATAGGTATGGGTAGTACGGTACTCGATCATGTAGTAGTAGGAGAAGGGGCTATTGTAGCAGCTGGTGCCTTGGTATTAAGTGGCACTATTATTGAGCCACATACTATTTGGGCTGGTGTGCCTGCAAAATTTGTGAAAGCTGTTGACCCAGAGCAATCAAAAGAAATTAATCAACGCATAGCTCATAATTATGCTATGTATGCAAGTTGGTATAAGGAGTAAAAAATGTTGAAGATTTGTTTTAATAATAAATTCTATTTTTGTTTTGATTGAAAAAGTGTAACTTTGTGGCTTATTATCAACGTATTTAACCCATGACAACAGAAGACCAATATCAACATAGTATTGCAACGTGCAGGGATGTTTTCTCAAAAAAATTAAAAGATTATGGTGCGGCTTGGCGTATAATGCGTCCAAAATCTATTACAGATCAGCTTTTTATTAAAGCCAATCGTATAAGGAGTATTGAAATAAAGGGCACTTCAAAAATTGAGGAAGATATTCGTGCTGAATTTATAGCTATAGTAAATTATGGTATTATTGGTTTGATACAGTTAGAGTTAGGTGTTGCAGAAGTAGATGATTTACCAGCAGAAAAAGCCTTGGTAATCTACGATGGCTATGCTCAAAAAGCTTTCGATTTGATGATGGATAAAAATCATGATTATGACGAAGCTTGGCGTAGTATGCGTATTAGTTCGTATACAGATTTAATACTGATGAAGATATACAGAACAAAACAAATTGAAGATAACAATGGGAAAACGTTAATATCAGAAGGGGTGGATGCCAACTATTTTGATATGATTAATTATGCCATATTTGGATTAATTAAATTGCATTACGAATCTTAGAGATGAAACAATTAGTGTTATTTATTTGTAGAATTTTATTTGGACTGGTGTTTATGTTTTCAGGCTTTGTTAAGGCTGTGGATCCACTTGGTTCGATGTACAAATTTGAAGATTATTTTATAGCCTTTGGCTTTACTTCGCTGGCTCCGTTGGCACTATTTTTGGCTATTGCGTTGGCTGCATTAGAGTTTCTTATTGGAGCTAACCTAGTATTAGGGGTACATATTAAAAAAACATCATGGTTGGCGTTGTTTTTCATGGCTTTTATGACTCCCTTTACTTTATACATTGCTATTGCTAATCCAGTAGCCGATTGTGGATGTTTTGGCGATGCTTGGATTATTGATAATTGGACGACCTTTTACAAAAATATCTTATTTTCTATTTTGATTATCACTATTTTTATTTTTCGTAATGAGGAAAAGATTCATCTGGCAAACAGAACACAATGGATGATGAGTGGTTTTGCTATATTGTTTAGTGTTGCTGTTTCTGTGTATGGGTATATGCGGTTGCCAATATTTGATTTTCGTCCGTATAAAATTGGAGCAAATATCATTGAAGGAATGACCATTCCAGAGAATGCCCCACAGGATGAATATCTCACTACCTTTATATACGAAAAAGAAGGAAAGCAAAAGGAGTTCACTTTAGATAATTTTCCAACAGGAGATTCTACTTGGACATTTGTGAAACAACAATCCGTACTTATATCAAAAGGTTTTCGTCCTGCAATACATGATTTTTCAATTGATTATCAAGGAGAGGATATTACAGATATTGTATTGGAAGATAGTAATTATACTTTTTTAGTGATAAGCTCTAAGTTAGAAGATTATAGTCAGTGTTATTCTGATAAGATAAACAAGTTGTATGCTTATGCACAACAAAATGGATATTCGTTTTATTGCCTAACGTCATCTTTTGGCGATGCAGTAGAAAATTTTAGAACGCTAACAGGGGCAAATTATCCAATAGCATTTTCTGATGAGGTAACACTGAAAACCATTATAAGAACAAATCCAGGTGTATTGTTGGTGAAAAATGCAACCGTGTATAATAAGTGGCATTGTGCAAATCTTCCCGATTTTTCAGCCCCGATAGAGGATACTGTATTTATTGATGTGAATTATCCTCACTTATGGAAGACGGTAGTGTGGTTACTTTTATTATTTAGTATACCTGTAGCTCTAATATATGTGTTAGATAAAAAATCAACGATTCATAATAAAACAAATTAAACAAAAACGAAAATGAGAAAAAACATTGTAGCAGGAAACTGGAAAATGAACAAAACCCTACAAGAGGGTATTGCATTAGCAACGGAGTTAAAGGATGCTTTGGTAGGAACAACACCTAATTGTGATGTTGTAATTGGCACACCCTTTATTCATTTAGCAACAGTAGTAGAAACTGTAAAAAAATCACCTATAAAAGTAGCGGCTCAAAATTGTGCTGATAAAGAATCAGGGGCTTATACTGGAGAGGTTTCAGCTTCTATGATTAAATCTACAGGCGTTAATTATGTGATTTTGGGACATTCAGAAAGAAGAGCTTATTATGGCGAAACTTTTGAAATTTTAAGAAATAAAGTATTGCTTGCATTAAAAAATGAACTTACACCTATATTTTGTATTGGCGAATTAAAGGAAGAACGTGAAGCAAATAAACAAAATGAAGTAGTAAAAGCCCAATTAGAAGGTTCAGTTTTTAATTTGTCTGCTACAGATTTTGGTAAAATAGTTATTGCTTATGAGCCTGTATGGGCTATTGGAACAGGATTAACTGCAACCTCAGAACAAGCACAAGAAATACATGCTTTTATTCGTAGTTTAATTGCAGATAAATATGGCAAAGAAGTAGCTGATAGCACTAGTATCCTTTATGGAGGTAGTTGTAATGCAGGAAATGCAGCAGAGTTATTTTCTAAGCCAGATGTAGATGGAGGATTAATTGGTGGAGCATCGCTTAAAGCAGTTGACTTTAAAGCAATTATTAGTGCGTTTTAATTGGTTTTGGTAATTAAATTTAAGCCATCCTTTTGTAAGGATGGCTTTTTTGTCTAAATAGTTTTATAAATCCGAATATAAAGGTATTTTTGTAAGGTAAAACTTGATATTTTGAATTAGGATGAAACATACATTTATTTTTGCTACAAATAATAAACATAAATTAGAAGAGATTCAGCAAATAGTTGGGGATAAATTATCAATCTTGAGTTTACAAGATATGAACTTTAGAGAGGATATTCCAGAGAATGAACCTACTATCGAAGGGAATGCATTGTATAAAGCTCGATTTATTTACAATCGTTTTGGCAAAGATTGTTTTGCTGATGATACGGGTTTGGAGGTAGTTGCGTTGAATGGTGAACCTGGCGTTTTATCAGCACGTTATGCGGGAGAAGAAAAAAATTATCAGTCCAATAATGAATTATTGCTAAAAAATCTTAACCCATTTCCGAATAAGTCAGCACGTTTTAAAACTGTGATTGCGTGTGTGTTAGAGGGAAGAGAGTATGTGTTTGAGGGTATAATTGAGGGTACTATTGTTAATGAACCAAAAGGAAAAAATGGATTTGGATATGATCCGATTTTTCAACCATCTGGATATCAACAGACTTTTGCAGAATTATCTGAAGAAGTTAAAAATACAATTAGTCATCGGGCTAGAGCCATGGAAAGTTTATTTATGTTTTTGCAACAAAATCATATTATTTAAATCAAAGCAAATAAATCTTTATAGTATGCGAAAAATCATCTTTTTGTTTCCATTTCTATTTTTTTCTAGTATCGTATTCTCTCAGATTGCTGTGGGAGAGTGGCGTATGCACTTTTCATATAATTCTACGACCAATGTTGTAGTAACACCTAAGAAAGTGTATGCTATAGCAGATAATAAATTGTTTTCGGTGGACAAAAAAGATTTTTCTATTCAAACCTATTCTAAACTGTCGGGATTGAACTCAAATGAAGTTTCGTTGTTAGCTTATGATGAGATTAGTAATTTGCTAATAGTGGTATATACAAACTCCAATATAGATATTATTGATCAGAAGGGAGGTATCTATAATATTGCTGATTTGTATCGAAAAAATATGACAGTAAGCAAAAAAGTTAATCATATTTATTTTGATCAAGGTTTAGCGTACTTTTCGTGTGATTTTGGAATTATGGTATTAAACTTAGCTAAAAAGGAAATTGCCAATACCTATATCATTGGAGATAATGCCACTATGTCTGCAGTATATGCTGTAAATTCCGATGAAACGTATTTATATGCACTTACCAGTGAATCTATTAAAAAAGCACCTAAACAAGGTGTAAATTTATTGAATTTTGAAAATTGGTTGGTTGCTATGAGTTTGCCTGATGATTCGCAGTTATTTAGAGATATGGATGTATTTAATAATAAGTTTTATGTCGCCAAAAATAATGAGAATGTATATGTGTATGAAGACGGTCAATGGCTAGTGTTTTACGCTAATGATGCACAGCTAGCTATTTCTATTCAAACGATAGGTAACCATTTTATTATAAATGCTTCCAATTCCTTGTTGTGTTATACGAAAGATTTAACCGTAGAACAACTGACTGACATAGTAGTATCTGATTCGTGGTACGATGATACAGAAGGTGTTTATTGGATTGCATCAAAGACATCAGCACTTCTTCGGTATAAAAAAGGGGAAGGGGTATTAGGTAGATATAAGCCGTCATCTCCGTATTTAAGTACTGCTCAAAAGATGTATTATAACAATGGTAGAATATTGGTTGCTCCTGGCAAAAGTTGGGATGATAGATATAGTATACCTGGAGCAGTTTTATTATTTGAGGATGAAAAATGGACTGAATATACATCTGAGAATTCGGGAGTGTTACAGTATTCTTATTGGTTTGCAGATGTGGTTTCTATAGCAGTTGATCCTGTGGATAAGAATAAATTATATGTTAGTACATGGGGAGAAGGGGTGTATGTGTTTGAAAATGGTGTGGCTACTCAATTGTTTAATGGTTTAAATACAGGAGGTGTGTTAGAAACGGCAGAGCCGAGCAAACATAATTTTTATAGAATAGATGGATTAGTTTTTGATAAAAATAAAAATTTATGGATGGTTAATTCTCTTGCTAGTAAAGGTTTAAAAATGAAAACTTATGATGGAAAATGGCATTCTTTCAATTATCCTAGTTTAGCAAATAAATTTCTGTTAAGGCATTTATTATTGCATTCTCGGGGTCAAAAGTGGATTGTTTCGTCTACAAGTTCAGGGAGAGGAATTTTTGTGATAGATGATAATGGAACCATTTTAGATGAGTCGGATGATAGAACTCGTTTTTATACTTCTTTTACTGATAGAGATGGAAATGTTATTGTCCCTTCTTATTTTTATTCGATAGCTGAAGATAAAGATGGAACAGTGTGGCTTGGAACAGATAAAGGTCCATTGTTGATGACCAATGTGAGCAAAGTATTTGACAACACATATACATGTACTAGGGTTAAAATCCCTAGGAATGATGGTACAATATTGGCTGATTATTTATTAGATAATGAAGAAATACGTGCTATAGCAATTGATGCAGCTAATAGAAAATGGATAGGCACAGGCAATTCAGGAGTATATCTATTGTCAGCAAATGGTCGGGAAACAATTCATCATTTTACTGTAGATAATAGTCCATTGTCTTCGAATAAAATTGAATCCATCGTTATTCAAGAAGAAACTGGGGAAGTGTTTTTTTCTACACAGGATGGTCTAATTTCTTATCGTTCAGATGCTACAGTAGGAAAAAAAAGTTTTGAAAAAGTAGAAGTATTTCCTAATCCTATACGACCCGATTTTCAGGGGCTAATTACTGTTAGAGGGTTAGTTGCCAACACAGAAGTTCGTATTGTTGATCAGTCAGGTTTGTTGGTCTTTTCTGGTGTAGCTACTGGGGGTTCAATTGTGTGGGATGGGATGAATTTTGCCAATCATCCTGTTGGCTCTGGTGTGTATTATGTATTTTCTGTTAATGCCGATGGCACAGAGCATGGCTCAACTAAGTTTATGATTATTCGTTAGTCTTCCTTTTCAAGTCTTAAAAGCATCTGTTTTGTAGATAGTTGAAGAATTGGATGTATCAATTCTGGGGCTATTTCTAAAAGGGGTTTTAATACAAACACTCGTGTATGCAAATGTGGATGAGGAACTGTTAGGGTTTCAACGTTAATAATAGAATCATTATAATATAAAATGTCAATATCAATTGTTCTATCTTGGTAGTTTCCATCTATAGATTTGGCATTCCTTCCAAGTTTTTTTTCGATTTCGAGAATGGTCTCTAAGATTTTTTGTGGACTTAAAATAGAATACACACAAATTACTTTATTAAGAAATTTGTGTGTAGAAATAAATCCTTCAGGGTTTGTTGTATGGACTGAAGACGCATGTATAACTGTACCAATTTTCTCGTTAATAAGGGATTCAGCTTCCGATAGAATTCGCTTTTTATTCCCAATATTACTTCCTAGAGCTAGGTATACGACATTCATTGATTTTATTTTGCTTTCGCTCTTTTTCTGTCATTTTCGTCAAGAAGAATTTTTCGCAATCGCATTGAATTTGGTGTTATTTCAACATATTCATCTTCTTTAATGTATTCTAAAGCCTCTTCTAAACTAAATACAATAGGAGGAACGATGCGTACTTTGTCATCCGAACCAGATGCACGCATATTCGTTAGTTTCTTCGATTTCGTTACATTTACCACCATATCTCCTTCTTTAGAATTTTCACCAACTACTTGTCCAGCGTATATTTCGTCTTGAGGAAAAATAAAGAACTTTCCTCTATCTTGTAATTTGTCAATAGCATACGCAAATGCAGTACCACTTTCCATTGCAATAATTGATCCATTGCTTCTTCTCTCAATTTCACCTTTGTAAGGAGCATATTCTATAAAACGATGAGCCATTACAGCTTCACCTGCTGTAGCCGTTAGCATATTGGTTCGTAAGCCAATAATCCCCCTAGAGGGAATCATAAATTCCATGTGTACGCGATCACCTTTACCTTCCATAATAGTCATTTCTCCTTTACGCACGGCAACTAACTCAATTACTTTACCAGAAACTTCTTCTGGTACATTTATGGTTAATAATTCAATAGGTTCATGTTTTACATTATCAATTGTCTTAAAAATAACCTGAGGCTGTCCTACTTGTAATTCATATCCTTCGCGTCGCATTGTTTCGATTAATACGGATAAGTGGAGTACTCCACGTCCATATACGTTCCACGAATCGGCTGTTTCTGATTTTACAACTTGTAATGCTAAGTTTCTGTCTAATTCTTTCATCAAACGCTCGTGAATATGCCGTGAAGTAACAAATTTTCCATCCTTACCAAAAAATGGAGAGTCGTTAATTGTAAATACCATACTCATTGTAGGTTCGTCTATAGCGATAGGAGGTAGCGGATCTGGTTTTTCAAGATCAGTTATGCTATCGCCAATATCAAAATTATCAATACCAATTAACGCACAAATTTCACCTGAGGATACACTTGGTACTTTTAATTTGTTAAACCCTTCAAATACATTTAATTCTTTTATTCGAGATTTTACGATACTTCCATCGCGTTTAACTAAAGCCACATCCATATTTTCTTTTAATGTGCCTCTATGAATGCGTCCAATTGCTATACGACCTACATACGATGAATAATCTAAGGATGTTATTAATAATTGAGGGGTACCTTCCAGTTTTTTAGGAGCAGGAATATGTTCAATGATAGCATCTAGTAAAGGGAAAATAGTATCTGTTTGTTTGGACCAAGAGTCAGACATCCAGTTCTGTTTTGCAGAGCCATAAATAGTTGGGAAGTCTAGTTGTTCTTCTGAAGCATCCAAACTAAACATGAGTTCGAATACTGCTTCGTGTACTTCATCTGGGCGACAATTTGGTTTATCTACTTTGTTTATTACAACGATTGGCTTTAGACCTATTTGAATGGCTTTTTGCAACACGAAACGTGTTTGTGGCATTGGACCTTCAAATGCATCCACTAATAGCAACACACCATCAGCCATATTTAACACACGTTCTACTTCACCACCAAAATCGGAGTGACCAGGAGTGTCAATGATATTAATTTTGTAATCTTTATAGCGGATAGAAACATTTTTAGATACAATTGTAATGCCTCGTTCTCGCTCAAGGTCATTATTATCCATAATTAATTCTCCCACTTTTTCGTGTTCTTTGAACAGTGAACCCGCTAATAACATTTTATCAACTAATGTTGTTTTTCCGTGGTCAACGTGTGCAATAATCGCAATATTTCTAATCTTTTGCATATAGTTTTTATTTGAGGATGCAAAGGTAGTCAGAATATTTTTATCTGTACTATAATTTTGATTATTACAGCGAAATTCTTTCTGCTTTTATCGTTTCTTTTAAGAAGATGGAGGCGGAGGAAATAAATTTAAGCTCAGATTCAGTAGTATAAAACATACATTGGTGGTTTTTAGCTAATTTTGTCTCTATTTCAGGATGACGCAAAAGATAGTTCTCTAAACTTTGAGCAACAATTTCGCCTTGAGAGATAATATTGATATGTGACGGTAAGATGTGCTTAATTTTTTTCAATAACAATGGGTAATGTGTACATCCCAATACAATCGCATCAATAAATTTGTCTTTGTTAAGTAAGTTTGAAAGATACTTATGCACAAAAAAATCAGCACCATCACTTTCATGTTCATTGTTTTCAATAAGAGGCACCCACATCGGACAAGCTTGATCCACTACTGTAATATGCGGATATAGTTTATTTATCTCTATAGTATACGATTGAGATTGAATGGTGCCTTCCGTTCCCAAAATGCCAACATGTTTAGATTGGGTGCAAGTGTCTAGTTGTTCTACTGTTGGGCGAATTACCCCTAGTATTCGTTTTTGCGGAAATAGTATTGGCAAGTCTTTTTGTTGAATCGTACGTAGTGCTTTTGCCGAAGCTGTATTGCAAGCCAAAATAATTAACTCACAGTCCATCTTGGCTAGTTTCTTTACGCATTCCAGTGTGTACTGATACACTACTTCGAACGAACGTGTTCCATATGGCGTTCGAGCATTATCTCCAAGGTAAACATAATCATACTCGGGTAGTTTTTTTCTAAACTCCTCTAAGATAGTTAATCCTCCATAACCAGAGTCAAAAACACCTATACGGGATATTCTACTTCCTTTATGCATATAAAACAACAGGAAGATAGAGTACACTATTTGTCTACTTTTCTTCCTGTTTGCTATCAGTAAATTGTTTATTTTAAATTCAACTTTTGTTTTACTAATGGTAAAATATCTACACTTTTGGTCGACATATAAGCGAATGTACCAGGTGTGGTTACATCAAAAATATAGATAAATCCGTTTTCGTCTCCAATCGTTTTGATAGCATCATTTATTTTAGCCTCAATCGGTGCTAATAATTCTGATTGTCTTTTCTTTAGGGCTTCGTCTGCATTTTTTGAAAATTCTTCAATACTTGCATATAAACGTTGTAATTCTGTTTCTCTATATTTTTTTATAGCAGCATCAAGTGTTGCTTGATTTGCAACATAATCTTGTTGTTTCTTTGTAAATTCTTCCTCTAGCTTTTTACTTTCTACTTTGTAGTTAAGCAATAAAGCTTCCAGCTCTTTCATTGCTGCATCGGCTTCTGGCATTAAAGAAAAGACATCTTGTTTATTGATATGACCAAATTTTGGTACATCATTTGTTTGTGCAAATAAAGAAAAAGAAAATGCGATACATAAGCTAATAATGATGCTTTTTTTCATAATGTTTTTTTTATTTTAATGAGTAAAATTGGTTTTATCGTACATATCCCATGCGTTGTAATACTTCGTCGCTAATATCAATAGTAGGGGATGCAAAAATAATATTATTTCCAGACGCTCTGTCCAAAATTAATTGAATATTTTTATTTTCTGAGATTTCTTTTACAGCATTATAAATCTCATCTTGAATAGGTTTGAGAAGGCTTTCTTTTTTCTTAAATAATTCTCCTTCAGCACCAAAATATTTCTTTTTCAAATCCATTGCTTCTTTTTCTTTTGCAATGATTGCTTCTTCTCTTTTTACCTTCATTTCATCTGATAAAAATACCATTTCTGTTTGATAATTTTTATACAATGTTTGAGCTTCAGTGGTGAGAGCTTCGATTTCCTTTTCCCATTGTTTTGAACTTTGGTTAAGTTGTTCTGTAGCAGACTCGTAAGTTGGTATTTGTTGCAATATATATTCGATATCTACCAATGCAAATCGTTGAGCCTGCATCGCTGTGAAACTAAGGACAAAAATGCCTACTAATAGAAGTGTTTTTTTCATGTCTTTTACATTTTAAGATTACTAACTAAGTTGATTTCTTTTTTCAAAAACAATAATATCTTGAAAATCAATTTTATCTGTTTTTTCTATACCTCGCCACCAACCTTTAATACTGTGTTTAATACTAAGTTGATGTTTCTCAGCTAAAGAGTGAATAAATGCTTCATCAAATGCAATATTAGCTTCTTTTACTTTTTTATCAAGCAAGCGATAATGTCCGTAGTCGTAACTAAATTGAAAGCTCCTTTCTGTTGAGGAGAAATTTTCTTGTTTATTAAATAGGAAGAATGTGGCATAACACATCCCTTCTGGTTTTAATACATCACTAATCTGTTCTATATAATTAGCAACATCGTTTGGCATCATATGTGTGAATACCGATGTTAGAACTACGATATCGAAGTACGACTTTGAATAAGGAAATTTAAATTGCTCAGCTTTTGCTTTGGTGGCAGTGTTGTATAAGGTATTGTTTAAGTCAATATGTGAAAAATTGAAATGAGGATATGACGGAGTAATATGTTTTTTGCACCAATCTATACCTGTTTTAACAATATCAAAACCCTCATAAGTGCCATTGGTTGATAAAAAAGATGTGAGTGGTATAGCAAATCGCCCAATTCCACATCCTACATCCAATACATGATGGTGGGGTTGAAGGTGTGTATATGATTGAACCAAAGAAAGAATACGTTTACCTTGTATTTCAAAATCGCCCGAACCTATATACATCATCCCTCTCG
>Ga0255342_1002478_pt1 | contig 22774 bp, 16 predicted proteins | sample wastewater_treat_3_FD_192416 | JGI IMG/M metagenome (GOLD analysis project Ga0255342, IMG submission 192416) | Wastewater microbial communities from Lulu Island WWTP, Vancouver, Canada - plant14 | ecosystem: Engineered > WWTP > Wastewater > Unclassified | place: Canada: Vancouver, British...
TCCATGTTCTCTTTGAGCTTTGCAATGCCGGCGGTCAAGCGTTCTTTTGCATCGCTGGCGGTGCGAAGCTTTTCTGAATATTCCTTCCTTATTTTGCCGAAGCCTTCGTCAACTGTTACAACATCGCCAAGATCCCTGAGTTCTGCCGCTGTTTTTTCTATCAGCGCAATGTCTGGCAGCGCCTGCATCAGGCGGGTCAGCCGGTTTTTTTCACGGCTTGCGGCCGCTATCATCTTTGACAGCTCAGCCCTCTCGCCGGAGGCCTTTTTCAGTTCCTCGTTCAGCTCAAGCCATTTTCTGCCGGGAAGCGCTTCAGACTGAAGAAGCTTTTTGATCTCCGCATATTCGTTCAAAGCCTTGTTCAGCGTTCGTTTCTGCCCCTGCGGTAGAAAGATGGCGCTGGCCTCGTTTTCGAGCTCCTCAAGGATGCTCTTTACGTCTACGCCTCCCATCCCTGCCGAGAACAGGCTTCTGCCGACATCGCCGCCTTCGTTTAATATGTTCTGGCTGCCCGAAGACAGCGTGTCGTGGCTTATGCCAAAAAACGCCTCAAACATCTCCTCGCTCACGCCCGAGAGGAACCGCTTGATCGCCGACTCATCAACGGGATTTTCATTAAGGTCAAGGAGCGTGTTTTTGGTTCCCTTCCTTCTCATCAGGGCAATGCCGGAGCCTTCCGAGCTGCTTAAGCGCCCGGCCACGCGCAATTTGGAGCTGTCGTGAAGAAAGTTGTCTGAGGTGTGGTGAGGTATTCCGAAAAGAAGCGATTTAAGAGCCCTCAGCGCCGACGATTTGCCTGCCTCGTTTCGCCCGTATATAACGTGAAAATCCAAGTCCCGGGCGGGCAATACAATCTTGAAGCCGGTGAAGGGTCCAAACGAGCGGAATTCAAGTTCATCTATTCTCACCGGCCACCTCCTGAAGACAGTATCCTGCCGAGCAGCATGTGCCTGACATCGTCCGCTGCGCGGATCAGCGTCTCTTTACGCTCTGGATGAACCGCTTCTGCGTCGCTCAGATACTCGTGGGGAAGCTTGCGGAAGAGATCCGCGAGCTCGTCTGTCAGCTCCTGAAGCACCTTTTCGTCGTACTGCAGGCTGTTAATCGAGCTAAGAAGCCCGGTGAGCGCGTTGCTGCCCGCCTGGGTCATTGGCGGGGCCGATATCTCCTTTGTGTTAAAGCAGATCTTCTCAACCCAGATGTTCCCGTTGCCGGCATCGACAGCACATGCCCTGATCCCATTTTTTACATGTTCTTCCTGTGACAGCATCATGCCGTGCAGCCTCGAAGAACCGGTCAGGCTTATCCGGACGGCAGACGGCATGCTGACGGTTTTCGCTTCACGCTGAACTGCCCTTTCTGCAATATCAAAGATGTCGTCGATATGCTTTGCGCCGCTTACGTCAAGCTCAAGGGAAGACCACCTGAACACGTCAAGGCTTTTAAACGCAACATCCGTTATCTCGTTGTCTTCCACAAAGACCAGCATGCAGCCTTTTGCCCCTTTTTCGCGTATGTTTCTGCCCTGGGTATTGCCGGAAAAGACGACCAGAGGAGATCTGCTGACGATTTCTTGGCTGTGGACATGCCCGAGCGCCCAGTAGTCATACCCTCGGGACATCAAATCGCCAAGAGAGCACGGCGCATAGGGTTCGTGCCCTTCACGCCCATCCATGCACGTGTGGAGAACGCCTATATTCAAAAGCCCGGGGAAGGCTTTAGGATAGGATGCGGCGAGGTTATCGGTAACCGCGCGGGCGCTGTACCCCTGGCCGTGAATGGCGACGCCCTCGCCTTCAAGGGTAAGGGTGTCTGGCTTATGCGTACTAAGCACTGTGACATTGTCTGGCAAGCGCAGGTTTTTGGTTATCTGGCTTGCCGCATCGTGGTTGCCGGCTGCGATAACCGCCTTAATATTGTTTTCTCGCAGCACAGCCATTTGAGACACAAAAAACAGGCCCGTGTTGTAGTCCTTCCAGTCCCCGTCGTACAAATCGCCCGCAATCAGCACAAAATCGGCACGCTCCTGGACTGCAAGCTCGACAAGGTTCTGAAGCGCCCTGCGCGTCGCTCCCCGCGCTTCGTCAACCGGAGCGCCGTCGTATTTTTCGAGCCCCAGCATGGGGCTGTCCAGGTGGATATCGGCGGCATGGATGAATTTCATGAATAACCCCCCTCTTTCTTATTTGTTTAAGTATACCATATTCAGATGACAGCAGTATGTCATCGATAAAAATATATTTTGTCGTAGCATTCTTATGAAATGTTTCCTAATTAGCATCACGAGACGCTGTTTCAGTAACATTAAACGACTCGGATCGCCTGGAATTGGAGCGCTGGGTAAGCGCTCACCGGATGCCTCAGCAGGTTGCACAATGCTGCTTGATAATATTGGCGGCAGCAAAAGGTCAGAAATATAAGGATATTGCGGAGAGCATGAAGATTAATTCTAAAACGGTTGCATTGTGGTGACAGCGCTTCATAAATCATCCCGAGAATTCTCTGGGGCTCTGCGTTAATGAGAAAAGTCAGATTCAAGCATTGGATCTTACACAACCAGGACTTCCTTTAAAAAAGGGATGTCATGAAACCATGACCCATGACTACAAATGCAATGGCACCACCTGTCTCTTTGCGGCACTCGCATTGATGCAAGGTAAATTTATCGGACAGTGCTATGCCAGACATCGTCATCTTGAGTTCCTAAAATTCTTGAAACGTCTGGATGTTGAATTCCCAGTCGAGATTAAACTGCATTTGGTGATGAACAATTACAGCGCTCAAAAACACCAGAAAGTTCTGGGCTGATCACAACGGCACCACTTTTTATAACCCACTTCATTCCTGCCACTTTGAATTGGCTAAATTTGATTGAACGTTGGTTCGGAGGGTTGACCGGAAAAAGGATATGTCTCGAGGTTTTTGTCAGTGTCGCAGATCTTGTTAATGCGATTGAAGGCTATATGGCAACATAAAATAAAGACCCAAAACCATTTTCTGGATGGCAACCGTGGAATCAATCGTGGAGAAACTTGCCCGCTGCAAACAAACTCTGATAAAGATTCAACCCGGTTGCACAACACTAAAACGTTCCGGTAGAATAAGAAATTATAAATCCAGTTGTTTATGAGACACTACAGTAGCTATTATAGAATTATTTCTGCCAAATGGTGAGATATCAAATAAGAAGCCGAAAAATAATTGAGAAGAATAAATCGCAATATTAAATGTCGTAGTCAAAAACGTTCAGATTAAAATATCTATTCGATTATCTTAGATAGTTTTTTTTCATAATCGGTATTCCTCTTCTTTAAATCATTGAAATTTCTCTCTTCATTTAAATTAAATAACTCCATCTTATCACACGTATTCCAGCAGAGCGCTTTAATCTCTCTAATAACTAACTTTGTTTCTGTAAAATCCATTTCCTTAGCAGTCTTATTATCAGGTCGCATGGTCAATGAAATTAGTTTATTCCTCACTGTCTTTAACGTATCAAAACACTTAACCAGTTCTCCCCTCAGCATATCAATGTGGGCTAATGTCTTTTGTTCGAGAACTTTAAAATTATCTCTATTCAAAATAAGCAATTCATTCTTTTTATTTTCACGTCCGTCACGAATAAATGGTTCTTTTGATATTTCAAACTGTTGTTCTTTGAAGTCGATTTTAAATTTTTTCCTCATTGACTCATTGCTGTATATTTTGCGCAGTTCTTTTTGCATTTTTTTAGCTTTTTTTATTATTTCTTTCATTTTATCTCTGTACCTATCATTTTCTTCTTCTTTTTTACGAATGATATCGATCAGTTCTGAATTACTATTAAAGTACTCGACCAGAATGCTTGGTTTCGATCCAATTGTATTCTTTACATCTGCGGGAACAAATATAGTAACATACTTACCCGACAATTTTTTTCTGCTTCTACTCTCTTTTTGTCTTAAAGCATCGCTTTTTCGAGTCATTTTGTTACCAATTATTGTGACTAAGTCACATATTATATATAATATAATTTTATCATAACTTTCAATTTATTACATCATAATAATATAGCATATTTAACGCACAGTAATAACAATTTGATGGCGGATGATTTGCATAAATTTCCGTTAGCGGCCTAACAAAGGTCAGCGGCGGTAGCCTACTGTAAATAAGAATGGATAGAAACATTATACAAATAGATGATATACTAACCACTGAGGAGGTAGCCCAGTATCTGCGCAAGAGCATCAGTTGGGTATATAAAAACTGGAAGTGTCTGGGCGGTCGGAAACTCGGGGGTTCTCTATTTTTTCCAAAAAAGGAGGACATATATGAGTCAATATTTCAAAAAGGGGAAGGGGTGGAGGTACGACTTCACCCAGCGAGGAGAGAGGTACACGGAAGCGTGGTTCAAGACAAAACAGGAAGCAAAAATGGCCGAATCAAAAAGAAGGGAGGAATTGAAAGAAAAGAGGGTTGCAGCAACCCGAACCGACATGGGATTCTTAGAGCTGGTAAACGAAAGGCTTGATTATGTAAAAGCATACAAATCAAAAGAATATTATAAAGCATACTGTTACATGGCGATTCGGTGGGTTGAGCGTTGGGGCAAACTGGGATGCCAGGATATAACAACGCAAATGGTGGAAGAATTTCTCGTTAAACGTTCAACTACATCGGTATTTGCCGCTAACAAAGATTTGCGTCATCTTAGAGCGACTTTCAATTTTGGAAAGAAAAGAAAGGTGATTTCAATTGACCCGACAGCAGGGATCGACTTTTTCCCAATTGAAAAGAAGATCAGGTACATCCCTTCAGTGAAAGATATCAACAAAGTTATTTCATTCGCTGCACCAGACGTTCGAGACTATCTGTGGGTAATCCGTGATACAATGGCACGTGTTGACGAGATTAACAGACTGACTTGGGATGATGTGTTTTTTGAAGGTAAGGGCGGGCATGTTGTTCTATACACCAGGAAAAAGAGGGGTGGAAATTTAACTCCTCGCAAGATTCCAATGACAAAAAGGCTGTATGAGATACTTGCAAGGCGATTTGCTTCTAGGGATGTGGCATTTCCCTGGGTGTTTTGCAACGTATATGTGGACTGGAAAAGCAAAGAAACGAAGATCGGACCATATCGATACCGCAAAACCCTGTTGAACACTTTATGCACAAAGGCAAAAGTAAGGAGATTCGGCTACCATGCCTTGCGTCATTCTGGAGCATCCATTATGGCAAGTCAGAATGTACCCATTGGAGTTATACAGAACATCCTGGGTCACGAAAACAGGACTACGACCGAGATATATCTTCACAGCATCGGGAATACCGAAAAAGAAGCAATCCGTGCGTATGAGGAAGCTACAACAAATCCACACACAGAGTCTCACACGGCACTTAAATTAGCAGTGAATAGTTAAGATGGTAAGAGCAAATGTATCAATAAAAACAAATGCCTGGGACGAGAATCGAACTCGTACAGTCGCGAGGACCGAGGGATTTTTAAGTCATTACCCCTATGTTTCCTAACCTCCTCAAATTAGGGAACTATATAGAATCATTGATGATTATCTTAGCAGATATTCCAAGCTTTAGCAAGCTTTAGCAACATTTGGAAAGTTTTTCTCACACAAATTCACACACAAAAAAAATAGTCATAGCCATATTCCATTAATCCAGTTTTATTATCTTTTCAAAATTTAGTAAATGCAAAACACATCTTATTTGAAATCAATCATAGAAAGCATTAAGGATGACCCAAATTCGCTTCAACTGGTTATAGCTGAATGTCTTCATCATCTATACGGCGAAAAGCTAATGACCAAGAAGACCCAAAGAAGCGGCTATGGGGGATACAACAATCTAATTGAAAAATGGATGATGGGCAGATTCGAGCAATATCCGGATCACACTCCATCACGTGTTGCTTCTGACTTTAGAAGGATTACCAAATCCACAGTCAGCAAGATCTTTTTAATCGATTTGGCGAAAAAGATTAAAAATAGGAGGAGGATGCAAATAGCAAGGGGTAGAAAAAAAACAAAGATTGATTATTTAATGAACAACGAATCACCATCACAAAAGAAACCAGTTAAGGCAAGGTCAGAAATCACTATCGACTCATCCCTGTTGGATGTTCTCGATCATAAAGCTGAACCGCATCAAGTTGATGAAGATGTTAGAGGAATGGTTGCAGGAGACGCATATTTAAATCGATACTGGCAGACATATATTGCCCCTCATCGTGAAGGTTTATTAAAAGCCGGCATTTATGATTTAGTTTACAATCTTTTCCGTTTACTTGTTCTTAATAAAAGCTACCCTTCAATTATGGACAAAAACAAATACGACCGGGAATCATGCGATTTTGCCGATATCGCAAGTGTATTTAAAAATGTGACTCTAATTGAGCACACCTTTTATGTAGCTCATTACGTTAGTGAATTAACAAAAGCAAAGCCACTCCTTTATTCAGGCATACCAACCCTAATGCTGTTGTTAGAAACTCTTTGCCATGACATTGGCAAACTTTTTATCCATATTCCACGATTCAAAAAAATCGATCATGCCAAATTGAGTGCCATGATAGGACGTGAAATTATAAGAAACAGACAACCTGGATGGGCTGACACTATTTATGAAAATATCAACATGCACCACGAGACGCCCATTGAAAGTAATAATGCAAGCATTATATGCAAGGCAGATTACGAGGCGAGACGGCTTGAACACTCTTCATTCTCAAACTTGATATCCTACGATGCAATGCAGGCGTGGTTTAAGACAGATGAATTTTTGCAAAAACTCTCTGAAACCATAAATGTACTGCACGAAGGGCAAATCCAGTCCGTAAGCTATAAAAGCCTTGTTTATTTTACGCCTGACTGCCTGCACAGATCGGGACTTTCCCTGGCTACATCAAAAAGGGCAATAGACCTCAGATTTTATCGAACACCAGATAGAAAAAATGTCCTGCTGGATATGGTTAAGATAATAAGAAAAGATGGGTTAATCACGGGTATTGGCGAGGGTTACTTCGGGAGACACTTCGAAATATCTTACTCACACAAACACATGAAAAATAAAACAATTTATCTCCTGCCGCTCCCAATTGAACTATTCGGGGAGCCATACAAAATTGAGTCGAGGAAAACCGGTTACCTAAGAATCATAGAGCAAATTATCCCCTCTTCATTCAAGTAATCATTTTCCGACCACAATCACATTTTACCTTATGATAAAAAATCGCTTATATGACATTCTCGTACTTCCATATCAAGCACAATTTGCAAAACACCAGGCACTTGAAGGCATTAATGGTTTGTTTGAAATGTTGCTCAAACACGGTCACTGTCCTTCCGTCAGGGTGTTGCACAAAAACAAATCTTTTGACCTGTCTGCTTGGGATGTGCTCTCGCGGGTCAGCCTAATAGAGCATTCCAGCAACGTTGCGAGGATCGCAATTGAAATTGTGAGAAAGACCTCGTCCTGCGACAAAGAAATAAACATGACGATGGTGATTGCTGCCGCTCTTGCACACGACATTGGCAAACTCCCAATATTTGGAGACCCATATACATTTGCAAGCCATCCGCTCAGTAGTTCTCGTTTTGTTTGTCAATGTTTTTTTGATGCACATCGACACTGGACAGAAAATGTGGCTCAAATTGTTGTCAACCATCATCGACCCACCGAAAATAAACTGTGTAAAATTCTCCAAAAAGCTGACCGCCAGTCGCGAGAGCAAGAATTGCTCAGGGGTTGACCGATGTGCAATTTTGTGCACACCAATAATACTTATAATAAACAATTCAAAGAGATCCCTTAAACACACCATTTTCCATCGAACTAACGTATGTTAATGCTGAATAATTTAAGAGATGGCATGGTTTTCACTGTGTTGATCATCTCACAGAATATGCTTGAGCGGGAACGGTCTGACCATCTGTTTTTTTCTCAAGGAAGCGCGAGAGCCTGTTTCGGACGCTGTCGCTCTCGATATCGTATGAAACAATGCATGTCATATCAATCTATCCTCATCGCTTTATACGGTATATTGAGTTTGAATGAGCGCTTCAGACTGCCTGCCATCTCATCAAGGTAGGCGTTATAGCTCATCTTTCCACCGCCATAGTAGGATGCCTTCTGCGCCATTGTCTTTTCGAATCGCCTGACATATTTTCTGAAACCCTCTCCCTCCATCCTGCAGACATCAGTGTTTTTCCTTTTGATCACAGAAAAATCGCTCGCGGAAATCTCGTTGAGATGTATCAGCGACAGGACAATCCTTTCAACGATATGCCTGAGTTCCTCCAGGAGATCTGACGCAAGGGCGTTGTGGGCACCCCTGCCTTTATGGTAAAAGCCTATTCTTGCGTTAAACCCCTTATCCTTCAGCATCGTGGCAATCCTGTTGTAGAGCATTGTGTATCCGAGAGAAAGCATCACATTGACGGGGCCGTCCGGCGGATGGTATACCCTGCCCCTAAACGCGAAAGGTTCGACAAGGTGCGCGAATTCTGAAAAATATATTCTCGCGGCCGTGCCTTCATAGCCCCTCAGAGAGTCAATCGATTCGGCGCTCAAGGATTTTATTTCAAGTTCTCTCAATTCTTTAGATTCGATGTTGTTTCTTCTCAGCAGGACGATAGTGTAAATTCCACCCAACCTCGAACACCAATTCCGAAAAAGGTCGAACATCGATTCCGGTGATATCCGAACACCAATTCCGGTTTTAATCGAACACTTTTTGTGTTTTACCGGAATATCCATTTATGCAAAAAACACCATGATTCTTCCCCCTGCCTGACATGATACACTGCCTCCAAAAAATACCGGAGGGTGTGTAGGTGAAAAAGAAAGGGAGGAAGACATCAATGAAAAAACTGAAAGAAATTGCCAGGCTGCTTTTTGAATGCAACCTTGGTATTCGTCCTATTGCCCGGGCATGCAATATATCAACTTCAACCGCATCAACCTATGTAGAAAAGTTTAAAGAGCTCGGGGCCACCTATAAAGAAATTTGCGAGACAGACGAAGATACCCTCTCTGAACTCATATTCCCGAAAGGAGCAAGGCCTTCGCTAAAACCTCTGCCTGACTTTGTGCATATCGCCGGAGAACTCAAGAAGAAAGGCGTAACCCTTCAATTGCTTCATGAGGAATACAAAAGGGATAACCCCGACGGGTATGAAAAAAGCCAGTTTTACCAATTGTATCATGAATGGAAGAAAAAGGCGGACCCTGTCATGCGCATCACCCATAAGGCAGGAGAAAAGATGTTCGTCGACTTCTCCGGGGATAAGCCCCATTATCAGGACCCAGCAACAGGAGAAATAAAAGAGGCGGAATTGTTTGTCTCCGCATTGGGGGCAAGCTCCTATATATTCGCATATGCCGTGCCAGATCAGACTACCGGGAACTTTATCAAATGCACTATAAAGGCATTTGAGTTTTACGGAGGATGTTCCGAATGTCTCATTATCGACAACCTGAAGGCCGGCGTTACCCATGCATGCTACTACGATCCGGAGATCAACAAAATCCTTGCGGCAATGGCTGAACACTACCATATCGCCGTCATCCCCACAAGAGTTGCAAAACCAAAAGACAAGGCCAAAGTGGAAAACGCCGTTCTTCAGGCACAAAGAAGAATCCTTGCAGCATTCCGAAACAGAACCTTTTTCAGTCTTATAGAATTAAATGAAGCCATATTGGAAGAAACCGCAAAACTCAACAGAAGACCTATGGCGGTGATAAACAAATCCCGTTATGATCTTTTTGTTGTAATCGAAAAGCCTGCTTTAAAGCCTCTCCCATCGGAAAAGTTTATTATTGCCTCATGGACAAAGGCGAAAGTGCATATCGATTACCATGTGAAGGTAGAAAAAACATATTACAGCGTTCCCTATACCTTAATAGGAGAAACCCTGGATGTTATGGATACCGGCACCATGGTAGAGATGTACCATAAAGGGAAAAGGGTTGCTTCTCATATAAAAATGAATAAGCCGGGGGCATTTGTTACCGAGAACCTTCATATGCCGGCAGAACACAGGCAATACCTCGAATGGACCCCTGCACGGATAAAACTGTGGGGACATAAGATAGGACCTAATACAAGAACCCTCATGGAAGAAATCATGAACCACAGGGTACACCCTGAACATGGCTTTCGCAGCTGCCTCGGTATTATAAGACTATCAAAGGCATATTCTCCCGAACGGGTGGAAAAGGCATGTAAAAGGGCGCTCGAGATAGAGGCATACAATTACAAAAGCGTAAAATCCCTCCTGCAGATGGGGCTGGAATGTTCAGCAACAAATGGTGAAACGAAAAAGATTGTCCCCCTTCATACCAACATAAGAGGTAATGAGTACTACCGGGAGGCAACCCATGATTGAGGCGACCATCGAAAAACTCATTGCAATGAAGCTGTCAGGCATGGCGGAAGGACTTAAAGAACAGATGAACAACCATGCATACAAAGACTTAAGTTTTGAAGAGCGCCTGGGTATCCTTGTTGATAGTGAAAAACTATCACGAGAAAATCGTCAGCTGAAAATCCTTCTTTCCCATGCCCATTTAAGGCATCAAAACGCCTGTTTTGAGGATATAGACTTCAGAACCAGGAGGGGGTTGTCAAAAGACGTAATCCTTAAATTATCCCAAAGTGAATGGATACGTTCCCATCAGAATGTCATCATCGTCGGACCTACCGGATCGGGCAAAACGTATATTGCATGTGCTTTGGGCAACAGCGCCGTCAGATATGGCATACGCACCATGTATGTAAGATTGCCGAGGTTGGCTCAGGAACTGAAAATAGCAAAAGCCGACGGAAGCTTTGTAAAATTCCTGTCCAGACTTCAGAGGATACGGCTCCTTATCATCGATGACTGGGGGATAAATCCCTTCACCGATGATGAAAGAAGAAACTTTCTTGAAATCATGGAGGACAGGCATGGAGTGCGGTCAACCATAATTGCATCTCAGTTCCCGATAGACACATGGCACGACATTATAGGAGAACCTACCCTTGCAGATGCCATATGCGACAGGATCGTCCATAATGCCCATAAGATTATACTGAAAGGAGGTGAAGATTCTATGAGAAAAATATATTCAGGCTTGACATAGGGTCGAACACTTTTATAAAGTAGAGACGGCAGAGAAAGGATCATAAAAAAGCCGTTCGGATAAAATCGGAATTAGTGTTCGAATAGATCGGAATAGACACCTTGTCGGATCTTCTGTAGGATTCAACTATCTGGACAGATTTTTTACCATTAGATTTTTGTTTTATTCGAACAAACATAAAAACATTATATCAGAACAGAAAATAATGTCAACAAATAACATTGTTTGGGGCACTACATATTCAACTGCAAATTCACCTTTAATCATTTGGCATAGTTAGGCTAAATTAGACAAGGTAAACTGTCGAAGTCGGGATGAAATATTGTAACACGGCATAATTAAAGGGGCAACGAAAGACACCTAATGTTAATAATTGAAATATTAAAGCAAACCCCTCTTATTGCGCCCCACTTTTCAGACAGTGCAACAGTCTTTTTATTAATATCTTTTTATAAGAGAGCTAAATAAGTTGATTGCGCTAAAATATTCCGAGGCAAGCACTTCTATTATTTCTACCAACTGTTTATTTTTATCATATATTATTTCAGATTCTATCCAAATGCTATCCGGATTTTTATTCCCACCTTTTATTGAAAAAGAGTGCCCGATTGAACTTATTATAAATTCATTATTTGTTTTAAGAATGCTTAGTATCGTGTCTTTTGCTTTTCTGCCACTTGCTGTGACTCCAACAAAAAAAGAAAGCGATTTGTACATCCACGATTCAATAGTAAGGCCGGCCTTACCAGAAGCAACACGCAAAACCCATCCTTTGTAATTATTAACATGAATTGTAGGATCCAGCTTCATTACAACCCTTGCTATTCCTTCAATTATGAGCTCTCTTATCGAATGATTTTCTTTTTGCTTAACATTGGTGATTATATTTAATGGCAGGTACACCGACATGTCTTCGTTTATTTCTTTAGAATATTCAGAAATGCTATTTTTTCTACATTCAGCCAAAAGGAATTCCAATCTTTTATGGTATTGTTCCTTCAATGAATTTGGTGGTATGTAAGGTTCAAGCTTTAAAGCTAAGTTCCACCACTTTTGAAAATAACAGCGATCAATCCACTGGTAAATACAAAACACATCGACATATTTTTTTTCATTACCTTTTAAAAACTTAATAATTTGTTTTTTTTGTTTTTCGCTATTCATTGGATTACAAATTAACTAAGTTTCAGCTTTTTAATTAAACATCTTAAATATCCGGCTTTTTCAATAGTTGGGAGAATCTCCGGAATCTTCTATTTTTGAAAAAACAACTTTAAATCCTGCTTCTTTAAATATCTGTCTAATGATTCGTTTCCTATTTTTTGGATCTTCAATATTGTACTCTTCAAACACAGACTCCACTTCTTTTTGAAATTGTTCTATGTTAGTTTTTGCCTCCTTAAGTTTTGCCCTACATTCAACTAAAAGAAAATTTAGTCTTTTTTGATAGTTTTCGTCGAGCGAGTTTGGTGGTAAGTGAGCTGACAAACTAATTGCAATATCATACCAACATTCATAATAAGAACGATCAATCCATTGATAGATACAAAAAGGGTCAACATCATTTGCCCCTTTTCCCTTTAAAAATCTTTTTATCTTTTTATGTTGGCTATCTTTATTCATTCTGGTCGTCGAGAAGATCCTGCCGTCAAGATCTCAAACGAACGGTAATCCATGCCAAAAAGCCTTAAGACCTCTTTCCCCAGAGTATAAAGCTTGTTGGCGTTTTGTTGTAACTCAACCCAGATCTGAGAACCAGTTATGAGCTCGCATTGGTCAGAAAGGTCTCGTTTATCTCGTGAAAAGTACTTTCTTTTAATCCCTCTAAGCGTTAATACTTTGTCTTTGGCCTCTGGATGGCGGTTAAACGCCATCTGAATAATCTTCACAAATACATCCTTGTGAGAATCAGCCCTGTACTCTCTGCCCTCCAAACGAAAACCACGAACCAAGGTGTGGGTTAGGTCACGGTTCCTAAAGTGTTGTGTTGCTTCAAATCTCACATATACCTTATGCCCATCTCTTTCAACGGAATGGCTAAGCTTTAATCTTTCGCCACTTTTTTCCCTACACTCTCTCAGAATGAAATCAAGCCTTCTATGGTAATCCTTGTTAAGAGAATTGGGTGGCACATGAGCCCCTAAATCAACCGCAAGAGTCCACCACCCGTGAAAATGACATCTTTCTATCCATTGGTAGATGCAAAAGCTATCTATATCCTTGTTTGCTTTCTTGTCGAAAAAGCTTAGAATCTTTCTGCGTTGACTCTCTTTGTTCACCTCAACCTCTGATTCTCGGTGTAATCAGGTGACTTGAATACTCACCAGGACTTATGACTGCCATCTGGTCGTATATAATCTGCCGTGCTTCCACAGCGATGTCAAGACACATTTTGAGTTCGTCTACCTGGATAGTATCGACATCTTTATGGGGAAAAATTAATTTTAGCAGGCCTGAAGTCGTTTTTTGAACCGAGTCCTGGTTCCTGCTTGTTTCACTGCCAAAATCAACATGCGATGCAACAATAGTCTGAATTGCCCGTTCTCTAAGCCTCTTAAGTATCTCAGCGAAATAATCCGTCATGAATCCATAACCCTTGGCATATTTCTCCTTTTTAATCTTGCTGAATTCCCAGCCCGGTACATATGCGTTCAGTCTGTCTATAAAAGCGGTGTCTGTGTTTATCTCTGGGGGAAGAACTGCCAACCAATGTGTATAGCGCTCTGATGGTTTTGACACGCCATCTTTTACGTCCAATTCAATGTTGCCCGCCAAGACAATGCTCGCTGTAGAGGTGAATTCCTGGTCCCCTCTGCTGAACTGACCAGTCTGCATATAGTCTTTGAGGATATTAACCGTTGCGTCTGCATCAGCAAAACGGGTCCGCCCTATCTCATCGAAATACACCACATCCTTCTGACCTATAATGCCAAGCCTTTTTACCCCCTTATGGTAAAAAAGGGTGGCTGGCGTTGTTGACCCCCCGGATATAACGAAGGAACGTGGCGATGTATTTCTGTATGTATACGTTTTTCCAGTCTCTCGCGGACCTAGCTCAATCATATTGTAGTTTTTTTCAACAAATGGAACCAGCCTCAGCAAATAAAGTAACTTTTGGCGAATGGTGTAGTATGCAGGATCAAAACCAATGGTGTTAAGAAGCAAGTCGATCCATTCTTCGGTATTAAATAATCTTCTTTTCTCAACGTAATCTTCAAGGCTAACACGAGTGATCTGGAATGGCTTAAAATCCGTCACTACAAAGGGATAGATACGCGTTCCTACTTTATAGTTATTATCATATTCTATGGTAGATGTCCCCCAAGCGCCTCCCGCCAGCAGGCTATCGCCGTGTTCCACCAGTATATTTCTGGTGATCCGCACGGTATTCTCGCCAATGGCAGGGACAGTAACCCAGTAATGATCCTTTGAGGCATCAAGCCTGACCTGAAGACTCCCCAAAAGGTTATAAACACCTTTTTCCTTGATGCGGCTCTTGATAAGCTCTTTTTCCGCGCTATCAACCCAATTTTCGGTCAGGATTCGATCAATTTTTGATTGGCCTCCTACTGGATTCTCTGGATCGACAAAACGGGCGACTAGGTATTCCATAACAAAACGTGGAAACTCCTTGTAAGCATCATTCCATCGCGTCAGACTTTTGAGGATAATCCTGTCGGACATTGTTTCCTGAAGCTTGTGGTCAAGAGGTGTAAATTCGTACTTATTTTGTTCTTCCTGCATCGGCTTTCACCTTTTTTGTAGGCTTATAAATCTTCGAACACATCAAGGGCACTTGTGTCTATGTCAACCTTCATGCCAACCTCTTTTATTGGGATCTCGATCTGCCTTTTTTCAGTCTTCTTCTCTTTCTGCGGCGTAACATACTGCGCAGCAACGGCAAACTGCCTTGCTTTTGGGTCAACCTTTACAGAAACCTTCCATGTATAAGAGGTTCCTCCGATGAGTTTCATCTTGGTTTCAGAAATGAGACGGCCACTTAGTCGGCAGGCCAAATCCACATCTGTCTCCACCGTTCCCTGATTCGCAATTTTCACCGGAATCACAATGGTGTCGCCAAGAACAGCTTCCGGTGGGGCTTCAACGTCTATTACTATCTCTGCCTTCAGAATCGTCTTCTTCTTCAGTCTCACGGCAGGGACAACCATTTCTGCCATAGATATACCCCCGTGGGAATATCTGGCTTTCTTTCCCCCTGCTTTTGGTCTTTCGAACCAATCGCGGCCTATAGCGACTGTCCATATGTCTTTATTGTCATAAGTTATTTGAGCGCCTACTGCATATTTTTTGTTGCGGATGTAACGATAGGTGATGTCCGCTGGGTCGATATCACCCAAGGCCTTCGGTTCAACGCTGTGTGCATTTCCCTTGCGAAGCTCGATGAAACCGTGATCGCTGGTGATAACAACAATATCTTTAGGGCCGATCTCGGAACGAAGCTCCGGCAGGATAATCTTTTCGAAGCGCTCCCTGATGATCTCATTAATCCTAACAAGGCTTCCCTGTTCGTGGTGAATCCAATCGTCACTCACATTAAAAATCAGGACGCGGTACTTGCTACCTTCAAAGTCGAGTTCGCCTTGCTCCACCTTCTCTTCGCCTCGTGCTAAAACTTTCAGCAGCTTTTTGGATTCATCCTTTCCCAAACCAAGATGGCGAGACAGAAGAATGTTGTGATCTGTGGTCGGATTGTTGTAATAATCTTTCCAGAAAGCAGGGAGCTTACCGGCAAAAAACGCCACTCTCGAAATATCTGTATATGATGGTAGTGTGGATAAATAGAGTTGCTCCTCACCCTCAATATCGAATAATTCCCTAAGTCGTGGCCAAACAACTCGATCCCATGAATCAAGTCTGAGTCCGTCCAGCACAATAATCCACACCCTCTCATTGTGATGAATGCTGGTCTGGACAAGATTTCTTAGTGTCTGCGTATTCAGGTGCGGGAAGTGAGTGTAGGAGGAAAAATCCGTAATAATGTATTTTGCAAGCGCCTGATCATACTCATCAATTACCGATATGACCTGGTGTTCGATCTGCTCAAGGAAAGGCTTCAAAGCGCCACTCAAAGACTCATCCTTCAAGAGACGCATAATCTCATTAATTTCAGCAAGGGTAAGTTCGAGCAAATGAAAGCCATGGTTATGATATGTTTTAATAAGTTTAAAAAATCCCTCGTTTGGTTTCAATGGTTTGCTCAATGCACGTATAAACCAGGCAAAGCATTTGATAAGGTCAAGAGTTTGATTAGCTTTCAACGAGAAGGGGCTTTTTTGATAAACCTCATTTCTACTGTATCCTTCATATCCTCGCATCAGCGCTACCTTTCCCTCCGAAGATCCGAGAAGCTGCAAGAGGACCCTGCGTCCAAGGACAAAAACAAGGGCAGGATATGGTTCTATCATGATCATTTCAAGCATCTCGTCAAAGGAGGCAAAGGTGATCGTTTCTTCAATCTTGCTCAGAGCCTCTATTATGTCCGGCTCCTTCTCTGCCTCTGCACAGATTGCCATTTGAAGGTCAAGATCGCCTTTCACCTCTGAGAAAACGGTACCTATAGATTCACTGAGGGGGTTAACATCAAAATCGAGAAGGCCAAATTTCTCCAGGTCGTATATACCTCGGGGGACAGCATACCTTGCTGTTATTGTCCCAAAATAAAGGCAACGAACCAGACTTGTCCTTTCAAGGCTGCACCAGCCGAGAAGTTGTGGATGAGGTTCTGACCCCAAAATCATTGCTCTGAGAACTGCCATTTCCTTTTCGGTCAACTCATTAAAAATAATGGTCTTAATATAGCTGATGATTCGCTCTAAGTAATCGGCAGAGAGTGAAACAAAATCCTCAATATCTATCTTTTGGCAACTCGTTGCCAGAGCAACTGCCATGGCATCGAATCTGTTCATCGTAGCGGACGTGACTGTAAGCTTTCGAAATTTGGACAGGTTGCCGACAAATTTATCTATTTTATCCGACCAGAGGGACAAGAGCGGCTCATCAAATAGATCGGTGGGCAGTTGATCTTTGACCATTTCGGCAAGAAGTCCCGAAGGGCTGCAATCAATCACATCAACAGAATCCTCAACAAGATCAGGAACATAGGAAAGGTCAACAACACTTTTTGTACTTGAATCAACCACACCACGGGCAACAATAACTATGCGCCCGTTGTTAGCCTGTATATCACTCAAAATCTTTCGTAGAATAAGATCATTTCTGTCGTAAACCAGCACCTGCCAGTCTCGCCCTGCTGCATCCAGCAAGGGATTTGGTGCCTCTACCAAGCCCTTTGGGTCAAGAACCAGTACGATGCGTGCCGAATCCACTGTTTTACCAAGTCGGTTTGAAAGGATATCAAAAAATGTTTGAGGTTTGATTGCCATGATATATTAGAAAAGTGTTGGCTGCTCTCCCTTTAACTCCTTCTCTTTTCCCTTTTTCGTGGCAAATTTTGCATACCGCAGCCGGTCAGAAGCGGCCTTGCCTTCGGGCAACTCATGCCAGCCTAAGTTGGCAGAAAGGGTTTGTTCAAGGGCAAGAATAGAGTTCCATTCTTTCCGTGAGGCAAGCATTTCTATCCATGCGAATTTTTCGTCGATGGAAGGTTCTCGATTCAGTTTGCCCGAGAGAAATCGCTCGCACTCACGGAGCCCCCGCTCTTCCTCCTGGCCCTTGAGGACCTGTCGCTCATGTTCGTCTGGGACTCTGTATGTCCCATCCGGATTCTGGATGAAGAATTCGTCGAGAAGCTCTTCGAGCCCCCTCACTCCCTTGTAATTACCCTTTAGCCTTGCCTGCTTCCAGAGCGGATCGATTTCGTCAAATCGTCGCTCTTCCTTGCTCAAAAGGCCAGTTAGCCAAAGGACAGCCGAAGCCTCATTTCGAACAATTACCTCTCCAAGCCAACCGTTCGCCGGATACCATGCGCCTTCATGCTCCACCAGAGAGCGTTTCGTGCCTGCTTTATGGAGCACGTCGGACACAAAACCTGCACTGAACCCCTGCATGGAACAGCCTTCTTCAAGAACCCGGCGCTGCACCGCCCGCGTTATAGCCTCCACCGTTCGCTCGCTGGTAGGTGCTTTAGGAGAGAGGTATTGAAAATACATTTTAATCTGGTGAAGGATATAGCCCTCGACATCGTCGACCCGTTTCAGTTCGCTATTTCTTACCTGAGGAACCTTTGGTTTATGAAGGTTAAGCAAGACATCTTTTGAAATGACCTTTTCTTGACCTTTCTCGCCCTTAATGCCCTTGAAGCTGCGCTGCACTTTATCGAACTCGCGCCCTCCGTATATTACAAAGCCAGCCTCGTGGGCAGCATCCTGTATTGCCTCCCACACTCGGTCGTCAGAGTTAGAAAATACAACAGTAGCCCATCTGTTTGGTTTGAGAACCCGATACATCTCTCTGAAGGACTCTGCCATTAGCCGCTTATAATCCTCAAGCGTCTTCCCGCCCTCGGAGGGCTTTCTACTCTTGTTCCACACCGCCTCAAGAGAATCGTCAGTGAATTCCTGAAGCCATGATTCCCAGAGGAAAGAACAATCACCGTAGAAGATGTTGGAACCGAAGGGAGGGTCAGTGAAGATATAATCAACTGAATCTGCAAGAATCTGATCTAGTTTTCCAGCATGCAGGCAAGCTACCGACGTGCAAGCTTCCGATGGAATTGTCTTCGCTAATTGAGTAGTCTTTTCTATTCGGGGAGAGAGCAACCTTAATACATTCGCTTCTTCAATGAATGATCCAACATAAAGAGTGCCCATCAAAATGCTAGCTGTGAAATTTGGTTTATGCCTGTTCATTCGCGAAGCGCCTTGCATTGTACCAGTGATAGCAAAACGCACCATTTTAGCTGTTCTCTCATCTTCGATGGAATTCGTCTCCTCCCACAACCTTGCCAATGCCCAGAGGTTCCGCTTCGTGTAAAAGTCGCATGCCCTTGTTATTCCCTGGTCCCTGTGAATGCCCCGCCACATCTCCCGGGTGTCGTCAAAGGCATCGGTTGGATACCAATACGGGATTTCTTGATACTCGATTTCCTTTAATCGCTGAAGTTCAAAATCTGTCACCCTGTGCTCTGCCCTGCGGGGTTTCTTCTTTTTGGGATCTATGTATATATAGTTCGTTATGACAGGTATGGATCGGACAAGGTTCAATTCTGTCTTTTTCCATGTTTCCCCGCATTGAGGACATGTAAATGTGTCTTTTACCTGCCCTGACTTGGTATCAACAGCCACATCCCAGAGGACGATTTCTCTGCCGCAGCCACCAGGATTGACATGATGTTTTTCTATATCACGTTTCTTAGGTAAACATTGATATACATCGCTCCAGATAGTGTATTGAATGGTTGCTGGGATTTTTTCACCTGTCTCAGGGTCCTCGTGGTATGTTTCATAGAGCCAGTCAAACTCCTCCTTCACGGCTGCCTTAATGCGTTCAAACTCTTTTTTCAGCTCATCCACATCACAGGGGGTGCAATAGTTCCTAGCGATGTGCACGGCTGCAGGTGAGAGGTCATTCAAAATGACCCTGCGGGGACCGGAAGGAGCAAGAAGAGCCGCCACCCCTGTCATGCCGGTGCCGCAGAAGGGATCGAGTATGAGGTCCCCTGGTTCCGAATAATGCTCAATAAATGGTATTATGCCTTGATATGGAACTTTCGTGTGATAGGAGTGGGCGTTGTAGATGGGCGTATTTTTTCCTGCAACTACCGGTTTGTCGTAAGGGAGTTTTTCATACTCGTCATATTCAGTGCTGTAGGGTTTACCATACTGTCTGACGAATTGGGTCAGGTTATCGTATCTTCGTTCTGTCATATCTACCTTTCCTATTTGAAGCTGAGAAGGATTTTCTTACCCTCTTTGTTTTTTTCTGCAAACTCTTTCTCCAATAGAACCCTCAACTGAGATAGAAATCTATCGATATCGCCTTGGGCAAGGACCGAAAAATCGTTTGTGATTCGTTCAATGGCTTTTGTCCTTACAACCTGAGTGTTCGCCTCATCAAGTATCTTCTGTATTGTCTCGATGACTGCCGGGGTTAGATTAGCGGCCACGTCATGAAGTTTATTAAGCTGCAACAGATCCAGGAGTGTCTTAATGTTGTCCGTATTCCACCGTTCCTGTATCACCTTTTCCAGTTGACCCCGCAAAACACTTAGTCGGGTCGACAAAATCCCCTGGGTTCTCTTCCGAAGCTGTTCAGCTTCATCCTCAGGCGGTACGTATGAGAGCTTATGATGCTCTGATGATTCACCGGAGAGTTCACGATCAACAGTTCTTCGAAGGTTGTCATATGTATCAGCGAGATCGTGGCCCTGAGGAGGTCCAATTGTCACAATCTGATTCAGCTTGCCAAGACCCTGCAACAGCACTTCAGTTTCATTAAGGTGCACCTTAATCTTTTCCAGGGTCTCCAGGTTGCGCTTTGTCTGTACCTCCTCTGCGGTGTGGAGATGCTGCAGGAATTTCTCGGTTTCATTGAGGAGCGATGCAACTCCGCTTGGGCTGTCAATAAGCGAGTCCAGCCTATATCTTGGCAGGAGAAGGTCTCTTTCCAATGACATATTCTGATCGGAGCCCACATCTGCGCCCTTAAGCTGGCTCAGCATGGAGACGACCTGGGTAGAAAGGCCCGCCAAGTGACGAAGAGTATTCATCCTGTCGAATGCCTTCTTGAACTCAGCGAGATCCGGTGCAAAGGCCCGCCGTTTGGCATCAAACACATCCAGATCTTCAGATGTGAAGAGGTCTTCCACTTTTTGCAGCAAATCTGTATCCTCCTTCGCGAGCGAATCGCCCGTACTGTCGGAAAGAGCCTTAAGATTAACAGTCACGCTATGGATGGCAGTAACCTGCTTCGCCATATAGGAAAGAAATGAATTGACCTGGACGTCAATGTCGTGGGGAATACTGGCCGGTTTCGCATCCTCCCATATGAGCTTGGCAAAGGGATGGACATTATTCCAGTCAGGCCCCGACACTACGATGAGGCTCTCGACATGCTTCTCCATGTCTGACTGATATTTGATATCCACAACGCTTGCCCTGGTGATTCTATTTGATTTCAAGCGCTGGCCGTTTTGCGTAACGACATTATGTTGAGGGTTTAACTGTATTTCCACTTGGGATGGGACAACCCGGGAGCGCACATAAATAAGTAGAAGTATCATACAAAGCTGAGGCGGTATCCCGTATGGAGGGTATGCCATCTCCTTGAGCAGATTCCAGATTATAATCACAGGTGATTTTTGAAGACGGTCATCGAGAAGCTGGAAAAAACGGGAGTACTTGGGGTTAAGTTTTTTTGGATCTTCGGCTGTAGCCAATCCGAGGCCGACCGCCTTCTGTTCGAGGGTACTTCTCACAGCCTTTGCACTAACGTCTGCCTGAACCAAGCCGGTGAAAAGGTTCTTGAAATCGGCAGGGGATACAATCTTCTCGATCTTAAGGGGTTCAAAAACCTTTGAAAATTCATTATATGCATTCTCAAGGGTTGGCCGTATGAGTGCCGCGTGGCGTTGATCCGGAGTCGGCTTTGTCATGGCGACAAGAAGGTCCAGGTTAAGGCCATCCTTGGTATGGACAGTGCCTTTCTGGAAGGGTTCGAGTTGGTAGCGAATAATGTCGGCAAGGGCGTCGGCATGGGAGGTCTCAGCGAAAGCCCTAATCTGAGCAGCATCAGGCCCCCTCTGTCTATCCGGCGCATAGTCTTTCATGAGTTGTCTTGCTGCGAGATATTTGATCACCATCTCTTTCACTTTTTCGCTAAGCTCGGCAGCTTCAACCACAACAGTTCTGGAATCAAACAGGCTGCCAGGTATAGATGCTCCTGTGTTGAGCACATAAATGAGACGAAAATGTGTGTACGGTTCATTTATTACCGCTCCAAGCTCTGGCCTCCAGCTCCTAGTTAGCAAAACCTCGCCTTCGTAGCTAAACTGGTGGGCATCTACACTGATCTTCGAAAACTTATCAAAGGTATACCCATTAAAGAGTGCCGGTAGACCCATCGTTTCCGTGGGAGATGCGACGAGCAACCCTTCCCAACATTCCTTGATCTCCAGAGAGCGAGCCCGAAAGTCTTCTTTTATTACTTCCAACAGCTGCTGCGGTGTCGGTCCCATCTCTTTTGGTATAAAACGCGCCCCTCTATCCCTTTTCGAGGCATCGTATTCCAGTTGAGGTATTCGTACTGCCATCTCCCCAAGGAGCATCTCCACACGTTGCTCTCCGGTAATTGGACCCGTGAAGGTAAGTGATGCGTCAGCAAGTTCAGAAGCTGTCATAGGAATCGCCTGTTCGCCTGAAATTACGTATTGCATATAGAGAATTGTAAGAAGTGCTCTCGCAATTAAAACGTCTTCTTCATCGTCAAAAACCCTGGGAAGTTGTGCCAGGGCGTCTCTGAATTTTTTTTGCGAGTCGCCAAAACGTGGGCTCGCAAGTGCGTTCTGAAGGCTAGGACTGAATTCATGGACACAATTCGTTGTAACCGGCGTATTCAGGATCATAACGTCATGTGACTTCATTACATCGTAAAAGATATTCAACCCAAGGCGTACTCCCGGCATATCCTGCACGCTGCTTGTAAATCGCCTAACCGTCTCATATGCAAGCGG
>Ga0255342_1002489_pt1 | contig 22714 bp, 18 predicted proteins | sample wastewater_treat_3_FD_192416 | JGI IMG/M metagenome (GOLD analysis project Ga0255342, IMG submission 192416) | Wastewater microbial communities from Lulu Island WWTP, Vancouver, Canada - plant14 | ecosystem: Engineered > WWTP > Wastewater > Unclassified | place: Canada: Vancouver, British...
AATTTTTGTTCCCTCGGTAGATGTTATTAAAAAAAATGAATGGCCGTAAAAATTTATTTTAGTTTTTATGTCCATTTTACCTCCCCAAATTTAAATAATCTAAATTAATAGTAAGCTTACCTGTATGTACTTAAATTAATATTAAGTGTTAACCTAACTTGTTATCAATGTATATTATATAATATGTTATTATTATATTAAATTAAAAAGTTTCATGCTCTGATAGAGCAAAGAAGTAAATATCTATTTTCTAACTAAATTTGAAAAAGCTTTAGTTTTAAATATCAAATTTGATTTTTGCAAAAGATTTGACTAAATTTATTATTTTTATTAATATTAGCAATTGCTAATAGCAAGCAATTAATTGGGCCCATAGCTCAGCTGGTCAGAGCAGCGCACTCATAATGCGGAGGTCCCAGGTCCGAATCCTGGTGGGCCCACCAGGATGAAATGCTTCTTAAAGAATTTACAACTTATTTCGATGGTCTTTTTTGCAGTGAACTTGCACTAGAGTGGGATAATGTTGGTTTAATTATTGGAAATGAAGAAAAAAAAATAAAGAAAATTTTAATCGCGCTTGATATAAATTCTAATGTTTTACAAGAAGCTCTTAATTTAAATATAGATTTAATCATTAGTCACCATCCTTTAATTTTTAAGCCCATAAAGAATATTGTTTCAAGTAACCCTATTGGGAAAATAATTCTTAACCTTATTGGAAATGATATTGCTGTCTATAGCGCGCATACTAATTTTGATTTATTTAAAAATGGAATTAGTGATTATGTGGTTAAATTATTAAATCTTCAGAATTTAGAAAATTTTATGCCAATTAGTGAAAAATGGTTTAAATTTGCAATATTTGTTCCAAAAGAATTTCAAGAGAAAGTTAGGGAAGCTATGTGTGAGGCTGGTGGAGGTAAATGGGAAGATTACTCTTGCTGCACTTTTAATACTGAAGGTACTGGTACGTTTAAACCAGGTGAAAGTTCTAATCCATTTACAGGTGAGAAGGGAAAATTGAGCTATGTTGATGAGGTAAAAATAGAATGTATAATTTCTGAAAAAAAACTTCCATATCTTTTAAAATCTGTTTTAGAAGTTCATCCTTATGAAGAACCGGCCTATGATATCTACCCTTTATATAATAAATTTGAATCTGGAGGAATAGGAAAATTAGGTAATCTTTTAAAACCACTGGATGAAAAAGAGTTTTTTAAATTTATAACTAGCAAGTTGAGGTTAAAAAATTTTAGATATATTTGTAATGAAAAAAATCAGGGTAATAAGATTTTAGTTAATAAAGTGTTGTTACTAAATGGTAGTGCAAATTCTCTTATTAATGAAATTTTAAGTACTAACTTTGATGCTTTAATCTGCGGTGAGATTGATTATCACAATGCCCAGATTTTAGCTGAAAAAAATCGACTTGTAGTTGAGATTGGACATGGAGAATCAGAGCTATTTTTCGTAGATATTGTGTATAATATGCTTATAAAATTTAAAAAAAATGTTAACCCCGATTTAAAAATTTTTAAAAGTGAACAATCCTGTAATTTATGGAGGTATTTTTTTGAATAACATAAGTTTTGATTTTTTAGAATTATATAAGTTGCAGCTTGTTTTAAACAAAATTAAATTTCATGAAAAGAAGATTGAAAAAATAAAAAACGATGAGGAATTGAAAAACCATGAAACAGAATTAAATAATGCTTTAAAAAATTATGATGAATTAATTGAGAAGTATAACATTCTTGAAAGAGAAAGAAAAAAGCTTGATGATGAGTTAAGTTTGAAAGATGATAAGATAAGAAGAAATGAACAAAAATTGGCAAGCGGGTCTATTACAAGTGCTAAAGAAATTGTAAGTTTGCAGGAAGAAATAGAAAGTATAAAAAAATTTAATTCGGATTTAGAGAATAAAATACTTGAAATAATGATAGAAATTGATGATTTAAATGAGGAAATAAAGTTAGAAAAAGAAAAAAAAGAAAAGTTAGAAGCTTATGTAAATAAATTAAAATCAGAAATAAACGAAAAGGTTAGCGTAGAAGAAGAAAAGCTTAATAGCTATAAAGATGAGAAAGAAAGAATTTTAAAAGAAATACCCGAGGAATTTATAAATAAGTTTAATGAAATTTCTGAAAAAAGAAATGGTATTGCAATTGGAATTTTAAAAGACAGGTTGTGCTTAGCTTGCAATATGGAAATGTCAACGACAGAGGCCATGAAAATGGATAGCTTTGATGAAATCTATAGATGTCCTAATTGCAAAAGGATGATAATTAAATATAGAGAAGAAGTAGATAAAATTATTGAAGAATATAGTGAGTGAGCAATGAATAAAAATTCATTTGGATACCTATTGATAAAAAATGATAAAGACATAATAGAATGAATAGTTAATGCCTGAAGAAACTTATTCAGAAATTCAAGTTTTCACAGATGGTGGTGCAAGAGGTAATCCCGGTCCTGCAGCAATAGCTGTTGTTGTATTTGATGATCAAAATAGAAAAATAGAAGAAACAGGAAGATTTATAGGTAATACTACTAATAATACTGCAGAATACCTTGCTTTTTTAGAATCTCTTGAACTAATAAAGAAATTCAATTTTTTTAGAGTAGTTTTTAATACAGACAGCAGTCTTGTCTACAATCAGTTAAAAGGAAACTGGAAGATAAAAAAAGATAGCTTAAAACCAATTGTTAAAGAAATAAAAGACAAGCTAATGGGTATCCCAAATTTCTACATTAATCTAATTCCTCGCGAGAAAAACAAAGATGCTGATAAAATTGTAAATGAGATTTTAGATAATTTGCTTAAATAATTTACATTTTTTGCTAACCTGTTTGTAATAAACGCTAAGCTAGTCAACTAATATATTAAAATGACAAATAAAGGCGATTGCATGATAATCCATGATTATAATTTTTATAACTTTACCTTCAAAGCTTCAGATGGTCAAATAATTCATGCGTACAAGTGGATACCTAAAAATGATGGTAACCTAAATGGCAATCAAATAAAAGCAGTTTTACATATTGTTCACGGAATGGGAGAACATGCAAGAAGGTATTCAGAATTTGCTCAATATCTTAATAGCTTTGGCTTTGCAGTTTATGCTTTTGATCAAAGAGGGCATGGAAAAACTGCAGGTGGTCCTAATAAATTTGGTCATCAAGCAGATAAGAATGGCTGGATGTTAGTTGTTGAAGATATCAGGCAGTTAACAAAAATAATAAGAAAAGAAAATCCTGAATGTAATCTATTCCTTTTTGGGCATAGTGCAGGCTCATTTCTCATTAGAGATTATGCTATTTCATTTCCCAATGAAGTAAATGAAGGAATAGATGGTATAGTTTTATCTGGCACTGCTGCCTCTCCTGGAATTGCAGGATATATTGGTATATTACTTGCGAAATATTTAATAAAAAAGGGAGGTCCAAGTGTAAAAAGTCCGTTGCACAGAAGTTTGACATTTGGAAGATTTAATAAACATTTTAAACCAAACAGAACTACTGCTGACTGGATAAGTAGAGATAGTGAAGCTGTTGATAAAATACTTAGTGATCCATATTGTTACACTTTGTTTAGCGCAACTTTTTATATGGATTTAATAAGGTCGAATCTTAGAATTAACAAATTTCAAAACATCAAAAAGATGCCTAAAGAAGTTCCAATACTTTTAATTTCTGGAACCCAATGTGCTGTTGGAAATTATTCAAAGGGTATAAAAAAAGTTTATGAAAGTTTCATCTCTGCTGGTATGAAAGACGTAACACTTAAACTTTATCAAGGGGCAAGACACGAGCTAATAAATGAGTTAAACAAACAAGAAGTTTATGATGATATAAAAAGCTTTTTATTAGATAAAATTAGGTAAAAGTAATTAATATAATGAAATTAAAAATTTCCAAATATTAATTTGCATTATTTCAGAATTGGTTAATCCTCAATAATTATTTTATCAGAGAATATGAATAAAATCTTTAATTCGCTATCTTCCTTGGTTATTATTGTATGTTCGGTATTTTTTTGGATATGTAAAAAATCTGATTCTTTGACGTCTATTAAACTGTTATTTATTTTAATTTTGCCTTTCCCAGATATTACATAAAGAACTTCTTCTACATTATGCATATGAGTTTTAGAAGTTTTATTTTTGTCAAATTTTACAATACCAAGATTAAATTTATCTGTATTCAAAAACCCTTGAGTCCCAAAAGCAAACTTTACCCATCTATCATCAAAAATCTTTTTCTCAATATTATCTTCATTAAACTTTGTATAACTTTTGTTTGGTCCAAAATCTTTCATAATTTCCTTTCAGTGATATTTATATTGCTATATTATATTGCTATATTTTTTATTTTTGTAATCTAAATTGCATGTGAATCATTTATAAAAATTTATACAACATCTCTTTGTATAATCAAATATATTTTATAACTACTATATCCTTATAAACACAAAAAATTTTACTTGTGCTTAATTTTAATTTGATTTAAGTATTGCATAATATGATAATATATCGTATAATTCATCGTATGAAAGTAACGGCAATAATATCGGACAATTTAATAGCAGAAGTAAGAAAGTATACAAAGGGGAAAAATCTAACCGAAGCACTGACAATTGCTTTAAAAGAATGGGTTGCTATGAAGCGTTTGAAAGAATTAAATGCGCTTGTTAAGGAAACTCCTCTTGAGTTTAATACAGATTTTTCTGCAGAAAAAATAAGGGAAATAAACAGGAAATGATAATAACAGAAGATAGGATAACCGATGAAAGCTGTATGGTTGAAGAGTTCGAGCATGCTGATGAAAATGAAAAGATAATTGTTGATACCAGTATATGGATTGAGTTTTTAAAAAATAGTCCTATTATATTCCCAAGAATGCAGGCATTGCTTGAAGATAATAATGTCATCGGAGTTGAATTTATTTTCGGAGAACTTCTGCAAGGAGCAAAAACAATAAGAGAAAAGAATATCATTAATTTGTACTGGCAATGTTTGCCAAAAGCAGATGAGTCGAGTATATGGTTGGAAGCAGGTGATTTTTCAAGTGAAAATATGCTGCTAAATAAAGGTGTAGGTTTGATTGATTGTGCGATAATAGTACTGTCAATTCGAAATAATTTTAAAGTCTGGACTCTTGATAAAAAACTGAAATCAGTACTGGCTTCAAATCAAATTTATGAGAAGTAGAGTATTTTCTAGATATATCCTATCAGCCGCCTAATTATATTAAAATAAGTATTCAAATAAGTCTGTCCTAAATCATTCCTAAGATGAAAATTCCAAGGGTATTAATAGTGACAATTTAATTCAATTATTAAAAAGGTATGATTACAAAATAGCCCGACAAACAGGAAGTCATACCAGGTTTATTTTAAATATTAAAAATACAGACATCATATTACAATACATAGGCATAAAGATTTAAAAATCGGAACCTTAAATAACATTTTAAATGATATTTTAAAATACTTGAAATAAATAAAAAGAATCTTGTTAAAGATTTATTCAAATAGTTATAAAATAAATAATAAAAATATAGTCTAGGGAGGCAAAATGAACATTTTTAATAGAGTTGTAACGGTGATACTATTATTAACTATAGCTGTAACTTCTATTGTTTCTATCGTTAATCTTTTTGTTAATCTTTTTGAGTGGGCTGATGTCTTACAAAGGGTACTAAACTACTTTAGTAAAATAAGTACTCCTATTGGCGCTCTAATCTTGTTTGCTTTAATAGTAGTTTCTATTGTGCTATTAGTTTTTGAATTTTATAGAAAAAAAATTAAAACAGCTAGTATATTAAAAGATGGGTCAGGGAAAGCTGCTTTAACTTTAAAAACCATTGCCTCTGAAATTCAAGACGAGCTAGCAAAGGAAAAAGACTTAAGTGACCTAAAAATAAAAGTTAAACCTATATCAGATGGAATTGTAATTGATATGTTAGCCAAATTGGGCAAGGATCAAAATGTTCCAGAAAGAGTACAACAAATAAGAAACCAGGTTTCGGACTTTGTTTCTAAAAAATTAGGTTTTAATGTAATTAAAATTAATCTTACGGTAACTGGTCTTACCCCTCAAAAAAGTGAAGAAGCCAAAAAAGTAGAAGAAGCTAGAGTTATAGAGAAGGAATCAAACGAAGGTAAGGAAGAAAAGTCAGAAGATATTACTTGTAGGGATGAGGAAAAACAAGATTAAGTATTAGATATTGCCCAATTACTTCTTCAAAGCTTGAAGAATATCCAGGTAAGAAAGATACTAAGAAAGTAAAAGAGTTTATAAATGTCATTCGTAAGTCTTATTAAACTTTAATACTCTCTTTCATAAATCTTGCAGTATCTTCTGGAGTTGTGATGCATATGTCTATTCCTGTTGCAATTTCAAACCCTGCTTTTATTGATAATTTTGGAATTAATTCAAAATGCCAATGATAATAATGATGTGTTCCCATGCGCAAAGGCCCTGTATGTATATAATAATTAAATGAAGGGTTACCAAGTTGCTCGTAAAAAAAGTCAGCTAGTATTTTAAGGCATTCAGCAAAAGACGGTATTTCTTCTGTACCGATGTCTTCAAAATTAGGATAATGTTTTTTTGGAACTATCCATGTTTCAAAAGGATTTCTTGATGCGAAAGGCTGTAGTATTATAAAATGGTTATTCTCAAAAACAATTCTTTTGTTTTCTTGTGTTTCAAAAGCCAAAATTTCACACATAGCACAATTTTTATAATTTCTATAATATTTTGAGGTTCCCTTAAGTTCTTTTTCTAAAACTGGGGAAATAAACGGAATAGCAAAAATCTGGGAGTGAGAATGCTCGATTGAAGCTCCTGCATCTTTTCCTTGGTTTAACATTATAATTACGCTTTCAATTCTTGAATCTTTTTCTATATCTTTCAACCTCTTGGCATAAGCTTCTGTAACAATTTTTAATTGTTGTTTACTTAGTTGATTTAAACCTAAAATATGTTCAGGCGAATTTATTACAACTTCATGTAATCCAAAGCCATCCATAATGCTATATATACCAAATAACCTTGAACCAGGAGCAGCATAAGGTTTTAATGCAGGAAATTTATTGGGTACAATTCTCACTTGCCAATTAGGGTTAGAAGAGTTGATTATTTTACCGTTTTCATCTACTCTTAATATTTCGGGTGGCGTCATATTTTCGTTTCCTTTATCAAACGGGCAAATCATTTTAGATGGGCTTTCAACCTTTATTTCCTCTTCTTTAAATAATTCGGGCCTTTTTGCTCTTTCGGTGGAAATAATTACCCATTCATCTAAAATAATGTCTTTTCTGTATTCTGGCATTTGACCTTCTTTTCTTTAATTTTTAAACTTTTTAATTTCTAACATATTAAATTATAATTGCACAATAGTAGTGATGAGTTAAACTGTGATGATTTTATAATAAACTTATTCTTAATTTTGGTTTATTTTTCGCTGTGCAGAAGCTCTTTAATTTTAGCTTTAAATTCAGTCAAATCTGAAGATTTAACTAAATATTCATCTGCCGCCCAGGTAGAAAAATTTTGGGTAAATTCACCATAAGCAGTATAAATTATTATTGGAATATCTTTATTCTCTTTTCTTATTTTGTCCAAAAGTTCTATTCCATTCATATTTGGCATCTTTAAATCAATAGTAATTAAGTCTGGCTTTTCTTTTTTAAATAACTCATAACCAACTAACCCATCTGCGGCTACTACAACTTCGTATCCCTCGTCTTTTAATTCTTCTTTATATAAATTTCTAATAGGATCCTCATCTTCCACTATTAGTATTTTTTTCATAAGTAAAATCCTCCAAATTGAATTAGAAGTTAATTGATAGAAATTAACTTTATTTTAATAAAGTTTTTTAAAATTAATAAAGTTAAATTAAAATAAAAACTAAGAAAACAAAATAGATAAAATCTAAACCATAATAGAAATTATTTATTATTTATACATTATTTTCTATTTTAATTAAAGGCAATTTTACAGTAAAAGTTGTCCCAATTTCATTATTGCTTTCAACATTAATATTTCCATGGTGCCCCTCAATGATTTTTTTTGTTACAGCTAAACCTAAACCTGCACCATGAATTTTAGTTGTATAAAATGGCAAAAAAATATTAGATAAATTTTCTTCATTTTGAATTGTTGCTTGGTTTGTAATTTGTACTTCAGCCCATTTTTGATCATTATTTTCTATTATATTGATATTCATATCAATCACCTGTTTTGGCTTACTTGCCTCAATTGCATTATTTAGCAAATTAATGAAAGCAGCTTTTAAGTCATCATAAGAACCAAGAATAATTAAATTATGATTTTCTAAAATTTTATCTAATCCTAAAGAATTAATTATTACGTTGTTTTGCTCAGCTGGAATTTGTGCTAATTCTAAGCAGTCTAATATTACTTTATTTAAACTTATTTCGCAAAACTCTATTCTTCTATTCGAAGTAAAGTCCATAATATCATTTAATATTTTTTCGAGGCGGTTTATTTCTTTTATTATTATTTCAATATTTTCTATATCAAACTCTTTATTTTCTAAATATTTTCTTTTAATTCTATTTGCATAACCTCCGATTGCAATTAAAGGATTTCGAATTTCATGTGCTACTGTTGCAGCAAGTTTACCAAGTTCTGAGAATTTTCTTGTTTCTTGTAATGCTTTTTCAAGATTTACAATTTTTGTGATATCATCAATAAGTCCAATTACCCCTATTATGTTGCCTTTTGAATCTTTTAGGGTAACAAGTGAAAGATCATAAAAAGAGTCCTCGCATTTATTATTTATACTAACTTTTGTTTTATAAAAAGCTCCTATTTTTTTATCATCCATTACTTCTTTAATGCAGTCTGTAAGAGCAAAATCACCAACTTTAATAGAAAAATCATTTATATTCTTACCAATAATTTCTTCTTTAGTAAGATTCATCAAATCTGAGAAATTTTTATTACAGGAAGTAATGTTAAAATAATTATCAATTACAAATACATTTAAAGGTATACTTTCAATAATATTTTCATTATATTCTTTAAGAATTTTTATTTGAGCATTTACCTTTGCTAATTTGTTAAAACTTTCTTTAAGCTCAGAATAAATTATTGTATTTCTTATTGAGGAAGCAACGAATTGGCCTAACATTAATAAAAAAGTTGCATCATCCTGGGTAATTTCTCTATTATTATATTTGTTATCTACTATTAACATACCTACTCTTTTTGTTCTGCATATAAGTGGTACTATGCAAAATTTAGGGTGGTTAAGTAATTCGAGTATCTCATTTTCAATCATCGAAGGATCGTTAACAATGCCATTATCTGAGCTTGTTTCTGGTAAAGTTAGATCAACAATTTTTGGATTTTTACTTTTAAAGCACTGATCAATAATTTTACCAGGTATAATAGGAATTTTTAGATTTACTAGTTTTTTATTTAAAGCTGAATTATCTTCTCCGCCTAATTTTTCAATAGACAGAAATTCCTCTAAAGAATAGTTTTTTTCTTGTATTTCTTGCCACGTTTTCCAAGCTTCCTCAGCTGTTTCAGTACCAATAGCCAATTTCCCAACTAGATAATTTTCTTTTTTATCTAAAAGGAATAAAAACGCTCTGTTAAAACCAAAACCATCACCAAAAGTTATACCCTTTAGTGTCGTTTTTAATATTTTGTTTAAATCATTATTTGATGCTACTATTTTTGATATTTTATTCAAGATATTATATCTTCTTAAAATATCTTCATATTTTTTTATAATTGTTTCTTCTTCCATTTTTGTATTTACATTTTTTAATGATAAGAGATTAAAAGTCATAAATAAGAAATTTATAAAAATTAATGATTTTTGTATTTTTATAAAATTTACTCAAAATCAAAAGCTACTTTAGCATTATTGATGTTATTATAACTCAATTAATTATAAATTAGTTACTAAATAAGCTTGTAAATAATTCTTTATATTTTCTTGCAGAGTAGTCCCAGGAAAAATCACATGACATAGCATTTTTTATTATCATATCCCATAAGTCTTTTTGATTAAAATAATAAATAGCTCTTTTTATAGTTTCAAATAATTCTTCATATTTATAGTTTAAAAATTTAAAACCTTGCCCCCCATTTCTAATATCATCAGGTGAATTTATATCTACTACTGTATCTGCTAAACCTCCTGTATTTCTGACAACTGGAATAGTTCCATATTTTAAACTAATTAACTGTCCTAGCCCACATGGTTCATATTTTGAAGGCATTAGAAAGATATCAGACCCTGAATAAATATCTCTTGCTAATTTATCTGAAAAGGTTATGTTTATACTAAACTTTTCTTTATATTTCTTTTTAAGATTTTCTAAAATCTTTATATATCTTTCGTCCCCTGTTCCGAGAATAACTAAATATAAATCCTCATTCATTAAGAAATCAAATGCTTCGACTATCAAGTCAATGCCTTTTTGTTCAGATAGTCGCGAGACCATTCCTAAAACGGGCTTTGTGAAATCACTGTTTTCAAAAAGACAATTTAACAAATATTTTTTACATACTTTTTTCCCAGAATAATCATCTATGTTATAGTTTTGTTTAATAACCTTGTCTTTTCCAGGATCCCATATATTGTAGTCAATTCCATTAATTATACCTAATAAATCATTCTCTCTAGATTTAAGAACATCTTCTAGGCCATAACCAAATTCTTGTGTCAATATCTCCTTAGAATATGTAGGGCTTACAGTAGTAATTTTTTTTGAATAAATAATTCCACCCTTCATAAAATTAACTTTGCCATAAAATTCTAGCCCATTAATATTGAAGTATTCTTTGCTTATTCCTAATAAATCAAGGGTACTTTTATCATATATTCCCTGATATGCTAAATTATGAATCGTAAAAACTGTTTTTGTATTCTTAAAAAAATCATCAACTTGTTTTTTCTGCAAATCATAGATTAAAAGTGATGTCAATGCTACATGATAGTCATGCAGGTGTATTATATCTACTTTTATATCTAACTTCTTTAATAATTCTAGTATAGCTTTAGAAAGAAAACCAAATCTTAGGTTGTTATCCTCATAATCTCCTGATGAAGTTCCATATAAGTTTTCCCTGTTAAAGAATTTATCGTTTTTAATAAAGTAAAAATCGACATTATTGTATCTACATCTATAAATATCAAAGCTTTCTTTATAATCTTTATTAATATTAATACTTACATTTTCTGATATTTTTTCAACATTTTGGTATTTTGAAAAAATAAAATTATAGCCTGGCATAATAACTATGGTATCCATGCCGACACTTTTATAGTAGTGCGGCAAAGCTCCTACAACATCTGCAAGACCACCTGTTTTGGCAAATGGTACTGCTTCGGTTGAACACATTGCTACTTTTAACATAATTACCTCTTTTAAACTAATCTTATAAAAATACCCTGTTAGCTAATTTTTAAATAATATTATAAATATTTTTTTAAATCCAAACTTATTTTTTTGGATACATTTTATCCTAAAATAAGTTAAGATAAAATAGGTTAGAAACTAAAAGCATAGACATGAAACTTTAAAAATTAGATTTTTCTTAAATTATCTCTCTAATTAATATATATTATATTAATTATTATTTTTTTAAGATTAATGAGATGGATAATATAAAATCTTTTAGCCAAATTACGGATTATGATATTTACCTTTTTAAAAGGGGCAGTCATTTTGCGCTTTATGATAAATTAGGGGCACATTTAAAAAAGATGAATGGCATGGAAGGTGCTTTTTTTTCTGTATGGGCTCCTAATGCCGAAAAAATAAGTTTAATTGGAGATTTTAATAATTGGGATGAAAATATAAATATTCTTAAAAATAGAGGCGATGAATCTGGAATTTGGGAAATGTTTATACCCAATATAAAAGAGGGAGCTTTATATAAATATAAAATTAAATCAAAATATAGTTTAAAATCTTTTGACAAAAGCGATCCTTTTGCTTTTTTTACAGAAGTTCCTCCAAAGACTGCTTCGGTATTATGGGATTTGTCCTATGAATGGGGTGATGATGAATGGATGCATTCAAGAAATAAATGCAATAATTTAAATGCTCCGTTTTCTATATATGAAGTTCATCTTGGTTCGTGGAAAAGAAACCAAAATGGTAGTTTTTTAAACTATAGAGAACTTGCAGTTGAACTTACTGACTATATAAAGCAAACAGGGTTTACTCATTTAGAATTACTACCAATAATGGAACATCCATTTTATGGTTCATGGGGATATCAGATTACATCGTATTTTGCACCGACTTCAAGATATGGATGTCCTCAAGATTTTATGTATTTTGTTGATTACCTTCATCAAAACAATATTGGAGTAATTTTGGACTGGGTTCCTTCTCATTTTCCCAATGATCCACATGGACTTTCATTGTTTGATGGCACATATTTATATGAACATGCCGACAAAAGACTTGGTTTTCATCCTGATTGGAAAAGTTTGATATTTAATTATGGGAGGTATGAAGTAAAAGAATTTTTAATAAGCAACGCGTTGTTTTGGCTAGATAAATATCATGTAGATGGTTTAAGAATAGATGCAGTTGCATCAATGCTTTACCTAGATTATTCAAGAAAGGATGGGGAATGGATACCGAACAAATATGGAGGAAATGAGAATCTTGAAGCTATTGATTTTATAAAACAACTAAATGAAACAGTTTATAAGAATTTTCCTGATGTTCAAGTAATTGCTGAGGAATCAACAGCATGGCCAATGGTCACTAGACCTACTTATCTTGGTGGTTTAGGTTTTGGAATGAAATGGAATATGGGATGGATGCATGATACATTACATTATTTTTCAAAAGACCCTATTTATAGAAAGCATCATCAGAATGAATTAGCCTTTACTTTTTGGTACGCCTTTAATGAAAATTTTGTACTACCTTTGTCTCATGATGAGGTTGTATATGGAAAGAAATCCTTATTAAATAAAATGCCCGGAGATAAGTGGCAGAAGTTTGCAAATTTGAGGCTTTTATTTGGTTATATGTTTGCCTTCCCAGGTAAGAAATTGTTGTTCATGGGTGATGAATTTGCTCAGGAAAATGAATGGGATCATGAAAAGAGTGTTGATTGGTATTTATTAAATGAAGATATGCATAAATTAATTTATAAGTTAGTAACAGATCTAAATAATTTTTATATTAAAGAACCCTTGTTTGCTTTAAATGATTTTAATCCAAGCAGCTTTGAATGGATTGATTACAATGATACTAAAAATAGCGTAATATCTTTTTTAAGGATTTTAGGAGATAATAATTTAACATTTATTCTTGTTTGTTGTAATTTTACACCAGTCCCTAGATATAATTATAGAATAGGAGTACCAGAATTGGGGACTTGGGAAGAAATTTTTAATAGTGATGCAGAAGTTTACGGCGGAAGTGGACATGGAAATTTTGGAAGAATAAATGCCAGCAAAATAAGAAGTCATAATTATAACTATTCGATTTCAATTACTTTACCACCATTAGGTATATTATTTTTTAAAAAAGTATGTAAGTAAAAGTGTGTTTTAAGAGATGTCTGATTTAGTTTTTAAAAGTTACGATAATAAAAACGAGGAAAATAAAAAATATATTTGTATTCATGGACACTTTTATCAGCCATATAGAAAGAATCCATGGATTGATGAAATTGAAGTCCAGGAAGAAGCTTTCCCTTATCATGACTGGAATGAAAGAATAAATGCGGAATGCTATAGTGCTAATTGTTTTGCTCATATTTTAAATTGGCAAAATAAAATAGAAAATGTTGTAAATAATTTTTCAAAAATAAGCTTTAACGTTGGGCCAACACTTTTTGAATGGTTAAAAGAAAATGATTTTGAAACATTTCAAGAAATAATTAAGGCAGATGAGGAAAGCAAAAAGATATTTTCCGGTCATGGTTCTGCTATAGCACAAACTTATAATCATTTGATAATGCCTCTAGCTGAAAAGGAAGATAAGATTGTACAAACATATTGGGCTATTAAAGATTTTGAGAGCAAGTTTAAAAGAAAAACGGAAGGTATGTGGTTAGCCGAAACCGCTGTTGATTATGAAACTTTAGAAGTTTTAGCAGAATTAGATATAAAATTTACAATTCTTTCTCCTAATCAAGCTTTGAAATTTAAAAAGGTAAATTGTATAAGCAGAAATAACCAAAATTGGACAAATGCTATAAATGGAGATATCAACACAAGAATGCCATATCTTTGTAAATTACCATCAGGTAAAAGCATAGTTATATTTTTTTATGACAGAGCTTTATCAATTGGAGTGTCCTTTGGTGATTTGCTAACAAATGGAGAAAAATTTGCAGAAAGCCTAATTAATGCTCCTTCTTACAATCAGAAACAACCTGAAATAGTTATTGTTGCTTCTGATGGTGAAACTTACGGGCATCATAAAAAATTTGGAGATATGGCTTTAGCTTATTGTCTTAATGTGCTTGAAAAAAGTGAAAAAGTTAAGCTAACAGTTTTTGGAGAATATCTTGAAATGTTTCCACCGAATTACGAAGTTCAAATAATTGAAAAAAGCTCTTGGAGCTGTCCTCATTCACTAAATAGATGGAAAAGTAATTGTGGTTGTGCTATTGGAAATGGTGTTCACCAGGAGTGGAATCAAGATTGGAGAGCTCCATTAAGAGAAGCTATTGATTTGTTAAGATTAAAGCTTAATGAAATATATTATAAAGAAATTAATAATTTCATTGATGAAGAAAAAATAAAACCAATTGATGTGCTAAAGTCATATATTAACATAATCAATGACAGGAGTATCTCAAATATTGCTGAATTTTTAGATGTAAATAATTGTATAAACACTAGTTCAGTTGGAAATGATGGCTGTAGATTATTAGAACTTTTAGAGATGCAAAGGCAAGCAATGTTAATGCAATCTAGTGATGGATGGTTTTTTGATGATATTTATAGATTTGAATCAATTCAGATATTAAAACATGCTTGTAGGGCAATAGAGTTAGCAGGAAAAGATTATAGCTATGAATTGGAAAATATGTTTATAGAAATTCTTAAAGACGCTAGAAGTAATTTAGATGACAAAATAAATGGTGCTTATATTTATAACAATATTGTAAAGAAATCAGTTTATGATTTTAAGAACATTGCAGCTCAATTAATGACAATTCTGTTGATAAATAATAAGAATAACAACAAAGATATGAAAGAAAATTTTAGCAATACCAGTGATTCTTTGAAAACTAATAATAGTTATCAATTTACTAAAGATAATGATTTTACTAAAAAGACAGGTGACAATACAATTGTTTACTATAATTATATAACAAAATTATTATATCTAAATAAATTTGACAATTCCTCAGTGGAAGTTTTTTCTGGAATAGGTAAGTCAGTTTCACTAATTAATTCAAGTAAGCATGTTTTTGGTTTTATAGAAATTATTAATAAAAATCATTTTGCAAAAGCAGTTGATGACTTGAAAAAACATATTTTAGCTATTTATGTTAAGGAATTAAGTAATAATGATAATAATGATTTAAATACCAATAACTTTTCTGATCTTGTAAATTCTATTAAGAATTTCTCAGAAAGTTTTAAAAAATCTTTAAATGATAATCTTGAGCCTAATTTTTTAGATGGCTTAAGTAATTATTTTGACAAATCAAAAGAAGGCTTGTTAATTACTTTAGATGATTTTAGTAAAAAAAACCAATTAAAAGTTTTAAATAATATGGCTGATTATAAATTAAACCAGTTAAAATTTTATATAGAAGATAATGGTAAATTAATCAATAATTTGTCTTGCTATAGCAAACCATGGAATTCTTATGATTTTGTTTTTGATGATCTTAAAGAGATGGATTATTATATAATTAAAGTTTTAATATATAATTTAGTAAAAAAAGATAAGTTAACCCATAAAGAAATTGAAGATCTTTTAAGTTTAATCACTAAGTTTGAAAATCATGGTTTTACTAGAGCTAACTCTAGTAAAAATTTAGTTTTTAGAACTTTAGATTTTAGCAATTTGGATTTAAAAGTTGAAAGTTCTTTATTTTATTTATTAAATTCTTTGCTAGCCAATATAAAAGATAGTTGCTATCTTGATACTGAAATTGAGTTTGTACTCAGAGATATAAATCATTTACTATTTATATTTAATAAGTTAAAGATAAATATAAATAAATGGAAAGTTCAGAATAAATTGTTTGTGATCCAAAGAAAGATTACAGAATTAAAAAAACAAAGTAAAATTATTTTAAGTAGTGATTTTATAAATTCTTTAAATTTCTTAATTAACTCATTTGATTTAGTTAATAATTTAAACAGCTAATTAATTGTAAGAGATAATAAGTTAAATTTATGTTAAAAAACTAGCTAAAAATAACATGTTAGAAAGTAGAAAAAGCGGTGTTTTTTTACATATTACATCATTGCCATCTGAATTTGGAATAGGCGATTTAGGACCAAGTGCCTATAAATTTGCAAATATTTTAGCAAAATTAAATCAAAGTTTCTGGCAAATTTTGCCTATAAATCCAACTAGCAATTTTAAAAAAAATTCTCCTTACGCTGCAACTTCTGCATTTGCTGGCAATACACTATTAATAAGCCCTAAGTTATTATATGAAGACGGGCTTCTTAAAAAGAAAGAGTTAATGAACCTAAAAGAAGCATTTCTTAGTGATAAATATAATAATTTTGTTGATTATGAAAAGGTTTTTCAGAAGAAAAACAAAATCTTTGAAGTTGCCTATAAAAACTTTCAGTCTAATGATAGTAGTAAACATAAGGAAGACTTCTTAAGTTTTTGTTCAAAGAATGATGATAAGTGGTTGAATTGCTATTCTATATTTAAGGTAATTAAAGATAAATTAAATAATAAATCTTGGAGTGATTGGCCGGACTATTTGAAAAATGATGCGAATAGTTTAATTAGGAATTTTAAAAATAAAATAAAGTGGGATAAAGAAAATATAGTGCTTGATTATAAAATTTATGAAGAAATCGAGAAGGAAAAATTTTTACAGTATTTATTCTTTAAACAATGGTTTAATTTAAAAAAATACTGCAATTCTCTTGAATTAAAAATTATAGGTGACATGCCAATCTATGTCGATTTTGAAAGTTGTGATGTTTGGCAAAATCCTGATGTTTTTAAATTAGATAGTAAAAAAAAGCCAAAATATATTTCTGGCGTCCCACCTGATTATTTTAGTAAAACAGGGCAATTATGGGGTAACCCAGTTTATAATTGGGAATATCTTAAAGATACCAAATACGAGTGGTGGATAAATAGAATAAGCTATAATTTGGATTTATTTGATTTTTTAAGAATTGACCATTTTAGGGGGTTTGTAGCTTACTGGGAAGTTAAAGCAGGTGAAGAAACTGCAAAAAAGGGTAAATGGGTAAAAGCTTACCCTGAGGATTTTTTTCAAGTTTTAAAAGATAGGTTAAAAGATAAATTTAATCGTCTCCCTATTATAGCAGAAAATCTGGGCTATATTACTCCTGATGTGGAAGAAGTGATAAGAGTTAATAATTTTACTGGGATGAAGGTAATTTTATTTGCCTTTGGGAAGGATTTTCCTAAAAGTACTAATCTACCACATAATTATGATAGAAATTGTGTAGTTTATACAGGAACGCACGATAACAATACAATAGTTGGATGGTTTTTAAAGGAAGCAAGAAATTATGAGAAAAAGAATCTTGCAAAATATTTAGGAAAGGAACTCGCCCTCGATACAATTAATTTGGATTTAATGAAATTAGCAGCTTCTTCGGTAGCAAACCTTGTAATAGTTCCTGTTCAAGATATTCTTGGCTTAGATGAGAAAGCAAGAATGAATCATCCAGCGACTACAAAAGGTAATTGGAAATGGAGAATGAAAAAAAAGGAAATGTCATGTAAGAATTTTAGTTATATTAAAAAGCTTACTGAAATTTATTCTAGAATTTGAAAATAAACTAAAATATTTGCTAAATAATAAATGTTATTGAAATTATAAATATTATAACAATTATGACAAATCAATTTTGTTTTTAACTCTTATTGTTAATATAATAAAATATATATTAAGGAGTTCTAAAATTAAAAAAGTTTTATAATATATTTTATAATATACAGCGCATTCATTATTAGTGAATTAATAAGAAATATAAGTCTAAGTAAAAGGACAAAAATTAAAAATTAAGGTGTTAAGATGAGTGTTGAAGTAGTAGCATTTGTTTTAAGTGGCGGAGAAGGGCAAAGACTCATGCCTTTAACGAGAGATAGAGCCAAACCTGCTATTCCTTTTGGAGGTAGTTATAGAGTTATTGATTTTGTTTTGAGTAATCTTATCCATTCAAGGATTAATAAAATATATGTTATTACCCAATATGAGTCAAGGTCGCTTGAGAAACATATTTTTGAAGGCTGGTCACCCATTTTTGGTACAGGTCGTTATCATTTCATAAGACTACTTCCACCTAAACTTGGGGGTGAAAGTGGCTGGTATTTAGGTACAGCTGATGCCATCAATCAAAATAAAAGTTATGTTTGGGCTGATAAACCTGATATAGTAAACATTTTTAGTTCAGATCATGTATATTTAATGGATATTTCTTTAATGAATTCTTCACATTTAAATAATTCTGCTGATCTTACTATTTCAGCAATTCCTGTTAAATGCGAAGTTGCTGCTAAAAAATATGGGGTTCTAGTGGTTGATAAAGATTATAGATTGATAGATTTTGAAGAAAAACCAGAAAAACCTACTCCAATCCCAGGTAATTCAGAGTACTGCCTTGCTTCTATGGGTAATTATTCTTTTAATTTGCAAGTTTTAATAGAAGAGTTGGTAATAGACCAGTATAAACAAACTACTACAGATAAAAATTTAATAATGTCTGATCCTAAACATTATTCATCTCATGATTTTGGATTTGATGTCATACCTGAAATGATAAGAAGAGGAAGAAAAATTTATATATACAATTTTAATGACAACTATATTTCAAGAAGTGGAAAAAATGAATTTGCTTATTGGAGGGATATAGGAGACCTTGATGAATTTTATAATGCAAATATGGATTTACTTGGTCCAGAACCTGTAATCAACTTATTTAATGAGCGGTGGGAAATCTTTACTAGGGTCGCATCTTTAAGGGCAGCAAGGGTTAATAGTAGGGCAAAAGCTCATAACTCAATAATTGCTAATGGCTGTATTATTAATGGTTCAGTTATTGAAAGGTCAATTCTTTCATATAATGTAGTTGTTGAGGAAAAGACTAAAATTGTTGGTTCCTTTATAATGGGGAATAATTATGTTGGGAAGAATGTTGTGATAAATAACACGATTGTTGATACAGGTGTTTATATTCCAGATAATACGATTATTGGGGTTGATAAAAAAGAAGATTTAAAGAGAGGTTTAACTATTTCAAAGTTAGGAGTAACAATAGTTCCAAGAAAATATAGGTTTTAGATAATATTTAACAATGTCTAAATTATATTTTTCTCTCTTTATTATCTCCGCACTATTAATTTTTTAATAATTTAAATTTAAGTGTTATTTTTTAAGCTTATTTTAATCTTCTTATCTTATAATCAAAAAGTATAAGTTAAAAATTATGTTTTACGCTTGTTTATTACCCTATTATATACGGAGGTGTTAAGTAAATTGCGTTTTCTTGTTATTGAAGATGAACTTTCATTATTAAAGATTATAGCTTTAAGGCTGAAAGAAGAAGGTTATATTGTAGATACTGCCAGAAATGGAAAAGAAGGTAAGGATTATATAGATGCGTTTGAATATGATTGTATAATATTAGATTTAATGATACCTATCATAGACGGCTTAACTTTGCTGAAGGAAATAAGGGCTAAAAAAGTAACAACACCAGTTTTAATTTTGACTGCAAAAGATTCTATTAAAGATAGGGTTATAGGGCTTGACACGGGTGCAGACGATTATTTAATGAAACCTTTTTCCTTTGATGAGTTATTTGCAAGGATAAGAGCTATTTTAAGGCGTCAAAAAGAGAAAAGGGATATGGTTCTTTCAATTGATGATTTAAAGTTGAATACGATTACAAGAGAAGTTACTAGAGGCGACAAGGTAATTGAATTAACTTCAAAAGAGTATTCGTTGCTGGAGTATTTTTTAAGAAATAAAAATAGAGTTTTAACCAAATCTCAAATTGCTGAAAATTTGTGGAATTTTGATTTTGATTATAGTTCAAATATTGTTGAAGTTTATATTAGATATCTTAGAAGAAAAATAGATGATAATTTTGAGAACAAGCTTATACATACTATAAGAGGAGCTGGTTATGTAATTAAGGATAAGAATGAGAAAATTAACAATTAGGGCAAAAATTACTATATGGTATGCTTCCTTATTCTTAGTGCTAATTTTACTGTTTAGTTTTTTTATTTACTCATCTATTTCTAAAATTTTATATAAAAATGTACTTGACTTGGCCAAAGCAGATGCGGATCAAGTGGTTTCAATCCTAAGAATAGAAGGTAGCAATATTAAATTTGATAATCCCTATAAGATAATTGCTACAAATACTTATTTTGTTGTTTTCAATAAAGATGGCAATGCTGGATTAAAAAATGAAATAGTTCCTGAAATTGTCAAGCTACCAATTGAAAATGAGGCTGTAAGATATATTTCTGTAGATAAAAATAATTGGCTTGTTTATGATGAGCCTTTATATTTCGGGAAAGAAGTTATTGGCTGGATAAGAATTAGCCGTTCTCTTAATTCTTTGATTAGTATGTTAAACAATTTGAAGCTTTTAATTTTTGTCTCAGTACCTGTTTACATTTTGATTGCTTCTTTTGGAGGTTTATTTTTAGCAAATAGGGCACTAAAGCCTATAAATGATATTACCAAGACTGCATCAAGAATCAGTAACGAGAATCTAACTCAAAGGTTAAAGCTTCCTAAAACTAATGATGAAGTTGGAAGGCTTAGTATTACTTTTAATCAAATGCTTGAAAAATTAGAAACAGCTTTTAAGAGAGAAAGGCAATTTATGTCTGATGCCTCTCATGAACTTAGAACTCCCATAACAGTAATTTCTGCACAGGCTCAAGAAGCACTATCTGGTAATAAAAAAGTAAAAGAATACAAAGAAGCTTTAAATCTTATTTTAAATGAAAGCAAGAAAATGAGTTTTCTTATCTCGCAGCTTTTATTACTACACAAAAGCGATGAAGGAAAATATAAATTAAATTTTGAACTACTTGATTTAAATATGATAATTGAAGAAATAACCAAAGAATTTGAAAATATTGCTAAAGAAAAAAATATAAAAATTAATTTTATTTCCAACAAAGATATCAAGTTAAAAGCAGATCAGACTTTAATTACAAGGCTAGTTGTTAATTTAGTTAACAATGCAATAAAATATGGAAGAGATAATGGCAATGTAGTGATTAAGATATCTAGTGATAATGAATCAGTATTTATAGAAGTTATGGATGATGGTATTGGTATTTCAGAGGAGGATATCCCTTATATATTTGATAGGTTTTACCAAACTGATAAATCAAGATCGAATCAAGGCACAGGCTTGGGTCTAGCTATTTCAAAATGGATTGTTGAACAACATAATGGTGAAATTAAGGTGGAAAGCAGTTTAGGAAAAGGAACAAAGTTTACAGTTAAATTACCACTTAATCCTGCAGTATAAGATTTTAAATTTTAGATGCTTCTTTCTAGTTATGTATGTAGAATAAAAAGCTAAATTTTTGGTAAGATTACTATTTAATTATAAAAGTTTTTTAAAATCATTAATCTCATCATTGTTTCTTAAAACAGAAAACTCAAGTTTGAATTTTTTAATTTCACCCGGTTCTATAAACTTTAGTCTATTACTTTCTCTTTCCTTATCTCTCCCTAAGGTATAACTATTACCGCATTCAAGCCCTGTTACGTATTCACCCTCTCCCATCTGTTTCCACTGAATAAAATAAGGAAGATTTTCTTTATTAAATTTATAAGCTATACCTATCCCATTATTTTTATTGAACTTTTCATTGACTAAAGCAACATTTACATTTCCATCATTATCTGGCTCGACATCATGATAATAAAGATGCTCAGAAAAGTTATGAATAGGATCCCAATACTCACTATATCTAGTAATATTTTGCTTTGATATTTCATTTGCAGGTGTTATTTTTGTTTTGCCTATTAGTAATTTTGAATGTTTATCAAGAACTGGGTAGCCTATATTAATATGATATAAAATCATTAAAGGGGATTTATTAAAACCAATATTTTCAACTTCATCCTCAATAATCATTTTTGGTGTATTAAAAAATGTTGTAATTTTTCTAGTTAACTCAAGTTTATCACCAAATACCTTTGCTTCTCTCACTTTACCTGAAATCTCCATTGTATAATCATTATTTTCCCAGTGGCAATTTGTACAAATTTGTTCAGCCCCTATATTAGATATTCTTCCATGAAGACCTAATTCTTCGTTATTATCTATGCAAGGTACTCCAAAATTTGTAAGTCCACAAGTAGTAAGGAGTCCACCAAAGAATGATCTTAGCCATTCATCTTTTCGATTGTCATAATACAAAGGTGATGTTTCTTTTGTAGCTGACTTCCAACATATAGGAACTTGTTTATAATAAAATTCAGAAATGTCCATCCCTCTATCTATA
>Ga0255342_1002494_pt1 | contig 22669 bp, 16 predicted proteins | sample wastewater_treat_3_FD_192416 | JGI IMG/M metagenome (GOLD analysis project Ga0255342, IMG submission 192416) | Wastewater microbial communities from Lulu Island WWTP, Vancouver, Canada - plant14 | ecosystem: Engineered > WWTP > Wastewater > Unclassified | place: Canada: Vancouver, British...
TTGATTGACGGTTACAATTTCTGCCCGCATTCACCGCAGAACTTGGCATCAGGAAGAATTTTCGACCCGCAATGTGGGCACTTGTCTTTCGGTTTCAAGGCGAAACCGCACTCTGGGCAAAATTTCGCGTTGGCTGCTAATGGTTTTTCACAGTTGGGGCAGGTGGCGGTGATCCCTTCGCGCCAATATTCAGTACCCAGTTTTTTATCCTCCTCAGCCATGGCTGCATGAGCCCAAACTTCCTCTACCGATTTTGAAGCCTGAGCAGCGGCCATTTCCACGCCCAGGTCTGGAGCGCAGTCTTTGCACAAGCCTTTCTTTTTGTTCCAACACTTTTCACGGCATACCCAGGCGTTGCAGCGCGGACATTGAATGAAATAAGGTCTAATTTCTTTGACCGCTTCAGTGAAGTTTTCGTCATGGGCTCGTTCCCAGGCCGCTGAATGAACGCGGTCACTGATATTCGCCGCCTGGCTGAGGAACCCTCCAAACAAGCTGCTGGCAGTATCCAATGCTCCGCTCAGTTTACCTGTCAGTGAAGGTTTGAAGGTTGTACGGTAGCCTGATTCACAGCGGGCGCAGGTAAATTCAAATTGAAAACCCCTGTCAGTGGACAGGTCAGTGTAGTTCTTTACGAATTCAAGGTGTTCAACCATGATACCCTCCCAGAATTGAAAATGAGTATATCTTATTGATTATATCCCAAATGGTTTGAGCCTTCTAAAATGGTTATAATTCATTTTATTACGATTGAGGATCAAGATGCAAAGAGTTCAGACGTGCGATATTTTTACAGGGATTCAATTGGGGATAGGCACATGGGCCTGGGGAGATAAACTGGTTTGGGGGTATGGAAATAGTTATTCCGAAGCAGATATCCGTGAGGCTTTCAAGGTATGCGTCGGTGGTGGGGTACGGTTTTTTGATTCAGCGGAAGTTTACGGTCAGGGAAAAGCCGAAACCATCCTTGGCGAGCTTTGCGCCCAGGAAGACGAAGAATTTGTTATCGCGACAAAAATGATGCCGTTTCCCTGGCGCCTCTTTCATAATTCGTTGAAATTTGCGCTGCAGAACAGTTTGCGCCGGCTGCGGATGATACAGGTGCAGCTTTACCAGATGCATTGGCCGCTGCCGCCGGTGAAGGTGGATACCTGGATGGATCGGATGGCAGAAGTGGTGGATGCGGGATTGGTCAAAGCAGTAGGTGTTTCGAACTACACCCTGGAACAAACGATAACCGCGCACGAGGCGCTCAAGAAGAGAGGATTGCGGCTGGCCTCGAACCAGGTAGAGTACCATTTGCTTGAAAGGCGAATTGAACAAAATGGGTTGATGGAGTATTGTCTGGAAGAGGGGATTAAGATTATTGCGTATAGCCCATTGGCTATGGGTATCTTGACTGGAAAATATACGCCGGAAAATCCGCCGGCTGGCACACGAGCAGCCCAGTACAATCGGCCTTACCTCGAAAAGATACAGCCTTTGATAAAAACGTTGATCCGTATCGGCAATGACGCGGACGGAAAGTCGGCCGGGCAAGTGGCGATTAACTGGTGCATTCAAAAAGGCACATTACCTATCCCGGGGGTAAAAAATGCTGCGCAAGCAGTTCAAAACCTGGGGGCTATCGGCTGGCAATTGGACGCGGAAGAAATGGCGCTTTTAGATGAGGTCAGCCTTGCGGTAATGCAACCCTAAGCAAGGGCTTTTTTACTCAACAAATTCCAGCTCCTGGTCATCCAACGTAGAAAATTCACCTTCTGGCTGCAGAGAAATCTCACCGAAGAGCTGGTTTTGGTTGGCGCCGACCATATGCCTTTTTACGAGTTCCAGTAAGGCCAGGAAGGTGACCACCACTTCTACTCGGCTGGAGTGGGTGGTGATGAACTGTTGGAAGGTTGTAGCGCCCATTTTTTGCAACGCTTCGAGAATGACATGAATCTTCTGGCGAATCGTGAAGCGCGGTGACGCGACCACTTCACTTAAAGGCGGTAAATTATTGGGATTTGAAAAAACCTCTCGAGCTGCTTCCACAAGGGCTTCGAGGGTCAATTCACTGATATCCAGTTTAGAGGGAATTTGTACCGCTGGGTTCGCATCGAGCCGCAAATAGGTGTGATAGCCCGCTTCTTCGCGAGATTCCAAAAACCTGGACAGATCTTTGAACTTTTTATAAACAAGAAGCTGCCGTGCCAGTGCTTCGCCGGGATCTTCTTCGACCTGCAGACTGGGAATGGTTTGCCTTGGTAAAAGGGCAGCGGATTTTATCTGCACCAGCTTGGCGGCAATTACGAGAAACGCGGAGACTTCAGCCGGGTCTTGAGTCTCGAGATGGTGCATATACTCAAGGTACTGATCGGTCACCTGCGCCAGAGAAAGACGGGTGATGTCCAGTTCCGCCTTTTCAATCAACTGGAGCAGCAGATCCAGAGGGCCTGAATAAACCTCGGTGTTGATCTTGTATCCTTCTGTTTGATGCCCCGCGATTTGAAAGTCCACGCCGGTTATTATAGCAGATTGCGGTCAGGCATATTCTATGCTATAAAAACAGGTAACGAGATACCCATGATGGAGAGCGGGACGATTAATTGCACTCATTGCGGTGAGCCTTATCCATCCGCAGGGCTACCTTTCCGCTGTGTTTGTGGAGGTATCTACGATTTTTCCCGTTTCCCTGCTTTCACCATTCCCAAAGATCAGGTAGTACCTCGTGGAGTATGGCGTTTCAAGGATTCCTTGGGGCTGCCCGCTGAGGCGCCCATCGTATCGCTTGGCGAAGGGAACACGCCTTTGATGCCATGGTCTCTCCATCATCGACAGGTCTACCTCAAAATGGAATGCCAAAACCCCACTGGTTCTTATAAAGATCGGGGCACAGCCGTGCTGACCAGTTTTTTGCTGGCGCGCGGGGTAAAGGAAGTGGTGGAAGATTCCTCTGGCAACGCTGGCGCTTCCCTGGCGGCTTATTGCGCCAGGGCAGGGATTAAAGCGGCGATCTATATCCCCGAGTCAGCGTCTGGGCCCAAACGCTGGCAGATTGAGAGATATGGAGCAGAGGTTCACCGTGTTCCGGGTCCGCGTGACAACGCGGCTGAAGCTGTATTACGTGCGGCAGGCGCCGGAAAAGTATACGCCAGCCACGCTTATATGCCATTTGGCTTGACGGGTATCGCCACGATCGCTTACGAAATCTGGCAATCGCTTGGTAGAGAACCTGGAAGCCTGATTGCACCGGTGGGTCATGGTGGCTTGCTTTATGGGGTTATGCGTGGGTTTGATGCGCTCTTTTCTGCTGGATTGATTGGCAAGAAACCTTTTTATATTGGGGTTCAAGCAGAGAACTGCGCCCCGCTGGTTCAGGCTTACAGGCAGCAAAAACGTAACCCGGTTAAAGTGGAAATTTCTGCTTCATTGGCAGAGGGGACACATGTTTCTTGCCCGGCGCGGGGAGCGCAGATACTGGAACGAATGAAAAATTACCAGGGGAGAATGGTAATGGGCTCTGAAGCGCAACTGGTAGAGCTCTATCGGCTCTCAGCACGATCGGGTTATTTTTGTGAACCAACCTCTTGCTTATCCCTTGTGCCGTTACTAGATGATAAAATTGATCTTGTTGAACCGGTTGTGGCTATCATGACAGGTTCAGGCTATAAAACAAATATCATCTTACAATAGAATAATGTGATCGCGAGCTCCTCTGAAAAGAGAGGTTGGCGCTCCCCTTATTCGTGGAGAAAACGCTTGACTCAAATGCATAACGAGTGTAACAGAGAAACCCCCGAAGAACTGGCTGCCAGAATCTTTCCCGACTTGACCGATATCCTGCTGTTAAGCAGAGCATTGACCCATCGCTCTTACTTAAACGAACATCCTGAGGCTTTAGAGGACAATGAACGCTTAGAATTCCTGGGTGATGCGGTTCTTGATTTTGTGGTGGGTGACTGGTTATATAACAGGTACCCTGAAATGCCAGAAGGCGATTTAACACGCATGCGTTCGGCTTTGGTACACACCGCTCAACTGGCAGATTTTGCGCGTAGCATTCAATTGGGCAGGGCGATGCGACTGGGCAAGGGGGAAACCCAGGCGGGCGGATGTGAGCGCCCAGGGTTGCTGTGCGACACCTTTGAGGCAGTCGTTGGAGCAATCTACCTGGAAATGGAGGTTGAAGGCGTCAAACGTTTTATCTACCCCATGCTTGAATCCTGCGCTGATGACATTCTGATTAATCACAAAGATGAAGACCCCAAAAGCAAGCTGCAAGAATGGGCGCAAGGAAACGGTTACCCGGCGCCGGTTTATACCACCCGTGACGTTTCAGGACCAGACCACTCAAAATTCTTTGTCGTGGATGTGATCGTAAACGGAAAAACCTACGGCACAGGTTCAGGTACCAGCAAACAGGCTGCTACCAAGCAGGCGGCTGCAGACGCTCTTATTAAACTACACCTTTCAGATTGGAAACCAACTCAGCGATGAAACCGAAACTAAGATCACTGGAGCTGCATGGGTACAAAACTTTCGCTGGCAGAGCGTTATTCGAGTTCCCGGGGAACATCACCGCGATCGTCGGTCCAAACGGGTCAGGAAAATCGAACATCGCAGACGCTGTACGCTGGGTGCTGGGTGAACAATCGTATACTTTGTTGCGCGGCAAAAAGACAGAAGACATGATCTTTTTGGGTTCTGACCAACGCCCAAAAGCAGGAATGGCTTCAGCCACGATTACTTTTAACAACGAAGAAGGCTGGCTGCCGATTGACTACAGTGAGGTCGCGGTCGCCCGAAGAGCGTATCGTGATGGCAGCAACGAGTACTTGTTAAACCGGCAGCGAGTGAGGCTTAAAGACACCACAGAACTACTGGCTCAGTCAGGCCTGGCGGAGAGAACCTATACCATTATCGGCCAGGGCCTGGTAGACGCTGCCTTGTCTTTACGCCCTGAAGAACGCCGCAAATTCTTTGAAGAAGCCGCCGGAATTGGACTATTCCGATCTCGCCGAGAGGAAGCGATCACCAGGTTGGATGCTACCCGCCGCAACCTGGAACGGGTGACGGATATTCTGGGTGAGCTTGAGCCCCGTCTGCGCAGCCTTGAACGCCAGGCGAAGAGAGTGGAAGAATATGACCAGGTGAAGGATGATCTTCAGGTGTTGTTGAAGGACTGGTATGGATTTCATTGGCAAAATACACAAAAAGAACTGCTGCGAAACCGCGAGGTGTTGAAAAACCAGGAAATCAAAGTTGAAGCCGCCAGGACAAGACGAGGAGAGATCGAAGTAAAAGTCGATGCGGCACGCTTGCGGCTGCAAGAATTACGCAGTCTACTTAACGCCTGGCATATGGAAACCGCTGAATTGCATCGTCAGCGGGAAAAAATCAGTCGCGATATCGCTGTACTCGAAGAACGTATCCGTGCATATCAAAACCAGGATATTTCACTCAAGGCTGAGTTGTCACGAAATGAAGATTTAAAACACTCGAATCAAGAAAAATTAACAGCGTTAATGGATGAGGAAGAAAGGATTAACCTTGAGCTCGCCCAGTGCGCGGAACAGTTGGAAGAAATTCGTATTTCTTTTGATGAACGCAAAGCAAATAGAGACCAACTGGAAACGAAGATGAATTTGGCGCGCAAGCAACTGTTGGAAGTTGAAACCCGGCAGGTGCAATTAAAGGCGCATCAACGCGAATTAACTGGACGGGTTGAATCATTCGAAGATAGCCGGAAAAATCTGCTTCAGAGTATTGACCAAAATCAGAACGGGCTTAATAAAACTCAGAAAGAGATGGAAGAGATTAGCGCTGGGCAGGTAAAAATCCAGCAAAGTGCTGACATATATGTTCGTGATATCGGTATAGCTGAAGAAAAACTGGCTGAACTGGAGCTTCAGGAAAAAGAATTTTCAGGAGAAATCAGCCGCCTGGAGGCTGAACATGCCCGGGCGAAAGCGCAACTGGAAGTGCTTCACCAGGCAGAACTCGCGTTTTCCGGGTTGAGTGAAGGCGCCAGAAGCCTGCTCACTGCCGCGAGTCAAGGGAAAATCCCTGCCGGTTTACGGACCCTGAGCAGTTATCTGGATGTACCGTATGAACTTGAAACTGCAGTGAGCGCCGCGTTGGGCGACCAGCTTGATGCGGTTTTGTTTGGAGAAAGAGTTGACCCGGAGAGAATACTCTCCTACCTGGAAAACGATGAGTCAGGCCGCGCGATGCTGATTCCACTCACTGCGGCTGGGAAAGGCCAGGCTCGAAAATTAGCTGGTCCCGGAGTATTAGGCATCGCTTCTGACCTGGTAAAACCCTCTGACCTAAATCGTGGACTGGTGAATTTTCTGCTGGGGAGTGTGATTATCGTCAACGATCGCGCGACCGCCAGGCGGCTGCTAAAGGATTTGCCAGTGGATGGCAGAATTGTTACTCTCAAGGGTGAAGTATTTGATGGCAGCGGCGTCATCATTGCTGGAAAAGAAAATCGGGCTGGGATTATCAGCCGTCCGCGAGAAAAGAAAGACCTGACACAGCAGGTAAATCGTGTTGCCGAAAAACTGGCTGAGAAAAAGAAGGAACTGGAAGAACTTCAAAAAAACATTATCTCTTTGCGTAATGAGAAGAGCGAGCTTGATAAGGCAGCCCGGGAAGAGCAGGCTAAACTCCAACAGATCAACGCAACCCTTGCGGGAAGAGAACGTGAAGTGGCGAAACTCATGCAGCAGCTGGAATGGCAAAATAACCAAATCAACACGCTGGTCAGCCAGGCCAAATCCGCTGAAATGGATATGGACGGGATCGGAAAAGAGATCGCGGCGAATGAGAACGCCATCATTGAGCTGAATCAAACCATCCGGCAGGATAACGAACAGCTACGGGGCATTCCGATCGATGAAATTCAGCAACAATTGGTGCACTGGAACACCACCCAGGCGGTGACCGAAAGGGCGCTGCGAGAGGTGGCCGGGCGAGTGATTGAATCCAAACAGACCATCGCCCAAAATCAAGCGGTCATTGAACAGGTAAAAAGGCGCATTGAAGAGGTGGTGACCGCAACCGCTGAAGTCTGCGCTGCTATCGAGGAAAGCAAAAAGACAGAAGGGTTGGTTAACTTAAGCCTGGATGAATTCAGTCAAAAAATCAACCCGGCAGAAAGCGAATTGAGGAAACTTGAAAGTGAGTATTCCGAGTTGCAGCATGAATATTCACAGACCCAGCAATTCGAGGCTAATGCGGATCGGGTTTACACACAGGCCCAGCTGGAGTATTCACGCAGCCGCGAAGCATTAGAAGGCCTGCGGAGACGGATTGAAGAAGATTTCGGTTTGGTAACCCTCGAATATTCTGATGAAGTCACTGGCCCCACTCCATTGCCATTGGAAGGCGTAGGCACACTGGTTGTGCTGGATGAACTCCCCAAAGGACTCGAAGAATCGATTAATCGGCAGCGCGCGCTATTGAGGAGAATGGGAGCGATCAACCCGGAGGCTCGCAAAGAATACCAGGAAGTCAAGGAACGCCATGACTTCATGAAAACTCAACTGGCGGATCTACAGAAGGCAGATAGTGACCTTCGCCAAATCATCACAGAACTGGATGAATTGATGAACCGCCAGTTTCGGACGACGTTTAATGAAGTGGCAACGGAATTCAAAGAAATGTTCTCACGCTTGTTTGGAGGAGGCTCGGCGCGGTTGGTGATGACTGATACAGAGAATCCGACGGAAACAGGAATAGATATTGAAGCCAGGCTGCCAGGCAGGCGTGAACAGGGACTGTCACTGCTCTCCGGCGGCGAGCGCTCACTCACGGCTGTCGCGCTCATCTTCTCTTTGCTGAGCGTTTCACCCACGCCATTTTGCATCCTCGACGAAGTGGACGCGATGCTGGATGAAGCCAATGTTGGCAGATTCACTGAGTTGTTGAAGGAACTCAGCCAGGAGACGCAGTTTATTGTCATCACGCACAACCGTAATACTGTGCAGGTGGCAGATGTGATCTACGGGGTGACCATGGGGCGTGATTCTGCCAGCCAGGTCATCAGCCTGCGCCTTGACGAACTGAGCGACGAAATGGTTAAATAAATTACCAAATGAAAACCGCGAGAAGAGATTCTCGCGGTTTTTTTTATCATCTACTGACCTGACGCGATTCGATATTGCGCCGGTATGGCGGGGGTATTCGGGACGACCGATGCCCAGACGTCTTTTTTCTCAATTTTGATATCCGCTTTGGCAGCTTCAATGAAATCAGTGAAGGCTTTCTGTTTCAGTGTCTCCCACTGGCTGTCTGAAAGGGCGCGGACTTCCTTGCCCAACAGCTGAATCACGTGAAAACCAAAGTCAGATTTAACGGGCTGGCTGATTTCACCAATTTTGAGGGCGTAGGCTGCGGTTTCGAAAGGTTCGACCATCTGTCCTCTTGAAAACCAGCCCAGGTCGCCGCCATTGACGCCGGAAGAGGTGTCAGTGGAGAGTTCAGCAGCGAGAGTTCCGAAATCTTCACCTTTCTTCAACCGTTCGATCACAGCATTGGCTTCTTCTTCAGTTGCCACCAGGATATGCCGGGCCCAGACCATTTCCTGTTCGCGGGGTATATCTTTGGTCACTGCTTCGTAAACCTTTTGCTTTAATAAAAGGCTTTTTACATACGCGCGAAAATCCGCTTCAGTAAACGGGAATTGTTCATTGATGCTGGTGAGCATTTGATTGAAAAGCTGTTTGAAACCATCGCGGGTATACGCGGTGGGCGTAGGAGGGATCTGCGTGGCGGTAGGCGCGTTGGTGGGAGTGCTGTCTTCCACCGTGGGGGTGGCGAGCGATGGATCAGCCGTCGCAGTCGGTTCACTTGTGGCGGTGGGTTCCGGGGATGGCGTGGGCGTAATGGTGATGATGGCCAGCTGCTGCGCTGACATGGTTGAGGTTGGCAGGAAGGCGTAGGTAGGTTGCGGAGTGGGCGTGCCGTCAGGGAAGAAACCGAAAACACGTTCAAGTTCTTTTTCGATATCTTCATCTGTAACGGAGATACCCATTTCAGCTGCTTTATGGGCCACAACCGCCTCGTTTATCATTTTCTCCAATACATCGCTGCCGAACTGGAGGTAGTTGTCCAGAGCGTTTTGCATCTGCAGCATTTGCGATTGGAAAAACATCGCGTATCCAGACGCGGCGTAAGAAGTAAAGTTTTCAACATAAGACAAGCGTTCATACTGCACGCGTTTTGCGAACTGGCTTGCTTTTATGTTGGTATCGCCTACCTTCGCCACGATTTTTTGATTCTTAAGAACAGTCCCTTGCAACACCCCGAAACCTACCAGCAAGGTAACCACTGCCACGATCGCGATAAGGACGGTGATCATGATCTTCTTCTGGCGATTTTCACGCTGCAACCTGGCTTCACGCTTTTTAGAAGCAGGCTTTGGTGTTCTCTCGATGTTTTCTTTTGTCATTTGTCCTCTATATCTTATTCGAGCGCAATCTGATGACGATGATTGCGACGAAATTGTGAATAGCAGGTATTGGGTTCTGCGCTATCTGATCGACTCGCTCCAACGTTCACCGGTGAACGGGAGAAGGGCGATGTGGCGGGCACGTTTCACAGCTGATGCCAGCGAGCGCTGATGGCGAGCGCAGGTTCCGGTTTGCCTTCTGGGGCGGATCTTACCGTCTTCGGTGACAAAGCGGCGTAATAGATCGGTGTTCTTGTAATCGATGGCGATATTCTTGTCTGCGCAGAACTGGCAGATCTTCGGGCGTGCCACAAAACGACGCTGACCAGAAAATCGTTCGCTTTCGTTTGTAATTTCGTCTGACATTTTTTACTCCATTAGAACGGATATTCATCATCCGCTTGAAAATCGGTTTCCTGAAGGTCCCCGTTGGATTGAGCATTTTCTTTCTTCTCGCCCAAGATCATCATTTCAGATGCCACAATTTCCACGTTGCTGTGTTTGACTCCTTCAGAATCTTCCCAGCGGCGGGTTTGCAGGCGGCCTTCGACATAAACCTGTTGACCCTTGGTGAGATATTGTTTGCATATTTCAGCCAGGTTTCCCCAGGAGACCACGTAGAACCATTCAGTTTCTGAATGACGTTCACCATCTCCAGTATTCCAGGAACGGTTGGTGGCGACTGTAAAAGTTGTTACAGGCCGACCGGAAGGGGTGAAACGCATTTCGGGGTCGCGCCCCAAATGACCAATGATCATAACTTTGTTTAAATCACGACCCATTTTCTAACTCCTCATTCTTCCTGCAGCTTTTATTACGCCACCACAGTGATCATATAACGGATCACGGGTTCGTGAAAGCGCAGGTTACGGTCAAGCTCTGAAGTGAGGGCGGGGTTCATTTCTGCAGTGAGAAGGAAGTACTGTCCTTCGCGCTGTTTGCGAATAAGGTAAGCAAGACGTTTCTTGCCCCAGTTATCCACTTTGGAAATACTGCCGCCGCCCGCTGTGATCCAGCCTTTCACCTTGTCGAGAGCCTCATTGAGAGCATTCTCGTCCAGTTCCGGATGGAAGATCAATACGAGTTCGTATGTGCGCATGGTGATTCCTCCTTTCCTCGGGTTTGCCCTCGAACAGCACCGTTGGTGCGGTCAAGAGCGGAAAGGTAGCAGTAACTTGCTGCGTACCAGACGTAGTATTTTACCACAGGTTCTTTGAAATCTATGGTGAATTAATCTCGTTATCTTGCCGGGTACAAAAAAGATCAAGGGGTTGATTTGAAACGAAACCAATCGGATGGTTGGTTCAGGTGTGAGCGTGTTTTGCGAGCGAGTAAGAGCGTTGGGGCAGAATACGGTGAGTGGTCATTCTCACTATTTATGAGCGCTTCCAATTATTGTTGAGTTCATCATTCGTTCGTTTAAAGACAGAGAAAACCAGGAAATGAGCCGTATTTATGGTAAAATACTGACCGTTGTTGGGGGCTCGTCTAACGGCAGGACAGCTGACTCTGGATCAGTAAGTAGAGGTTCGAATCCTTTGCCCCCAGCCAAAGAGAGAAGGGTCTTCGAAGTCGAAGGCCCTTAATTATTTCGGTGCTGGAAAAAGACACTATGTATCTTCTTGCATCTCTGTAAAAGCATGAGCGCCTGTATGGTGGGTTTTAGTGATTCCTTCATCGACCAACATCAGAAATCAATTTGACCAGCGAGTTAAACCTTCTGCACCAATCACTTTGTCTGGCAAATTGAATGTAAGTATCAGCGTGCTCCTTGTTTGCCAGGGCGAGCGAATCAGTCAAAAACTGCTGCCGCCCTCAGTGAGGGAAAAATCCTCCGCTGTTGCGTCCTCAATCCAGTACCCGGTGGTATCTAGCAGTGAAAAATTGAAAGCCACATCGTAACAACACATCCTGTGGGCAGGCTGCACATTGATGTTGTGCAAGAGTAAGATCTCGTTTGAGAGCGCCAAAGCGGGTCGCGTCAGACCAATTATGAACGAGACGAGCATAACGATTAACAGAGTGCGGAACGGATGCTTTCCCCAAAAAGCTTTTTGAGATGAGAGATGATAAAGAAATGGGGTCAATCTCAATTGACGTCCATTAGCGATTAATATATACTGAAACGCAATACTAGCGTCAAGAATAACGAGAAACGATGTCCGACCTGACCGACCCATCCCTCGGACGCATCCACATCCTCGAGCAACCCGGCAAGGGCGGAATGCACACGCGCGAGTCACGAGGTCTGTCGCTCATTCGCTCAGAGTACCTGACAAAACCTATTGACCGATTTCAGGTCAATGAGAGCACAACCTGGCCTCACCCATTCCCGGTGAATATCCACTGGACACTCAAAATGAACTTTTCTTGGGGTTGTGTTAGACAATCTAAATACCACAGCAAAATGAACATCCGAAGAATTTTCAAGAGGTAAATATGGAAATCATACACATGGAAACCGAGCACGTACGTTCCACCGCGAGGAAATTGGACGCCGCTGCCGAACAGATCTACCTTGAGATTGATCGGGTAGCTCGCCAGGGGAGAAGTATTCCGTGGCAAAGCCCAAGGCGTGATCGCTATGTAGCATCGTTGGAAGAACTGTGCAAAAAGATCCAGAGGCACGCCCAACAGGGAGCGGAACTGAGTCAACGCCTCCAGCGGGAAGTGGATAAATGGATCGCTGTAAATGAGCGAGGAGCCAATCGCTTTAAAAAAATAAAACGCTCATTGGCTGACCAAAGCCTTATTATCAGCGAAAGCAGTGGAGTGATACTGGCAAGCGCACAGGTGTTGGGGGCGTCCACCCTAATCAACGCCCAATATTCCCAGGAATATCGAGATATGTCTTGGAAAGCGCGGTTCGCTGAGCAAGGGAATCTATTGGGGCAAATAGACGCCGCTCAGATGCGCATCAGCGGTATGAGAACGACAGAGGAAATCCAGAATGACATCAACGATATTGATGCCCAACTCGCTGACCTGGAAAGAAAAAAGAATGAGGCGCAAGCCAAGGCCGGCATCTGGTATAACAATTTGATTCCCGATTGGCCGCTAGAACGCGATTCGGATGGCGTTCCGTGGCGTGTAATCGCTGACGATTTTGAAGATGAGGTGGCTAAATATGATCAGCAGATACAGGGGTTACAATCTCGAAGGCAAGCCTTACTGGACGAGCTCAATCTGCGCCAGCAAACAGAGAACAACCTCGCCGACCTGTACACGCGGCAAGATGCGCTCAACCAGGTGATAAACGAGGGCATACCTGCCGACGGCCCCACCAAACCAGCTTGGTTGCACAAGCAACTGGCCGGCTGCACATATTATGTTGCGCATAAAAGGGATGTATCCGATTTTGGAGGAGGTCATCCTGGAGATGCTAAAGTTTGGGACAATCAGGCGCGGGCAGCAGGCTATGAAGTGGGCAGACAACCCGCAAAGGGAGCCATCATGGTTTTCGAGAGAAACAACAATGTTATGCCTAAGGTTAGCGATGCCGGTCATGTTGCATACGTTGAGAATGTCGAGAGGGTGGATGGTGGCTACAAAGTAACAATCAGCCAGGCAAATACCCAATACAAAGACAAAAATAAGAAAGACTTTGAACGGGGGGTCTACATAGGCGAGAACATATCCAATGTTATCGTTAAGGACGATTCGAAAGGCATTTCGTTTATTTATGAAAAACCAAATAAAAGTTAATCAGTCTAATCTCCTCAACCAATCCCTTGGGCGCTATCACATCCTCGAGCAACTCGGTGAGGGGGGGATGGCGGTGGTGTACAAGGCCTACGACACGCGTCTCGAGACGGATGTGGCGGTGAAGGTCATCCGCACCGAGAACCTGGCGCCGTCGGTATTGGAGCGCGCGCTCAAGCGGTTTGAGCGCGAAGCGAAGGCGTTGGCGCGGTTGAGGCATCCCAACATTGTCAAGGTGACGGATTACGGCGAGCACGAAGGCGCGCCCTATTTGGTGATGGAATACCTGCCTGGGGGTACGCTCAAGCAGCGTTTGCAAGGCAAGCCCATGGCGTGGAAAGAGGCGGTGCAACTCTTGCTGCCCATTGCGGAGGCGCTGGATTATGCGCACAGCCGGAACATGATCCACCGGGACGTGAAGCCATCGAACATATTGCTTACAGAACGGGGGCAGCCGGTGCTGACCGATTTTGGTGTGGCCAAGATCCTGGACTTGGAAGAAACCCAGGACCTGACCAGCACGGGCATGGGAGTGGGGACGCCTGAGTACATGGCACCCGAGCAGTGGGTTGGACAACCGTCACCGCTTTCAGATGAGTATGCGCTGGGGGTGGTGCTGTACGAGATGGTCACCGGGCGGAAGCCGTACACGGCGGACACCCCTGCGGCGATCCTGTTGAAACAGGCGCATGAGCCGCTGCCGCGGCCGGCGGAATTTGCTCCGGAAGTGCCTGAGGGAGTGGAGAAGATCCTGCTGAAGGCGCTGGCGAAAGACCAAGAGAATCGCTACAAAGACATGGCGTCCTTTGGTGCCGCGCTACAGGCGGTTTTAGCAGTGAAGGGAGAGACCGCGCCGGTGGCTGTGAGTGACGTTCCTGGCGAGGAAGAGACGCTGGATACGATTGAGCAAGGAACGAGCACGGCGACTGTTAGGGGGGAAGCCGAAGCGCACAGTACTGCAGCGAAAGTCCAGGTTGGCGGGGTAGGAGGCAAGAAGAAGAAGGCCTGGGGCTGGGTGGTTGGGGGCGGGTTGTTGGTCTTAGGCTTGCTGGTGGGGGTGTACTTGCTCAGCTCAGCGCCGCACAAGGGAGCTGTAACGCCTGCTCGATCTGTTCCGACCGCGACCGAGGCGCCCATCCCCAGTGGACCCATCTCACCGCAAAACGCTGCCCAGGTGGAACAGCTGGCTCGATTTGTAAACGGAACTGATGGGGTTTGGAGCTTAGCCTTCTCGCCGGATGGGCAGATGTTGGCTTCAGGATCTGCTGATAACACCATACGCTTGTGGCGAGTGAGCGATGGGGCGCCCCTGCGCACGCTGAAAGGACATACTAATGTTGTAACCAGCGTCGCCTTCTCGCCGGACGGGCAAACGCTGGCTTCAGGGTCAGCTGACTGGACCATAGGCTTGTGGCGGGTGAGTGATGGGACGCTCCTGCGCACGCTGGAAGGACATACTAATGAGATAAACAGCGTTGCCTTCTCGGGAGATGGGCAGACGCTGGCTTCGGGGTCAGGAGACGATACCATACGCGTGTGGCGGGTCAGTGATGGGGCACTCCTGCGCACGCTGGAAGGGCATACTGGCAGGGTAAACAGCGTCGCCTTCTCGCCCGATGGGCAGACGCTGGCTTCGGGATCGAGTGATAACACCATACGCTTGTGGCGGGTGAGCGATGGGGTGCTCTTGCGAACGGTGAAAGGATATTATCGGATAATCAGCGTCGCCTTCTCGCCGGATGGGCAGACGCTGGCTTCGGGATCGAGTCATAACACCATACGCTTGTGGCGGGTCAGTGATGGGGCGCTCCTGCGAACGGTGAAAGGATATGATCGGATAATCAGCGTCGCCTTCTCGCCGGATGGGCAGACGCTGGCTTCGGGGTCTTCAGACAACACCATACGCTTTTGGCGGGTCAATGATGGGGCGCTCCTGCGAATCCTGATAGGACATGATCGGATAAAAAGCGTAGCCTTCTCGCTGGATGGGCGGACGCTGGCTTCGGGGTCGGGGGACGGTACCATCTGCCTGTGGGGAGTGAAGCCATGACAAGCCTAATTGGCCAATCCCTTGGGCGTTACCACATCCTCGCGCAGCTTGGCGAGGGGGGGATGGCGGTGGTGTACAAAGCCTACGACACGCGTCTCGAGACGGATGTAGCGGTAAAGGTCATCCGCACCGAGAACCTGGCGCCGTCGGTATTGGAGCGCGCGCTCAAGCGGTTCGAGCGTGAAGCGAAGGCGTTGGCGCGGTTGAGGCATCCCAACATCGTCAAGGTGACGGATTACGGCGAGCACGAAGGCGCGCCCTATTTGGTGATGGAATACCTGCCTGGGGGTACGCTCAAGCAGCGTTTGCAAGGCAAGCCCATGGCGTGGAAAGAAGCGGTGCAACTCTTGCTGCCCATTGCGGAGGCGCTGGATTATGCGCACAGCCGGAACATGATTCACCGGGATGTGAAGCCATCGAACATATTGCTTACAGAACGGGGGCAGCCGGTGCTGACCGATTTTGGTGTGGCCAAGATCCTGGACTTGGAAGAAACCCAGGACCTGACCAGCACGGGCATGGGAGTGGGGACGCCTGAGTACATGGCACCCGAGCAGTGGGTTGGACAACCGTCACCGCTTTCAGATGAGTATGCGCTGGGGGTGGTGCTGTACGAGATGGTCACCGGGCGGAAGCCGTACACGGCGGACACCCCTGCGGCGATCCTGTTGAAACAGGCGCATGAGCCGCTGCCGCGGCCGGCTGAATTTGTCCCGGAAGTACCTGAGGGAGTGGAGAAGATCCTGCTGAAGGCGCTGGCGAAAGACCAGGAGAATCGCTACAAGGACATGGCGTCCTTTGGAGCCGCGCTGCAGGCGGTTTCAATAAGGAAGGGAGAGACCGCGCCGGAGCTGGTAAGCGCCAGTCCTGGTGAGGAAGAGACGCTGGATACGATGGAGCAAGGAACAAGCACGGAGGGTGTTAGCGCCAGACCAACTGTGGCGCAGATGTCCAGCTCGACGGCGACAAAGACGCCAAACCCCAAGGTGCCCATCGCGCCGGGAAATGCAGCCCAGGTGGAACAGCTTGCCTGTTGGGGAGAAGGAATTGGATCGGTATTCAGCGTAGCCTTCTCGCTCGACGGACAAACGCTGGCTTCGGGACTAAACGACAACACCATAGGCTTGTGGCGGGTGAGCGATGGGACGCTCCTGCGAAAGCTGAAAGGACATGAAGGTTGGATCGAAAGCGTTGCCTTCTCGCCGGACGGGCAGACACTGGCTTCGGGGTCTGATGACTGCACTATACGCTTGTGGCGATTGAGCGGTGTGATACTTATATGCACGCTGATAGGGCATACTTTTGAAGTAAACAGCGTTGCCTTTTCGCCGGATGGGCAGACGCTGGCTTCTGGGTCGAGGGACGACACCATATGCATTTGGCGAGTGAGCGATGGGGCACTTCTACACACGCTGAAAGGACATACATATGGGGTTCGCAGCATCGCCTTCTCGCCAGATGGGCAAATGCTGGCTTCCGGGCTTAATAACCACACCATACGCTTAAGGCGTGTGAGCGATGGGGCGCTCCTGCGCACGCTGGAAGGACATGATAGTTGGGTACGCAGCGTTGTCTTCTCTCCAGACGGGCAGACGCTGGCTTCGGGGTCTTCTGACTGGACCATACGTTTGTGGCGAGTAAGCGATGGGGCGCTCTTGCGCACGCTGGAAGGACATACTTATCAAGTAAACAGCGTCGCTTTCTCTCCAGATGGGCAGACGTTGGCTTCAGGCTCTGATGACAAGACCATACGCATGTGGCGAGTGAGTGATGGGACACTCCTGCGCACGCTGGAAGGACATACTGGGGGGGTAGAAAGCGTTGCCTTCTCGCCAGACGGGCGGACGCTGGCTTCGGGGTCGTGGGACGGCACCATCCGCCTGTGGGGAGTGAAGCCATAAAAAACCTCATTGCCAAACGCTCGGGCGTTACCCCATCCTTGAGCAGCTCGGCGAGGGGGGGATGGCAGTGGTATACAAAGTCTACGACACGCGCCTCGAGACGGATATGGCGTTGAAGGGCATCCGCACCGAGAACCTGGCGCCGACCGTATTGGCGCGCGCTTAAGCGTTTTGAGCGTGAGGTAAAAACAATGACGGGGTTAACGCACACCCGTCGAATTGCAGTAAAAATACAGGAGCCCACGCCCTTTGAGCTCTCAATGTTCATGAACCCCTATAAGTGGCGATGCTACAGTTCTTAGGTTGCCATAAATGGGGGTACTGGACTAACTGAGTGCTATGAAAGACACGACTTAGAACCCAGGATTAATTTGCAAAGGTTCGAATCCTTTGCCCCCAGCCTATGAAAGAAGAGTCTTCGATGTCGAAGGCCCTTATTTATTTCAGTGTTGGAAAAAGACACGGTGTATTTTCTTGTGTCTCTGTAAAGGCATGAGCGCCTACATAGTGGGTTTTTGTGATACCTTCAAGGGCCAACATCAGAAATCAATTTGACCAGCGCGTTAAACCTTCTCGACCAATCATTTTGTTTGGCAAATTGAAGATAAGTATCGGTGTGTTCCTTTAATGGATGATAATTCACCAAAGCCGTCAAGAATTCTTCATATGAACTACATAAAAGAGCTGGCGATGCGATGTGTTCTATCTCATCCCATTTTGATGCCACCACTGGCAAACCACAGGCCATATACTCGTAAAGTTTCACCGGGCAAATCGCATTGACCAAAGTGGGGAAATCCCGCTGATTGAATGGAATAATGCCGATATCCGCGTAGGAAAGATAGGCTGGGAGTTCAGAATGAGGAACTGGACCGGTCAAAATGAGGTTTTTCACTTTGATAAATCGCGAACCGAAAATCTGGTTGGGACCAATAATGACAAAGGTGAATTCAGGTAGCGCAAGGGCTAAACGATTGATTAGATCAAAGTCGAACCAGAAATCAATTGAGCCGGCGTAAACGACCAAAGGGCGGGAACAAGCTTGATAGAGCTCAGGAATGGCTTTTGCTTTTTGGAAATGCTCGAAATCAACTCCGTTTGGCAGGAAAACGGCTTGCTTGGGTTGTAATTGGTCGACACGGTTTTCTAATTGATGGGCAGAATAAGCAACCAGATCAACCTTGGAGGCGATCTCTTGTTCGGCTTGCGCATAAAAAGGATTGTAGGAAGAAAAGCCAGCGTCGTTATCTGCCACCCGAAATACTTTCTTTTTAGCGTTGATTAAATCCAGCAAATACCCCTGTAAAGGATCTCGAATATGGAGCAAGTCCACATCCAAAAAACCTTTTGCTGCCAGGTTTTTCTTAATGTTCGGGAAAATTGTCTTATGCCAGTACTGATAAACCCACTTTTTCGCCAAGAAAATCTCGTTTTTCGGAATCACCGCGGCAAATGGCACAAAAGAACAGATGCTGCCCTTTCCAAGTGTATACCATCGCCCATTAGACAGGCAGGTGGAAAACCGCCTTTTAAGCGAATTATTATCTCTTGCAACCAAATGCCAAGGGGTGATGGGTTTGGAGATAAAAACCACTTGCCAACCATTGAACGCAAATTGCCTGGCTAATTGATGATCGCCTACTTGAATAGGCGACTCATAGTCCACAGAGGTTATGAACACGGCTTTTCGAATGGGGTCTATCATCTCATTACGCGCTCTGCGTTATAAATAAAAAAATTGGTGATAGGTCAATAGAATGGGCTTCATGTCAACGAAATCATTATCCTTAAATAACATACCTGTAACACCGTCTTCGATCAATTTATGGACTGCCAAAGAATCGGAGGTAATAGCAGATATTTCATTTCTCGCGGCTTCCAGAACCACCAAGCCCTGTGCTTCATACCATCTGGAAGAAAAAGACAATACGCGAGCAACGCTTATTCTTTTCTGATTCTCTCTGAAGGATAACCAGCCATCGAAGATTGAAATGGGATTAAATCCTCTGTAATACGGACATCAAAGCGGTGATACATAATGCAGAGAATTATAGAAGAAAAGCCTTCAATTTGAGCATTATTTTTCATTCTTTGCGTTTTTGAAAAGCTCCAGGCTCGTGCGAGACAAAAAAGAGCATTGAGCTCATCCTTATGAGCGATAATCCAATAAAAGGAATAGTCTCAAGGAAAAGAAAATAAGGGAAGAGGAGATCAACCTGCTGTTGAGAGGATCAGGCTCAACCGTGGGGCGAATACGGGTAGACCAGAGGAGAAGAAGGGCAAAAAAGAAAAAAAGGAGACCAAATGTCATGCGAAAACCGAAGAATCATGTGGTGAATGAACCTGTGACCTGGTACAGGTGGGTACGTTAACCATCGTTAAAAATGGGAGCGCGTCTATAACGAGACTCGCCCATCAAGCACTGGACTATCTCACCCTGGCCGAGTATATTAATATGTATCACCTCAGGGTGACCTCGAAAAAAGCCAATATGAATTGAACAAGACCAAGCGCTTGCCAAGGCTAATATGAAATGGAGGGATGGAATGAAAAAACTGACGATTGCTTTAATTCTCCTGCTGGCGACCGCTGCCTGTTCGATTTTGAATCAACACCCGGAGGAGATTCAACCGGGCTTGGAAGTATCTACGCCAGCCAAGGAAGTGCCAGCACCTGCGTCGCCACCGCATCCACCCGCGCAACTCAGTGGCGACTTGGTCAGCCCTGATGACTTTGAGTACCTTGGCGCGTTTCGCCTCCCCGGTGGTGAAGACCGCCCGCAGACTTTCGCCTACGGCGGCAACGCCATGACCTATAACTCAGACCGGAACTCGCTCTTCATCATGGGTCATGACCGTATGCCTTACGGCGACCTGCCAGATGGGAATCAAGTAGCGGAGATCAGCATCCCGGAACCGGTCCTTTCCAAAAACATCGAAGACCTCAATACAGCGGAATTTATCCAAAAATTTTCAAACGTGTTGAAGAGACAATTCAGCGAGTACGACGAAATCCCCAAAGCCGGAATGCAGTACCTCAGCCGTGCCGAGACGGGGCCCAAGATTCATGTTGCGTTTGGCGAGCACCTCCAGTCGGAGCAAATCCCTACACATGGCTGGTTCAGCCCTGCGTTGTCGAATCCCGATTTTCAGGGAACATGGTTCATTGGGAACCAGGACCTGTACAGCGTGAACGGCTACATGTTCGAAATCCCTGCCGAGTGGGCAGATGCCTACACCGGCGGAAGACCCCTTGGCACCGGCCGAATGCGCGACGGCGGCCAGGGAGGCATGGGGCCAACGCTCTTCGCTTATCGCCCGTGGAATGCGGATGGCTCGCCCTTGCCCGCCGGGACTCATCTCGATGAAGTTACCTTGCTCTTGTACGAGAACGCCTACAACACCGAGGAAATTATCCGCAGTTTGGATGGCTACCAGCATCCTGACGAATGGGGTGGTGGGGCATGGCTGACAACTCCCGGCGGTAAAGTAGCAGTTTTATTTGCAGGGACTAAAAGCAATGGCGAGAAATACTGGTATGGGTACATCCACCCGGATGGCGCTAACCTCGCCTGTGTGGACGCAGAAGTCACAGACTTCCCTACCTGCCGCATGGCGGATGGTTCGGTCTGTCCGCAGGAGGATTACACTGCTTGCTGTGATGCCGTTACGGGAGAATGTGTCTCCAACCGTGGTTGGTGGACAACCCGCTTCGACGCCGAGTTTATCCTCTATGACCCCGCTGACCTGGCGAAAGTCGCTACCGGCCAGCTGGAACCGTGGCAGCCACAACCCTATGCCGTTATCGACGTTGACGAACACCTCTATCTGAATCCGCCGGAGTGGGATTTGGTCGAGCTCGGCTGGGGTGACCAGCGCCGAAGCCGCATTGGAGATGTGGCATTTGACCGTCAAAATGGGTTGCTGTATGTGCTTGAGCTATACGGTGATGGCACAAAACCAGTTGTGCATGTGTGGAAGATTCATTAAATCAAATGGCGTATTTGCCCTGAGACGGGAAATGTAACTCAAGGGTGAAGTTACTGGCTGCTGATTTGCGAATGGACAATGCCATACTTAATAAGTTGTTGGGAAAAACGCGAAAGTGCCTGATGGCAAGTACCAGGCCGCCAGGCAAGCTGGGGACGCCCTGATGCCCTGGAGTGGAACGCTTGCGAAGTGATCTGCCAGCCATGATATCCAACGATGTAACAATTAGATACCAGAAGGTGAGGAACTGCAGCGAGGAAGAGTGTGGTTCAATGATGGTTCGTCGGTCAGGCTGAGACAGTTCTTTCAAGCCAAGGAGCATTGAATTATAATAGGTCTAACCGGTAAAAATTGGCTTCAACCGTATTGCATCAAAAGCAATTAATTTTTATATATTATTCACCTTAATAACCCAATATTGACGCTAGCGACAACCATATACTCCCGCCTACACGGTAAAGAGAAAAAACATAATTGTTGCAGCAAGCTGGAGAGATTTGGATTCTTTGGCACCGGCTTGAAAAGTTTGCTATCCAGCAGGCTTAAATAAAGCGGTGTTCGCCCTCCCTGCTCGGGGTTCGCTGTTTTTAACGCCAGGTTGAAAACCTCGTAATGCAGCGATATGGGTACCAGCGAAGCGCTTTTGCGCTTCACGAGGATTGGAAGTGCTTTGGTGGTAATGGAAAATCGCTGAAGGCAAGGTTTTGATCAAATATTCTTTTCTTGTGTCAGAATTACGTGGCTCTTAATCAGATTCGTTCCTTCTTTCGCGACCCCGAGTACTATCGGGGTCTGCTGCGATTGATGCTGCCCATTGCGCTGCAGAACTTGATCACATCTTCGCTAAACTTTGTCTCCGTGGTGATGATCGGGCAGCTGGGTGAAGTTTCTATCGCTTCTGTTGGATTGGGAAACCAGGTGTGGTTTTTGCTCAATCTGATGGTTTTTGGTATTTCCAGTGGTTCAGCGATGTTCTCTGCTCAACTTTGGGGGAAAAAAGATGTGCACAATATCCGGCGGGTGGTAGGTCTCACTGTCAAATTGGGGTTGGTCGCTGCCGCGATATTCTTTATTCTTGCACGTTTCTTTCCTGGAGCAGCCTTACGCGTTTACAGCAACGATCCGGAAGTGATTGCCACTGGCAGCCGTTATTTACGCATCGTTTGCTGGACTTATGGTTTTTACGCTCTTTCAGCTGTATTCAGCATGGCCTCACGCGCGGTAGGGAACGTACGTTTACCAGTAGCGGTGAGCACCTCCGCTCTCATTATCAATGTGCTCATCGCTTATCCGCTCATCTTTGGCGCCCATTTTTTGGGTATCCCTGCGTTGGGCGTAGAGGGAGCAGCCATTGCCGGGGTTATCGCGAGGGTGATCGAATGTGGCGCGTTACTGTATTTCATTTACCGTAATCGCGAAAACCCCGTGGCAGCTGGACCGCGCTACTTGATGGAGTTTGACTGGGAATTCATCAAGCGCGTTATGGTTCCAGTGCTGCCGGTCATTGGCAATGAAATACTATGGTCATTTGGAATCACGACGTACAACGCCATTTACGGGCATATTGGTACCAAAGCGGTTGCAGCGA
>Ga0255342_1002497_pt1 | contig 22651 bp, 13 predicted proteins | sample wastewater_treat_3_FD_192416 | JGI IMG/M metagenome (GOLD analysis project Ga0255342, IMG submission 192416) | Wastewater microbial communities from Lulu Island WWTP, Vancouver, Canada - plant14 | ecosystem: Engineered > WWTP > Wastewater > Unclassified | place: Canada: Vancouver, British...
GCATCTTTAATCAAAGAACTGGAGGCAAAAGGGATTGGGCGTCCTTCTACTTATGCTACCATTATAGAAACATTAAGAAAGCGTAAATATGTTACTATGGAGAAAAAGGCATTTTTGCCGACGCAATTGGGAAGTGATGTAAACCGCTTTTTGGTGGATAAGTTTGATTATCTTTTTAATGTTCAGTTTACTGCCGAAATGGAAACCAAACTGGATGAAGTGGAATACAGTAACATTGCCTGGAATGAAGTGGTGCAGGAATATTACGACCAACTTGTTGCCTTAATTCGTCAGGTAGATGTGAAGAAGGAGAAAAACAATTTTGTTCAGGATACCGGCATTGTTTGTGATGTTTGCAAACAGGGAACAATGTTAATCAAACACAGCAAGAGGGGCGATTTTCTTTCCTGCAGCCGTTTTCCCCAATGCAAAAACACGAAGAATTTTACCCGCGATGAAGATGGTAACATCAAGATTTTTGTGCCTACACCCTTAAATGAGAATTGTCCGCAATGTGGTTCTCCCTTAATGTTAAGAACCGGAAAATATGGAGAGTTTATTGCCTGTTCCAATTATCCCAAATGCAAATATGCCCGTCCTAAAACCTTAGGAATTAAATGTCCGGAATGCGGAATCGGTGAATTAACAGCCCGTAAATCCAAAAAAGGACGCACCTTTTATTCCTGCAATCGCTATCCAGAATGTAAATATATAACTAACGATAAACCCCTTCCAATAAGCTGTCCCAAGTGTGGAAATCCTTACATAGTAGAAAAATACAGCCGGGAAAAAGGAAAAATTAAAATCTGCCCCAACTGCAAAACCGAGATGGAATAGACAATGAACATTAAAGACGGCATCAATAGCGCTTTCCAAAGCATTTTCAGCCATAAACTGAGGTCTTTGTTAACCCTAACAGGAATTGTTATTGGAGTGCTTGCCGTGGTAACAATGTTTTCCAGTGTTTATGCCATAAAAGCACTTATCAAAAAGAATATGGAAGGTATGGGCTGGGATAATTCTATTATTATTTTCCCCGGTTCAGGAAATATTGATTTGGAAACAGGAAAAACGCGCAGTAAAATTAGGCGTGCTAAACAAAATGTTCCTCCTTTGAACTATGACGATTATCTGGCTCTGAAAGAAAACCTGAATTACAAATGTATTTACGGGACAATTTCTAAACAGAGCTTATATCGGGTTGGCAATAAAATAAATAATATTATCTTGCGTGCTACAGAAGTAGAATTTTTCCAAAACAAAAGCTATCCTATCAGTAAGGGACGCTATTTTAATACTTACGAAGCGGAAAATAATATCCCGGTTGCCGTTTTGGGTTATCATTTTGCCGAAGAATACTTTAAGGATAAAGACCCGATTGGTCAGGTTCTGGTTTTAGGTTCACAGCGTTTTACCATCGTAGGTGTTTTAGCTTCTGATGTTTTAAATACCGGAAATGGAATGAATTTTGATCCCTGGCAAAGAGAATGGGACTTGAAAGCTGTGTATGTTCCCTTAAAATATGGAGCTACTTATTTAAGCCCAGCAAGAATGATCCATCAGATTTATATACAATCAAATTCCAGTGAGGACTATACCAAATTAAAAAACGAGGCAAGGCAAATACTGCTTGCCAGGCATAATATGTATCCCAATTTTCAGTTTATGGATATTGGCGATATGATCTTAAATATTACGCAAGAGATTAATAAATTTATGGATAAATGGAATATAACCCTTATTGCCATTGCTTCCATTTCTTTGATTGTAGGCGGAATAGGACTTTTCAGTACTTTACTGATTAGTATTCAGGAAAGAATGACCGAAATTGGTATTCGCAAAAGTATTGGTGCAACCGAACAGGATATCTTTTTCTATTTTATTTTTGAAGCACTGGCTTTGGCTTTTATTGGGGCAATTTTAGGTGTTGTTCTTGCCTGGATTTTGATTGTTTTGATAGCTAAAGGCATTAATTTCCCCTTGTATCTTCCAGTGCAGGGAGTTGCTGTTGGAATTGGTTTTTCTCTATTAGTTGGCTTTCTTTCCGGAATCTATCCCGCCTGGAAAGCTACCGGCATTGATCCTATTCAGGCAATTTACTACCACGAATGAAAACACCGGAAGAACGATTTCCTCGTTATTGCTAACTTTGCTTCTATAAATAATGTGTTAAAAAATAACAAAGAAAGGGAGTAGCTCCAGTGAAAAAACCAGATAAAATAGCCGAGTTTCTGGCAAAAAACGCCTACTCATCACACGCATCCTGTGTATCGCTGTTGCTTTGGAATTCGTCATCAATTATAAGGTTCGGATTCAGCATCTGCTAACTAATCCCTCAGGTATTATCATCAGTATTATTCTAATTGCTTTAGGTGCCTTTATCAGGTCCTGGTCTGCCGGAATTATTCAAAAAGGTAATCGCCTGGTGCAGGAAGGACCTTATTGCTTAAATCGTAATCCGTTATACACAGGTAGCGCTTTAATTTTAATCGGATTTGTTTTATTCCTGAATGATATTTGGGCTTGGATAGCAGCAATTCTCTTGATTCTGGTAATTTTCCCTTTCACCATTAGCAGAGAAGAAAAAGGTCTGAGCAATAAATTTCCTGATGAGTGGATTAACTATGCCAAAACAACCGGAAGGTATTTCCCCCGGAAAATTTCCTGGAAAAAAATGAAATATCCCTGGTCTTTCCAGTTATGGCTTAAAAACAGGGAATACCAAACCTTTTTCCTATCTCTCCTTCTCCTGATAATAATTATCATAGTTGGGTTGGTTTAGAGGGTTGGGAAAGTTGAGAGGGTTGAGAAGGTTGAGAAAGTTGAGAGGGTTGAGAAGGTTGAGAAGGTTGAGAGGGTTTAGAGGGTTTAGAGGGTTTAGAAGGTTTAGAGGGTTTAGAGGGTTGAGAAGGTTTAGAGGGTTGAAAGCCCAAAGGGCGAAACAACGATAGCGATGGGTGCGTAAGCCCCTCGTAAAAAAAGAAAAATACAACCCCTTTTCAGCTTTTTTCCCCTATTACATTGATTTTGAAGAAAATAGCAGTTCATCCCTAAGAGCATTGCTGAAGCATTGCTTACCCAATACTAATGCCATCCGTAATGGGTAAGCAATGGGTAAGCAATGCTATTAAGAAAGAGTATGATGTGGTGTCATAAATAAGTTGACACTTTTATTTTTTATTAGACATTATCATTTGTCAAGACCAATCTTTAATCAAAAATTATATAACCTCCATTTTGGATAGATATATTAAAAAGTCCCTGCTGGACGACATATTTTTACTACGGGTTTCAACCCGGCGATAAGATATCAAAAGAAAGAGATAAAAGTCCCATCAGGATGACAGGTAAAGAGAATAGAGATAGATAATCTTACTGAGAAAAGCAGGATGAAGCATCAGACAAGAAACTTAGAAGTTATACAAAGAAGGCAATTTCTGTCGTTCCTAACGGAACTTTTTCTGTTATTTATGCTTTATGAAAATGGATAGAGTATAGCTTATATTTGTGTTTGTCATTCCGTACTTGAAGCGGAATTCATTTTGAATATTATTATAGTATGGATTCCTGCTTGCGCAGGAATGACAAGGGTCTGATCATTCAAAAAATGGTATTATTTGCGGAGGAACGGCGTCCTCCGACTACACAAAAAAACGGAGGAACGGTGTCCTCCGTCTGTAAAAATAGTTTTGAGAGTTAACCTTTGCGTAATCTGAATTTGAATTCGTAATCAAATTCTTCATTTATAGGGAAGCTCCAGGATTCGCAAAGTTGTTCCAGTTCGGTTAAAAAACCATTAGGCATATTGCCTTCAGGGGTGATTATGGCATCCTGCACTTTTCCGGAAGCGTTAATTAACAGACGAATTTTTACGCTTCCCGAAAAAGGAATAGTGGCATTCCATTTCATATACAGAGATTGTATCTGTCCTTTACGAATCTCCACAGCTCTTCTAACTTCGTCAATAATTGTTTGGCGTTCTGCAGGTGCTTGAGAAATGGTTTCTTCAGTAACTTGAGTTACTTGTTTGCTTTTAAACTTTGCAAGGGTTTGTTCTGTGACAGCTGTTTTCCCAAAAGCAACTCCACTGGGCATCAATTTGCTTTGATCTCCTGAAGCTTTAACAATAGCTACCCCTTCGGGACGGATTTCAGAACCCCTAACTGTGGGCGCTTTGGTTGCTACAGAGCCAATATCACTGGTAAAACTTCTAGTGGCATTGGGGTCAAAAGTTGTTCCGCCAACTCCTCCACCAGGTCCTGCTCCTCCAACACCAGGTCCTGCACCTCCACCACCTCCGCCTCCGGGACGAGAAGTAACAAATCCTTCCATAAGAGTGAGTGCCTGAACAGGTCTTGCGGCTGAAGTGGCACTCGGATCAAAAGTACCAAAGCCACTACCAAAAATTGCGCCTGCTGATTTAGCGGTTCCCTTGCCTCCGGGAACTCCACTTGGTTGTTCTTTTCCTGCAGTTTCTTCAGGAACTTCGGCATATTCACCCGCTTCTTCAAAAGTACTGGGTTTTGCTAATGCCTCTGCTTGAATGCGTTCTGCTTTCTGAATTGTTTGAAGTTTCTGTTCCAAAGTTGTATCGTAGGAGACCTGTTTTTTTAGAAACAGATCAAAGATAATCACAAAAATAACGGTTAGAATGACGAACAACAGGATCATATTACGGCTGAATTTTTCATCGGCAGTAGGTTGAGGACGACAGGCATATTGAGCAGCAATTTGTTGCTGTTCCGGAGTAAGAACAGAAACATAAGGTTCTTTAAATTCGTAAGAAATTTCCCAATTAGGTGCGATGGCAAGAGTTCCTGTCATATCGGGACGAAGCAAGAGTTTATTACCCTGCAGAATAAAACTTTTTGTCAGATAAGATTCATCTACCGGTTCTCCATCTTTAGCACAACTTACTTTCGCACCAGGAGGCAACTGTAGGTAAAGCTGATCACCTTTTTTAGTGACAAACAGGTGCTTTTCTGGAAATGTCTCATCCAGGATTTGCCAGAAGAGGTATTTATCCGAACCGATAAAGAACTTGTTCTTAAAATCGCGTCCATAACGCACCTGATCCAGTTTTTTGCCTTTATAGTGCAGAGTTAAGTTTAATAATTTGGACATTTTCCCTCCTTTTTATTCAGCCAAACTAACACTATACTTTTTTAGCCAATCGGCATCCTCAAGCGTGGCAAAATATATGTATGAGTAACCTGCTGCTGTAGCAGCACGGACAATTTCCGTTATATATTCACAGGGAATGGAATAGTCGGCTTGAACCAGAAGACAGGTCTCTGCCTTTTGATGCTGAATAATGTCAGCGGCTTCCATTTTCAAATAAGTTAATAAATCTTGACGTTTATTAGCGTCTGTTAGCAAATCTGCCGGCGAACCATATTCCAGGGCTTCAGTTCCAACAACAACACGATCCGGGAATATTTTAATCGGAGTTGTTCCCGCTTTTTCTAAAAGCTTATCGTTGGTGATTGTATGAGGATAGGTAATATTGGGTTCTGCAGAAATTTTTACTACTTCCGTAGAGATATTTTTAACCAGGAAAACCAAGATAATAGTTAGTTCATCCAGCAAAGAAGTAATGGACAACCCTTTTGCTTCCTCAAATTTTTTCCGGACGCGGCGTTCACTTTTATTAGAAGATTTTAGTTTATCCAGAATTTGCATAAGTCGCTCCTTTAATAATACTCCACTTTGGTGGCAGTATAATGAACCTGGGTAAATCCATTGACTTTACAGATGTCTATCGTTTTCATCAGGTCTCCATAAAGGACATCCGGATGAACGAGGACAGTAATATCGCTAAGAGTTCCTTTTCGGCTTCTAATTTCTTGCAGAGTTTTATTCAGGGTCACATAATCATAATATCCATTAATGGCAGAGATAGTCATCGGCTTAAAGCCAGGTTCGCGGATTTCCATACCTATAGTAGCATTATTCTCTTGGGCATATTGTTTACCCAAAATATGGATTTCCACTTTTTCGGTTTTAGTGTCGCCACCTCCACCTCCGCCTTGTCCATAACTAACACCGCTTTCCCCTTGCGAGAAATTTAGCGCCAAAAGAGCAATCTGCGAAATAACCACCATCATTAGCAGCATTGGAATAATGGTTAAAAACAGATTCATAATCGGCACCAGGTTTGGTTCCTGGGGCACCGTTTGGGATTTTTGCTGGCGCATTGCGGATGGTCTGTATTGTCCCATAATTTTAATCCTTAATGGCGTTGTTAATAGTATTGATCAATTTAACACTAAACTCGTCAATACTGCTGATAATGTTGTTTGCCCGGGTTAGCAGCCAACCTTTAATTAAAGTTAAGGGAATAGCAGCCAGCAAACCCAGAGCGGTTGTTCCAATTGCTTTTTTAATACCATCAGTTAAAGCAGTTTGTTGTGCTGCACCGGTTAAACCAGCTAAACCTGCAAATGCTTCCAACAAGCCCCAAATGGTTCCTAAAAGTCCAAGATAGGTAGCTACTTGAGCCAAAGTATCAAACCAGAATAAACCGCTATCCAGTTTATACACTGTTTGCAGAACAGCTTCTTCCAGAGAATTTTGGACAGAATTTCTCAAATCAGCACCCGTTTGACCACTTTTTCTTGCATCTTTGAAAACCATCAAAGCGCTCCAGAAGATAAAGCCCATAGTGGTTCCCTTATAGCTTTCAGCAATTTTGGTTGCTTCATCCAGCTGGTCATTGCGGATATAATTGCGAAGTTTTAAATAAAATCCAGCGGCATCAATCTTCTCTTTGGGGTATAACTGATACCAACGCACAAAGGCATAAACAAGACCAATAACAAAAACCAACAGGATAGCATAAGCCCAATTACCGCTATCTATAAATACTTGAGTTAAGCTATAACCCTGTTTAGCTGGTGCAGCTGGAGCTGCTGTTTCTGTTGCTGGCTGAGCAAACAGGCCAACACACATAAAGAGTGAGATGATCATAAGGACGATATTTTTTGTTTTCATTTTGACTCCTTCAGCCATTTATTTAGTAATGTATCGCTTTGTTTATGAATATCTTCAATTGTAAAGGAGAACTTATATTCCCCTGCCTTCCGATAGGTATCGGATTTATCTTGAAAGATATCGGTAGATGGGATAAGAGCTTTTATTTCAATAACCAACTCTTTTTCTTCCACATATCTGCGGGCACCTTCAAAACCCTTTACCGGTTGCTGTTGAGTGGTAGTTGTTGCTGCTTGGGCATAGATAATGCCTGTAAAAAAGAGCAACACCGCTAATAGGATAAAAACTTTTTTCATCGTATATCCCCCTTTCCTGCTTTAATAATTTTAACTGTTGCAATAAAGCCACGGTAGTTGGAATTGTTAGTTACTACAAAGCGTAAGGTATTTTTGCCCGCAGTTACTTTTGCCGGGTCTATCGTAACCTGGGATGTATAGACCCTGAACGGTTCAGGATCATAATCCAGATGAAGATTAGCAGCTAATTCCTGTCCATTTAGATAAACCGAAGCTACTTCCGGTGCCACAAAATTGATTAAACCGTCCCGGAACTCGGTATCCAGGTAAAAATCAACTTCAAAAATAGCACTGCTTACAGGTGCTGTTTCGGGGAACCAAATAGGTTTGGCATAAGTTTCTTCCAGCCCTACAATGTTATCCAGGGCGATACCAAAATTGCCTGTAATAGTTGCAGCCGAAGCTGTTTCCACTCCCGTTTCAGGATTAACCGTTATAATTCTCCATGTAGGATCAGTATAAAGCATCACTGTTTCCGGAGGTATGGAAGCGGCTAATTTGTTGCGGTCTATAAAGACCTGCAAATTCATATAGAAACTTTGCTGTTCAGGACTATCATTAGGAACAGTCAATTCTATTATGTTTTGTCCTTCAGCCCAGGCGCTGGAAGGTAGTAAATATGCGAAACGGGTTGTAGTTATCGGCTTATTAACATCTAAGGTATCGGTAGGAACAACACCGGGTTTCAGATCAGTGCCATTCAGCCGAATTTTAATATCATAAGGATAAACTAGGTGCAATAAAGCAAATTCGGGTTGGATTTTAGCATTAACAGTGCGATTTAGAATAAGTTCTTTATTGGAAGGTATTTGAACACAGCTCAAGTGCACACCTTTAGGCGAAGTTATATTCTGAACAGGTAAATTTACATTTGTCCCATCCATTTTTTCAGTCCAGCCGGAACCAAGAGGATATTCCTCCATCTTATAATCGGGCAACAAATTCCATTCCTGCAGTTTGGCATAACTTTGCTGCGTATAATAATCGGTATAACCAGCCAGCTGATAAAAGTTATAGATGTTTAAATGAGTAGTGTATGCCAAACTAAAGAGGTCATTACTATAATCGGCAGCCAGAGTTGCAATAAAAGCATCTAAAACATCTTTATACTCTTGACGGACACCTTCTGCTTCACTGGCAGTTCGCACATAAACTCCAATTTGGGTGTTGATAACATTAACTCCCTTTTCATAAATGCGGGCAATTAAGTTCAACGCGCGCAGACGGCGATAATTTTCCAATTCAATATTCTGTTTATCAGCATCGGCAAGAAGCTTGTTTACCTTGGCTACTTCTGCTTTAACAGATGCCTTGAAATTGGGAATACGACGATAGGAACCTCCAATTAAGTGATTCTGCCAGGTAGTGCTGGCATTAACTTTGATTAGAGCTGCAGGAGATGATGTCATCAAAGTTCCCTTTTCAATAGCGGTAAGCTGGTTGTCAAAATTTTTCAGGAAAGCGATTCGTTTCTGGAGATCGTTATATTCTTTTTCCACTGCGGCAAAGTATTCATAATTCTTGGTAGAGCTAAAGTCCTTCGTTTCAAAATTTAGTCCTTCTTTTTTATAAACTGCTTCCAACCTTTTATATTCATCACGAAACTTAAAGGCATCGGTATAATTCTTATTCTTATAGGCATTATCAAAATTATAAACCAGTTTACTCAGCTTTAAAGTAGCAATCCATTGATAGCGGTCACCCTTAGTTTTGTCTTTTTGGTAAATTTCTTTAGCTAGTTGCTCAAACTTAAGAGTATCCCCTTTAGCTAAATAATAATCAGCACTTTCCTGCATAAAGGGTATCACATTTTCACTGTTTGGATATAAGGTTATGAACCGGTTATAGGTTTCAACTGCTTTATCCTTGTTTTCAGCTTCGCTGTAAAGTATGGCTGCTTTTGCTAATAATGCGTCAGGAGTAATATTTCCGGTATTAATAGTTTTGTTTCTGGCTTCTTCATAAAGAGCAAGATAAGCATCTGCAGCAGCATTCTTCTGAGCAGGATTTTTTTCCATTTCCTGAATCATTGCCATACGTAGCTTGAATGCTTGATTGCTACTGGGATATTTAGCAATAAAGCTTTCACGAATGCTTTTGGCAAGTTGGGGATTGTTCATTGCAGTATCGGCTTCGGCAATTTCTGCTGCACGGAAATAATAATAGTAAATTTCACCAATATCCGTTCGCGTTCCAGCAAGTTCTAATAGAATATCTATTGCCTTCTGATATTCTTTTGCTTTAATATATGCCTCTTGAGCTCCCATTTTATAACCGGTAACACGTTGTGCATCCTTAGAACCAAGTTCTTCTGCCAAACGCAATCGTTCACTTGCTGCCAGAGAATAATTTCCAGCACTCTCGGCTGCTTCAAAGCTATTTTGAATTTGATAGCAAATGTTATTAATTATAGCTTCCCGTTCATCCGGAGTAGCCGCATAAGGTAATGCTTTACGGTAATATGTTTCTGCCTGGGCATAATTTTGCTCATTTTCCGCTATTGACGCAAGCTTTCCGTAAACGGTAAATTTTGTTCTATCGGGAATCAAAGTTTCATTTTCCAAAGCAGAGAGATATAACTCTTTAGCGTCAGGCAATTTTCCACGATCATATTGAATATCTGCTAAACTAAGTAAAATATTAACTGCCTGAATTTCACGCTCAGGATTTTTATAGGCATCACTGCGCAGAACACTAATAAATCGCTGAGAATTTGACTGTAATAAAGCAAACAGCTCATCCGCATTAGCGGGTAAACCTGGCTCAGGTTGAAATCCTTCCCCATAAAGGTCTTTCATCAGGTTGTAAATATTAAAGGAATAAGTATAGATCAAACCTTCATTCAGGAAGAAATCCTCATCTTGGGGATATTTTGCATTAAATTCCTGCAGGTTTCTTATCGCTGTTAAATAGTGTTTGGGTAAATTGGAACGCTCGGTAAGAGTATTGCCAAGTAGTAGTTTGGTTTTATCTGCTTGGGCTTTCCAGGCAACATAATTTTCACCCTGCAGCTCCGGAAAAGCAGCATATTGATCTATGTGCTGATAATAAGCAAGCAATTTGGTTTCATTGGCAGGATCGGCAAGAAATTCGTTTTGCAGGCGAATAGCTCTCTTTTCATAAGCATTTTTGATCACTGCCAGCTGAGCTGAAATGTTGCTGTTATTCATATTTGCTTGATACCAGGCAGTGTTTTTGCCATAGTTGGTTATAATATTCTGATACAAATCTTGAGCTATTTGATCGAAATTCTGACCTTCCCGCAGTTCATACTGAGCGCTGGCATACAATTGTAAAATGGAATCCACTAAAGTGGGATTTTCCAGGGCAAGAGGATTTATATCTATTTTCAGCCAGATAAAGTCAATTGCTTGAATAGTAGATAAATTCAACTTATTTGCAGCAGCTTTATCTATAATGCTGCTTATAATTTCAGGATTCTTGTAACTGGCAGCAATATTTTGCAATTCTGCTACACCCTTGGCTGGTGAATAGAAATCGCTTCCATCCAAAGCAATCAGGCAGAAAGCAATATTATCTATAGCATCTTCACGGTACCCTTTAGCGATCATAGGATCAGAAATCTTGCCACTGTCAACAGCATTCAACAAAGTTAGAAAATCGTTCAGAGCCAGCATAAAATCCTGTTCCTGAAAAGAATTTAAGCGTAACCATCCACGCTGATAAATGGCATCGTATTTATATTTACTATCCGGTTTGTTAATAATTTCATCAAAGCAGTTTGTGGCTAAAGCATAGTAACGCTGCGGCTGATCAGCATCGGTAGCAATATAATAATACAAAATTCCCAGACGGTATAGGGACTCGTCATAATAAGGAGAGGTCTTATAGTTATCTATAATTCTTTGATAGGAACTGATCGCCTCGGCAAAATCTGACTCCTTATATCTGCTTGCATCATCAAGAGCTACGGCAGTCCTGTTTATTTCATAAAACCTTGCTTTATTATCGCCTATCCTTTGATGGCTAAGCTGACTACTGATAAAACCAATATTATATAGGGCTGCATCTATATTCACATTGTTGGGATCAAGCTGAACAACTTTTCTATAACTTTCCAAGGCAATAGTAGGGGTCTCCAGATAAACAGCATATTGAAGCTCAGCCAGATTATAATAGAGATCAGCATTACTGATAAGAAAGGTTCCATTGGGCTGTTCAACTGCCTTAAAATTGGGATTATTGCTAATAAAATTTTGAATACGGGTAATTAAATCACGCTTTTCCGCCAAGATTTCTGCCTGCCGCTCAGTCAGCTGTTGTTCAGTCCACTTTTCTATTTGCGCGATTCGTGCTTGTTCCTTAATATGCAGGTTGCGATAATCCAGTTGCAATTTAACAAATTCCACATTAGCAACTAAATCTTGGGCATTTTTACGAATGGGCTCATTGCGCACACCACTATCAGCAGTTACGGCTATTTGAGTAGCTATACGGTTTTTGATTTTATTTCGTTGTTCTTCTGTGAAAATATTTTTTGATTCTTCTTGCATAAATTGTTCAATCTCAGCCAGCTGAACATCTATATCTTTTTTATCCTGAAAGAGAGAGTAATATTCCTGCAAAAGAGCGTTAAAGATTTGTTCTTCCACATCGCTAATATGTTTACGAGTTTGCAACAGGTCATTTTTCCTGATCAATAAACTGGTTCGTTTTTCGGAATAATCTGCTCTGGTCCTTTTCAACTGCTCCTGAATATTAGCTAAATCAGGATCCGCAATATCTTTATCCAGTTCAGCAATAAGATTATTATAGAGCTGAATGTTCTTTTCAATATCAAATAATCGTTTCAGTTCCATATCACTAAAATTTTGACCTTGAACACTGGGATCATTAGTCAGAAAGCGCTCATACTGCTTTTCCAGAATTTTATCCATTATCTCAAGCTGTTTTTGGTAGTTGGAAGATAATTGTTTTACTTGCTGAAATAACAAATTACCCCTTACCATTGTTTCCTCAGCCTGAACTTTTTGATCTATATAATCAAGAATAACCATCTTTAGTGAATCCAGCATAGCCATTTCTTCTGAATGCAGATTAACGATGGAATCCAGATAAAAAATCCCTTTCAAAGAAATTAATTCGTTATAATTGCGGGTTAAATCAGCTTTTATACCATCTATTTGGGAAGCTAACCTTTTATATTCAGCAGGGCTGGGATTAGCATAATAGGGCTCTAAATTTAAGTTCTGCACTCTTGCCAGGATTGCCATTTTTTCGGGAAGCAAACGATTCATTATTATATCCCGGTTTTCAATGTAACTATTAAGCGTATTTATAACACTTTCATATTCACCATCATCAGCAGCTATATCAGCCCATATATATAGATAAGTAGGATAATATCTATCAATATTGTAATTCTCAAATACTATAGCGCTTAAGAAATCCTTTGCCGTTTTTCGGTTACCCTGCTCCAAATAATGCACCATTTGCTGGAATAAAACCAAGTTCAGCATTTTTCGGGCGTCTTCATTCAAATGAGTGTTGAGCAAGGAAGTAAAATGACTGATAGCCTTGGCATTTTCTCCTACACGAACATAGAAATGACCAAGTAAATAAATAAATTCATTTTGATCCATACTGGAAAAAACATCTTTATATTTTACCAGTGCCTGTTCAGCCAGTGTCGGATCTTCCTTCACCAATTCTGGCAGTGCATCAACTAAAAACATCTTGGCTAATTCTCTGATCAGCTGTTTTTCCTGGGATATTTGCTCCTGGATTTGTTCTTTGGTATATTGAGATCTATCTTGAGCATAAACCACTGCCAAGAATGACACTGCAACAACAATTAGGAATATAATTTTAAGATTGTGTTTCATAATCCCGCTCACTTATATTCTCTTTATTTTCCCTATGATGATAAGGTTCAGGATTTTTTCACTTAACAAATGCATCCTGAACCTTCTTCATCAGTATTTAGGGGAAACATGATTCCTCAACCTACACATTTTAGATGAGTAGTTTAAGATTAATTATTGCTTTTTCTTCAATTCTTCTATCCATTTGCGCAGCTCTTCCATTGCTTGTTGAGCTTTTTGCCTCTCTTCTTTCAGCATTTGAAGTTCTTTAAGCAAATCTTGAACTTCAGGAGAAAGCTGTTGATAACCTGCAGTTCCAGGTGTAACTAAACCAGGGGTCTGTAACTGGGTTCCAGGACCAACTACAACTTCTCCTCCAGCAGGAGGTTTGGCTGCTGTTCCTGTAGGAGGAACAACAACAATTTCTCCAGTGGGACTTACAGTAGTACCTGTTGGAGGAACAACTACACCTGTTTCAATAGGTGTTTCTCCAACCTCAACTACTTCTCCGCCAGCAGATGGCTTTTTCCCATAACTGGCATAAAGACCAAGATCGGGACGGCGTTTAGCTTCAGCATATTTGTCAAACAAATAGGAAATCCCTAAAGCAACACGGATATTATTCTTATAATCGCTATCCTTGAACCGGTCTTCAATAGCACTGGCTCCCAGCTTAAAACCAAAGTTTTTATAGGCATAATTTATCCCTATATTGATGTCTTCACCATCAAATTCTCCCTGCAAAGTCAAATCTCTGACCGGTGACATCTCCACAGAGAAAAAGGTTCCTGTTAAATAACGCGCTCTCGGAGCTTGTCCCACAAAGCGGTTTGAGCCAATCCCTAAATTGAACATCCAAGGTATTCCCCAAAAGACAACCTGTTTAGATGCCACTGCATAAGGAGAATAGGGCTCGTAAGAATCAGCTTCCGGATTATCAGCAAAATCATTATTTACGTCCAAGTATTGAGCTCCGTGCTTTTCTACAGGAGATAAGATATTATCCATTCCTACGGCAATTTGGGGAATAAGTAAGGTCTCCTCAATAATTTTCACCTTTGCATTAAGTAAATAAACTAAACCATCTAAAGAGGTGTAATCCCCAAGAAACATACTAAGTTCCACTCTGTCCAGAATTCCTACTCCTATCATTGTATACGGAAAGAAACCTTTGGAGGCATCTTTGGCGTCTTCAGTAAGTGGTTTGGGAGCTGATATATCCCGATAATAACCTACCACCAGAAACTCTGCAGCTTTATTTGGTAAAACATAAGCATCGGGTGTTCTTAGCATTCCCAAGGTTTGAAAAGGTGCTGCTTGAGCAACCCCAAGAACAGCAACCAGGGCAATTACGGTCAACAAAGTTTTTTTCATTTTTCCCTCCACCTTTCGGTGTTACTTTCTTATCAAAGTTCATCATTCTTATTGACAATATAATCGTCAAGCTTTTTTTTGCTTTATGAAAAAATATTCACTTCAGGATTTTTCTCACATCGGCGAAGATCTTGCTGCTCGCTATCTCGTAAGTAACGGTTATACTATTACTTGCCGTAATTACAGGAAGAAATATGGCGAGATAGATATTATTGTGGAAAAAGATCAACACCTCGTTTTTTGTGAGGTTAAAACCCGTACCTCTCACTCTATAGAATGGGCTCTGGCTTCCATTGGTTTCTCCAAACAGAGAAAAATATCCAGAACTGCACAATTATATATTAATGAAAATCCCCAATTTGCCAAACACATTTTTCGCTTTGATGTTTTGCTCGTTTTCTACTATGAAAACACCGATACTTTTGAGATTAAGCACTTTGAAAATGCTTTTGACGCTATTTTAGAGTATTAATTATCCAGTTTGGAAGTATCAAAATCGCTTCCCACATAACGCATCCAATCGGGATTTGAAGCTTCCAGATCATCATTTTCTACATAAATTAAACGGTAATTGCCATTCATCTGAATATCAATGAACATATAGACCGGTTTTTTCCCTGAAACATATTTCCATATCTGATAGTCCTTTCTCACAAAACGGCTTTCATCTGAACTGGTATCGCGTTGAATATCATCCGGCGGTCCGTTTCTGATATAAATACGCCCCATATCAGAAGTCCAGCCCTGTTTAAAATGAGTAAAATTACGGTTTGCATAATCAATCCGTTTCTGCACCAAATCCATAATGCTTTGAACACTACGGTTGGTAGAAAAAGCCATATCTCTCCAGAATTGAGTAATATATCTTCTTTTTGTATCCTGATTCATTTTTCCCCAGTCCGAAGGTATTTTATTGCCTAAAAATATACGCATTAGTTCATATTCTTCATCGGGGTTTGCAAACAGAAAAAATTCCTCTTCTTTTTCTTCAATCACCGCAAATTCTATATTTCTTTCTTCAGTGCGTTCGGCGCTTTGAAGGACAATAGTTCCATTATAAAAGCCAGGATTCAGGTCTTTAAGGGGTATTTTTAAATTGATGCTTTCACTGCCTGGACCGGGTTGAAAATCAATATATTCATCCATAACTACAAGCGAATCCTTTTCCAAAGAAAGGTTTAGCAGACAGCTTTCCGAAGTGGAATTCCAATTATAGATTTCCAGATAGAGATAGATATAATCATTAATGGACTTGTTGAACAGAATTGAGGGCTCAGAACGGTAGAGAACATTATTTCGTTTAAATTTAACTAAATATTGAGAAGTATCGGGTTTAACTTCGCTGTTCAATTCTATATCGCTAAGCAAGCTACTGGGAGGAAGGGTCTCAATTTGAAATTCATAGAAAAAGTTTTTCTGGCTATTAATATCCAGAGCGCTAAATTGAATCGTGTAAAGCGGTTTATGGAGAGTGAAACTTAGTCGGTTAAGATATGATTTTTTCCGGTTACCAGTATCGGCTTTGTTTTTTACTCCGATAATATCGTTTATTTCATGCTCTAAAAATATACTATCTGCTTCCGTAATTTTAACCTTTACATTCAGTTCCGCAAAGTATCCATTATTTGTAGCCAGAAAAGCCAAATTCTCATAAGGTATCTGATAATCAAGTAAAAGAATAGTATTTTTATTTTTATCCAGAAACCGGTTATAGTCAATAAACATATTTAATTTATCCGACCCTAAGAGGGTGCTAAAGGCGAAAAGAATTATTACTAAGCTAAAAAATAACCTAATATTCTTCATCCTTATTCCTCAAGGTATATTGTCCGTAACCCGTAATATCCGCAAAGATAAACTCCAGGTTTTTATCATAGTAATACCAAATAATATAAGGATATTTATCCAAAGCATAAACTTCCGAATAGACATCATCCGGTTCTCCGTATTTGATATATATTCTACCCTGATCTGTTGTCCAGCCGGCAATTTTTTTATGCAAGGTAAACCGTTCATCGGCAATCATTACTCTTTGATAAAATTGTTCCCTTAATTCATTTCTAACAGTTCCGGGGCTGGGATCGTTTGCTTTCCAAAATGTTTCAATTGCTTCCGCCTGTTTTTCTTTGGGTAAGCGTCGTAAATATTTCCATTCGTTTTGATTAGCAATATAGCGGATTTGTCTTATTTGATCCTCCAGAGAATAACGCAGAGAATAAGCATACCAGGGAGTAAACAGGAAAGGTTCCATTTTATAGTAGATATTATTTTCATAAAATATCAAGTTCATCAGGTTTTGGGCATCTGTCTGCAGATAGGGAAGAAGGTCTAAAACTATCGGATTTTGAGGATTTTTTACAGTTAAGACCTGATTATCTATAGTTATTTTCAAGCTATCCAGAGAAATTGAATAACTCTGATATAGTTTCACTTCATCGCTAACCAGTCCGGAAAGCGTATGGGGAAGATATTCCAGTCCTTCTCTTTTAGCAATAATCCAGCTGAGTCCAATTTCTGTGCTGGAAGAACCAATTATGAATTGACGAGAGTAGCTTCGTCTCTCTCCCATTGCTTTGTTTTTTATCTGTAAAATTACATTATATGAGCCCTGAGGAAGTTCCTGCTGAAAATGGATAGGAATTCCACAATCGTTAAGCCAGTTACATTTCGGAATAACTTGGCTTTTCCCCAAGGTTGCCACTTGCTTTTTTTTAGCATCACTAATCTGCAGAGAAACCTGGTAGAGTGCTTCATCGCTCCCTTTCTTGAAGTTGATTGAATTATATGGCAAAACAACCCATATCTCTACTTCGTTTCCATAGTGCTCATAGAAAATTTCCTGAGCAAAAAGAAAGCTGAAAGCAAACAGCAGAAGGCAAAAGCTAATTATTTTTTCCATTGGTTGCTACCCTCACCTGAAAATCAATTTTCTCTTTTTCCAGCCAGTTCAGCAATGCTTCATCAGGAAAGAAGAGTTTGCGAGATTCCAATTGATAATCATTCAGGTCTTCGCTTTGAATTTTGATTATCAATTTAAACTTGCCTGTATTACGAGATATTCTATTACCCAGCTCAGTTAGTAATCCGTTTTTCAGATGTGCGTTTGGAATATTGATTTTGATTTCTCCGCTCAATTCCGAAGGTAATTCCTTAAAGTCAATTAAAGCATTTGGTAAAATTCTTAAGATGCTATCTTCGTTGCCGTTAAAGGTGGATTTATTGCCAATGATAAAAAAGACCTTTCCCGGGCTGATTTTTTTTTGATACTGCATAAAATCCTTATTAAACAATGGCACTTCAAACTTCCCGTAAAGGTCTTCAAACTCCACAAAGGCAATAGGATTACCTTTGTTATCTTTCTTTTTAGAAATGTTGTTTATAATTCCCGCAATAAGCAATTCACCGTTATTTTTTGTCTTGCCGGTGCTGGAATTGGCATTGGTCAAGTGTTTTATTAACGAGCGATATTCAAACAGCGGATGCCCGCTTAAATAGAATCCCAAAACCTCCTTTTCTTTTTCCAATTGATAGATATAAGACCAGGGTTCAACCGAAGGCAGTGGCGGGTTATAGTTATTATCCTCATCTTCAGTATCCATAAAATCAAAAATAGTGCTTTGTCCCCTTTTTCTATCTTTCTGGTCATTACTGCTAAATTGCAACGCCAGTTCTATTACATTCCATTTTTGAGCTCTGGTGCCTTCAAGTTCATCCATTGCACCTGAGGCAATCAAACTTTCCAGAATGGTTTTATTTACGCTGGTACTATCTAAACGGTTGCAAAATTCAAATATACTGGTGTAAGGACCGTTTTGATTTCTATCTTCAATAATATCCCGCATTGCGGCATCACCCAGATTTTTAATTGCTCGTAAGCCAAAAAGGACTTCTTTACCGTGAACCCTGAATTCACTATCGCTACGGTTTATATTCGGAGGAATGATTTTTATACCCATCTTTTTACAGACCTCAATTTTACCGGGTATTTTTGTCGGATCATCCTCCAGGGAAAGCAAGGCAGCCATAAATTCCACCGGGTAATATGCCTTCAGATATGCTGTTTGATATGCAACTAAAGCATAGCAGGTAGCATGGGATTTATTAAAAGCATATTCCGCAAAGCGTAACCAATCCTGCCAAATCTTTTCTATAACTGCATCAGGAACATTTTGGGCTTTAGCTCCCTGCCTGAATTTTTCCTGATATTGTTGCATTAAGTCCGAATTCTTTTTCCCCATAGCTTTTCTTAAACTATCTGCTTCGCCACCTGTAAAACCACCCATTTCACGGGCAATTTGCATCACCTGTTCCTGATAGATTGTTACTCCGTAGGTCTCTTTTAGCGCATTTTCCATCAGCGGATGATCATAAACCACTTTTTCGCGTCCGTGTTTACGAGCTATATAACTATCTATAAACTGCATAGGACCGGGTCGGTAGAGAGCTACCATAGCAATTAAGTCCTCAATCTTATTGGGCTTCAGTTCCATAAGATATTTACGCATACCATCCGATTCAAACTGAAAAACACCGTCAGTTTCGCCTTTACCCAATATGTTATAGACCTTTTTATCTTCCAGAGAAATGTGATTGATATCAATGTCAATATCTTGCGCTTGTTTCACCAAATCAATCGTCTTTTGAATAAGGGTAAGATTTTTCAAACCCAAAATGTCCATTTTCAATAGCTTCAAATCATTCAGCCATTTTCCCTCAAATTGCACCAGGATAACCTTTTCTTCACCTTTTTGCGTGCTACAGGCAAGAGGAACATAATCCGTAAGGTCTCCGGGAGCAATAACAACTCCTGCAGGATGAACACTTGTTTGACGCACCAGACCTTCCAGCACTTTGGAATGTTTAAAAATAGTGCGATATAAATCATTACTATTGATTAGGGAGGAAAATTCCGGATATTGGTTATATGCTTCATCCAAAGTTTTATTGCCTTGAATAGTTTTCGTTATAGCATTCGCTTCGGAAGCTGGAACACTCAAAACCCTGGCTACATCTTTAATTACGCTTTTAGCTCCCAAAGTAGAAAAAGTTATTATTTGAGTTACACTTTCTCTTCCATAGCGTTGTATAATATAATCAATAACTTTGCTCCTGTTTTGAGCGCAAAAATCAATATCTATATCCGGCATACTAATTCTCTCGGGATTCAGAAATCTTTCAAAAACCAGTCCGTATTGCAAAGGATCAATTTGTGTTATATCAAGTAAATAAGCAACAATACTTCCGGCACCGGAACCACGACCGGGACCTACAGGAACACTTTGTTTACGAGCATTATCAATAATATCTTTAACAATGAGAAAATAGCCATTGAAACCCATTCTGTCAATCACTTCCAGCTCATATTCAATGCGTTGCTTTATGGTTTCATTCAAATCCGGGTATTTAATTTTGGCATTTTCATAGCAAAGAAAACGCAGATATTCACCCATTGTTTTAAATTCGGGAGGGGTTTCAATATTGGGCAGCAGAAATTTGTCATAATGCAGTTCCAGGTCTACCATATCTGCTATTTTTAAGGTATTATTATATGCTTCAGGGACATCGGGAAAGAGTTCTTTCATCTCTTCCGGGCTTTTAAAATATAACTGATTAGTTCCGTAATGCAAACGGTCGGGATCGTGTAAAAGTTTTCCCGTTTGAATACAAAGCAATATGTCGTGTGCTTCATAATCGTTTTTATTCAAATAGTGACAGTCATTAGTTAGCACCATCGGAATTTCCAGTTTTTTTGCCAAATCTATCAGACGGGGCATAATTTTCTTTTCCGGCTCCAGATTATGATCCTGAATTTCAATATAAAAACTTTCCTGAAAAAGGTCTTTATACCACAAAGCAACTTCTTCCGCCTGCTGCATTCGGTCATTATAAATCAGAGCGGGAATTTCACCTTTAACGCAGGCAGAAAGGCAAATTAGACCTTCGCTGTATTGTTTTAGCAGGGTCTTGGAAATTCTGGGCTTATAATAGAATCCTTTAATATAGGAATAGGAGGAGAGTTTCATCAGGTTTTTATAGCCCTGTTCATTCTGAGCGAGTAATATTAAATGATACCTGATTTCATTTTTGCCGGTTTCACTTTCCAGGTCGCCATTGATAATGTATGCCTCAATACCGAGGATAGGTTTGATACCGGCATTTTTGGCTGTTTTATAAAAATCAATGGCACCAAAAAGATTGCCGTGATCCGTTATAGCAACAGCCGGCATAGCATATTCTTTAGCCAATTTTATCATCCTGTCAACTCTGCAGGCACCATCCAACATACTGTATTGTGTATGGTTATGCAAATGAACGAAAGACATCTCTCACTCCCTGAGTTTATCTAAACATATAAAAATGGAATACAGAAATCTGTCAAAGAATATCTGAAAGTTGGCGAAGTTCAAAGTGCGGACGTTCAAAGTGCGGGAGTTCAAAGTGCGAGCGTTCAAAGTTCAAAGTTCAAAGTGCATTGTTATTTTTCTTTTTCCTCTTTTTCTCTTTTCCTCTTTGTAAAACTATTCTCTTTTCCTCTTTGTAAAACTAAACTCTTTCCCTCTTTTCCTCTTTGTTAAAAAAAACTCTTTCCTTCTCTTCCTGCCACAGAAAGTAGTTTTTTATTTAGTTCTTCCACCTGTTTTCTTCTTTCGTATTTATCTTCAGGATAATGAAACTTCAGCTCTTTTTCTCTATCCGCAAATAGCTTTTCCGCACAAATCTTAATAGCAGAAACGGATTCCATTGGACAGATATAATTTTGTCCACTTTCTTGCAAAAGTTTTCCTGCTTCACCATTTTGAGGAACCAGAGCCAGGATAGGTTTTCCGGTTCGTAAATATTCAAAGACCTTGCTGGTTAGGGTTCCTTTCGGGCTATCCGAATTTATTAAAAGCAGTAAGGCATCGGAAGAAAGCATAGCGGAAATTGCTTCCTGATGGTTCAGCTGGGGAATAATTTTCACCATTTCCTCAATTCCGCTTTGTTTAATTTCCTGCAAGGTTTCAATGTGATAATTACCATAGAGGTGGAGAGAAAAATTAGGTGGCAGTTTGTTTTCTTTCTGTAAATCTTTCAGTGCCTTCAGCAGCCATTTTAACGATCTTTTAGCATAAAGAGCACCAAAATAGCTTAGCGTATATTTACTTTTATCTTGGGAAACAGCAGGCAGGGAAAGAAAGTCCTCTTCATCGTGTCCGTTATATAAAATGAAGGTTTTATCTGCAAGAAAGCTACCAAAATGTTTACTTATATCTTCTGCAATACCTTTGCTAACGGTAACTATTAAAGAAGCATCCTGCAAGAGCTTTTTTTCCGTGTAGTGTGAAAAAAGTCGGTTGAGATAAGTTCCCTGCAGATTATAGTCACTTAAAAGAGTCCAATAATCTCTCATTTCCAATATGTATGGCACCTTAAAATGTTTACTTAGCGTTCTTACAGCCACAGCAGAAGAAAATGGTCCGCAGGAAACATAGAGGAGGTCATATTTTTCATCCTTTAGCGCTTTTTTGCCTGCTTTGTATAAATTGGGCAACCACAGCACTTTATCATCCAATGGATAAAGCTGACGGATAAAGAGTTTTATTCGTTCAGGTGTGTTATGATATATTTGATTGGAGACCGTTTTATTTTTCCCGCTCAGCTTTTCCAGGATAGACATGGGGTCAAAAGAAGGAATATGAATAATCCGATTTTGCAGGGATTCGGCTAAAAGTCCGTTATCATAATAGTTATATACAATATTGCCCACGGTTAGCACATCAATTGTATTGCCTGCTTTACTTAAATATTTAACCGTTTTCAGGTTTCGCAAAGAAGCAGGTCCTGCTAAAGGTGGGTAAAAATAGCTGATAAAAAGAATTTTCACTTTTTACTCAGTCCGTTTATTACTTTAAATAATTCCGGCTCCATTGTTTCCCAATTGTATTTGTTTTCCGATAATTCCAGGCATTTTTTGCTCATAGCATTATATTCGTCATCGCTAAGTTTTAACATTTTTGCGCAGGCATCAGCTAAGGCATTGGACTGATAAGCGGAACATATTCCTACACCATTTTTTTCTATTAGCGCTTTCATTAAAGGTGTTTTAATTGTTATTACAGGAAGCCCTGCAGAAAGATATTCCAGCACTTTGAGAGGAGTGGAAAGTCGTAATCGCCTGTTTTT
>Ga0255342_1002518_pt1 | contig 22563 bp, 17 predicted proteins | sample wastewater_treat_3_FD_192416 | JGI IMG/M metagenome (GOLD analysis project Ga0255342, IMG submission 192416) | Wastewater microbial communities from Lulu Island WWTP, Vancouver, Canada - plant14 | ecosystem: Engineered > WWTP > Wastewater > Unclassified | place: Canada: Vancouver, British...
CCAGAGGCAAGGCCCCCAGCAACTTCTTCAAACCATTTAGCAAAGCAGGTCCTCTCTTTCTGGTTCCACAGAAAAGCCCTGCGAGTCTCACAGGGCTTGTCCGGCAGCCAGCTTAAGACATTCTCGCAGACCGTGGCGCCCCGGCCTGCGGCACGACTGAACGATCGAGCCATACTGCGCCGCCCGCACAGAAAACCTTCGTATTATAGTAGCTTTGCCCGAAGAGCGTCAACAAAACCCCATTGGTGTGCGGGAGCGCAGCTTCGGCTTTTCCTTCGCCCCCGGAGCGACTCGAAGCGGCACTCACATGCCGCACACCAAATCGTCCGGGTGCTGGGCTCCAAACGGAACGTGAGCCGTTTTCATGATATACTCAAAATAGCGAAAACTCGTAAAACACCGAAAATACGGTGTCGGGTGCTTTGATTACTGGGTGTGAGTAGGAGAGGAAAATGAAGACCGTTACAGCGACCGAGGCCTCGGTGAACTTCGGCCAGCTCATCGAGAAGGCGCTTCGCGAGCCCGTTACCATCAAGAAGCATGGCCGTCGCGTGGTGGTGATGATGGCTCAAGAGCATTACGAGCGCCTGGAGGCGCTGGAGGATGCCCTCTGGGCGGCCCGCGCGAAGAACGCGGAGGCGAGTGGCTTCTTGAGCGCAGAGGATACTATGAAGGAGATGAACGCGATCCTGAATGGCGACTCCTAGACTGAGCAAGGAGGCACTTGATTACGTCAAACGGGTGCTGCCCAAGCACGCCCGCCAGATTCTGCTGAAGGTTCTGAGTCTCGCCGCGGACCCGGAGCCTTCTGACTCTAAGTGCCTCCAGGGCCCCTTGAAAGGCTACCGCCGCGCTGACGTCGGCGAGCATCGCATCATCTACCGGGCTGAGGGTGATGATCTCCTCATTGCCCTCATCGGCAAACGCAACGACGACGAAGCCTACCGCACCTTTGCGCGCAAGTGCTGAGGCGGTTTCCGTCGCCTTCACCGCGCCCCTGCAGCGTTCGTGGTTTGGATGCGGGAGTTCGGAGAACGGACGCGCCGAAGCAGATACTCAGACCGGTGCGACGGTGCGTCGGCGCGTTCGTTCCACTTCCGCATCCAAAGCACCTGGCTGGGCGGTTTCAGGTGACCCGAAGGACAGAAACATCACATAAGGCTGAGTTCACCCTGTGAGCAGTCGCGTGGTATGAAACGCGTACTTGAGTGCTGCGCCGACGATAATGACGCAGGGAATAGCGAGTGCCACCGCCCCGTACCAACGCCAGTCAGCCAGCGACCAGAGCAGAGCCCCCAGTGCAGTGCCGCAGAAGATGCCAACTTGCGTGTATGCGTTCGAAACCCGCGGAAGACTGACGTAGTAGCTCAGCCGGTGGTATTCCGCCTCCGCCTCTGATCCCCGTAGCGGCCCAGTCGTCAGGCCTTGGGCGGACTGGAGGGGATGCAAACCCTGACCAATCATCCCAATGTACAGAAAGCCGACTACTGCACCGCCACACCACCACCACCGCGCGCTCGCCAGTGCGGTGACGAGCACGATGACAAGAAGGACCCACAACGGGCGTAGCACGAAGCGCTCGAAGCGCCAGATCGGTTCGGCCACTGATCTATCTCCTTCATGACTCGCTTTGCGCACAGGCTGCTTCAGACTCAGCCCAGAACTGTTGTGCCAGCTGCGCCAGCGCTGTATAGATGGCTTCCGCATCCCACGAGCCGTTGTCGAATGAAGACGCGGCAGCCGCCACAAGTGACTCGAAGCGCAGCTTCACTTCGACCTTCACTTGCGTTCGAGCCAACGACATCGCGAGCGCTTCCGGCAGTCGCGGGTCATCCGCAACACCCGGGGCGTCCGTTCTGCACGCTGCACCCAGCCACGCCATCACTTGCGCTTCTGCTTCACTATCGGAGACGTTCGCGAGCTCGCCGGCAGCGTTGCAGCAGTGACCACCATAGTTGCGGAGGTCTGTGCCCAAGGCGGCCAGGAACTTCCGGAAGTTGGGGCTGCGCCTACAGGCTGCAGAACAGAAGGCCAGAGCCGCTGTGAGCTCCTCTTTCGAAGCGGGCATGCTACTGACGACATAAGCGCCGATGACCCCAGTCTCAAGCATCTCGGCATAGTCGCTGACCACGCCCAGCGACAGCATCTGCGCATACGCCCCGATCTCCTCGTCCCGTCTCGCAGGTAGCGGGCCTTCAGCCCCTTGCGTGTCTTTCGGACCCCGGTTCAGCCATTTCCTGAGAAAACTCATTTACTTGCATTCCTCTCTCTCTTCGCAGTGGTGCTTGGGCCAGACCGCCCGCCAGTGGAGGTCGGCCCGGCTGGAGTTGGAGTCCGCCACCGGACGCGCGCCCGCAACTAGTCGGCGGCCCTTCCGCCTTGCGGGTCAAGCGGGCTCGAACCCATAAACCGCGCGATGTGCAACTCGTAGTTTGTTGGCCCTGCCGTGCATGCCACCAGCCGTTGTTCGTTCCTTACCTTGCGCACTCGCTCAGTGTACTGCCCCGCAAAAGTCGCCTCGGGCTCGTATGCCTCTGCGACCGCCCAGAATGAGTCTTCGCTCGCGTACAGGTTGCGCAGCAACCCTAGTGCGTTCCACCAATGCCCCAGCGCGTCCGCCGTGTTTCGAAGAGGCACCTCGGCCACCTCGTCGGCGTCCATATGCTCGCGTGCAATCCATGCGGTCTTGTAGCAGTAAAGCCTGATGCTGGAGTCGCATGGCCCAATCCTGCGACAAGTGCGCCCATCACGACAGGTGCCTCATCTGGCCTCCGGGAGCGTTGGGCTACCTGCTATCGCCGCGCATCGGTGCGCTGAGGCATGCTCGCATTCCCGCTGACACGCTCTTCCGACGGGTTGCAGCAGCCCGGCCACGTGAGATACCTGGCAACACAAAAGTGAGGTCGGCGATTTCGTCGGGAATCTTCTCCCGCATCACCGTCAGGTTGTCGCCGTAATGAAGCTCGTTTCTCTCCAGTGTCGCCATGGCCCTCTTTTCAAACGAACAGATGTCCCCATCCGGGGCAGCCAATGATACCGCCCCGGGCGCGCTGGCGTCAATTTTACCCGCGCAGGAGTAGTGCCGCGTCATGCCGAACTTTACAGACACCCATACCGTCCCGAGGTCAATGTCCATGATGCTTCGCACTGCCGTCCTGCTCGTCTGTCTCGCAGCGCTGCCCGCCGCATCCGCGCCGGAGGCTTCACCGGAGCGCGCCCGGGTGATCGCGGCCGAACTGCCGCGCCTTCGCACCGATTTCGCCGCGGCGCCGCTGGTTGAGCTTGGGCCGGAAGGCGCCCTCTCGCGCGAGTATCTCCGCCGCATCCGCGCCTATCTGCCGTACATCCAGTCGAACATGAAGGACTGGGGCCCCGAGCCAGGCGCGCGCTATCACAAACGCGATGGCTCGCAAGAGCACGACGTTCGCCAGAACGCATCGGTTGCGTTCGGGCTCGCGCTGCTGGCGGGCTACTCGGCCGACCAGAAAAGCCCGGCTGTGCAGCAGTCGCTTGCGGACGCGAAGGCGATTGTCCGCTACCTGGCCGTCACGCACAAAGCGAACTTCCTCCCAACCGGCGGCGGAACCCAGTGGGGCGATCACTGGCAGTCGGCGCTGTGGTGCGCAATCGCCGGCAACGCGGCCTGGAATGTGTGGGACAGCCTCGACGACGAGACGCGCCTCATGGCCGCCCGGATGATCGAGCACGAAGCCGACCGTTTTAACCAGAGACCCCCGGACGACGGCGAGTGGGCCGACACCAAGGCCGAGGAGAACGGCTGGAACTCGCACATCATGTCGCTGGCGTCCGCCATGTTCCCGCGCCATCCCCACGCTGCGCTCTGGCGCGAGCGCGCAATCGTCTACATGATGAACTCCTTCTCCACGAAGGCCGACCACACCGACGGCACGATTGTGGACGGCCGCCCGGTTCGCGAACGGGTCACCACCGTCTGCATCCACGACGACTATACGCTCGAGAACCACAGGCGCGTGCATCCCGACTACATGGGCACTATATCGCTTGTGCTCCGCAACGCGCTCTTCTTCAGGCTCGCGGGGCAGCCCGTGCCCGGGGCCGCCTGTCATCACGTGAAGGATTGCTTCACCGTGCTGCAGCAGTTGACATCGCCCGACGGGGCTTATTTCTACGTCAACGGGCAGGACTGGTGGCCGCACCGTCACGACGGGCCGCTCATCGTCGGGGGGCTGATGGCGACGGTTCTGGCCGACCCCGCCGGGGCGTTTATGGAGGCACGCGCGCTCGACTCGTTCCGCAAGATGCATTCGCGCTTCAAGGACGGCCGCGCCTGCAATCCAAATGAATACAACTACGCGAATGTCGAGGAGGAGATGATCGCCCGCTACGGCGAGATGTACCTGGCGCACCGCCTTTACGGAAACGGCCCCAGACCCCTCTCACACGCCGCTTTCTCCGAAGCGAACGCGGGCTCGCGGCTGTTCGATGCGGGTGGATTCGTCATCCACCGCTCCCCGGGCAGCTTCTGCTCGTTCGCCTGGGTGAACGGGGCCATGGGTCTCATCTATCCGGCCGGCGACACCTGGTTCACCTCGCCGGACACCCGCTCGATGACGGGTTCCATCAGCGCGGCCGGGGTGAAGGACACCGCGCCGCAGCTTATCGAGAAGAGCGTCCGCCTGCTGCCCGGGAAGGACGGCAAGCGGACGCAGGGGTTCGCCTTCGCCGGGCGTTTCAACCGGCTCGAAGGCAAGGCGCGGCAGGACCTTGCATACGTCGCGCTGCCCGGCGGCACGGCGCTGTACATCGAGCAGTGGATGGCCCTGCAAGACCTGTCGGTGAGTTCGCTCGCCACGGGCTCGTTCGCGGTCATGAACGAGAACGCGAGCCCCATCGTGCCGAACCGGCGTACTTTGCGCACGGCCAGCGGCAGCATCATCGTGAAGGGGGAGTCCGAAGAGCCCGCGAAGCGTCAGGTGTGGGACACCCCGTGGGTGACGATAGACAACCGTCTGGCTGTCATCACCGAGGCAGGCGCAAAGATGGCGTTCGATGAGCGGCACAAATACGAGCGCTCGCGTCTGGATCAGATGCTTTCGCCCATCTATCGCGAGGGCATCGGGGCAAAGAGCGCCGGAGAACTGTTCGCGAGCGGCGCCGCCGCGTTCGTCCCGAACCCGAAGCGCTTCAAGGGAGAGGCGCTGGACGTACGGCGGTTGGACGGGGGCGTTGTCGCCGTCCGTTTCAGCGACGGTGTCGCGGTCGTCAACTTCGGCGCGCAGTCCGCCGCGGTGGACGCTTTCGGAGTCCGTGCGCGCCTGTCGCCGCTCGAAATCCTGATTGAGTCGCCCTGAACGCGCCGCCGGCCTTGCCAACAGAGGCGGTCTGGCGGTATAAATGTCGTGGCATTGAACGGCTCTGTGACTGTGGGAGGGAAGCTTGTATGGGATCAGACAGCAAACAAGTGGGTTGCCCCGATGGTTTGACCAGAAGGGAGTGGGAAGTGTTGCAGCAGGTGTTGCAGGGGTGCACGAACAAAGAGGCGGCACACGCCCTGTTCTGCTCTCAGCGCACCATCGAGTTTCACCTCAGCCAGATCTACCGCAAACTCAATGTTCGCAACAGGTTGCAGGCCATGCGGGCGGTGGTATCGGTCCGCATGCTTCAGAATCAGGGTATCGGCGAGCGCGAAACTCGGTCGGCCTGACTGGCAGCCCCGGGCAAGTCTGAACTGCCTCGATGCCCCCGTCGCGGGAGCATAAGCGCGGCGCGGCGGTTTTGACGCGCCGAAGGTAGAATGTTCGCGGCGTCTGGCGGAAGGGGCGCGGCGCGCTGTATTTATGCTGTGGAGAGCGCGTTTGAGTTTGCCTGCTGCCTCGCGCGCCCTTGTGAGGAACCAATGGCCCCGCGGAAGGCGTAATTACCGCAGCAGGGCCCGCTTCTGGCGCGGGTTCGGTGTCCGGCGCCGGGCGCTGTTCGGTCGGTTGAGGGGGTGGCCGCTTTTGGTGGATTCCGGACTTTGCTTCACAGATCAGAAGGAGAGGCCATGTTCTCACGGACAACGGTAATCATACTGGCATCGCTGGCCCTTGCGGCCGGGCTGCTCCTCACAACTAGTTTTCCGGCCGCGGCGGATGATCTCCTCAAAGCGGGCGATCAGGTGGGTCTGAACGTGACCGGCGAGGAAGAGCTTACGCACGTGTTCACGGTGGACGATACCGGGGCGATAGAGCTGTCCAGCGCCTTCGGGAAGGTGCAGGTTGCGGGAAAGACGGCTGAACAGGCCGCGCTGGCCATCCGCACACACCTGTCGAAGTATATCAAGGAGCCCGACGTCACCGTTCAGATGGTGAAGTCGAAAGGGACGAAGATCACCATTCAGGGCGACGTCAAGAGCCCCGGCCCCTACGAGATCACTCAGCAGATCGGGGTGCGTGACTGCCTTGCTTTTGCCGGCGGAGCGCTCGAGACGGCCGATCTGTCGGATGTTACCATTGTGCGGGGCGGCCAGATCATCAAGGCTGACCTCAACAAGATTCGCGCCGCCGCCGACCCCTCGAAGGACGTGCTCCTCCAGGACGGTGACACCGTAATCGTCGCCAGCCGCATCGCGGGCAAGTTTACCATTCTGGGCGCGGTCAAGTCTGTCGGAACGTATCCCCTTCTCACAGGCACGCGCGTGCTCGACGCCGTGCGCATCGCGGGTGGCCCGGAGGATGCGGCACGGGTGATGAAAGTCAAGATCACTCACGACGACGGTTCCGTGGAGGAGTCCGACCTCAACAAGCTGCTCTATGAGGGCGTGGTGGCGGAGAACAAGCTGGTGCTGCCGGGCGACACCGTGGTGGTGGAAGCCGATCAGGGCAGTCCCGGCTCGTTCAGCGTGATGGGGGCAGTCTACAAGCCCGGACCGTATCCGCTCACGAAGAAGATGACCGTTACCGAAGCCATCGCCCTCACAGGGGGGCCGACGCCGAACGCGCTGAGCGACAAATGCGAGCTTCTGCGCCGCGGCAAGGACGGGAAGTACGAGGTCACGCCGATCAACTTCAAGGACATCACGAAAACCAGTGAGCAACTGGTGATGCATATACAGGACGGCGATGTCCTGAACGTGCCTGAGCGCGGAAAGCAGAAGCGCGGCCTGCTTGAGATGCTTCCTTACCTCGGGCCGCTGTTCTATCTGTTCTAGCGGCGGAGCTTGATTCGCGCTGCTGAGCGGCCTGAGACAGGTTCGCATGGAGTGGGCTTCCGAATAATATGGAATTACAGACTTACATCGCCGCCATAAAACGCCGCTGGCCTTATCTTGCGGCAAGCGTCGCGATTATTTGCGGAATTGTACTGTTTCACGTCAAGACCGCGACTCCGGTGCCGGTATACAGGGCAGTGGCCCGTATCTTCGTTGCCTCTTCAACGAGTTCGGTCAGCGCGGACGATGTCGCGCAGCTTGCGATCTCCAGCCGGGTAATCCAGCACGCTTTCGACTTCCTGCTGCGCCCGGTGCCCGAGTCCTCCATGTCCAGCAACGAGGAAGCGGCGTTCCGGGAGGTATACAAGTTCCGCGATCCGGTGCCGGTGGAAGTGATGATGCAGCGCGTGCGCTCGGAAACCGGCAACAGTTCCACCAACCGCAGCAGCGTCGTGACGATCACCGCGTTCGCCTCCAACAAAGCGGACGCGATCAATATGGTGAACAAGGTGGCGGAGTACGCTAAGGAGGAGGCCCTGGGCCTCACTCAGCTCGGCGTTTACAAACAGGGAGACTACATTCTCACACAGCTCAACGAGGCCCGGGTCAAGCTTGAACGTGCCCAGGATGCCAGGCAGGAGTTCATGGGGCGGCACAAGAACCTGGTCATCCCGCTATCGTTCGAAGATGCGCGCCACATGGTGTCCGAACTCGAACAGGAATCCGAGGCCGCGGGCGCCGCAATCGAGGAGAATCAGAGCCGCGTGTCCGCGCTGAAGCGCACCCTCGGAACGCGGACGTCCGCGAAGATAGACCTCAACTCCGCGCCCTCGAGCGCTGTCATTGAGCGTCTGCAGGCCGAATCCGCCGCCCGCGAAGTCGAGCTCATGACGCTCCGGAACAAGTACACCGAGGAGCACCCCAAGATCAAAGAGGTTCAGGGTGTGCTCGACAACATCAAGAACCGGCTCGCGTCCGAACTTCGAAAGTCGTACGACATCGGAAACGCCCCCGCGAGCCTCGAGTATCAGTTCCTGACGGGCGACATCTCGCGCTACGAAGCCGAGAAACTCGCAGCACAGGCGCGCCGCAACGGCATCGAGAGGCTCGTCCGCCAGGCGCGAAACCAGCTCGCCGGCCTTCCCGAGATCGAGTCGGAATACAACAGCCTGAACATGGACTACAGGGCCGCGCGCGACGCGTACATGGACCTGAAGAACAAATACAGTCAGTCCAGGCTGGCCGTCAGCATCGCCGAGAAGCAGCGCGAAGACAAGATGGGCATCGGCCTCATAGACCCCGCGCTCACCGCCGATGAGACTCCCGGTTCCAAGTTCCAGAAGAAGAGCGTCAAAATGGCCATCGCGTTCATCATCGCGCTCATCGTCGGTGTCGGGCTGGTGCTCTTCGTCGAGGGGATGGACACCTCCATCCGCGATGTGGATCAGGTTGAAGACCGCTATCAGCTTCCCGTGCTCGGTGTTATCCCGGCCCTTCGCGAAGCTGCCGTGAAGTCTGGCAGCGTGCTTGTACTGCGCGATTCGCCGAACAGCGTGTTCGCCGAGCCCTATCGCATCATGCGCGCCAATTTCATGGCGCTCGCCGAACGCACGGGCGTGCGAAGCGTCATCATCACGAGCACCCTGCCGGGCGAGGGCAAAACCACCACCGCCGGAAACTTCGCCGCGAGCCTTGCCGAGGCCCACAAGAAGGTCATCCTCATTGACGCCGACCTTCGCAACCCCTCCTTGCACCGCAACTTCGGAGTGCGCAAGAATCCGGGGCTGTCCGAGTATCTTGCCGAAGAAGCCACGCTGGAGGACGTGCTTTACCCGACCACCATCGAGAATCTGCTTCTCATCTCGGCGGGCTCCATTCCTGAGAGCCCCGCGCGGCTTATCAGCAGCCAGAGGATGAAGAACCTGCTCGAGGAACTCACGCAGCAGGCGGAGTATGTCGTCATAGACACCCCGCCCGCGGTCGCCTTCAGCGACGCCATGGAGTTGGGTTCGGTCGCGGACGCGATGATTCTCGTCGTGGGCGCGGGTTCCAAACTCGAGTCTGCTCATTTCCACGCTCGCACACAGCTTGCCAATGCTCACGCCGAGCTCGTGGGCACCGTGCTGAACCGCGTGCAGCCGGGCAACGTGGACAGCTACCGGTACGCGAGCGGCTACTATGCCAAGTATAACGGGCGCGATGGCAAGGCTCTTCCGCCCGCCACGCCAAAGGAGCCCGAGGCGCTTCCCGAGGCGCCGTCTGAGGAGGTCGAGGCCTGACGGGCAGGCTGGCCGCGGTGTTCTTGCGTCCCGATTGTTCGCCGTGCCGCGCTGTGACGGCGGCTAGCCGCGCGCCGCGGCAGGCCCTCCGCTGATGTCCGGCGGCGCGCAATCATCCGAGCCGCCGAACAGCGCGCTGGCTGAAAGACAGCGGGGCGACCTCGGCAATCGCTTCACTCTGAACGTCCTCTCCAATTACGCCGCCCTGACCGTGAACCTGGTCGTCGGGCTGTTCCTGACGCGGTTTCTGGTGTATCGGCTCGGCGACGAGATGTACGGCGCGTGGGCGCTCATCGGCTCGGTGATGATGTATCTGGGGCTTGTGGACCTGGGTTTCGGGTCGAGTATCCAGAAGTATATGGCTGAGTTCGCCGCTCACGGGGCCGAGGCGAAGATCGGGCGCCTCCTGTCCACAACTCTGGTCTTGTTTTCGGGCCTCGGGCTGGCGCTTCTCATTCTTGCCTTCGTTGTGTCGCCGCTCATCGGCACCGTGTTCCAGATCTCCGCGGGAAGTGTGGACGAGGCGCGCACGGCGCTCATTCTTATGGGCCTCGTCCAGGGTATTGCTCTGCCGCTCGGGGTGTTCAACGGGGCGCTCGTCGGGCTGCAGAGGATGGATCTGAACAACACGATCTCCGTTGCCGGGACGGGCGTCATTGTCGTCTTTGTGGTGAATCTCGTGAACGCCGGGTGGGGTTTGCCGGGCATCTGCATGGCCTATCTCGTCGTCACGCTCCTGTCGGGGATGGTGCGCTTCCTCTGCGTCCGGCGGCTGCTCCCGGGAATGCGGCTGTCCCTCTCCGGATACGACCGGTCGCTCGTCCGCACGACCTCCGCGTACGGCCTCACGTTCTTCGGGCTCAAGATTGCCCACTTCCTGAAATACAACACGGACAGCTTCGTTATCGCGGGGTTCCTCAGCACCGCGGCCGTGACCCCGTTTGCGGTGGCGAACCGTCTGGCGACAATGATACGCCAGATCGTCGAACAGGCGGTCGAGGCGTTGATCCCTGTCTTCTCTCAGCTCAACAGCCTGGAGGACACCGGGCGCATCCGGCTCATCTACATGCAGGCGGGTAAGGTCACGATGGGCATTGCGGCCCCCATCACGCTGTTCGTGTGCGCGTTCGCGCGCCCCATACTGCAGGCGTGGCTGGTGGATGTCCCGCGCCAGGCGGACGTGCTCACGGTCATTCTGGCGATCACTGTGTTTGCCAGCGTTGTGCCGGCAGTCAGCGTCAAGCTGATGCTGGGGGTGGCAAAGCACAGGACGCTTGCCATCATTACGCTCGTGGACTCGGTCGTAAACCTGATTCTGAGCATTCTGCTCGTGCGCCCGTACGGCCTGGTGGGCGTCGCCCTGGGCACGATGGTTCCTCTGGTCATCACGCATGTGTTCGTGTTTCCGTGGCTGGGTTGCCGGCTTATCGGCATGTCGGCGCCGGCGTTTCTCGGCGAGCTTGCGCGGGCCGCTTTTCTGCCGATGCTTCCCGCGGGAGCCGCAGTCTGGGCTCTTCTCACGTATGCGCGCCCCGGCAGCGCCGCCATGCTGCTTCTCGAGGCCGTCCTCATCGGGGCGCTGTATGTGGTGTTCTTTGCTTTGTGGTCGCTCGATGCGTCGGAACGCGAGATATACATTTCGCGTGTGCGCAAGCTGATTGCCGCGAAAGGGTGAGGCGTATGCGCGCGGGGGTTTATTGCACATCGTGGGAGTATGCGGGGGGTGGTGAAAAGCTGCTCGCGGTGACGGCGGGCAGGCTGGCCGTCGCGGGGTATGACGTCTGCCTCTACGGTCCGACTCCCCCGCCTGTCGAGCGCCTCCAGAACGTGCTGGCCGTGCGGCTGGACGGCTGCCGGGTGTCGCCTGCGCGCTCCGGGCTGGAGCCACTCTTGCGAGCCGTTGGCCGGGTGTCCCCGCGTGCCGAGCGCGTCATTCGCGGCCGGACGGAGCTGCGTTTTGCGCGCGGTCTGGACTTGTTCGTGTATATCACCGGCGAGATTCCGCCGGCCTGTCCGGCGCCGCGCGGCATTCTGTTCATCCAGTTCCCGTACAACCCGGAGGAGGCCATCCGCGTGGACGCGGGCGGCCGCCCGCTGCGCGCCGCCGGCCGCGAGAAGCTCGCGCGCCTGCGCTCGTGGAGTTCGCCGGTCTGCCCGTCGCAGTTCGTGCGCGAATGGGTCCGGGAGCGCTGGCGCATACCGGCGGCGGTAGTGTACCCGCCCTCGGAAACTTCCGCCTGCCAAGCGCTCGAAAAGACGCGAACGATTCTGACTGTGGGGAGGTTTTATGCGGCCGGCAACAACAAGAAGCATGCCGTAATGGTGCGCGCTTTCCGAGAACTCTGTGACGAAGGTCTCAGCGGCTGGGAACTCCTGTTGGCAGGGGGCACACATCCGCGCGACGACCACCAGGCGTACCTGCGCGAGGTTCGCGCGCTGGCCGATGGATACCCCGTCCGGGTTCTCACCGACCTGCGGTTTGACGAGGTGGTTCCGCTGTATGGCGGCGCTTCGCTCTACTGGCACGCTACCGGCGCGGGCGAAGACGCGAACAAGCAGCCCGAGCGCTTCGAGCAGTTCGGAATGACGGTCGTGGAGGCGATGGCTGCGGGGGCTGTTCCGCTTGTCTTCGGCGGCGGTGGCCCGGCGGAGATCGTTCGCGACGGCGTGGACGGCTTCCTTTGGCGTGACGCCACCGAACTGAAGCGCAGAACTCTGGAGCTTATCAGCCGCCCGGATCTGCTGGCGTCCTGCCGCGCTTCGGCAACGGTGCGCTCAAGCGAGTTTTCGCGCGAGAAGTTCGAAAGCGCAATCGACGCCGTCATTGCCGGAGACGGGACAGGCAGGGCCGAAGCATGACCGAGCGGGCGACCATTGCCTATCTCTCGGCCACGGCGAGCATAGCGGGCGGCGCCGAGGTGTCGCTCATCAATCTCATTCGCGGGCTCGACCGTTCGCGCTTCCGTCCGGTGATGGCAGTGCCCGGGCCCGGAAAGCTGGCGGACCGCGTGGGCAATCTCGGAATCGAACCCGAGATCATACCGATGGAGACCCGCCGCAGGCGTCACCCGTTCGCGTTCAGAAGGTCGCAGGCGGCCATCAGCCGGTGGCTGAAGCGGGAGGGCGCAGGTATTCTGCACGCGAACTCCTTCTGGGCGCCCGAGCTTGCCATCCCCGCAGCCGTGCGCTCGGGAGTCCCGGCGATCTACCACGTCAGGGACTTCTACGAGCGGCTCGATCCCGCCCGCGCCTCCGCGTTTCGCTCCTGCTCGTGCGTGCTGGCAATCAGCCGGTGCGTGCGCGACAACGTGCTCGCTCTTCTCCCGGGCCTGCCTGTGGAGGTTGTGTACAACGCCGTGGATACCGCCGCCATCGAGGCGGCGGCGCCCGACGAGAGCCTGCGCGCCGAAGCTGGCTGGCAGGATGCGTTCGTCATCGGAACGGCCAGCCGCATATCGCCGGAGAAGGGGCAGATGGACTTTCTGAAGGCGGCGTCGGCTGTTGCGCGCGAACACCCCGCCGCCCGGTTTGTTGTTATGGGCGACTCACGATTCGCGCTTCGCCCTGATTTCGCCGCCAGAGTCGAGGAAGAGTGCGCCTCGCTCGGCCTGACCGGCAAGGTCAGATTTACCGGGTTTGTCGATGACGTTGCGGCTGTCTACAAGACGATGGACGTGTGCGTTCTTGCCTCCCTGCGCGAGCCGTTCGGCCGCGTCGTCATCGAAGCGATGGCGTGCGGGGTGCCCGTTGTCGCCACGCGCTCGGGCGGTCCCGAAGAGATCATTGAGCACGGCAAGGATGGCCTGCTGGTTGATGCGGGCGATCCGGAGGCGATGGCGGCGGCGTGCCTGCGCATCGCCGGAGACTCCAGCCTGCGCGATTCGCTGGGAGCTGCCGGGCGTCAGAGCGCTGTTTCCCGGTTTTCGCTCGAGAACGCGCGGCAGGTCGAGCGAATATATGACATGATTCTGAGAGGCGAGCCGTTCGCCGGGGAGGCCGGATGAATTCCGTCGAGAAGATTCAACTTCCTCTTGCCGCCGCTCGTTCGGTGCTGGGGCGCAGGCCGGCGCGCCCGCGGCGCATCCTGCTCACTCGCGTGCAGAACCTGGGTGACAGCGTCGTCTTTCTGCCCACCATCCATCGCGTGCGCGCCGCCTTGCCGGACGCCGTCATAGACGTTCTGTCGGGCACGGGGGCGGGGGAAGCAGTCTTCCGGATGTGTCCGGCCGTGGATGGGCTGGTCAAAACGTCCTGGCCGCGGAAGCGTTCCAGAGACGAGCGTCTGGCCGAAATCGCCGAGCTTCAGCAGCGCCGTTACGATACCGTGCTTATCTCCACCGAAGAGACCGGCTCCGCGCTCAAGATGCTCGCCGCGGGGATCCCCTGGCGCGTGGGCTTCGGCCGGATCGAGCACATGGGGGAGACCCACATCGAGCGCAGACCGCGCCTGCTCAACCGTGTTCTTCGGCAGATCCCCGGCTGGCACGAAGTGGACGTCAATCTTCAGCTTGCCGGGGCTCTGAGGTGTCCGGACGTTCCCAGGGAGTTCCCGATGGCGCCTCCGCCGGATGCACAGAAGGCCGCCTCCGGTCTGATGGCGGCGGAGAAACTCGAGCCCGGCCGCTTCGTCTGCGTTCACGCCGGCACGAAGCAGCAGGTCAAGCGTTGGCCTCCGGCTGCGTTCGCCATTGCCTGCGACGCGGCCGCGGCGGCAGGGCTGCGGGTTGTGTTCATCGGGACCGAGGAAGAGGGCCCGCTGGTGCAGTCCGTGCGCGACCTCATGCGCGAGCCATCCGTGGACCTGACCGGACGCACGGGCGTGGAAGAACTGACCGCTGTTTTCAAACAAGCGGCCGGGTTCCTTGGCAATGACAGCGGCCCCATGCACCTTGCGGCGGCGTGCGAACTGCCCGTGGCGGCCGTGTTTCTGGCGTCCGACCCGGTTGTGTGGGGGCCGTACTGCCCGGATGCCCGCAGGCGCGTGTTCGACGAGTCCTGCACAGCCCCTGCTGTTGCCGCCGGGCTGCTGCAGATCGTCGCGACGTGTGGGGAGGGAGGAGTGTCGTGAAGATAGACCTCGTCTGCGGCTCGTATCCTCCGGATGTCTGCGGAGTCGCCGACTACACGCGGCTGCTGGCGCGCAGGCTGAGAGACCGCGGCGCGGATGCGCGCATCGTCACGACAGTGGGCCGCGACATCGCCTGCGACGCGCACGTCCCGGCGGAGGCGCTCGCGCTGAACTGGAGCGTTCGCGGGGCAATGCAACTCGCGCGCAGACTGCGCGAGCGCGCTTCCGATGTCGTCCACATCCAGTTTCCGGCCAAGCCGTATCATGGTCACATGGGCGTGCACATCCTGCCCCTGCTTCTCAGGTCTGCCGCGCCCCGTGTTGTCACCACTTTGCACGAATACTGCATGGCCCCGACGGGCGGCAGGCTCAAGCAGCTGCTGAATGTAAGGTTTTCCGACTGCGTCATCGTCACCACCGACCACGACCGCGATCTCATTGCCCGCCGCTGCCGGAAGAAGCAGATTCACGTCATCCCTATCGGCAGCAACATCGAACCGGCGGGATCCGAAGAAGAAGGCCTTGCGATTCTGGAAGCGCTCGGGGTGCCGGGAGGCGCGCGGGTGCTGGTGTACTTCGGCTTCGTGCGGCCGGGCAAGGGGCTCGAGGCGGCGTTCCGGGCGCTGGCACACGCTCCTGACGACACGGTGCTCGCCATCGTCTCCGCCGACCCTGACCCTGCCTACAAAGAGAAGCTTATGGCGTTGTCCCGCGACGCCGGCGTCGAGAGCCGGATATTCTGGACGGGGTATCTGATCGAGCGTGAGGTATCGTCGGTGATGCGGGCGGCGTCGGCGGCGCTTCTGCCGTATGACGACGGCGCCACGTTCCGCCGGGGCACGCTGCTGGCGGCGCTCGGGCACGGCCTGCCGGTCGTCACCACCCGGTCGGCGGCGACTCCGCCCGCGCTCCGCCACAAAGAGAACGTCCTGATGGCCGATCCCGGCGACTCGGGCGCTCTGGGCGCGCTGCTTCACGACCTGCTCTCGTCGCCGGACTATGCGCGGAGCATCTCCGAGCGCGCGCGCGTTCTGGGAGAGCAGTTCTCGTGGGATGCCATCGCCCTGAAAACTCTCGAGGTCTACTCCGGCCTGAAAGTGCAGGATGGCCGGTGCTAGTAGGTTATTTCGGGCGCTCGCTCGGTCTCAGGGGCGGCATCGGCAGATACGCGCGAGAACTTCTCGCGGGCATGGAACGGGCGGCCCCCGCAAACCAGTATCTGCTTTATACGAACCGCCAGCCGGACACTGAACTGGGCGCAAACACGATTCTGCGTGCAGGTCCGCGGCGGCTCGGGCGCGTGGGATATGAGCAGTTCTGGCTGCCCGCGCAGTTGATGCGCGATATGCCGGACGTCTATCATTCGCCGGATTACACGCTCCCGCTGGCGGCGCGAGGCAGCTTTGTCATTACGGTGCACGACCTGATCTACCTGCGCCACCCGGAGGGTACCTCCCTCAGGGCGCGGGTGCTTTACCGCGTGCTCACCCGCGCGAGCATCGCCAGGGCCAGGAAAGTGATCACTGTGTCCGACTACACAGCGCGTGAGATAGCCGAATACTTCCGCGTCCCCCGCGAGAAGCTGCGGGTCATTCCGCACGGCGTGAACCCGCACCTGCAGCGCCTCGCGGAGTCAGCCGATTCGCCCGCCGCACTCGCCAGACTCGGCGTCCGAAAACCGTTCGTCCTGTTCGTGGGCCTCCTGACGCCGCGCAAGGGTGTCCTCGAACTCATCGAGGCGTTCGAGCGAATTCAGCCGCAGACCCGGCTGGAATGCCTCGTGCTTGCCGGCAGCCCGGGCGCGGGATACGAGCGCATCACGGAGCGCATCTCCGCCAGTCCGGTTCGCGAGCGCATCCTTCTGGCCGGCCCGGCGGACGATGTCACGCTCGCGTCCCTCTACAGCGAAGCCGCCGTGTTCAGCCTGCCGTCCCATCTCGAAGGTTTCGGCCTTCCCGTGCTCGAGGCCATGCTCCTCGGCTGCCCGGTCGTCGTGTCCGACTCGTCGTCTCTGCCGGAGGTGGTGGGCGAAGCGGGGCTTGTCGCCCGCACCGGAGACGCTGTCTCGCTCGGTGAGGCAATCGCTCGCGTGCTCACCGAGCCGGGATGCGCTGAGGCTCTCGCAGAGGCAGGGCGCCAGCGCGCCGGGCTGTTCACATGGGAAAAGACGGCGGATTTGACGCTGGCGGTTTACGAAGAGGCGGCGGAGAGCCGGAGGTGAGATTCAGCCCCGGCTCAATCGGCATGCCCCCGATGCCCGAGCGCTCTTCTGTCTCCCGCGCGGGCTGTCATCTGGCGATGCTCGCGCTGCTGATCGTCATCGGCTTCGCCCTCGTCGGCGGCAGAGGGCTGGCCATGCGCTACCATGCTTACGGCTTCCTTCGGGTGCCGGAGACCGGGATGGTGGCTATCGCCGTCCTGGCGGCGGCTATCGTTGCGCTCGTGATGTGGAAGGCGGAGACCGGAGCGATTCTCGTAATCCTCCTGCTGCCGCTGATGGATATGTACAATCTGCCCTTCGCGGGGGTCAACATCAAGCTGAGCGACTGGGTGGCTGTCATTGCGATCGTGATGTTCCTCATCCGCCTGCCCATCGATCGCGAGCTGTCCGTGCCCGCCGGTCCCCTGCGCTGGCCTGTGCTCATGTACATCGCCCTCGGCGCGCTGTCGGCGGTTCTCATGGTGGGCAGGATGCCGCTGGACAGAATGGAGATGACGTCGGGCGGCCTCAACAGCCCTGTCTGGAGAACATGGACGCAGCTCGGCTGGTCCGTCTACAGCGCGCTCCTCTATGTTGTGGTTTACAGCGTCATCCGTACGCGCAGGACGCTGCGGACAGCAGTCGCCTGCATTCTGGTCTCCAGCGTGCTGGTCGGGCTGTACGCGGTGAGCGGCCAGAGGTACTGGATGGGCGGCGGATTTCGCATTCTGGGCACATTCTCCGAACCGTCCTACTATGCCGAGTGGCTGGTGTTTGTCATCCCGATCGCGCTGGCGCTAACCATGGCCAACCAGATCCGGCCCGGGAAGATCGTCCAGATTCCGCTTCTCCTGTTCCTGTTCGTCAACTTCGCCCTCACGCTTTCGGCGGGGGGTTACGTCAGCGGTCTGGTTGCGCTTGTGATGGTGCTCTACATCGGAGCGCGCTCGGGCCTCATCAAGGGCGTCACGGCCGGGCGATTCCTTATCGGGGTGGTTACTTTTGTGCTCATCACGCTCATCCTCACGATGATCGCCGTTCCGGACCTTGCGACCAGGATGGACGACCTGGTTGCGAAGATCACCAACCCGCAGGCCAGCAGGCACTCCGCGATGATCCGCCTTCGCGCCCGCCACGCTGCGCACCTGATGTTTCTCGACAATCCACTGTGGGGCGTCGGTCCGGGAAACTATCCTTTCCACCGCCTGAAGTACATCGCCGACGATCCCGAGGCTAACGAGTACGAGCTGACGCTGCGCTGGGACCCGAACAATCTGTATTACGAGGTGCTGAGCGAGCGCGGGATCGTCGGCGGCATCGCGTTCGCCTGGATATGGGTGGCGTACTACGGCGCCCTCTTCCGCGGAATCCGCGAGAGCCGGGATGACTTCACAAAGGCTGTGCTTATCGGGCTGGCGTCGGGCATGGCGGGTGTGCTGGTGGGGTACTGGGGTCACGCGAACTTCTTCCGCATCTTCGTGTGGGTTCAGTTCGGCATCGGCCTCGCGGCCGCGAGGCTCGCGCGCGAGCCTGTCATGGAGCACGAGATGGCGAGCCCGGGTGTTGTCGAACCGGACGAGAGGCTGCCCGCCGGGCGCGCGCTTCCGCAGTGGAACCGTCCGTACAGGCAGCTTGGGCCGGGACCCTCGGGAGACGCCGATTGACGCGCCCGCTCATTAGCGTTGTGATACCCGCGCACAACAGCCTCGACCTGCTGTGCGCATGCCTGCGCTGCCTCACCGCGCAGACCTGTCCCGCGGGCGATTTCGAAGTGATCGTCGCGGACGACTGCAGCACGGACGGCACTGCTGAGGGCGTCGAGCGTCTGGCGCCGGGGTTTGCCTTCCAGGTCAGCGTTGTGAGACGTTCGTCGAACGGCGGCCCGGGTGCGGCGCGCAACAGTGGGATACAGGCTGCGCGCGGGCAGATCATCGCTCTTCTCGATGCCGACACCGAGCCGGAGCCCGACTGGCTCCGGGCCGGGATGGCCGCTCTCGAAGGGCATGATATCGCGGAGGGATACACGGCAATCGGCTCTCCTGAACTGATTACGCCCTTTACACACCAGACGCAGAATACCGGGCCGGGCGGTTTTCCGACCTGCAACATGTTCTTCCGCCGCGAGGTGTTCGACGAGATCGGCCTGTTCGACACCAGGTTCTACGACCCGCGCACGCGCATTCATTTCCGCGAAGACAGCGAACTGATGCTGCGCGCCATCGAGCGGGGCCTCTCCATCGCGTGGGCGCCGGAGGCGAGGGTCATTCATCGTCCGCTCGCCCCGAGTTGGCGGCGGCCGCTTCAGCTTGCGAAGCGCTACCGCCACGACCGTCTGCTGCGCCAGCTTCACCCCGCCACTTTCGACCAGTGGATTGACCGGCGCAGGGTGGGCGCTTTCCGCGTTCCGCGCCTGCGCCAGAAGCTCTACTGGACGTATCTTGCGGGAATCGCCGCGTCGGCCGCGGCCGCGCTTGGGGGCTGGCCCGTGTGGCCGTTTGGAGCGTGGACGGCGCTGGGCCTGGCCGGCATCTGGTGGCTGCATGTCCGGATGCTCGGAAGACGGGCGTTCACTTCGTTTGGTTCGCTGCTTGCGGTGCCCGTGTGCGCCGCGGTGCCGTTTGTCTATCTGTTTTCGGTGATATCCGGCGTCCGGCTCCACCCCGCCCGCGATGCCCGCCCGCAGTCCTCCCGTGCAGAGGAGACGCCATGAAGGCCGCACTCAGCTTTGCCGCCGTCTTGTTTGTCGCCGCCACGTTTGGCGCCTGGGCGTCGCCCGGTGACAGGGAGGCCCAGATAATGCTGACCGACGGGGTGCGGGCCGCCGGAGGCGCCGGCGACGCGGCCTGGCTCACGTTCTACGGCGATGCGGACTCCCTTCCTCGCACGAGCTACGGGCTCGGCGAGTTCTGCTTCTGGGGGAGCGGGCACGGCGGTCAAACGAAGCTGCTGAAGGAAGCGAACATCCTGGGCGTGGGCGTGGAGCTTGGTTGGTTCGCCCTGCAGGGCAAGGAGCCAAAGACGGAGTACAACCTCTGGGGGCTCGAGGACCGGATCAACTACTACGCGAAGAACGGGTTCACCGTTGCGGCGCAGCTCGGATATACCCCGGGCTGGGCGAACGGCCTCCTTCGCAAAAGCTTCCCCCCCAACGAGCCTGTCGAGCAGGAGATCGTGGAGTTCGCGGGCGAGTCGGCCGTGCTTGCCCATTCGCCGGTCATCACGAACCTGCCGCTCTGGTACCCCGTGTTCGTGACGCCGTATCCCGTTCCCACCACCCGCCGCGCCGAAGAAGTGATCACAACGAACTTCGTGCCCGATCCGCAGTTCGACGAGAACAGTCCGCGCACATCGAAGTCGCCGATCATCGTCGGGTCCGAAGATGTGTGGGTGGACGAAGGCAAGGGCAAGGGCTGGGAGCGGTGGGAGCGCGTGGACAACATCTTCAATGCCCCCGACGGCGCAAAGGTGTACCAGATCAACCGGCTCGGCGTCGTGCGCTTCAAGCCGAAGAACGTCTGGTACCACGGCGTCGCGCCTGCCGATGGCTCGAAGGTCAAGATCTCGTACGACAGCATTGACACCAGTTACCAGCCCGGCGCTGACTACACCTTCGATATGATGACGGGGAAGCTCACGCGCCGCGCCGGAGAGATCACCGGGCACACTGCCGCCGAAACGTTCGATTCTCCAACGCTCAACAGCAAATGGAAGTGGATGAACCCGCCGCCGTCCTCATCCGTCAACAAGGACAGGTCCGGGCATCTGGATTTCGCGGTCAAGTCCATGCCTTCGGACGGGGTGGGGCATTTCCTCTATCAGAGCATCAGCGGCAGCGGCGACTTCAGTGCGACGGCAAAGCTCAGCCGATCTGCCCGCTACGACGCGAGCGCGCCCAAGCCGTTCGCGCACGCGGGCATCATGGTGTATCAGGACGAGCGAAACTGGTTCCGCTACGGACTCACCAACGACCAGGGCCGCCCTTACCTCACCCGGTGCGTCAACGGGGTCAAGACGTCGCGCGGCGCGGATGGCACGCTCGGTTGGATGGTGACCGCGCCCCGATACGTCACGGTGCGCAAATCCGGGAACTCGTACACTGTTTACACCGCCCAGCAGGCGGGCGCGGACGGCCCCGATGGAGGATATCAGGCGAGCCTCACCTTCGAGCAGCCCCTTCGCTACCCGCTGAAGGTCGGCATATCGAGCGCGGGGAACGACCCGGCGGGGGTCGCGGTTGATGAGTTTCGCCTCGACGTCCCGAGAATCGGCCCGTCGGCGAAGGTGGCTGTCTTCTACAACTACCTGCAGACCGACGCCTGGATCCGCTATGTCAAGGACGTGGTCGGTCACTTCAAGGACCGGATCAAATACTGGCAGTCGTGGAACGAGCCGGATATGTGGATGTTCTGGAGCGGCGGGCAGGAGCTTCACGCTGTCATGCAGCGGCAGTTCTACGATGCTGTCAAGTCGGTGGACCCCACGGCTTACGTAATCGGCGGGGGCTACGCCAACGGCGGAAACCACCACATCGAGACGGTGTACCGGATCGCCGGCAGGGACTCCTTCGACTTCGCGTCCTGGCATCCGTATCTTTTCAGCAACAGGGCCCCGGACGCGCTCGGGTGGGAGATCGCGGCGCACCAGCGCGCAAGGGACATAATGGCCAGCTACGGCGATGGCGGCAAGGAGGTGTTCTTCGGCGAGCTGGCCAGCGACAGCGGAGTGCTCCAGTGCGGCGGCGGTATGAACGACCGCAAGCAGGCGGACTACGGCCTGCGCATGCTGATGCAGTGCCGCGGGCTGGGGTGGGTGCGTTCGGTGCAGTGGTGGCCGTCGGACGGGGACCTTGCGCCCGTCGGAGAGAAAGAGGACGACCAGTACGGCCCGCACGGCGGCCTGTTCTACCATATGCGCTCCCAGCAGCGAGACATTGCGGGCATCAGCCGGGTGAACGGCAAAGTGACGCTGCAGGTCACCAATCACATTGACGTCGCCTTCGCTGTCGGCGACAAGATCACCGTCAGCGGCATCCCCGCGCCGCACGATTCGTTCAACGGCGACTTCGTTGTGTCAGGGATTGAAGAAGTTTTCAGCCCGATCTTTAACTCAAGCAAGAAGGTCAAGATCACCTATGCGCAGGACGGCAAGGGCAATGCCTCCGCCGCAGCACCGGACGGCAAACCCATCGGCGTCGTCAAGTCGCGCGTCGTGCCGAAGCCCGTGTACTGGGCGTACCGCAACCTGGCCTCCAACCGCGGCATCTTTTTGGACCTCTGCGGCTACGACAGCGAGAGCCGGATCGTCCCGGAGGCGGGCAGATACAGCATCGCCAGCGTTTCGCTCGGCGTGCTCGACAGGTCGCGCATCGCGTCCGTGCGGGTTCTAACATCCCTCACCGCCACCGATGCCAGTTCGCGGCCCGACCGCGTCGCCGCGCGCCACATCGGAAGTGCCGGGGCCACGCCGATGGTTGTGCGGGTGGATTCGGCGTCACGCGCCCTCAAGACCGAGGAATGGACGGTCACCGCGACGTCCGCCAAGTCGTTCACCGTCAAAGGTTCGGTCTCGGGGAGTCAGGGCGTCGCCACTGTGGGCGTCCCCTTCACCTCGCAGAACCGCCTTGTCAGTTTCACCCTGCAGGCGGCCGCCAAACCCTATGCCGCCGGCGACCGGTTTGTGTTCGAGACCTTCGCGGGCGACGGCTTCACGGAACAGGCCGTCTGGCGCAACGGCGGCAGGGTCTCGGGGCGGGGCGACATCACCATCAACTTCCCCTCGCCCGTGGATGCGCGGTATGCCGCCATCGAGATCACCCGGGCGTCCGGGCCGTCGTTCGCCATTGACG
>Ga0255342_1002520_pt1 | contig 22549 bp, 19 predicted proteins | sample wastewater_treat_3_FD_192416 | JGI IMG/M metagenome (GOLD analysis project Ga0255342, IMG submission 192416) | Wastewater microbial communities from Lulu Island WWTP, Vancouver, Canada - plant14 | ecosystem: Engineered > WWTP > Wastewater > Unclassified | place: Canada: Vancouver, British...
GATTCGCCTTGCTTTGCTTCGATGGTCAAGCGTCCTTCATCGTCGAACACCGCGCGGGTAAGCGAATAGGGCATTCCAGCGTAGTATCCCGCGATCATCGCGCGCTCTCTAAAATCAGGCAGTGCTGCCCTTGCGGCGCTCAAAGGCGATGGCTTGGGCATTGCTTTGAGCCTTCCTTCTTCTACAAGAGCCTTAAGAAGCACTCTTTCCGCAATAGCTCCTGCATCTGAAGACGAGAAATTGCTCGCGCCAAGGACCGTGGCAGTAAGGCCTTCCTTAGGAAGCACCACAAGCGTTGCCCCATAAAAACCCAAGTCTCCGCCTTTCTGCCATGCATCGATGCCTACCGCAGCCATGCCTGGCTGGCTGTACGAGTCCCACCCAAGGCCATAGCGAAATCCGTCATCCCGCCCAATAGGATAAAACAGATTCTTTGTCTGATCCTCTCCCATTTCCTTGATAGATTCTGCGGAAAGCAGGCGTCCCGGGGTTAAAAAAGATGTGGCAAATTTGGCCATGTCAGCGGCAGAAGAGAAAATACCTCCGGTGCCATACATATTGAGATACGCATCAGTAGAAAAATCATCCGCCGGATTCGGAACTGCGTAAGAATTCTCTGGAAGCTGCGAAACAAGAAAGCGCGATGAATTCATACCGAGGACATCAAAAATTTCGCGTTGCACAAAATCGACAAATCTCAGCCCGCTTACGCGCTTGACGAGCACTTCAAGAATCGAAAAACCATCATTTGTGTAGACAGCATTGGTCCCCGGTTCAAATTTGAGGTGCTGCGACCATTGGGCGCGAATCACGCCTTCAGCATAATCGGGATAGGGTTTGGAGAGCGTCATTCCCCCGAGAATCGATTGCCCAGGGAGGCCTGAGCTATGATTGAGCAACATGCGGACGGTGATATCGCGGTAACGAGGATCCTCCATTTTGAAATCTGGAATGTAGGTCACTACAGGCTCGTCCAAAGACACCATTCCACGATCCACAAGTTTCATCACAGCCACAGCCGTAAAGGTCTTTGAGACTGAGCAGATTCCGAAAAGCGTGTCTTTTGTCGGCGGAATACCTTTACCGTGTTCCATTTCTCCGTATGCCCCTTGCCAGATAATGCCATTCGCATCTGCAAGTATCACGGTAACAGCAGTTGCATGTTTTTTTTCCATTATCGATTGAACCGCCGCAGATCCCTCCTGCGCGATGGCTTCGATTTGTAGATTACTGAACGAAACACCAAACGCAGATGCCACGACTAGCGCGAATAGCATAAGGACAACCAAAATCCTCAGCTGCGTACGATATCCAGAGACTGTTCTTTCAAACATCATGTTCTTCTCCTCGCTGAGCTTATTCATAAACTCACCGTGTCGCTTCTTAGCTTTTTATCCTCTTTTACGAAGCTTTATCACAAGCATCTACTCACCACATCTATTTTATTTAGCACCAAAACGAAACACATCCATCATGAAACGTAGTTCTTGTTCCCCATCGCGGTTTTGAAAGCGAAGTGCGCTCCCCCCAATCCGCCCCAATCCACGTATATAACCGACCTCATCGCTTACAGGTTGAACAACGAGAAGCTGTCCTGAACGTTCCATCACCAGGATGCCGTCTACAATCATGAGCTGCACCTGGGGTACTGCGCCAAAGCGCTGGCCTGCTTCGATAAGGGGTTTGTCAACAGAAACCCATTCTCCGATACGGGCTCTCCACGCTTCGGAGAGAGGATGCGCCGCAAAACGATCGCCAAATATCTTCTGAGTGCCTCCCGTATGACCTATCATTAAGAATCTGCCGCCGATTTCTCTAAACTCAAAAGCCATATCTGCACTTGCCGATGTTCGAAAGAACCCATCCGACCAGAGTGTTAGTGTGCCTTGATTATTCCGCTCAATTTGGCCTGCTGATCCAATTTCGAGCTGGTCCCAAGAAAGGCCCCCGTTCGATGGTCGCAAAATCTGAACCTGACCTAAATCGTCTCCCGCGTAACTGCCAGAGAAATTTTCCAGAAACGCAAGCGGAAGTGAAATTGACTTGAGTGAAACGTCTGAGACGTGCTGCGCAGGCCGAGCGAGCCCACGCTTTATGGCGAGCGCACTCTCTAACGCCGCATGTGCGATGTCTCCAGCAACATTATTTTCGTCCTTTGTATTGACACTAACGAAAACAGCAATGTCGTGGTTCCTCAACGCTTCCATGTGCGAGGTGAATGCTGTCGTTTCTCCATTGTGCCATAGCAGCGGACCCGACCATGCAAGGTCAGCATCATCGAGCACGAAAGAAAGCCCCATTTTACGCGTCAAATCGAGTGCATTATCGGCATTTTGGACTTGTATCATCGCCCTAAAGGTCTCTGGTTGAACAATAACTCTGCCGTCCAGCGTCCCTTCGTTTAGCAGCATTCGAAGGTAGTGCCCCATTTGGTTTGCACTTGCTGCTATAGAGCCAGAGGAAGGAACATTGAGCTGCAACATCCCAATATCAACGTCTCCAATATAGGCTCTTGAAAGTCGATTTAGAAGGTCGGGATTATCTCTGAAATAGGATGCAGGAGCCATCCCCAAGGAATCAAGAAAATCCTGCGAGTATTCCGCGAACGGCCTGCCAGAGGCGTTTTCTATAACGCGCTCCAGGAGTGCCACGGCGGTGTTCGAATATGCCCATCGATACCCTGGCGGATAGGTCGCCGAGTCATTTGCAAGCCATGCGAGCAAGGTGTCGAGGAAGCTCTTATCGTATTTGATACCGAAAGCGCCATTCATTAAATCACCAGGAATTCCTGAGTGGTGCGTGAGTACGTCTCGCACCGTTATCGGCCTATCGACGCGAGGAAAATTGCCCACAGGCGGCATGAGCTTGAATTCCGGAATATAGGTGACCAGCGGCTTATCAATGTCGAGTTTGCCTTGTTCATAGAGTTGCATAACCATGAGCCCACTGAAAGTCTTGGAAACAGAACCAATTTCGAACATCGTATCCGCGTCTACTTTCTTGTTCGTGCTGATATCGGAAAATCCAAAACCTTCGCTCCACACAGTTTTCTCTTCATCCACAAGCACGATCATGAGCCCTTTTATATCAGATTCGCTCATCCTCTGTTGGATTTTTGGGCGAATTTCATCTGCTACACCACTCCACGAGGGATCCAATATATTTTGCGCAGGCAGCGCGGAGAGCGCAAAACCCCATATGCATAGGACTGCGATCAAACGCCCTATCTTAATAAACATATACCTCCCCCTCAGAGAACAGGCCACTAATCTTCTTTTTGATCTGATGAAAATGAGCGAGAATTTACAACATTTTTAAGAAAAGTCATTATAAGTGTAAATCACAATGGTCATTGAGTAAAGCTGAAAAAGGAGATCCGCTATAGGATCACTGCAAATCAAAACCATATGAAAATCCCATCTAAAGGCGTGCATTTCAAAGCTGCAAACGATAGGTGCAATAAAGAGAATCTTGGCCTACCCACCGGCCCTTTCCATGCTGGTATCGATTATTCCTATGGTAATTTGGCGCGCGATACTACAAACAATGAAAATGCATCACAACTCGTTGTGGAGATGGTACCAGGCCTAGATCTCATCCTTGTAAGCCACGATCATCAAGGCTAGCCAGGCCAGGGTTGGGATTGTATAAAAAAGATCAATGTCAAAGATACGAACGGAAAAATTGTACCAAAGAAATCATAAATGTCTTCAAAAACGACAAGAAAATCTTGTTATGCGGAAATGGGGGAAGTGCTGCCGATGCTCAGCATCTTGCAGCCGAATTGTCTGGGAGATTTTATATCGACAGACCACCCCTTTTTGCGGAAGCTCTGCATGTCAACACTTCCTATCTTACGGCTGTTGCCAATGATTATTCTTTTGATGAAGTATATGCAAGGCTTGTCAAAGCAAAGGGAAGACCAAGCGATATTCTTATTGGAATTTCTACTTCAGGCAATTCATCGAACATCATAAAGGCAATTTATGCCGCAAAAGAAGTAGGCATGATATCGGTAGGTTTTACGGGGAAAACTGGAGGAAAAATGGTAGGCTTATGTGATTATCTAATAAATATTCCTTCTCAAGATGCTGCGAGAATTCAAGAAGCACATATTCTAATTGGACATATTATATGTGAGATTGTTGAGAGAAAGCTCTTTCCCGCTTGATATCAGGAGTTTTCTTTGCATAGATATAGCTTTGGCCAAAAGAATGTCCAAGATCACGATCTTTCACCAGCACGAACCCATTAGGATCAATGTAATTGGAGCAAAAATCACGAACTGGGGCAGGGCCGTCAATTCTGCATTTTTATCTGCGATGAAACATCATGACGCAGACTTGGCGGTTGCTTTAATATCGTTTTCATTGCCTATTTTCATTGCTTCTTTGTTGCGCGCTGCTGGAATTCTTAAGCCTGTCGAATCATCACTTCGTCTTGTACTCTAACTCCGGGAAAGCCGATAGGAGAAGCGATGCCAGCCTGCGAGTCTTTTCGTTTTTGGTCAAAGGATCGGAGAACCAGAACAAAAGCGAATCCGGATAGCTGCCTCTAGGACCTATGATATGGGGATTGAACCCTTCCATAAATCCTGTGGTGGTAAATCTCAATCTAAATGCGTATTCGAGGATTTCTGCTGGTTCGTCGGCAGGAATGAGACCCACAGAGCCATTGTCGAGCTGAATGTTGTTCTTGGTCCCATAATTGGTGGTGATGGTTGCGTCTGGATCTAAGCGAACAAGACTGGACACAATCATGACTAGGCCAAAGTATCCATGCGCTGATGATCTAAGCCCTTTGATCTGGCCATATGTAACATCATTTACCTGCTCGAAATTACGAACTTGACTTTACACTATCATTGAAAGAGGCTCTATATTGAAGTCTGTTCTTTTAATTTTTCAGCAGGTCGTTTAAGTAGGGGAATCTAGCTCATTACTCTCTATTCTTCTATTTGCCATATAGTATCGATAAGACTGCCATCGCGCCATTCAACAAGGGCAACAGGGTGGTCAGTGAAATGAGGTTTTTCTGGGACACCGGTGATCTGATACACATCGTGCATGAGCTGCGAGATGTCCACGCAGGGTAAGTCCGCTTTCTTGGCACTCCATAGAAGGTCGTCGCGTCTGGAATTTATGGCTATTCCGCGCTCGGTGATGAGCACATCGATGAGCTCACCAGGGCAGGTGATTGTAGTTACTTCTTCTTTGATGATGGGGATTCTCTTGCGGAAGGATGGTGCAGTGATAATTGTACACCCTGCGCCGCTGCTGGCGTCGCTATGACCACCAATACCATGCAGGAGTATTCCATCAGAATGGGTGACGACATTTACGTTGAAATTGAGATCGATCTCAGTTGCACCAAGCAGTGCAATATCCAGCATGTTTGCTACGCAGCCGTTGGCATGAGGACCGTATGAGCTAAATGGATCTGATTCTATATGCTTTTCATTTTTTGCGCAGGAGCGCACTGCATCCAGATCAAAGCTTTGAAGATCAATGATCGAGTCTAAAAGCCCTTCTTCTAGAAGATCGACTAGAATTTTTGTTGCGCCTCCATGAGCAAATGACGCCTTTATCCCCGCATTGCGCATGCGTTCAGCAAGAAAAACGGTTGCTGCGAGCGATATGCCTCCTGCACCTGCTTGAAATGAAAAACCATCTTTCATAAGGCCTGCTGCCTCAATAAATCGCGCAGCAAGGCGTGCAATGACCAATTGCGTAGGGCTTTTTGTGAGTTGTGTAGTACCTGAGACTATCCGTGAACTGTCGCCAATGCTCTCAACGTTCAAGACATAATCGACATTTCCACCTCGAATTGACCAAGAGCTGCAAGGATATGGCACTAGATTGTCGGTTAAAATCACAACCTTTTTGGCATATTCTGAATCGGGTTTTGCATAGCTGAGCGGTCCACAGGCTGAGGAACCATAAAGGCCATTTGCATTGCCAAATGAATCGGCGCAAGGTGCAGCGATAAACGCGACATCGATTGGCAGGTCGCCTTCTCGAATTGCTCTTTGACGGCCTCCATGAGAACGCAATATACATGTTTGGGCTATTTCACCATGGGAGCAAGCCGCTCCAATTGCGCCATTCATCGAGCCTTCGATTTTAGCAATGACTCCATCTTTTATGTACGGCAAGAGGGCATCGTGAACAGAAAAGAGCGCTGAAGGAGCTAAAGTCAATCCCATGATACCTCGCGATGCAAGCCGTGCAACTACTTCATTGACTATTTTATCGCCATTTCTCAAGTGGTGATGAAACGAGATTGTTGCACCATCTTGAATATCGAGTCGTTCAAAGAGTTCATCCCACGATGCTACAAGCTTGTCTGGTTTTTGACGCTGTGAAATTGCCGACGGCTGTACTGCTCGCTCTTTGATTTTTCTCCCTCTTTGTTCCTGTGTAGCATCCGAAAATACGTCTTGAAATGGCTTATTCAAACGGCCATCTATATTCAATGGTATTTTTCTACCGAGCGCATTGTTTATCCATTGGATGTCATTCTGCATGCATGCTCTCCTCAATGATGCGCCTTGCTTTTTCGACCACAGGAATATCGATCATCTGTCCATCGATAGCGACTGCTCCTTTGCCAGCTTTGAGCGACTCTTCGTAAGCAGCGATGACAGCTTTCGCCTGCTGTACTTCTTCGTCTGAAGGCAAGAATGCCTTTTTTACATATGGTATCTGCGTTGGATGGATAACTGATTTCCCTGTAAAACCAAGTGCACGCGCTTCGTAGCAGGAATTGAGTAATCCCTCGGTATTTCCTATATCGCTATATGAGGAATCGAGCGGCTCTATGTCCGCAGCGCGCGACGCAAGGATGATTATCTGCCGCGCAAGCAGCGAATCGATGGAGCTGACAGGATTTGATGGAATATTCACCTTCTGTGAGCCATCATCCTGAACGTGCGCAACTTTTACTATATCAGGCTTTGATTGAATATCCCTCGAAAAATCTTCATAGCCAAAACAGAGTGCGCTATTCCGCTGCGAGGCACGCGCAATTTCATATGCTGCAAGCACTCCTTTGGCACTCTCAATAATTGGCATGATACGAATAGAGCCTGGAACGAGACCATATTCTTCTTCATTGGCTGTGAGAAGTGTATCAAGTCGCTCTACGTCCATGGCGGACTCGCATTTTGGCAAGAGAATAATGTCCGGCATTGCAGGCACAATTTCAGCAATATCATGCACCGATTCTTCAGTAGAGAGCGGATTGATCCTCACCGCGCGCTCGCTTTTCCTAAACAAGAATGAATTTTCTAAAAATCGACGCACAAGAATTCGAGCTTCGAATTTTCGGGCTAGAGGGACCGAGTCTTCGAGATCGAATATCAGAATATCAGCACCATAGAAATCAGCATTGATGGCGAAATGGGGCTGATCGCCTGGCATATAGAGTCGTACTTGCTGCTTTACAAGGCTGCGACCTGGCCGCTCGATGCCGCCATCCAGACTCGCGTTTTTCTCACTTTCAATAGTCGGTACGCCCGTTTGCCGCGATATCTCAGACGATGCATTAACAAACAATCGTTTTTGCGATAAATACCCTGCGCTCCGTAGCACCGCCTCAATTCTCGCGCGAATTACAAGATCGAGCGCCCCATCATCATCAACCAAAAGCGCTCCTGTTGTCACTTTAAACTCTTCGAGCATTTGCATGGCACACGTACGAATCGCATTTCCAAAAAGCGATTGCACACTTGAATGTACTTCTATCGATAGCGGTTCCGCTTTAGCTTCATATTTTACCAAACAATCCGATTTTGAAACAAAACCAGCTTCAAATTGGTCCCGAATGCTCATAATTCTTCTACTATAAAGGGGCCAAAGAGCGTTCGCGAACCTCGCAGCGTACCACATCCGACCATTCCGCTCTTCAGAGCCTCATCATGTGCTTCGAGCATTTTTTGCCCATCGATCCACAAAGAAATATCTTTCCCTATCGCTTCGAGCGCCATTTCTATATCCATATCATACGCCCAATCAAAATCTGCCTCTGCCATTTTCTCAAACCCAAAATTTTGGCGGTAGAGAGCTATCTTTCCTTTGCCATCGAGCCCGCCCCAGTATGCCTGCTGGGCACCCTTTGCTCTGACTATGAGCATATGGCAATCCCCCGCCTGGGGAGTTATCGTTGTACTTATTTTTTGGTCGCCGACTCTATATCCTCCAGTATATGATGCAGCTTTTGCAGGCGTCATGAGCTGAAGCCTGCTGCCTTCAATCGACCACGTACCACCTTCGTGAGAAAATGGTGTTATCGATCCAAATTCGATTGCCTGCTTTGAAAGATCGATTTCATAGCATGCTTTTCCTTCGATCGCAAAATGATGAATTAGAAGTCTGCCAGAATCGCGTTTTCCTTTACCTGAGAAGCTTGTGAGCTTAAGGCCAATTTCATCGGCGAATGATCCGTGCATACCAGGAATATCAAATGATAAATTATATTCCTCCATCGATTCGGATGCCTGCTCTTTTGAGGCTTCAATAAAAACTATGGGTGTTGTGATAATTTCTTTACGAGACCACGTGTCGCGCACATAACCTTCTATTCCAATGCGCTGACCTTCCCAGCATTCAACGCAAAACGCAATTTCGACATGCTGCCCAGGACGAGCAATTGGCGAGAATACAGGGCTATAGCGCTCGTCATCAAAATCATACCTTCGATAGAAGGGTTTAAAGAAACAAGTTCCACTTTCCTCGCGAATAAGCCGCTCAAATCGAAATTCCAGTACGCCTTGCTGCGCTCCTTTATATTCGAGAGTACGGTGGCAGGTCCCAAAGCGAACAGGATCTGAGACTCTCATGCCGTGCGTCGATCCAGAGAGACGAAAATCGAAGTATATCGCCTGTTCTCCATCACCTCTTTCGAGGCTCTCTGCAATAGTCTTTGGAACATCCTCCCCAGCAAGGACATAGCCAACTGCAGCAAGCCTTCTTGCAAACGTGGGCAGATCGAGCACATTGAGCGCACCAGGCAATCCTGAAAGTACGATGCTGTCGTTAATGGGTTTTCGATAATGATCTGGCAAAGCGTCGAGCCCATAAAGGACTCCAGCAATAGTACCTACATTGCCTGCATTGCAGTCTGTATCCCAGCCACACATCGTTGCAATCTCAACAGTACGCGAGAAACTCCCTCGACCATAGAGCAATGCAAGTGCGCATACTCCTGCATTCGGTATTATATGGCAAAGCCCCGGCCATTTGTCGTATCCCCATTCGGCAATGAGATACTCCTGGCATAGGCGCCAATTATCTGGATTTGTTTTATAAAACTGCTTGACTGCCTGTATCACGGCAGCATAGGCTGAATTTGGTGGTATGAGGCTAAGACCAATATCCATCACAATAGATATATCTGGTTCGCAAAATGCTGCGGCGATACAGCCTGCAATAAAGCGAGCACCATTGAGGCCTTCTCCATCATGCGAAACAGATGCTGCACTCGCAGCGAATTGAGCGGCTTTTTGAGGATTCCCTGGCCATACGAACCCCCAGGTATCAATAAAAATTTGACCACCGATCTGTTCAGCAACCACTTTGCTATTTCTGCGCGCCGACCCAGATTCTGGCGCAGGAATACCATTTTTAAGATTGAGATACGCAGTATGCTCTGTGCTTCTGCCGTAACCACCCCACCAAAACATGCCAGCGCCCTCACGGGCATAGTTAAGCCAGGCTTTAGCTATGTCCGATGGCTGAATCTGTATTTGATTGAGCCCTTTCTCATTAATCGCAGTATTTTGTGTCTCATTTCTTTGATTCTTCTTAAGTTCCTCATCTTTGAGAGCCTTCAGCTTGAGAGCCTTCAGCGCCTCTTCGACCTTTTCAAGCAGCGGACGAACAAAATATACTGGTCCATTTGCATCGTCGTCCGCTGCAAAATTCCGATATGGCTTAAGGTAAGAGGAGACTTCTCCATAGACATCGCGGATGCGCTCATAAGTCCAGATTGCGGGCTCAACCGGTGCGCCGAGCCGAATGCCGATATTTTTCCCTATTAGCCCTGCATAGACGCGTTCTATATAGTCTTCTGGAATATGATTGGCCATAGATTGTTCTTTTTCTCCTAAAATTATTGGCACAAGGGAAATTTTGCAAAATTTATAAAATATTCAATCATTGCGCGTCTAGATTGCGCATCTAGATCGCGCATGCGCTTTCAAATTGCCCCTGTGCTTCTTTCGCTATTACTCGATTACTCGTGCCTCTTTAACTATTACTTGCGCCTTTATCGCTATTACTTCAAATCTGTACTTCAATATCGATAGGCTCTTTCGATGGTTTAAATAGAAAATTTAGCTCTATTTCAACACAGTCTGCGCATACTTTGTCAAATCCGTACCTCCTGCTCGATACCATTTCTGAACAAACTCATCAAATGCTGAAATAGGCTTTTTGCCAGTTATGATGTCTGCTTCGTATTCTTTATAGAGATTAGTCATTGCGTCCCAATTCGTTATATATTGTTCAGGAATAAGAAATGTCTTATCAGGCATCATATATTTGATTGCGAGCTTTCCAGATTCTACCGCAGCATCAGTTATAATCGGACGCGAGAGCGGCTTGTCGGGATTAAAACCATTAAATGAATCGCCAAACCAACTATTGACCCATTCGGGATATCTGTCAGTAATTACATAACGATTTGGCTCTTCGATATAATGCACACCGGGGATACCAAGCTTCGCAATTTTAAGGCCAGCAGGGCTCCAGATGAAGTCTAAAATAGCAAAGGCCGAATCTTTTACCTTTGAAGTGACAGGGATTGCAAATCCTCGAGACTCCTTAATCACATCGACGAATGGCCCAAGGCCTTGTGCCTTGCCTGCAGGAGGAGGAAGCGGAACAATTGTTGTATTTTGAGTCTTCATCATTTTATTTGCATACACATCAATGCTCGATGGTGCGACTCCAGGCACAATCCCTGCTTTTCCCTCATAAAAGGCTTGCTCTTTTGTATCCCATTTTTTTGTCAGATATTCAGGATCAAGTAAGCCTTCTTTGTAGAGCTTTACGTAGAATTCAAGCTTTTCTTTTTCATTTGGTGTCACCCTGCAATATACCCAGTGGCCATCGCTGCCTTTCATCCAGGTAGATGTGATCTCAAAAGCTGCATCAAAAATAGAATCGAGTTCTTCCGCACCATTTGTGGCTCCTGTTACAGAGATGCCATACTGTGCACCTTTCTTCTGTACGAGATCTTTGAAGAGTGTGTAATATGCATCAACTGTAGGTTTTGCTACTAGGGCTTTTGCAGAAGGAAGAGAATCATACCAATCCTTTCTTATAACAGGAGCTCGCACACGGGGAGGGGCAACCCATATAAGATAAGGGTAGTTTTCAAGCCTTGCTTTGCTATGCGGATCAAGAACATTCTTTATATTCTTCGATTTATTCACATATGGTGTTAAGTCCTCAAGCAAACCTTGCATCGCTATCCTATCATCCCCTCCTTGAAAATAAATAAGATCTGGAATATCGCCAGACATTATCATGAGGCTGATCTTTTCTGCATAGTTACCAGCTGGAACTTTCACCACCTCTATTTTTACTGGCGTCCCTGCAGCTGCCATTCCTTTTTCAATGAGTTGAATGAACTGCGGCGTATTTGGATCTGTATCGAGATCTTTTAGGACTAACCGCACCTTTGGCTGAGCGCCTACAATTGTACATCCAAGAATTGCCATGGCAGCAACACATACAAGCATAAACCTGTTCTTTTTCATAAGAACCTCCTATTCTTTTAATCCGCCCTCCATTACTCCTCGCGCATAGTATTTGAGAACAAGAGGGTAGATAATGAGCACTGGTAAAATTGCCACAATAATGGTACTTGCTTGTAATGCATCATAATTAAGCCTTGCGGCCTCGTTATAACTAAAGAGAGCGCCTGAACCAATGAGCGATGCAGTATCATCAAGTACCACAAATTGTCGAAGAATGAGTTGTAAGGGATATTTCATAGGATCCGTGAGATAGATGCTTGCACGGAAATACTCATTCCAATGAAACACTCCATAGAAAAGCCCTATAGTTGCAAGTGCAGATTTCGATAGCGGAAGCACAATATCTTTGAGGACCGTTATATTTGTTGCACCATCCACTTCTGCAGCTTCTATAAGAGATGTAGGAATTTCCTCAAAGTATCGCATCATGATAATGAGGTAATACACGTTGACAGTCTTATAGAGGATCACTGCCCATAGGCTGCCCATGAGCCCAATTTTCTTAATCGCAAGGTATTCTGCAACGAGCGGAGGTTCGAGAATCATTATGACGATAACAAGAACCATGAAAAAGTGCCTGAACGGCAGTTTTGGTCTTGTCAACGCAAAAGCCGCCATGGATGTCACAATAAGATTCAGTGCTGTGCCTATCACAGTAATAAGGATTGAATTCAAAATACTGCGCATAAAAAGCGGATTTGCATACAGTACTTTGTAATTGATAAGTGAAAAACCCTTAGGGATTATAGTGAGCCCTCGAACTTCAGAGACCCTCGAAGGGTCTGAAAGCGATAGAGCAAGTAAATTGAGTAGTGGAACAAGCACTGCGACAGACACTAATAGTAAAATTATTGCAAAGCACCATCTCCAAAAGAGTTCTGTTCGAGGTGTTCGTACTTTGCTTGAAGGGGGTATAGCTTTTACCATAAGCCTTTTCCTGTTATTTTCTTTGACCCTAAATGTGAAGACACAATTAGAATAAGGCCAATAATCCCTTTGAAAAGGCTTGCTGCTGTGGAAAATGAATATTGCATATTGACAAGACCAATCCGATACACATATGTATCGAGGATATCTATCACACTGATTACAGAATCATTCATCATGTTAAAGACCTGATCGAAGCCTGCATTCAAGAAGAACCCCATATTGAGAATAAAAACAGTCACCACTGTTGGGACGAGTTCAGGAAGGGTAATGAAGCGCATTTTCTGCAGCGCGCTTGCTCCGTCGAGGTCAGCTGATTCATATAGACTTGGACTGATAGAAGTCAATGCTGCAAGGTAAATAATCGAATCCCAACCGACACTGCGCCATGTCTCTGAGGAAAACAGAACCCATCGAATAGCAGATTTATCAGTCATATAATCATGCGAAGGAAGACCAAATATCTCTCTCAGTTGATTAAATCCACCATTTGCAGGCGAAAGAAAGGCAATCCAAATACCTGCAATGACAACCCATGAGAGAAAGTGAGGCAAATAAGTGGTTGATTGGATAAATTTGCGAAGAAATGCTGAACGAACTTCATTCAGCATAAGTGCAAAAATAATAGGCAAAGGAAAATACAACACAATCTTCATGAAGCTAATGATGAGGGTGTTGCGTAGGACCTGGAAAAATGCTGGTGAAGAAAAAAGTATGCGAAAATGCTTTAGCCCAACAAAAGGACTCTTACCAATGATACGATAATCCTGAAAAGCCATCGACATCCCAAAGATGGGAATAATATGGTAGATAAGAAAGTAAATCAGTGCTGGCGCGAGCAATAGCACAAGTCCCCAGTCTCTTTTCTTTGTCAGTACGTGCATCTCTTATTCCCGCAAGCTGCAAGATAATGCGACTAAGTCCTTTGCGAGCTGCACAATATCTTCTTCCGCTGCAAATTCAAGGCAAGTTCCGGATGGTTTTTTCAATCTTTCGATCCATTCATTTGGGAAAGCACAATCGCCATGCATCGCACCTGAGAGTGCACAAACCAAGCCAGAAATTGTATCTGCATCCCTTCCAAAATTTGCGCTCCAGAGAAGCCCTCGGCGCGGTTCACCGTTACAAAGCTTGAATATTGCAAACACCTGTGGGATAGCTTCAGCAGCGGTAGCATGTTCAGGAGTCCACAGTTTTGTATGCAAATCCTCGTATGCATCTTCAATATTGGGAGCATTTTCGCAAACATGCATTGCAATGTTCATCGCATGCGCTATCCAGCTCTCAGGTGGCAACATCGATTGTGCTGCGTGTAGAACTTCTTCTGTAGTACCTTCTGCAATGGCCACTGCTGTTGCTGCAGCAACAGCTTGCGCTGCCCAAATACCATCAGCATCGTGGCTCACACAAGCATCAGCCGCTGCTGAATCCGCGGCTCGGGACGGGCTGCCAGCAAAGAGAATGCCATGTGGTATTGCTCGCATCGCTGCACCATCATCGATATTCATCACATTGAATTTGCCGGATTGTGGCGGTTCCATGCCTCGACTGAGATTTTCTATTGCACCGTAGAGCGGCCGGCCTGCTCTTTTCTTTGCACCACCTCGCGCGAGAATGTAACGACGCCACGCCTCCGCAGTTTTCTGCGCCGTGAGCGCACCGTGAGCATCGAGCAACGCACGCGCAGTGAGCACGCCGAATTCGGTATCATCGGTGCTTTTACCATCTTCAAAAAGCCGAGAGATAAGTCCATATCGGTTGCGATATTCCTGATCTCGCCCAAGATCACCAACTGCATCACCAATCGCAAGTCCAATAAAAGCGCCAATAGCTCTTGATTGAAATATTGCTGGCTGTACAAGAATGTCTGCTCGAGATTTCATTTTTCCTTCCTTCTATCAATGACACTATTCCGGATGACAAGTTCACCAGGAAAAAGATGTTTTTCTATTGGGCTATGTGGGTCTTCAATACGCCTTAATAGTAATTTTGCTGCAGCAACACCGATCAGCTCACGCGGCTTACGCACAGTAGTTAGTGGAGGAAAGGTCTGGGAAGATGCGGGGATATCGTCCATTCCAATGATAGAAAGATCCACTCCAGCGATAACACCAAATTTTCTAAGCTCATTCATTGCAGAAATTGCGACAATATCATTGCCACAGAACAAGCTATCAACCCTATTCTTCCAATCATGGCTTGTGAGCAATTGCTTCACAAGCTCTTTACCGCCTTCTTCATTCAAATTTACAGAGAATAATAAAGAGGAATCGATAGGAAGCGACTTTTCATAAAGAAAATCCTTATATGCTCGCGCTCTTAAGGAAAGATACCGCTCGCTGCCCTGATTGCTTGTTGCGAGGGCAATTTTTCTATGGCCTGTTTCATAGAGATATTCCATGCCAATTTTCGTAGCCTGGAGTGTATCAGTTCCTACTGTATCGATATGCTGTGCTGCAGCTCGCTCTCCAATGAGCACTGATGGCACTCCAAGATTCTTGATAAGTTCAATATTGTCGGTAACACTATTCAAGATAACACCATCAAATCGGGACATTCGAGCAAGCTCGTAATAGCGTGCTTCTCGTTCCTCGGCAAAATCAGTATTTCCGATCACCACTGAATAGCCCTCTGGCTCAAGCGAATCTTGAACTGATCGTGCTATTTCGGACCAGAATGGATTTGCTACATCTGGAATCATTAGAAGTACCATATATGTCTTTTGTGTTCTAAAGCCTGCTGCTATGATATTTTTCCGATATCCAAGCTGATCGATAGCTGTTTGCACTAGCCGGGCTGTTTCTTGACTGACAGAGCCACCTTTTTCAGATATTACTCGAGAAACTGTGCTCTTTGAGACTCCTGCGAGGCGTGCAACCTCATGAATGCTGATCTTTTGATTACCCATAGTGGGAACGTTCCCAAAAGCATTATACTACAGGTTTTCAAAATATGCAATGATTATTTTGGGAACGTTCCCCTTACGGAGACTTGCGAAGCATTATCGATTCAAAAGCCTAGCCTAAACGGCAAGGAAAGCGCGAGCGGGATAGGCCGCTCAGCCTCCTCTCCCGAAATCGGATCACGATCAGAAACATGGAAGCAGCGCATTCCATCCAGACAAATCTGCGCGGAGCCACCTCCGTCAAGATTGACTGCGTCATCGAATTCCAAATCCTCGCAGATTTCCGCGAATTCAGCAAGCGAAGCACCGGCACTATCGCGCTCCCAGAGATCGCTAGTTTTGTCAGGTCCAGCCGCCCAGACAACAGAGGGCTTTCCACTCCGCACACCTATCGCCATACGCGCAGCGCGCCCATGATCCCAGTCGGACGGATAGACTGTCGGTGGGAAAAGAACTCTTGAACTCATATACATCGGGGCATGGAATTTTCTTAATTTTTCTCCACCAATGATCATCGCTGGCCCAACCTGGATTGCAAAACGCTCACCATGCTTATTAGGATAAGAGAGCATGAGGTCATCTGGAGGCGAAGAGCCCGGGATGTGGATGATAAAACCACCTTCGGGGATCTCAGTATCGCCGCCAGCAACAAAGCCAAGGAGCCTTTTCCCGACGATAACAAGGTCGATACCCGGTTGGCTAGGAGTCCTCGCAATATCGGGCCGAGAGTAGAATTCGCAGTTCTGGCCGTGGTGGTACACTTGTGTGCCTATCATAACCGGCTGGTCTTTGATAGATCGTGTCTGAATCGAGATGTTTCCGTTCGCGTCTACAATAAGGGCTTCTCGGTCGAACATTGGAGGGAGTTGAATTTTGCCCCCTAGAATAAGAAGACCGAAAGGATTGCCAACAGAATCCCAATATGTCTCACAGTCGCTGAACTCCATCTGGAAGAAGTGTGAATTGAAGACAATTTGCCCCTTGCTGTTATCCCGGATTAATCCCATATGAGGATACACGGAGAGGAATCGCGGTGGGTTGTCGTTTTGGTGGATTATTATGATCATACCACGGGAGCGCAACGTCTCGAAGTAATCATGGTATTCCGGCCGCTTACAAAAGAGCCCTTCTGGGCTTAACTCTAGGTCTCCCTCGAGGTAGAGTCGCTCAATCCAGTAGCGCGCCCTGCAAGCTGGATCGATCAAGTACCCTATCTCAGTTTTCGCCGGGAAGGGAGGGAGCCCCACGTTACGGAAAAGCACAAGCGTGCCGATTTCGGGGTGAGAGGGCAAAATGTTCACCCGGAAGAGGCGAGAAAGAGAGCACATCGTGGCTTCGTTGCTATGTCCTTGGAAGCACGATAATTCCTCCAGCGATCGGAACTCGACAATTTGATATTTGATTTTCAGTCCGTTCTCGACAGACATCTCTCTGAACTGGATTCTTGCCGACGGCTGCGAGATCAACAAAGGAATGGCGGCTCGGCTCATCCTTTGACTCCTGAAGAAATCGAGCTCTCAATAATATATTTCTGCATGAAAATGTAGAGTATGAGAATCGGTAGCACAGAGAGCACGCTTCCTGTCAAAATCAGGTTCCATTTTGCCGAGTATTGGGACTGGAATTGCGTCAGAGCTTGTGTAACAGTTTGCCACTTATCGGACGATATGTAGAGGATTGGCCTTAGAAGATCATTCCAATTGTTCATAAAGCTGATGACTAGAAGCGTCGCGATTTGGCTGCTACTCATGGGTAGGTAGACCTTGCTGTAGATGTTGAAAGGTCCAGCTCCGTCGATTGACGAGGCGTCGATAAACTCAGGAGGGATATTCTCATAGTATTCCTTGAATAAGAACGAGCCAAAGGAGCCTACCAGCGCAGAGGGTACGATCATGGGGAGGTAGGAGTCCAGCCAGCCAAGCTTCATCATGATAAGAAACTCTGGAATAATCGTGGACTGAATTGGTACCATCATGGTGCCCAAGAGAAGGGCAAATACCAAGTTTTTGCCCCGGAAGCGCATTGTTGCAAAAACGAAACCTGCCAGCGAGCAGGTGAAAAGCTGGCCTATGGCAGAGGAGCCCGCAACTATGAAGCTATTCAGCGTGTAGCGGCCCCAATGGAATTCCTTGAAAATTCTGAGGTAATTGTCGAACGCTTGTCTCGTGCCCAGAAGGTCCGGTATGAACTTGGGCGGAACTGAGAAAATATTGCCTTCCGAATTGAATGAGTTAAGCAACATCCAAAGGAAGGGGAATAAGGTAATGATGCCAACCACAATAAGGACGGCATAATAAATGACTGTACGAATCCGTTTCATTGGTGGGCCATCCTTCAATATTGGTGCTTTACCCATCGTTTCTTGACGATGAAATTGATAATCGTAATGATCGCTACGCAGGCCAACAGGAAATATGAAACAGCAGAGGCGTAGCCTAAGCGGAAATGGATGAAACCATTGATATAAACATCGTATACGAGCGTGTTAGTGGCATTCTGCGGGCCGCCTTTCGTCATTGCATAAATAATCTCGAAATTCTTGAATGAATCGATGATTGCAACGTTGAGAACGAAAAAAGTCATATGCGAAAGAAGGGGCAGTGTCACCTTGAAGAAACGCTGTCGCCCATTGGCACCATCAACGATTGCTGCCTCTCGGATTGTGTCAGGTATGTCCTGCAGCCCGGCGAGAAAGAGGATCATATAATAGCCTGTCATTTTCCAGACTTGAATCACAGCCACGACAGGTAAGGCGAGCTTCGGATCTCCGAGCCAGTATACTTCGTTCAGCCCAAGCGCCAATAGGAGCTGATTGAGAATGCCGAGACGTGGACTCAGAATCCATGACCAGACAATGCCAACAGCTACCGCTGAAGTGACAACGGGCGAAAAGAATGCCCCACGAAAAAAGCCAATACCCTTCGCTTTTTTGTTAAGCAATAAAGCGAGGCTGAGGCCAAGGAACATGACTCCCAGGACATAGATCAGCGAGAATATAAAGGTATTCTTAGCAGTCTGAATGAACGAAGGATTATGGAACATTTCCTTATAGTTCGCAAGGCCAACAAAGGTTGCGGAAGTCAGCATATTCCAGTCCGTAAAGCTTATAGCAAGAGAGCCAAGGAGCGGTCCGAGACGGAATATGAGAAGACCTATCATAGTTGGGATCAGCATCACATAGGGCACCCAGACCCTATACCAGGACAGCTTATGTTTCGACATTCAAGTTTCTCTAAATTTGATACCGCTGATCGCTTTCGCGGTCAGCGGCTGTTGTGAAGCAAAGATACCTATTGCTAATTCGTAATCACTTGTAGTAGCGTTTCAGGATTGCGTTGATATTGATTTCAGCTTTCTTCATACCTTCATCGAAGGGCATATCTCCATCAATGATGGCGTCGATGATACCGTTGAGGCCGAGATTCTCAGCGGGGCCATAACCTCGCCACTCAGACCAGCCTTGTGTATAGGAGGTCTTGAGCGTCTTGGCTGCCTGCGTGAGAAGGAGCCCTATATTGGCTGGCTGCTTATCCTTCTCGAGGAAGGCGGGAGATTCTGTAAGCGGTTTGTAGGCGGGGATCATTCCAGCCGTGAACATATCGAGAGTCATGCCCTGTCCGGCGAAGAATTTTGCAAATTTCCAGGCCATAGCGGCGTTGGGCGAGTTGGGCGACAAGGCAAAGAAATCAGGCCATCCATAGGCGGTCTTGCCGTCTCCGTGTGGCCCTATCGGCACTTCGGCGATATCCCACTTGAACTTGTCGCCGATTATGATGCGGTTGTTGTCTATGAACCAGGATCCATCTACCCACATGGCCGCGACACCATGGGGGAACACGTCCTGGTAGCGATACGCGCCCATCTCTTTCTTAGCTGGGGCTACCTTGTCTTTCGTGACGAGTTCGCAGAGGAACTTCATCGCCTCGATCGCGTTGGCGTCAGGTTCATAGGTGTGCGTAGCCTGGTTGATGAGGTTGCCGTTGTTTGCGAAAATCCAGGACTCGACATTGGTGTAGCGGCCGAAAAACCAAAATCCATACTGCTGCACCTTACCATTTTTCACGATGGTGAGTTTTTTTGCAGCTTTATGGAAGTCATCCCAGGTCCAATCCTTGTTTGGGTAGGCGATACCCGCCTTGTCGAACATGTCTTTGTTGTAGAATAGAACGGTGGTGACAAGGTCGTAGGGAAGGGCATAGTATTTGCTTGTGCCCGCGATGTCCTTGCCGACATCGAGCACATTCATATAGAAATCTTCCTTGTTGAAGTCTTCTTCTATGTCCTTGGTAAGGTCCTTAAGGAAGCCCGCCTTAGCCCACTCCTCGAGGAAGCCTGAACTCATATTAAAGACATCGGGAAGCTTGCCCTGGTTGGCGAGAAGGCGGAGCTTAACCCAATATTCGGTTGGCTCAAGTGTCATAAGCTCGATTTTGACACCAGGGTTTTCGGCTTCGAATTTTGCGATGATCTCCTCGTTCTGCTTCTTAGCCGAGGAACCCCAGGACCAGTACTGGAGAGTAATATTCTTTGCATCAGCGCCAACGAAAAAAAGCGATACGCAGAGTCCCACCAGCACTAGCGTAAATAGTCTGCAGGATCGATGTTTCATAATGCCTCCTTTTCCTTTAAATAGAAAATTTTAGCTTATGCTAACACCGGAGAAGTGATTTGTCAAGAAAACATTTAAACATTTAAACATTTAGACATTTTGATAGCTCTATAGTCTATAGTCAACGTTTGACATTGTTCCAACGGCGGTACTCTGTCCTTCGATAAGCTCTCCGACAGGAAGCGCATAGACGCCGAGCTCGACACCATCGAGCTTTTTTCGGATTGATTCAACAGCAAATCGACCAGGATAGGTCCAATCAAAACGGCAAGTCGTGAGCGTGATACCTCCCTTTTGGCGCCGAGGACCATCAAACCCATAGACAGCAACTTCATCGGGTACAGCAATGCCCCGTTCGCTTAGAAATTGCAGAACACCATGAGCACGGATGTCCGTGGAACAGACGATGCAATCGAATTGAAAGTTCCGATCGAACAGTTCAACACAGGTACGATAGGCTTCCTCGGCGCTACCTCCACATTCGATGATCGCTTGTGACTGGATTGGCGCATGATTTGCCTTTTCGAATACTGCGTTCATCGCCTCTATGCGACCGCGGGAGTCAAAGCCAATATATCCAATAGTCTTGAAGCCTTTTCGCACGATATCAGCTGCTATCTTTTCGAAGCCGGAAATGAGATCAATCGTATAAATCATTTTGACATATGGCTTCATGCAACGCTTCTCGAGCGATGCATGTACATAAGGCCAGAGAATAAACCCATCGTATTCTTTATTGCATGCTTCATCGAAGAATTCTTCTGAGATGAGCTCCGTCGAAAGATTGTAAAGAAGATTGCTCTGCATGATACCGTTGATGATTTCGAGGTGGCTCGGCCAAGAATATTCCCAGATAGCGTCAGTAAAGAAGTCAACTTTGGAGAGAATAACGCCTATGCGATATTTCCGAAGCTTAATGAGATAGTCCGGTCTGAGCATTGAACCACGGCCGGCATTGCGAATGATGATTCCTTCGCTGACGAGGCGGTCGAGGGCTATGCGCACGGTTCCGCGTGATAGCCCGAATTTTTTGGCTATTTCTGCCTCGGAAGGTAAAAATCCAGAGGGAAAAGGCTCTGTCATAAACCATTCTTTTAGCACTTCGTATAGCTGGTGTTGGAGAGAGATGGGACTCTCGCGGTCGATTTGTTTCATTTTCTTATGCATTATTGCTTGGCCACAGCAAGACTGTCAAGCGCACGCATTGCCTAAAAAGTTTTCTGACCGAAAATTAACCATTTCCTAGAGACTAAAATCTAGCCAAAGTTAAATCGCAGTGGCCGTATCAGCCGCATTCTGCGCGATGTGTACCATAAACCTCCTGCTGCTGGACGTGCAAGAGCTCTCCTACCGCTTCATTCAACTCCCGGTTCAATACCACTGCATTGTACAGTTCCTTTAGCCGCCGTAATTCTGCTTTGTGCTCCTCATCTACATCGAGCAACTGCAGAAGTCCTTCATATTTCATTGCCTATTTTCATTGCTTCTTTGTTGCGCGCTGCTGGAATTCTTAAGCCTGTCGAATCATCACTTCGTCTTGTACTCTAGCTCCGGGAAAGCCGATAGGAGAAGCGATGCCAGCCTGCGAGTCTTTTCGTTTTTGGTCAAAGGATCGGAGAACCAGAACAAAAGCGAATCCGGATAGCTGCCTCTAGGACCTATGATATGGGGATTGAACCCTTCCATAAATCCTGTGGTGGTAAATCTCAATCTAAATGCGTATTCGAGGATTTCTGCTGGTTCGTCGGCAGGAATGAGACCCACAGAGCCATTGTCGAGCTGAATGTTGTTCTTGGTCCCATAATTGGTGGTGATGGTTGCGTCTGGATCTAAGCGAAAGACTATGTATGCATACTTGGGGAGCTTTGGGTTCATTGTGTCGAATCTGTAGAGGTAGTCCCCAGCGCCTGTCTCTTGCAATTCTATAAACTCATAGTCGGTCAGCATGATTCGAGCCATATTGTTGCCAAAATCGCGTAAGCATTCGAGCAAAGGCTGAATGAGTTCTACCCTCGCCTGCTCCATTGGTATTCTCTCGATTTCGACAGTTACCGGCTTATAGGTAACACAGGAACCGAATAGAAGCGCTATACATAACGCTAAACTGAGCACAAAAGCCCATGTTGTCCTTTTCATGGAAACCCCCTCCGTAAAATCGAGGCGCTAATTGGCTCCTTAGCGCTTCTATTTCAGCGTTCTGCATTTCATATGGCTATGTTTCTCTATCGGTGTTTCTACATTGCGCCTTCGAAAATTGCGTATTTCCAAAGTGCGCCTTTCCGGATTGCACATTTCTAGACTTCTCATTTTCAGTCTAGGTTGCGAGATAGATGGTGTCAAGGTT
>Ga0255342_1002521_pt1 | contig 22544 bp, 17 predicted proteins | sample wastewater_treat_3_FD_192416 | JGI IMG/M metagenome (GOLD analysis project Ga0255342, IMG submission 192416) | Wastewater microbial communities from Lulu Island WWTP, Vancouver, Canada - plant14 | ecosystem: Engineered > WWTP > Wastewater > Unclassified | place: Canada: Vancouver, British...
TATCAATGGAAATGGATACATGGACCTATCCTCTTCACTTCATTGATTTTGAAACTTCCATGGCTGCCATTCCGTTTAATAAGGGAAGAAGACCCTATGAAGGAATTGCTTTTCAGTTTTCCCATCATATTGTTCACGAAAACGGAGATATTGAGCACAAGGGACAGTATTTAAACACAGAGCCTGGAGTATTTCCAAATTATGAATTTGTAAGAAAATTAAAGGCAGAATTAGATAAGGATGAAGGGACAATTTTTAGATATGCTGTCCACGAGAATACATATTTGAACACTATTTACAGGCAATTAAGAGAAGATGAAAATTTTATTCCCGACAGGGAAGAATTGTGCGAATTTATAAGGAGCATCACCAAATCGGTGAACGGTAGATTTGAAAAATGGGAAGGTCCTCGCAATATGGTTGACATGTGCGAGCTTGTTAAAAGATACTATTATGACCCTGCAATGAAAGGCTCAAATTCAATAAAGGCAGTTCTTCCTGCCATTTTAAACAGCTCCGCCTTTTTACGGGACAAGTATTCGAAGCCTATTTACGGAACGAAAGAAATTCCAAGTTTAAACTACAATAATTGGACTTGGATTAAATTTGAAAACAATAAGGTTATAGACCCATATAAGCTTCTGCCTAAAATGTTTGAGGATGTTTCAGACAAAGATTTCATATTGTTGAATAATGACCAAGTAAGAGATGGCGGTGCAGCCATGACCGCCTATGCCATGCTTCAGTTTACCGAAATGACTGACTATGAGCGAAACGAAATCAAAAAGGCTCTGCTTAAATATTGTGAACTGGATACATTTGCTATGGTTATGATTTATGAAGGATGGAAGGATATGATTCGTTAACATCAAATGTCGCTATTTAAGCGACCATAAAGGGGGTTAAAGCTTATATTATTAGTATCAAAACAAAGTTTTGAATTTAAATGATAGCTTTAAATTTGTAAGGGGGAATATTAAATGAACAGAACAATAACAATAAAGGGTACAGGCAAAGTCAGTGTAAAACCGGATTTAATCATCATTACAATGTGCCTGGAATCACACGATTATGAGTATGAAAAAACAATGAAACTAGCTGCTGAGTCAATAAATATTTTACAGAATGCAATCGAAAAGGCAGGTTTCAATAAAGATAACTTAAAGACAACTGATTTTAACATCAGGACACATTATGAGAGTTATCGGGATAAAGACAACAATTATAAAAGCAGATTTGACGGATATATTTGCGAACATGGTTTAAAGCTTGAATTTGACTTTGATACAGAGGTATTGTCAAATTTGCTCACTGCTATAGGAAAGGCAATGGTTGAACCAAATCTGAATATTCAATTTTCCGTAAAAGATAAGGATGCCGTAAATGAAGAACTATTGATCCGTGCAACTGAGAATGCAAAAAGTAAGGCTGAGATTCTTACTAAGGCTTCAAATGTTACTCTTGGAGACCTTATAAGCATTGATTACAATTGGGGTGACCTTTACCTGTATTCAAATACAAACTATAATATGGAAGATAGATGTATGGCCTTTAAAACATCTGCCCCGGATATTACACCGGATGATATTGATGTAAGTGATACAGTAACTTTTGTTTGGGAGATTAAATGAGCCCGCTTTTATATATACTGTTAATCAGTATAGAGAAAGAAGATGTATTAGTTGATAGGAGCGATTATAGGCGATATTGTAGGCTCTCGGTTTGAATTTAATAATCACAGGAGCAAGGATTTTGAACTTTTCACTGATGAATGCGAAATAACAGATGACAGCATAATGACCATAGCAGTAGCTAAAGCTATTATGGAAACGGAGAAAAAAATAAAGACTTTAATTAACGAGTGCGGAAATAACTATGAGTACAATAAATTGTTGGAAAGTATGACAATTAAATACATGCAGGAAATTGGGCGTAAATACCCGTATTACGGTTATGGCGGAATGTTTAGATGTTGGGTCTTCAGCGATAATCCCAAGCCGTATAACAGCTTTGGGAATGGAGCTGCTATGCGTATAAGTCCTGTAGGATTTATTGCTAACACAGAACATGAAGCATGTGAATTGTCTAGAATAGTAACATCTACAACACATAATCACGAAGAAGGTATCAAAGGCGCAGGAGCTACTGTAATTTCAACCTATATGGCAAGGCACGGAGCCACCAAGGAAGAAATACGCCATAAAATAAATGAAAATTATTATAATTTAAATTTCACAATCGATGAAATAAGAGATACATATAAATTTAATGAAACATGCCAAGAAACTGTTCCACAAGCAATTGTTGCTTTCTTGGAATCCACTTCATTTGAAGATGCAATCAGAACAGCCATATCAGTGGGCGGTGACAGCGACACCTTGGCTGCAATTACAGGTTCTATTGCAGATGAATATTATGGTGTACCGGATGACATAAAAGAGAAAGCCCTAACTTATTTGGATAAAGAGCTTCGTTCTATTTATGACGAGTGGTGCGAGTTTATTGGTGAATAAGAACTTGTCATATACTTACAACTTATAAACGATTAATAGATTTTTGGCGATATGTTTTAAATTAAAAAGGAGTGTTTAATTGACACTACCATGATGAAAGAGAGGGTAATAAAATGAAGAATCCTTATGAAGTTTTGGGTGTTCCAACTAATGCTTCTATAGCTGAGATTAAATCAGCCTTTCGTAGTTTGGCAAAGGCTACACATCCTGATGTAAATGGTGGAAATCCGGAATTAACCGCTAAATTCCGGGATGTTGCTGAAGCATACGCAGTATTATCAGATCCTGAAAAAAAGAATACTTGGGATAAGTATTATCAAGATAGAGTGTTTCAGAAGACAAAATTTAATAGTTCTTCGTTTTACGATAGCAGTGTTCGTGCTACTGCAGTAAACATTGAACGTTATATTCATGCATTGTATGAAGAGGTTAGACCATATAAAGAAGCAGCTAAAAAATCTGTTGCGGTTGGAATGGCATGGTTGATTGGTGGTCTAGTAGTTACTTTAGGAAGCTATTCATCTGCAGTTAAAAATGGAGGAGGAACTTACGTCGTTGCTTGGGGAGCTATAGTATTTGGAGGGATTCAGGCAGTTAAAAGTTTTTACAATTATGTAAGAATTAATAATGCTGTTGCTGAAGCTGAAGTTAAAATGTGGGATGCTTTAAAATAGTACAGTAACGCAATAGATTGATAGTGGAAAAATATAATAGATTTAAGCGAATCTTTATAAATAATAATCTAGAACTTTCTATATGAATTCATTTGCAACGTATATATTGATATATGGTTCATATTTGGAAGGATAAGCAAAACATTGGAAGGCTTTAAATGGTGATTATAACAGTCGTATTAATGGAGGGAAAATGAAAAAAATTAGATTTATTCTTCTTTTAATTGCTTTTATTTTAATTGCAAATGTACAAGCATCTGCAATTTCCTATGAGATGCATGCTGAGAAGTTATCAACAATAGGAATTTTTAAAGGTACTGAAAATGGTTATGAACTAGAGCGTCAACCTACACGTTTAGAAGGTCTCATAATGCTGATAAGGCTTCTCGGAAAAGAAAATGAGGCTCTTAAACTTAATAAAGAGCAGAGTGTTTTTATAGATGTACCCGATTGGGGGAGAGGATATGTTAATTACGCCTATAAAAATGGTTTAACTAAAGGATTAGGCAATGGCTTGTTTGGAACAAATGATATATTAGATGGTAAGTCCTATACTACTTTTCTGTTGAGGGCTTTAGGGTATAGTGATAAGAATAATGCTGACTTTTCCTGGCAAGATGCAGTTTTATTTGGAAAGTCAATAGGGTTATTAGATGAAGAAATATTTAATAAAATAAATAATAGCACTTTTATAAGAGATTATATTGTAAAAATGACATACGATGCACTTCAAACATATGTCAAAGACAATGGTTTTACACTATTAAAGAAATTGGTAAACGATGGAGTTTTAACTGATATACAGGCACAAAATCTGATTTTTAATGAAAATAGTCAAAAAAAAGAACTCACTTCAATTGAAATAGGAAGACTTTCTAAAGGTGCAGTAATGTTGCATGTTGTTGGATATGACAACTCAGCTTGGTCGGGAAGTGGATTCTATATAGACTCAAATGGTGGCATTGTAACAAATTATCATGTAATTAATGGAGCAAAGAGTATAAAAATTATTGATGATGATGGGAGTATATATACTGGTGAAATAAAGGTGCTTGGTATTGATGATTATAATGATATTGCATTAATTGATACAGATAAAGCATCTGAAATTTTTTTAGAAATAGGAGATTCTGATAATATTCAGATAGGAGAAGAAATTTATGCAATAGGAAGTCCGCTTGGTCTAAGTAATACACTATCAAATGGAATAATTAGCTCAATAAGAAAAGATTTAATTCAAATATCAGCTCCAATAAGTCAAGGTAGCAGTGGCGGAGCCTTGATTGATAAATATGGTAAAGTAGTAGGAATAACATCGAGTGGATATATAGAAGGAGAAAACCTTGGATTTGCAGTTCCAGTCAATCTATTTAAATCAATGTCAAAGAATTTGTCTATTAGCTTAGAAGGACTTCATAACATGGCAAAAATTATTGATAGGCCCAAAAATGTCACTTTAAAACAAATCGATGAAGATAGCATTTCAATATATTGGGACAAGAATCCGGAAGCTGATTACTATAGAGTATATGAGTATAATAGCTATACTAACACATACGAAAAAATTGCAGATAAATATGGTAACGATATGTGGTATTGGAGTCCAGAAGTTTGTATCGAATATAGCGGTATTAATCCAAATGAAACCGTTTATATTGTTGTTACAGCTATAAAAGGAAAATATGAATCTGAATTTTCAGATATAGCATATATAACTTTGTCTTCAAATAATTCATTTATTACTTTTGAAGAGATGCAGGATTATTTATTAGAAAGATATAGTTATTTAATAGTTAAAAATACATATATAAAATTAGATTTTTTTTATATTGATTACATGGACGAATCTAATATGTTATATGTTTCATTAAATTTTAGTGATGATTTATCTGATTTTTTAAATATTTTTGTGACTTATAGAAATGAATTAGCACAAGAAATTGCTGATATAGCTGCCGAAGTTGCTGATTATTATGGAATTGATTCAGTAGCTGCTGTAATCTATCATCAGACATTTAATTTTTATCCTGATGCATTTTTAAATAATAATTTATACTCGAATACAATAACTTATCAAAATGATTACTGGATAGTTTTTTATCCATACGTTCAAGTTGTATTAAATTATAAACAAAAAACTTATGACACATATTGGGCTTTTTGATAAGTTTATAGTATAGAATCTTTTGAATAACCTATTAGAAAATGGAAATATAAAGGATACCTTTGTGAGTTTGAAGATATTATATTATTTTATTTTATTAAATATTTTGGGAAAGCAGGTAAAAATGGCTACCAAAAATGTGAAAAGAGGCTTTGACCCGGATGATGAAAAAATATTTTCCGTTGAAAATATTGCAAAACTAAAAATTGTTCAAGAAGAGATAGAGTGGCTGCTTGACAGAGGATACAAAATGAAACAAGTAATAGAATTCACGGGCAACCATTATCTGCTTTCCTCAAGAGCAAGGACAGCCCTTCAAAGAACAACATCTTCGACAGCAGATTATGAAAAAAGAAAGACTACAATGCTTCCTATAGAATGTGCAAAGGATGGCTGTTTGAATATTGACGGATTTAATTTGATAATTACTTTGGAAGTTGCATTATCAGGAAGTCCCATCTTGCTTGGGAAAGACGGTGTCTACAGAGATTTGGCAGGACTTCGTGGTACATACAGACTTATAGATAAGACAGATGCTGCTTTAAATCTTATAGGAAAGACATTACAAGAATTAAATGTACAAATGGTAAAGTTTTATCTGGACTCTCCGGTATCAAATTCAGGCAGACTAAAAAGTAAAATATTTGAGCTATCAGAGCAATGGGGGATGCCAGTTGAAGTCGAGTTGGTTCCCAATGTGGATGTAGTATTATCCGGCAAGGAGAGAATTGTTACTGGGGATTCGATAATTCTCGATGAATGTAAAAGCTGGTTTAATCTATCAAGAAAAATTATTGAGAATTATATACAGGATGCCTGGGTCATTGATTTATGGTGAGGCAATTAATAAGAAAAAAATAAAAGAAATATTAGATTAATGAATGCGAGGAGGATAACTATGCAGATGTCTATTAGAAAGGTAGTTAAAAGCCTTAATGAAAATGAAGAAAACGGAGGATTCTGGCTTCCTAATATCCAAAGACCTTTTGTATGGAGAGAAGAGCAAATAGAAAAATTATTTGATTCTGTAATGAGGGATTATCCTATTAGTACGCTTCTTGCCTGGAGAACAAAAAGTAACATGAAGAAACGTAGATTTATTAAAGATTACAAGAAAGGAATAAATTTGTATGAGCAGTATGAAGGTAATAATAAAGCAAAATATTTAGTTTTGGATGGGCAACAAAGATTGCAAAGCTTTTATATTGGGTTAAAGGGCACCTATGAAAAAAAGAAATTGTGTTTCAATATTTTAAGTGGCAAACCGTCTATGCCCGAAGAAACGATGTATAAATTTAAATTTTTAGAAAGTGATAAAATTAAAGCTCCATGGTTTAGTGTTAATGAATTAGTAATGGATAATTCAACAAATAAGGTAATCAAAAAAAAATGTGCAAATGAGTTTGAAGATGACCTAACGATTGAACAAATTGATTTAATTGAAGATAATATTGATAAGATTAGAAACAATTTTGTTCAGCAAGAGAAAATCAACATACAGATAATTGATTCTGTTGATAATCCAGAGCTTTATTCTGAAGATGATATTGTAGAGATTTTTATTAGATACAACTCAGGTGGAACTGTATTAGGAAAGTCTGACTTGCTGTTTTCGTTGCTTACGGTAAGTTGGGAAGATGCTAATGAAAACATATCGGAGTTATTATATAAATTAAATGCTCAAGGTTTTAAGTTTGATAGAGATTTTATATTAAAAACTTGTCTTTCTTTATTAAAAAAAGGAGCAGCATACAATGTTACAAAGTTCAGAGAACCAACAACAAAAGAAGAAATTCAAAAGAAATGGGACAAAATATATGATGCTATCTGTGCAGTAAAGGACTTCCTATATGATAGAACCTATATAAGAACAGATAAAGCATTATCATCTTATTTAATGCTAATTCCATTAATATATTTTAGATATCATTATAAAGATAGATTTAATAATGCAATTGGAATGGATACATATATACTAAGATCATTATTAAGCGGAGTATTTGGTGGAAGTCCGGATAGTATGATAGATAATTTAACAAAACAAATTGACGAGGATAAGGATTTTGTATTAAATAACATATTTGGCGAGATACGCAAAAGCGGAAGAAATCTAGAGATTTCGGAAGAGTTGTTACTTCAGGAGAATTATTATTCAAAAAATATACATCTATTATTTAATCTATGGTATAAAGATTTTAACTACATTCCATCATTCCAAAATAATTTTCCGCAAGTTGACCATATTTTTCCACAGTCACTTTTGAAATCTGTGAAGATAATAAACCCCAATACTGGAAAACGAGATGTATTAAAATATAAGTGGTTTGATCGTGACCAAATTGGAAATCTTATGTTACTTACTAAAGAAGAAAATGGTCCCAGCGGCAAAAGCGATATTCCTCCAGTTGAATGGTTTAAAGACAAGAGCGAAGATTATTTAGATAAACACCTTATTCCAAAAGATAAAGAACTTTGGAAGCTTGAAAACTATGAAAAATTCATAGAAGAACGGAAAAAACTCATATTAAATAAATTTGCAGATATAATTATGAAATAACAAGTAATAGGGGATTCGACTGATAGAAAAAAAGGGGGGTAATAAATATGGATTGTTTCATAATTAACAATATTACTGAGAATGATACAAGGACTAACAATTTGCGAATTCTTGTAGAAAATAAATCTTACTTTCCAATGCCAGATGATGAAATTCAACAGACCTACGATATAATGGTAAAAGTAGGCTCTGAGATATATGATAGACAGTATATATATTACCGATATAAAAGCGGAAGATTAAATATAGGAGCAGAATTATTTAGAGATAAATTAAGAATTAATGCTGGTGACATATTAGTAGTTGTTGTTTTAGAAGAAAATAGTTTGTATCAAGTTATCAATCTAAGAACGCTAATATAATATATTTACAATATAGGAAGTTTTTTATAATACATAAAAACTTATTAATGCAAAAATTTGATATGTCTGGTGTTCAGTTGAAAAAAACAATTTATTTTATTAAGAGAATAAATACATGACAACTTTCATGCAGGTCATTGTCATCATTTCAAGGAAAATTGAAAAAATAGAAAAATAAAGATTTATTTATTAACTTGAAAAGCTTTTGTTCAGGAGAAAAAGGTAATGGAGGTTTCAAATGGCGCAACATATTACAATAAGAGTGCCTTGGCATGATAATGGTTGGAATGGTGAAGTTTGTAAAGAACCAAGCAATAATAACTCTTGTTTAAGGTTGAAAAATATTCATGAGAATAAGAATGATATGGTGGAGGACGAAATTTGCGGTAAATGCATGGCAGGATTAGAAGATAAAGTGCCGTGTATAAGTGAAGGTGCTGTTTTTATGTCCCATGTTGAATTGTGTAAAACAGTTATCCATCCATACAAAAAATCGAATCCTAAAACTCATGGTCATTTTATGGAAACAGATATAACTTATCCGCCATATTCACTTACGGCAAGGCCGTTTGCATGGCTTATGAAAACTAATATTGAGTATTATTCGGAAATATATAATATTCAATATAACCCGGCAAATGAACCAATATTGAATTGGGAGACTATTTGGGTTCAAGATGCAAATAATCATAGAGCAATTTTTGATTATTTTTATCAAAACATAATACCAAATGAGTCACTATGCATTGTATATTCGAAACAAGTCCCTTTTGTTGAAGATTCACGTAGGGTAGTAATAGGCATGGGCCACATAAAGAGCATTGTTCCTGCAATAGAACATGCTCACACAGATGAAAAGCCATTGAGATCACTTACATGGGAAACAATGATTTGCCACTCTATCAGAGATAATCATGAAGACGGATTTGTAATTCCTTATCAACAAATAATGGAATATGCTGAAAAACATCTGGAATTCGACATGAAAGATATAACTGTATTTGCACCCGATGATGCATTTGAGGAATTTTCATATGCAACAGAACATGTGGGACATGATGCGGTAATTGAGGTTATAATGTCCTGTATTAAAGCTTTTCAAATAATCAATAATTGTTTGGATGAGGATTATAGCAATGTTATATCATGGTTAAATGAGCGATTGGCCGAAACTTGGGAAGATAGAGGCGCCTTCCCGGGATTAGGAGCTATGCTATGCGCTATTGAAATACCTTTAGGTATATTAATAGCAAAAGAAATCAAGGATAAAATTGATGGTACAGATAATGAATTATGGAGTTATTTAGATTCTGTTATGCTAAAACCAAAGGATTATCTATCTCTTGAGCTGGCATCTAAAATATCACCTATAGTCCAGAAAACATGGAAGGGATTATCCGAAGAAAGGAAAACTCTTTTTAAGCTTCTTTCCAGGTTTTCATTATCCATAGAACAGGCTTATGTTCTCTTTAATCAAAATGAACGTCAAAAGTTTGGAATTCTTTGTACTGATATAGAGATTATTGAGAATCCTTATATAATATATGAGCAAACAAGATTGAAATCGGACAACTTGTACATTTCAGTCAAAAAAGTGGATAGAGCAATCTTTCCTGTTCAATCAATCAGAGAAAAATATCCTTTGTCAGAACCGTCAAAACTTACATCGGATAACGATGAACGAAGGGTTAGAGCTATAGCCATTGCTGTGTTAGAAAACGAGGCAGAATACGGTAATACAATTCTACCTAGTACAATGCTTGTTAATAAAATCAAAGAATTGATATTAGAACCTGAATGTAAAGTCACAATGGATATCCTGTTTGCTATACAAGAGTTTTTGAGTACAGAAATCATACAACGCAAAATGAAGGATGGTACAGATTATTACAAGTTAGTTCGCTTAAACAAATTTGATGAAATAATAGAAAAACGTATTAAAAAGCGTTTGAAAGCTGAAAAATTAAAAGTTGAAGCTGATTGGCGAAAGCTACTTGATGATAAATTTGATGAAGGAAATGAAACTGTAATATCCGAAGATGAAAATAGAGCAAGAGTAGAAAAGGCTGCTGTACTAAAAGAATTAGCACAATCAAGGATATCAGTGCTTGTAGGAGATGCCGGTACAGGTAAAACAACTGTTTTATCTGTTCTTTGCAGTGAGCCAAGCATTAAGGCAGGAGGAGTTTTATTATTAGCTCCAACAGGTAAAGCAACGGTTCGTCTAAAGGAGAGTATGGGTGTAATCGGTAGGAGTTTTGAGGCTATGAATATAGCTCAATTTTTACTGAAAAGTAAAAGATTTGATAAACATGATTTTAGATATAAACTTTCCGATTTTAATTATCGTGATGTACCGGAGACGGTAATTATTGATGAGTCATCTATGCTAACTGAAGAAATGTTTGGTGCATTAATGCAGGCATTAAAGCCTGCTAAAAGGATAATTTTTGTTGGTGACCCCAACCAACTGCCGCCAATCGGTGCAGGAAGACCCTTTGTTGATTTAGTATATTTGTTAAAAGAAAATCTGCCAAAAAATTCATTCCCTAAAGTATGTGATTGCTACGGTGAACTTACTGTTAATAGAAGACAGAATACCGAAAAAGAAAGATTGGATGTTCAATTATCAAAATTATTTACAGCTACAGATGATTATCATGACGAGGATATATTATCAGAAATAAATAGAATAAATGATAATATATACTTTGAAAAGTGGGAAAGCAGAGAAGAATTAGAAAGTAAGCTGTTGTGCATATTGACCAAAGAAATTGGTATGTATGATGTTAATGACCAAGAGAGATTTGATTTGTCTTTGGGTGGACATAAAACAGAATATGGAATATTTTTTAATGTCGGATGTGCAGAATTTGCTGATAAGTGGCAGATACTTGCGCCGGTACGGAATATGCCACAAGGAGTAATGAATCTTAACAGACTGTTGCATTTAAAATACCGTGAATATTATATAAATTTATCTAAACGTTGGGGAAAATACAAGAGAATTCCAATAGCGTTGGGACCTGAGAGTATTGTATATGGGGATAAAGTAATTAATGTAATTAATACTAATAAAGATGCCTACCCGAAAGAAAATGCATTTAACTATGTTGCAAATGGTGAGATAGGAATTGCATGCAATTCTTTCAGTTCAAAAAAACCAAATAATTATTTGCATGTTGAGTTTTCTTCACAAAAAGGATATACCTATTCCTATGACGAACGAGATTTCAGCGAGGAAAAGGGAACTGCAAATTTGGAACTGGCATATGCATTGACTGTACATAAGTCGCAAGGAAGCCAGTTTGATACTGTAATTTTAGTATTGGCAGAGCCATGTCGAATTATATCAAGAGAAATGCTGTATACAGCTTTAACACGCCAAACACAAAAGATTATTATACTTTACAACAAAGATTCATATCATCTTTTGAAATATACATCAGAATCTTATTCTGAAATCGCAAAACGATTCACTGATTTATTTGCTGATGTCTTTACAGAAGAAGGGACTGATTATAAACCTCAAATAGTAAAAGTAGGGGAACATTTCTATGAAGACAGGTTAATACATAGAACTGCAAAAGGAGAAATGGTACGTTCAAAATCTGAAGTAATAATAGCAAATTGCCTTTATTATAACAATTTAGAATATGTATATGAACCGGAGGTAGTATTAGAGGGTAAAATTAAACGCCCAGACTTTATGATTATAGATGATGATACAGGAGAAAAATGGTATTGGGAGCACTGTGGCATGATGATGGATCCTAAATATGTAAAACGTTGGGAGGATAAGAAAAAGTTTTATGAAAGGAACGGAACAAAAGAAGGTAAAAATCTGATTGTCACTTATGACGATGAAAAAGGTGGATTAGATTCATCTATAATAGACAAAATGGTAAAGGATATTTTTGATTTATAAACTTATAGAAAGAAAGATCTACATTTGGTTTGTTGTTTGAAAAATGTCGTATTATGTTATATAATTAGTAATATACATTTTCAGGATGCTAACAGTAATCTTATGAAATAGTTTATAATAAATCGTCAATTGCGGGGTATTCTATGAAAATTATAGACAATGTTCAAGAATTGTTAAAGGATGACCTTATTGAAGTTATTCATAAAGACAGTAAAGTTTCAATTGCTGCTTCATATTTTTCAATTTATGCTTATCAAGAATTAAAAAAACAGCTAACTAATATAAATGAATTAAAGTTTATATTTACATCTCCATCTTTTATTACTGAAAAATTTAAAAAAGAAAAAAGAGAGTTCTATATACCAAGACTAAACCGAGAAAAAAGTCTATATGGAACTGAATTTGAAATAAGGCTGAGAAATGAACTAACTCAAAAAGCAATAGCAAAAGAATGTGCGGATTGGATAAGAGAAAAGGCTACATTTAAGTCAAATGTTACACAGGAAAATATGTCAGGTTTTATTAATGTACAAAATACTAATGAAATATACACATATTTACCAGTAAATGGCTTTACTACTGTTGAATTAGGATGTGAAAAGGGGAATAATGTTTATAATATTGTCAACAGATTTGAGGCACCTTTCAGTAATGAATATATTAAATTATTTAACGAAGTATGGCATAATAAAGAAAAACTACAAGATGTAACAGATGAAGTAATTGACAATATAACAACTGTCTACAGGGAAAACCCTGCAGAATTCATTTATTTTGTTACTTTATATAACATATTCAATGAATTTTTGGAAGATATAACTGAAGACGTCCTGCCTAACGAAGCTACGGGTTTTAAGAATAGCGCAATATGGAACAAATTGTATAATTTTCAGAAAGATGCAGCTCTTGCAATAATAAATAAATTAGAAAAATATAATGGATGCATACTGGCGGATAGTGTTGGATTGGGTAAGACTTATACTGCTCTTGCAGTTATTAAGTATTATGAGAATCGGAACAAATCCATATTAGTTTTATGCCCCAAAAAACTATCTGATAATTGGAATACTTTTAAAATGAATTTACTCAATAATCCTATTGCTTCAGACAGGCTTAATTATGATGTATTATATCATACTGATTTGTCAAGGAAAAGCGGTTACTCCAATGGTATTCCATTAGATAGAATCAATTGGGGCAATTATGATTTAATTGTAATTGATGAGTCCCATAATTTCCGAAATGGTGGACAAATATATGGTGATGATGAAAGAGAAAACAGATATCTTCGACTACTTAATCAAGTAATCAGAAAAGGTGTTAAAACAAAAGTATTAATGTTATCTGCAACACCAGTAAATAACAGGTTTACTGATTTAAAAAATCAACTGGCACTTGCTTACGAAGGAAACGAAGACATAATAAATGAGAAGTTAAATACTAAGAATAGTATTGAAGTAATATTTAGACGTGCGCAAGAAGTATTTAATACATGGAGCAAATTTCAGGCAAATGAGAGAACTACAGACAATTTACTAAAAATGCTTGATTTTGATTTTTTTGAACTATTGGACAGCGTAACTATAGCCCGTTCAAGAAAACATATTCAGAAATACTATGATATTAAGGATATTGGTACATTTCCCAAAAGAAATAAACCAATATCAATTCGATGCGGCTTAACTGATTTAACAAATGCAATTAATTATAATGACATATATAACCGTCTTTCATCATTGAATCTTTCCATATACACACCTTCCAAGTATATTTTTCCAAGCCATATAGAAAAATATGAGCTTCTCTATGGCACAGATATGGGAAATGTCAGATTTAAACAAACAGACCGTGAGCACGGGATTATGGTTTTAATGCGTATTAATCTTCTGAAAAGACTTGAAAGTTCGGTACATTCATTCAGGTTGACCATTGATAGAATTGTACATTTTATAAATGATACTATTCAAGAAATTGAAAACTATGATTCTGATAACGTTGTGGAATTGATGAACATTTCTGAAGAAGATTTTGATATGGACGATCAAAATAATGATATATTTTCTGTTGGCAAAAAGATAAAAATAGAGCTTAATGACATGGATTATATATCCTGGCTAAATGATTTAAAACACGATAGGCAGGTATTATTGGAATTACTGCTAAGAATCAGCAATATAACAGCAGAACATGACAAAAAATTAAATACTTTGATGGATACCATCAGAAATAAGTTTAAATTCCCAATAAATAAAGACAATAAAAAAATTATAATATTCTCTGCATTTGCCGATACTGCGGAATATTTATATGCACATATAAGCAAAATGGTAAAAGAAGAATATAGCATGTATACTGCTATGATAGCTGGGGGAAATAATTCTAAAACTACCATTCCAAAGCTCAGAACAGACCTTAATACTATTTTAACCTGCTTTTCTCCAATATCAAAGGATAAACATTTAATAATGCCAAATGAAAAATCAGAAATTGACATACTTATTGCAACCGATTGTATATCTGAAGGGCAGAATTTGCAAGATTGCGATTATTTGATAAATTATGATATACATTGGAACCCTGTTCGAATTATACAGCGTTTTGGACGTATCGACCGTATAGGGAGCAAGAATGATGTAATTCAACTTGTTAACTTTTGGCCAGATCTTGATTTAGATGATTATATAAATTTAAAAGCGCGAGTTGAATCAAGGATGAAAATTACAGTATTAACAGCAACAGGTGATGATAATCCAATTGAAGATGAAAAGGGTGATTTGGAATATCGAAGACAGCAACTTGAAAGACTGCAAGAAGAAGTAGTGGATATAGAAGAAATGTCCAGCGGTGTTTCAATAATGGATTTAGGGCTGAATGAATTTAGAATGGATTTAATCGGATATATAAAAGAAAATCCGGATTTAGATAAAACACCATTTGGCCTTCATGCAATAGTACCATCATTAGGTGAAGAAATACCTCCGGGAGTTATTTATATTCTTAAAAATATAAATAATGACATTAATTTGGAAAATCAGAACAGATTACACCCCTTTTATATGGTCTATATAGCTGATGACGGTAAAGTTGTTTCTAATCATTTAGAGCCGAAAAATACATTGGATATTTTACGGTTGTTATGTAGGGGCAAGACAGAACCTATTATTGAATTATGTAGGAAATTCAATGAAAAAACTAATGATGGAAGGAAAATGACTAAATACTCCGATTTGTTGCAAGAGACAATTTCCTCAATTATTGACGTTAATGAAGACAGTGATATAGACAGTTTATTTAAAGCAGGAGGAACTACCGCACTTAGAACCAATATAAAAGGATTAGATGATTTTGAATTAATATGTTTTGTGGTGGTGATGTAATGATAGAATTTCCAAAAAGTACATTTTATAATATAAGAGTACCCAAGCAAAAGTTTTACAGTAAGCTTAGTATTGCTGGTAACTTAGAAAAACTTTTTATTAGAGAAATTGATTCAATAATTTGGAAGTACAAACTGTCATCAGATACACTTAATATTAGTATCGGAACCTATGTAACAGAAATACAAATCTTTGAAATAATTTTAAAGGAACAAAATTTAAGTCAAAGTATTATTGAATTTATTGATAGAGAAATCCCGTATCATTTGGTATTTATATTAAAATATAAAGATTTGGGTCAACTATGTATTAGTTTTAAGGAGCAAAGCAAAAATCGTCAAGGGAAGTTTAAAGTTGATAGTATATATAAATCACCATGGATGAATTATGATGAGTTATCATTGGAAATTGATGGACTTGATTTAGATAAAGTATATGAGAATTTTTTAATACAGATTTCCGGTGGTAATTTAGAAATAAAAGAGAATTCAAATGTAAAAGAAGCAGTTGAAAAATCAAAAGAGAAAGAAAAACTACATGCCTATATAAAAAAACTTGAAAATAGAATTAAAAATGAAAAACAATTCAATCGTCAAGTAAAAATGATGGGTGAATTGAGAACAGCAAAAAAACAGCTTGAGAATAGCTAATAAGGAGGAATTAAATTGGATAAGCTTAGAATGGAAACTAAAAATTTAACAGAAAAAAATATAGAAAAAATAGCAGAATTATTTCCCAATGTAATAACTGAAATGAGAGATGTAAATGGCAAATTAAAAAAGGGGATTAATTTTGAATTGTTAAAACAGGAACTTTCGGAAGATGTTATAGACGGTGAAGAGTGCTATGACTTTACATGGGTAGGAAAAAAGGTTGCAATTGTAGCAGCTAATACCCCTATAAAAAAGACCTTAAGACCCTGTATTGAAGAAAGTAAGAATTGGGAAAATACCGAAAACTTATACATTGAAGGAGACAATTTAGATATATTAAAGTTATTGCAAGAAAGCTATCTTAATTCTGTTAAAATGATATACATAGATATAATAGTGCAGAAATTGATACAATTTAATTATTCTAAAAAGTGCTATGTTTAGGGGTGTGCAAACTCAAAAATGGGTGTGCAGTTGTTGGAAACCGGGGAGAACCGGTTATTTTTGTATGTAGAAAAACTTTGTTTTTAAAATGGGGTTGATATTAAAATTTTATTGAGCTTTGCTTTTTATTTAATATCTATATAAAATTGGTAGAACTTATGGTATAATTTTTTTGAAAACTAACTTATAAAGAGCACATAAATTGAGATGATAGAACTATATTGAAAACGATTGGAGGCAATTGTATGTCACAAGGAAATCAGGATATTTTAGTTAAATTCTGCAGAGAGCTCGGTTTAGCAATTGACGAGATAATTAATAGTAGTAATGAATTGTTTAATATCATTGATGAATTTGGATATCTTTACAGACCTAAAACAAGAGAAGAAGCTGGAGAATTTTATCGTATGAGATACAAACTGCCAGATTATGTAGGGTTACTATGTGAACTTCAAAATAATGTTATTCCAGATGATGACAAATTTTATGATTCAGTCGCTCCACTTAAAGAATTTGCTATAAGCATTGTTTCACGGATGGTCAGTGTCAAACTAATAATAAATGATATTATAAAGATGTACTTTGAACCACATGAAGATGACATGTATATTCTTCTTCATCTGACAATGCTGAATATAGTAAAGGATCATATTTATTATGAGAGAAAAAGATTAGATGAGATGTATAAAGAGTTAAGCATACAATGGCCTGATTTATTATTGTCTGACGATGACATAGAAGAGGAAGAGGATGAAGAGGATGAAGAGGATGAAGAAAGGGTTTTACCTGGTGATGTAGAAAGCTTTCAGTATATGGAAGACATCCTTATAAAAGCTCTTTCTAAATATATAAAAGAGCATGAATCAAAAATCTATACTGAATTTTTCGCAGCAATTCAAAATTATCTTAAAGACTTTGCTAACGGAATTGAGCCAGATAATGAGTTTGATTTTGGCTTTTCTTTACGCAGTAATACTGATGAACTTAAGTATTTTGATTTTCATTTTGAATCAGAGATAATTGAAGTTACATCTGGGGGTAGCGTTTATGATGAGTATGTTGGCAGCGACAGTTATACAGATTGGATGTACAGTATCGGATTAAATGGTTGGGAAGATTATAATTATGATTGTGAGTTTTCAGAGGTTCTTGGATTAATTCGAAATGGAGCAGAATTAAACATTGAAAATCCTGAAGAATTAGCAGATTATGAGGAAGATGAATAAAACTATCAAACATTATTTTTTTTATGGAGGAATAATAGTGAAATTAGAGCTGTTTCAAACCACAGTTAAAGAATATAAGCGTTTTATACAACAATTACCAATAAATTTTTCTATTTTAGAATCAGGCAATTTTTCAGATTCTACATATGTTGCTGCGCATACACGACTTATGCTTCTTCGTAAATATACGAGAAGTGGAAGGGGCAATTTGTATTTATCCGATATTTCTACCGAAGCTATTCGCCGATTTCCTGAACAATCAGATTATTTAACCCAGTTTCAGACACGCTTTCATCAATCTTGCGATCAGTCACTTAATCATGCTTTAGCCGACGGTTCAGAACGAACATTAGATGAAACAATAGATGATACAATGTATGGTCTTCATTTACACGCAGATCAAGACAAGATTTATCGTATTGCAGAAGACAATGAGCTACTTAGGTTATATTGTGTTGTGACATTTGTAAAAGAAATTGAATGCTTAGTCATTGAACTTTCAGATTTTTTAGAGAAAAATGGTATACTTTGCGTTGAAAAAACGCATCACCTTCACGCCCCAGTAATTCATATAGAATTATCGGAGGAGTCAAAGAAGTCAAACATTCAAAATATTACGGGCTCACCTTATTGGAGCAACTTGATTGGCTCTGACATGGAAGACTATAGTCCTGGCGCTGTCTTCACTACCATGTTTAAACAATATACGTTAGAGGAGTGGCAGTTGTGGGCAACTGCTTATTCATTCACACAATTGTTACTGAAGGAACCATTTTCTTATGATGAAATGACTTTGCTTGTGTTTGAATCGAATATCAATGATTGGGGTGATTTTTCTGAGGCCATCGAGTTTTATAAATCTATTCCATCACCGGGTATAAGTTCTGTAATTCGGTATAATAAACAGCATGATATAGCATACATTCACGTATATCCACTAGTAGAAAAAGCATTTGTTATTGATTCCCCTCAAATCATCTCGGATGTATATGTTATTACACTGTTAAAGGATCAAAATTTAGATGAGTGGAGGGTTTTTTCCTTTGGAGGTCGTATGGATCCGTTTATTCGTGACTAAATATATTTTACATTCATAAATTACACATTTTTAATTAATATTAAAGATTTGTGTCTAAGGAGAAAAAGTGGCTTGTTGCATCTATCCTGTTAAAACTAAAAGCTGAAAAAGTGAGCTTTTTCTTATTCTATAAAATCTCAGCATTCTAATGGAGAATTATCTGGTATATTTGAGTTTATAGTTTAGAAATAAAAAGAAATCTCAAGAGAGCGTTTGATACGGTATCCATGGAATTCTTGCTTGCTTGTTAGCTTTACTCTTGCTTTATCCATTTATATTTTTCATGAAGCTGTCGCTCTGAATCAGTAATAGAATCATCATCTATAAAATCGCTAAGTTCATTCTCTGATAATCCGATGCCTTCCAAGTTTGAAAAATATGAGAATGGGTCGTAATCCCCGATCATTGATTTACAATATAAAAGTATTTCAGATAAGTCATTCCCTAAAGCATCATGAGTGAAATATTCGGAAATGACACGCAAAATCGCAACTACTAACTTTTGTCGGAACATCACACGTTCCTTCGGCGGGAGTGTTTGAAACATTTCCATGCTGATATCATTCATAGTAAGTATGTTTTCAAAATATGCATTATAACCAATTTCGCTTTTTGCTTTCAGTAGATAGGGGTACTTTTCTGGCTTTATGAACGAGCTGAAAAGCGAACGAAAATAATCATCCTCTATTTTATCAGCTTTTTCATTATATGATCCAGACAAATAGTCAGGATGAACGTCAAGAAATTTTGCAATTCTATTCAACAAATCCGGTGGCATTTCGCCACTTTCCAAACAACGACGGATCGTTTTTTCTGTGCGTTCGATTTCATCATAAGCTTCACCAAGTTTACGGATACTACAATTTTTAAGTTTTAAAACTTCCATAAAATGCTCTTTATTAACTGAAATTTTCCGTGTCGTTTTATTTGCCATTTTTGTTCCCTCCATATTTGCGGACATTTAATACAAAAACGCCGCAGCCTAGACTATTGACAATGCGGACATTAATGTCTACAATAATTATATCAGATATAGATATTAATGTCTATCAATAATCAAAAAGTAAATTTCTGAAAGGAGTAAAAAATATGGCGTGGAGTTATGCAGAATTATCAAAATTAGCAAAGGCTAACGGTGGTCCTGAAAAACTTATCGAACTTCTGGTTAAGTCTGGCGAGAGAAAAGTTCTTCCATGGGTTGGAGTTGCATTTGCCGGAGGTGTAGTAACTACAGTAGTTGTTCAAGAAATAATCGAATACTTCTCTCATAAAGACATTTCAAGCGCTGAAGTTGAATCAGCTAAAAAAGAACTTATAAAAGGTATTGAAGATTATGATGCTGCCCAAGCAGCTATAGAAAATACAACACAAGATTCCGATGTCGAGACAGATAAGGCTACTGAAATTAATGAAGAGGAGGGAAATTAGTATGGGATTATTTGATATTTTTAATAGGAAGAGCTGGGAAGAAGAAAACACCTTCACTGGCGAAACACCACCTTGTCCACAATGTGGAGAGCCGTTAAGGAAAAAGTATGTTTTTAGTGATATGTGTTGCGAAAATATGAACTGCCCGAATTTTTATGGTTTAAAAGACGACGATTATGACGAGAGTGAATCCCTTAGCGTTTATGATGCCGCACAAATTTGGGCTTCAAACGGAAAAGATGAAGATTACACTTTCGGATATTCGGAAGAAGAGTTAGAGGATGCCTTATAAAATGTTACATAAGCAAACAAAAAACCGGATGCCTATAAAATAAGCCTCCGATTTTTTGCTATTAGATTAAATTTTTATTTCCGTGCCATCTTTAAAAGTGAACCGTACATCGTCTTTATCATAAACAGTGCCATAATCTACAAGGCTGCACCACAGCTCTACATCAAATTCAGTAATCAGTTCTTCTTGCTTGCTGAGAGAGTTAAGGAAATCATTCATTGTACCGAGCCTTGTCTGCTTATAAGCTATTTCTTCAGTAACTGCAGTATGCCGAGCTTTAGCAAGGTCAAAGCGGTCAACCAGTCCATTGTATCGTTTTTGATATTCCTCTTGGTCAAGTGCAAAGTGTGCGTTATCAGAAATATCTTTCTGAATCATCTCAGCAACAACCTCAAGCTCATTTTGCAGTTCTGCTTGCACCTTTTCCAAGCCAGCAGTATCAAAGACTGTAGCCTTTAAAAGTTCAAAGTTTTGGAAACTCTCTTCCTTATCGGTAAACAGCTTATTGACTGCTGATATGAAGAAAGTCTTGATTGTTTCTTCATCGAGATGAGGTGTTTTGCATTTTTCGTCTTTATTAAATTTATGATTGCATTGCCAAACCATGCGGCGATATTTACTGTTGGAGTGCCATACTTTAGAACCGTACCAGCTTCCACATTCACCACATTTTATTTTTCCGGAAAATATATGAACCCCACTGTGTCGATTACGTCCAGGATGGCGCCTTTCCAGTTCTCGTTGAACCATGTCAAAGACAGCAGGCTCTATAATGGCTTCGTGGTTATTCTCAACATAATATTGAGGAATTTCGCCTTCATTATCTTTCTTTTTCTTAGTAAGAAAATCAACCGTATAGCTTTTTTGTAAAAGGGCATCACCTTTATATTTTTCGTTACTTAGCATACGTTTAACAGTCCCAGCATTCCATTTTTCTTTTTTGGCAGGGGACATTATCCTGTCTGCTGTTAGCTGGCTTGCAATACCGTATGGAGTCATCCCTTGAAGGAACATACTATAAACCCTTCTTACGATTACTGCTTCTTTTTCGTTTAGCACAAGGTTTCCATCTTCTCCACGGTCATAACCGAGGAAGTGTTTAAATGGAACACAAACCTTACCATCTGCAAATCTCTTTCTTTGACCCCATGTTACGTTTTCTGAAATGCTGCGGCTTTCTTCTTGAGCCAAGGATGACATTATTGTAATAAGCAGTTCACCTTTGGAGTCAAGTGTCCATATGTTTTCTTTTTCAAAATAAATCTCTATACCTTTTTCTTTAAGTTGCCTTACAGTGGTAAGACTGTCTACCGTATTACGTGCAAATCTGCTAACCGATTTAGTAATTATAAGGTCAATATTTCCATCAAGAGCGTCCTTAATCATGTTTTTGAAACCTTCACGTTTTTTAGTGTTAGTGCCGGATATGCCTTCATCAGTGTAGACTCTTACAAATTCCCAATCATCACGGCTTTTAATGTAGTTGGTGTAATAATCAACCTGTGCTTCATAGCTTGTAAACTGTTCTTCACTATCCGTAGAAACTCTGGCATATCCAGCAACGCGGCGCTTTCTTTGCTCATTTATGGGGGCTGATGTAAAGCGAGAAATTGTAGCTGGTATGGTAGTTACATTTCTAACTGTTCTTGACATCTTCTAACCACCTACCTTTATTTCCTTTAGCATGTTTATTACATTTTTGATATTCACCCCACGCCTTACGACGTTCTTCTGACCAGCAATCAGTCCTTGCAGTGGACTTCCATTTCTGAGCAGCTATTTCTCCATCATAAAAATGGAAAATAAGCTCATCCTTGCCGTTTACTACGATTTTTTCAATTTCATTCA
>Ga0255342_1002528_pt1 | contig 22517 bp, 24 predicted proteins | sample wastewater_treat_3_FD_192416 | JGI IMG/M metagenome (GOLD analysis project Ga0255342, IMG submission 192416) | Wastewater microbial communities from Lulu Island WWTP, Vancouver, Canada - plant14 | ecosystem: Engineered > WWTP > Wastewater > Unclassified | place: Canada: Vancouver, British...
AAGAAGCCTATCGACCCATAAAAATATTCAATACAAGTATTTTCCTGATTACCTTTTCCATCATTCCTCCTACGATGTGGTCGGGTCGTATCGCTTGTATCCGGTGAAGCTGATTCCACCTCTGAAAAGAAGTGGCGATCTGCTGTACAAATAGTTTCTAAAGGTTTTGTTATGTTAACGATATATTTGTAAAAGTTTTGAAATTGATATTTGTAAGTATACATGATTGATTCCTGCACCGCAAGTACCAATTTGCCGAAATTTGCGGCAATTTCCTTATGGAGGCTGTCATCAGAGCTGTCATCCTGCGTCGCCTACCTGCCACGTCATCCTGAGGCGAAGCCGAAGGATCCTGCGTCGCCTACCTGCCACGTCATCCTGAGGCAAAGACGAAGGATCCTGCCGTGCCTCCCGACACGTCATCCTGAGGCAAAGCCGAAGGATCCTGTGGTTGGTATGCCCGCATAAATAGTTTCATCTGGATAGGTGAAAGAAAGATTCTTCGCTCCGCTCAGAATGACGAGAATGAGATGCCAGGTACACAAGATTTATCGCTCCGCTCAGAATGACGAGAATGAGATGCCAGGTACGCAAGATTCTTCGCTCCGCTCAGAATGACATAGGTAAACCGCCGGGTACGCAAGATTCTTCGCTCCGCTCAGAATGACGAGAATGAGATGCCAGGTACGCAAGATTCTTCGCTCCGCTCAGAATGACAGTAGGAAAGACGCCAGGTACGCAAGCAGTCGCTCCGCTCAGAATGACAGGAACCACGTCATCCTGAGGCGAAGCCGAAGGATCCTGCGGTTGGTATGCCCGCATAAATAGTTTCGTCTGGATCGGTAAACATAAGATTCTTCGCTCCGCTCAGAATGACAGTAGGAAAGACCACAGGTACGCAAGCAGTCGCTCCGCTCAGAATGACAGGTTAGCCACAGAATGACAGGTGCCGTTTAAAACAAAAGCAGGAAGATTCCAACTTCCTGCTGTTGGGGGTGTCGGGTCAACGTCAGGCTTGCGGTTTGGTCTCTTTCATCGTCAGGATCATGAGCAGGGCTGCCAGCATAAAGATGGGCCCGATAATGAAAATTGAAGCATAGTTGTCGTTGGTCAATTTGACGATCCAGCCGTTGATATTGGGCCCGGCGATGGCTGCCAGGGTCGAAAAGAGGTAATACAAACCGGTAAAGGTTCCGATTTGCACCGCGTCGGTCAGGTCCACCACCATAGGCAGCGAATTGATGTTGATCAGCGCCCAGCCCAACCCGGCGACGATCAGCATCAAACCAACCACGGGCACCGTGCCCAAAATTGGCAGGCTGAAAACATCCTGCACCAGAGTAGTTTTGGGGATGAAGAAGATCGAGGTCATGACGATGATCATCACAATCAAGCCCAAACTGATGGTACGCTTGCGCCCAATCGTTCCGCCGATCAGACCCGCCGGCAGTGCCATAAGGACGAACGCCAGTGAGTTGAGCGTCATCAGATTGACCGAGCGCGATTCGCTCAGCCCCAACGAATGATTGGCGTAAAGGGTGATGAAAGATTCGATCGCGTTCATGGCGACAAACCAGAAGAAAATCGCGAAAAAGATGCGGATGGCGTTATGCTGCTTTTCGTGGAAGATCTGCCGCAGGCTCTTCCACAGGTTCGGTTTTTCGAGGTTAGGATTTTCTTCGTAAATACGCGGTTCCCGAATGAAAATAAAGACGGTCAAAACGCCGACCAAAATCAGGATTGCCGCCAGCCAAAAGGGATAGGCGGGATCGATGTCATAGAGCTTGCTGCCCGCCAAAAAGGCGATGATCGAACCGATGCCGCCCATAAAATTGATCACGCCGTTGGCTTGGGAGCGGAATTTTGAAGGCGTCACGTCCGGCATCAGCGCGACCACCGGGGTGCGCCAGATTGCCATGCTGAGCATGAAGGTGATGGTGCAGGTGACAAACAGCGGCAGACGGGCGGCTTCGGCAACGTTCAGCATCGGAATGGCAACCATGGGCGCCAAAAAGAACGCCAGCGCGGCGATCGGCGCGCCGGTGAGCATAAAAGGCAGGCGGCGGCCAATTTTTGTGCGCGTGCGGTCCGACAAGGAACCGATCGCGGGTTGCAAAAGCAGTGCGGCGATATTATCCAGGGTCATAAAGAATCCGATTGTGGCGGGGTCAAGGTAAAAACGGTTTGCCAAAAAGAGCGGGACAAAAGCGTTGTAAACCGACCAGGCAACCATCACGGCAAAAAAGCCAAAACCGAGCAGGAAGGTTTTCCCAAAACTGAATTTTTGTTTTTCGATCATGAAGCCTCCGGTACGCGGATTAAAGTTGAGATAATTATATATGCGAATTCGCGCGGCTGGACCAAAAAACAAACCTTTCGGTAGTGTCGCACTGGCTGAAAAAAAAGACCGGCTGTCACAGCCGGCCTTTGGATAAACCGATTTTTCAGGATTATTGCTTTACATCCGAAATCGCGTAGGCTTGGCCCGTCAGGTGCGCCACCATAAGCTGCACGTAGGCGGAGGTAAGAATCACGCCAATTACAACGACGATCGCGCCGAGCGGAGCGATGAAACCGCCCACCAGGATGCCCGCGAAAACCATAAGCCAGGCGCCAATGTTCTTTGTGAGACGGCCAAAGAGTTCCCGAAATTCAAAACCGGCAGAAAAGCGGTCTTTGATCGCGACATTGGCAGTAATGACTGGCTGCAGCAATGCCATGAGCAGACTATAGAGCACCATTAATCCGATGATGATCGCGGTCAGGACCCAGGCTCCGGCGCTGCCGTTTTCGTTCTGGAACATGAATCCGGGGATGGCAATCAACATGGCTAAAATAAAGACAGGGATCATCCAAACCAGCTGCACAAGGAACAGTTTGAAGCCTCTGCCCAGGTCTTCGCCAAATTCGAAGCGCGGCAAGGGCTGCGGCACTCCTTTGGCAACGTTGTCAATCAAGCGCATGACATAACCCATCAGCGTGATTGATCCCACAACCGGAATCAGGCTGACCAAAATCGGAACAATCAGCTTGTCGAACCAGTCGGGGTCATCAAAAACAAAAGTGAATGCTTTTTTGAAATCCATATTCTCCTCATTTTCTAAAGTTGGCTGTATTCTTCGACATCCAAAACAAACACGGTCGCCTGCTTTTCGCTGCTGTTTTCCGGTTTGGTCGTGTTCTCACGGATGAGGTCCAGCGCCCGTTGAACCCGGTCGGGTTCAACACCGATCAAAAGGGTGCTTCTGCCGCTTCTGAAGAAACCGCCGGTGGAGGCAATATAGGTCACGCGAAAGTTTTCATCAGTGAGCCCGCGGGAGACCCGATCGTTGTCCGCATCTTTGATAATTGCCAGAATCAGTTTCATCCTAATACTCCTCAAAATGTTCCACGTTGATTGCGAAATAAGTCACGCCGCCGACCATGGTTTCAGCGGGGATGACCATTGGAAAGGGTGTGTTGTCCATCGATGCCGCCACGTAACTGACGCGTTTTCGGGCAGCCGCGGTGAGCAGTTCCTTGACGTCTTTTTCGGAATCTTCCGAACAGGCGATCAGGAAGGTGACATTTCTTTCCACAAGAAAGCCCCCAATGCTGGGCAGCTTTACGTAAGCGTGGTTGGCATTGCTCAGGACATTTTCGACCAAATCACTGTCTGGGCTCTGAACCACTGCCAGGACCATTCGGGTTACCTGGGATTCATTTTCTACCATCGTACCTCCGAAGCCTAAGGTCTAGATACATAAATTCTAACGCAAAACTATTTATTTTCCCAAATTAATCGAACCAATTTACCACCATATCTTCGAGGTCGGCATCATCGACTTCCTCTTCGCTGACAACTTTATGATAAACCGTTCCCCCCGCCCGGCGGGCGGAATTGGGGTCGTGGGTTTTCAGCGGGTGCCACCAGGGCAGGTCTTTTCCATCGGCAACCAGTCGGTAGGCACAGGTGGCAGGGAGCCAATCGGCATGCCGGGCAAGTTCCGGGGTCAAAAAAACGCACTCCGGCACATTTTGATGGCGGTTGGGATAATCTCCGCACTGACAGGTTTCCAAATTGAGGTAGCGGCAGACGACATTGGTGAACTTTACCAGCCCGCTGTCAGGCTCCCGGAATTTGATCAGACAACACTTGGCGCAGCCGTCACAGAGCGACTCCCACTCAGTTTCGTCCATCTCTTCTAAGCTTTTGCGCTTCCAAAACTCGTTCACCGGGGTTCTCCCTCTGGGCTTTGTCGCCGCAGACGGGGATTCGCTTGCGAATCCCCGTGCCGAAGCGTCAGAATTAAAGCTGCGCGCGTTCCTGGAGCGTTTCTTTCAGCTTGTTCAGGATGATTTGCGCTTCTTCGTGCAAATTGCTGGCGTGATCCGCCATCTCGATGCTGCGGGCTTCCTGGTCGTAACCGAGCAGATTGATTTTGACATTCAGCGAAGCCGCCTGCAAGCCGGAATAAGCCTGATAGACGCCGGAGGCGGCATCGGAAATGCAGTTGACATTACCGATCTCCGCCATGCGGTTAGCCAGATGCATCGCTTCGAGGCACATTTCCGCGCTGCGCAGCGGCACCTCGGCGGCGTGGAAACTGGCTTCCATGATCGCGTTGGCGCGGATCTTCTGATTTTCTTCCGTGTCCTTGGGCAGGCGGCGCGCCTGCAAGATGCCGTCGAAAGATTTCGCGTCGGTTTCAATCGCCTCGGTCAACTGCGCCCGCAGGTTCTCGCCTTTTTCGATGGTTTGCCAGCATTCCTCTTCGACGTCCTGATACTTGGCTTTGCCGATGGTCAGTCTTGCCACCATCACTGCCAGGCCGGCACCCAAAGCGCCCACATAAGCTGCCGCGGAGCCGCCGCCCGGAGCGGTGGTGCCTTCCGCGATGCGGTCGAGGAAGCTGATTTGAGGCGCTTCGCTCTGTGCCGCGGTGGCGGTGAAGAGGCGGTTTTCGAGCAGCTGTTCATGCTCAAAGCCGTCCATTTGCATGTAGTAGCGGCCGGCATTGATAATCGCGCGGCTGGGCACCAAGCCGACAATTTCGGTGTGATGGATCCCGACGCCGTAGCGTTGGGCTTCGCGGCGCACAAATTCGGTCACCTGAGCCATGGGAGAGCGGTGATAGTTGGTCAGGTTCATCGAGACCTGCGCCAATCCATCCACCAGCAAGCCGATCCCTTTGACGAAATGGAAACCGCCGCTCGAGTTGCGCACCCGGCGGGCAATTTTTTCGGCAATGCTGACGTCCGGAGTGTTCAGGAAGATATTGTAGGCGATCAAAGGCTGGCGCGCGCCAATCACCACTGCGCCGGCAGTCCCCATTTCTTTGGGCCCAAAATCGGGCGCTTTGTAGGGGTCGGTGGCGATGGTTTCCTTGATGCCCTCATATTCGCCGCGGCGGATGTCTTCGAGGTTTTTGCGGTCGGCACGGGCGCTGGCTTCTTCGTACAGATAAACAGGGATATTCAGGTTGTCCGCTACGCGCTTGCCGAGGCGGCGGGCAATTTCGACACATTCCTGCATGGTCACGTCAGTAATCGGCACAAAGGGCACGACGTCGGTCGCGCCGAGGCGAGGATGCTCCCCGTGATGATGATTGAGGTCAATCAGTTCAGCCGCTTTGACGATGCCCTGATAGGCGGCTTCTTCGACCGCCTGCGGGTCGCCGACAAAGGTCAGGACTGTACGGTTGTGGTCGACGTCCGAATGCCGGTCGAGCACGCTGATGCCGGGCACGTCGGCAACAGATTTGATGATGGCTTCAATAACTTTCGGGCGTCTCGCGTCTGAAAAATTGGGGATACATTCGATGATTTTCATGTTTTGCGTTCTCCTTTTTGACTTGGGATAATTATACCAAGCCATTTTTCGGATTGAAGTTCCCGGCTGATTTGGCTTTTGAAAGATTTAAACGAAAGTCGGAAATCGAGATCCTTATAAACCCGCGTAAAATACTTGCACTTGTTTAAGATTCACAATAAATATGAATATTTGCAATTAATTAACACAAAAAACGGCAGCTTGATATAATTCAGACATTGTTAATTGATGACAATAATGATCAACAAGTTTTACGAAGGAGTTGTAATGTCTGAGTTCAAACCCACAAAAACTATCGATGAACGCGGCGAAGTTTGCCCGGTTCCCGACGTGGACACCAAGCGTGCCCTCGCCAAAATGAATCCCGGAGAAATCCTGGAAGTCCTGATCGATTATCCACTTTCCAAAGAGCGCATCCCTGCCACCGTGGAAAAACTGGGGCACGAAGTGCTTGCCATCGAAGAAGTTGATGACAGCGAATGGCGCCTCATCATCAAAGTCAACTAAGCATTTAATAAGGAGCAAAAATGCCTGATTTAACTAATGCTGCCTGGGCAGGTCCTGTCCTTGGTATTCTTTGCGGCATCGTCTTCGGCGTTGTGCTGCAGCGCGGCAGAATTTGTTTCAATTCCGCTTTTCGCGATCTGCGCATGAGCCATGACAATTTCATGTTCAAAGCCGGTTTGCTGACGATCGCCATCATGGCGATCGGTCACGTCGCTTTGGCTCAATTTGGCTTGATCAAAATGGCGCCTCCCGGAATCAGCTTCGCGGCGATGGCGATCGGCGGCCTCTGCTTCGGCATGGGCATGGTTTTGGCTGGCGGCTGCGCCAGCGGTACCACCTACCGCATCGGCGAAGGTTTCACCACCTCCATTCTTGCCGGTCTGACCTACGGTCTGTTCGCGATCGCCACTCAGCGCGGTTTTTTGAGCCCTATCACCAAAGCCCTCAGCGGCACCTGGACCATGGTCCCCAATCCTGATCCCGCGCTCTATGCCGGCGAAAAGATCGGTCCCACAATCGCGACTGCCCTGGGCATCAGCCCCTGGATCGCGGCGATCGCTTTCGCGGCTCTGATCTGCGTTTATCTGTTCGCGACCAAAACTACCAAACGCGAAGGAGCGAACATGAAATGGTGGGCGATCAGTATCGCCCTGAGCCTGGTGGCACTGCTCACTTACGTTGTTTCCACCTGGACAGGCCGCAACTACGGTTTGGGCATCACTGCCGGCTGGAATAACTTCCTGACCACCATCATGGACGTCGAATCCAAAATCAACTTTGCCGGCGGCATCGTGATCGGCGTCATTATCGGCGCCTTTATTGCGGCTGTGGCAACCAAAGAATTCAAGATCCGCGCGCCCAAACAGGGCAAGTATTATCTTTACGCGGTTTTGGGCGGGATCCTGATGGGTTTCGGCGCTACCCTGGCGAAGGGCTGCAATATCGGTCACTTCATCACCGGAAATGGCTTGATGTCGCTCGGTTCTCTTTTTGCCAGCGTGATGTTTATCATAGGCAACTGGATCATGGTACGCATTCTCTTTGGGAAGGCTGAATAATGGATAAGCTGAAAATCACCATTCAGGTGATGGTACCGCCTTATTCATACGAAGACCTCGACACCGCGCTGCGCATAGCCGAAGCCGGGCTTGATCGGGGTCATGATGTCGGCATTTTTCTCTTTGCCGATTCGGTGCTTTCCACTTTTTCGAAAGTGAAACCGGTCCGCACCGACCGCAACATTCCAAAGCAGATGCAGGAACTGATCGAAAACAAGGGACTGCGGGTCGACATCTGCGGGATCTGCATGGATTACCGCGGGGTCACGCGCGAAGAAGCGATCCCCGGCGCTGTTCCCAGCGGCTTGCCTGAACTGGCTGAGCTGATTGAGACTTCCGACCGGTTTATTAACCTGATGGCATAGGAGATTGAAATGAAAAAAGTATTGTTCGTCATCTATCAGTCTCCGGTTGGCACCATCTGGCCCAACGAAGGCTTTCGGACTGCCTTTGGCATGTATGCCGCCGATATCGAACCCGACGTGCTGCTGATTGACCAGGGCGCGATCGTGGTCGGCACTGAAACAGAGCCGGCAAAACTGGGCTTGCTGCCGATTAAGGTCTGCCAAAAGTATATTAAGAAATATGAGACCAAAGTTTGGGTCGAAAAAGAAAGCCTCGAAAAGTTCAATGTCAGGGTGCTGGATCAGGAATATAATGCCGAGATCATCAGCCGGGCTGACGTAAAAGCAATGCTCGCGGAATATGACCGCGTGGTTTTCATGTGAGGTAACGATGCTGATTTTGATTAAATACGGAACAGAAAATCCTGCGGAAAACTGGAAACTCGAAATGGCTGCCACCGACGACGTTATCGTTTTGATCCAAAACGGCGTTTTTTGGGCGGTGACCGCTGAAGGCAAAAAAGCGCTGGCCGGCAAAAAGGTCTATGCCCTCAAAGCTGATCTCGAAGCCCGCGGTTACGCGGTGCAGGACTGCCCCGTCGAAGCTATTGATTACAGCGGTTTGATCGAGTTGCTTGAACAGAACGAGAAAACGATGAGCTGATCTTTTATGCCCTTGCCGCCGGAAGGGAAGCGGAACGAATCCACTCCAGCTGGCAGACAGGCTTTTTTACAAAGAATAAAGAATCGAAAAAACCGGTCGCGCGACCGGTTTTTTCTTTAACGCGGTCTGGGGATTTGCGTGCCGGAGGCGGCAGAAAGCGCGCTGGACTAAGATTTTGGTGCGGGAGTCGCACCCCGGGATTTAGACTTCGATAAAGTTTTTGACAATATAGCCGACCAAAAAACTGATCAGGGCGACCCCCAGGCTGATCGCCGCCATGCGGAAGAAGTGTTTCCCAAAACCTTCGTCTTTGAGAGTCGCCATATAAAAACTGAAAAAGGCGATGATCAGCAGCACCACGCTCATCATCACAGCCAGAGCGACAAAGTAATTTGGAAACAGCAAATAGGGCAAGATCAGCAGGGTGACCGTAATGATATAGGCGATCCCCGTATAGACCGAAGCTTTGAGCGGTTCCTTGTTTGACTTTTCCACGTTGGTCGAGAGGTATTCCGAAGCCGCCATGGAGAGCGCCGCGGCGATGCCGGTCACCAACCCGCTCAGGGCGATCATGCGCGTGTTGCGGAATGCCAGCGTCAAGCCGGCGAGCGTGCCCGAGAGCTCCACCAGAGCGTCATTCAGACCCAGGACGATCGAACCGCTGTAGCGTAAAAGCTGCTCATCCAGCAGAGAAATCAGGCTCATTTCGTGTTCTTTTTCGTCCCTGACCAGTCGGTCGACCCCGGGGATGACCCCTACAAGCTGGCGATATTCTTCGATCGTGTCAACCTCCCGTTTTTCGAGCAGTTTGATCAAAAAGGTATAGCCCAAAAGTTTTGCCAAAAGAATATAGATTCCGGTGATAAATCTTTGTGGTCTGGCTTGGGTGCCGGTGATTTCTTCCCAAAAGCGGGCGTGTTCGGCTTCGTCGGCTGCTAATTTTTGGATCTTGCGGGCGTCCTGTTCGAACTTGAGTTTCGTGGCGATGGCGGAATAGATGACATGGTCATTGATTTCGTCCTGCTGAAATTTTTTGATTGCCGAAAGCGTTTTTTTGGATATCATGTTTGCCTCTGGATAAATTCTAACAGATGCAAGACAGTCCATCCGCCTTTGTGAGAGCTCAGACGACAAGGCGGAGGCCATTGCTTTGGAATGACAGAACTATGTCATCCTGAGCATCTAATGCGAAGGATCTTGCGGTACGCATCATGTGTTATCGGCTTTCAAAAGAACAATAGGATCTGGTAAAGAAAGATTCTTCGGCGTTGCCTCAGAATGACAAACAGAAAGGTAACCAGTGCGCAAGATTCTACGGCGTTGCCTCAGAATGACAGACAAAGAAGATCCCAGTACGCAAGATTCTTACCTGGAAATATGCCAGGTACGCAAGCAGTCGCTTCGCTCAGAATGACAGACGGAAATGTCCCTTCAACATCACAAGTACGGGCGAACATGCTGGTGGATTGCCAAGACGATCAAAGCGAACCTGAGGGCGGGTTTGACCTGAACCGACAAAAAAACGCCGGCACGAATGCCGGCGTTTTGTCTGAAATTTTCCGCGGGTCTGTGAAAATTCAAGCCTGAATTTCAAACCCGCCAGAGTTTCGCTTTCGGTTTAGTACATCCCACCGCCAGGGGGCATTGCCGGGGCTGGCGCGGCAGGTTCGGGGATATCGGTGACCAGTGCTTCGGTGGTCAGGATCATCGCCGCGATGGAGGCGGCGTTTTCGAGCGCGCCGCGGGTGACCTTGGCGGGGTCAATAACACCAAGTTTGACCATGTTGCCGAATTCTTCGGTCAGCACGTTGTAGCCAATGTGCTTGTTGTTTTCTTCAGCCTGGCGCTGGCGCACGGTTTCGACAACCACTGAGCCGTCTTTGCCGGCGTTTTCGACGATCTTTTTCATCGGGACCGTCAGCGCGTTGCGAACGATGTTCACGCCGATTTGAGCGTCTTCCTGTTCCAGTTTGAGGTCTTTGAGGGCGTCCACAGCGTTGACCAGAGCGACGCCGCCGCCGGGAACGATGCCTTCTTCAACGGCAGCGCGGGTGGCAGACAGCGCGTCTTCGACACGGTGTTTCTTTTCTTTCAGCTCTGTTTCGGTCGCGGCGCCAACGCGGATGATAGCGACACCACCAGAAAGTTTTGCCAAACGTTCCTGCAGTTTTTCGCGGTCATAATCGCTGGTGGTGTTGTCGATTTCGACACGGATTTGTTCGATGCGGCCCTTGATGGCGCCGGCATCGCCCTTGCCGCCGACGATGGTGGTATTGTCTTTGTCGATGGTGACTTTTTCGGCACGACCAAGATCTTCGATGGTGGTGTTTTCGAGCTTGCGGCCAGTTTCTTCGGAAATCACGCTGGCGTTGGTCAGGATGGCGATATCCTGCAGCATTGCCTTGCGGCGGTCGCCAAAGCCGGGGGCTTTCACCGCGACCACGTTCAAAACGCCGCGGATTTTGTTCAGAACCAGGGCAGCGATAGCTTCGCCGTCAACGTCTTCGGCGATGATGACGATATCGCGCTTGCCAACCTGAACCATTTTCTCGAGCAGGGGCACAATGTCGTTGGCTGCGGAGATTTTCTTATCGTAGATCAGAATGTAAGGATCCGCGATCTCGGCAACCATGTGTTCGGTATCGGTGACGAAATAGGGGCTGATATAGCCGCGGTCAAACTGCATACCTTCAACATATTCGGTCTCGAATTCGAGCGCTTTGGATTCTTCCACGGTGATGACGCCGTCTTTGCCGACTTTGTCCATCACGTCCGCGATCAATGAGCCAATTTGTTCGTCCTGGGCGGAAATGGTGGCAACATTGCCGATTTCTTCCTTGGTGGTGATGTCAATCGCCTGGGCGTGAATGGCTTCTGAAACGACCTTCGCGGCAGCTTCGATCCCGCGTTTGAGCAGCATCGGGTTCGCGCCGGCAGCCAGGTTCTTGAGGCCCTCGCTCACGATGGCGTGCGCCAAAACGGTTGAAGTCGTGGTGCCGTCACCGGCGATATCGTTGGTTTTGGTGGCTGCTTCTTTCAGCAGCTGAGCGCCCATGTTTTCGTAGGGGTCTTCGAGTTCAATTTCTTTCGCAACGGTCACGCCGTCATGGGTGATGGTGGGGGAGCCGTATTTGCGATCCAACGCGACATTGCGGCCCTTGGGACCAAGGGTGGTCGCGACCGCGTTAGCGACGGTGTCGACGCCATTCTTCAGATAACGACGTGCTTCATCTCCAAAAACTAATTGTTTTGCCATATCTGTTCTCCTTGTTTGCGTTATACAGATTAAAGAATCGCGAGGATGTCGCTCTCGCGCATAATTAACAACTTCTTGCCGTCGTACTTGATTTCGGTGCCGGAATATTTGGCGAACAAAACCACATCACCAACATTGACATCCATCGGGATGCGATCGCCGTCTTCGTCACGGTCACCGGGACCAACTGCCAGGATTGTGCCCTTTTGGGGTTTTTCTTTCGCGGTTTCGGGTAATACGATCCCGTACGCGGTCATCTCTTCTTGTTCGATAGGTTCAATCACCACACGACTGCCTAAAGGTTTCATAGAAATTGTCATCTTTCCTCCGAATTTTTTGCGTTAATTTAGCACTCAAATCCATAGAGTGCTAAGCAAAATGATACGCCTCCGCAAGGCATAAGTCAAGCGTTTATAATAAATTCTAATGAAATGTTTACGTTAGGGACGCGCCGGCGTTAGAGTGGGGATGATCATCGGCGTTTCGGTTGGGATCGGCGTGGCGGTGCCGGCAGAGGTGGGGGTAGGCGCCTGGGTCGCGATCACGTCCTCGGGGCTGATCTGGCAGATATTTTCGCTGGGACGGACGATTTTCATCACTTCTTCGTTGTCGATGTATTTCTCGCGGATCTTTTGGAATATAACTGCTGCCTCCGCGCAGTTATCGTCAATTCCGGGGCGGTGCAGCCCTGCCAGAGCCGACGCGAAGGTGTAATAATACAAAACCGTGGTGTCGGTCAGCGGCAGCGGGCTGATGACAATGTCGCTCTCACAGGGGTCTTCCTCGCGCGCTTCGCAGCTCTGCTGGGCGTCGCATCCCATCACGGCGCAGCGCAGCATCAGAATCGAGCCTTCATAGTTGCGGGCGCGATAGTAGATCACGCCCACCTGACCGTAGGTGTCGGAATTGTAGGGGTTGATTTCAAGGGCGCGATAAGCGTTGCGTGAGGCTGCCATTGCCTCACCGTCGCGAATGTAGGTGTTGGCGATCGCCATATATGGGATCGGGTCGGCGATCCCCAGCTGGCTGTTCAGGTTGGCGGCTTTGGCAAAGTATTCCAAAGCGGTCGGATAATTGCGCAAATAACGGTAGAGCACGCCGATCCGGTTGTATAAAAAGGTCAGGTTCGGCGCGATCTCGGAAGCTTTTTTGTACCATTCGATCGCCAGGTTATATTCACGGAACATTTCGAAGATGTATGCCTGGATGCGGCAAACGTCCATCAGCTTTTCGCCATCGTTTTCTCTTGCCTGGGTGATGTAGTCGTTTGCCTGCTCGTATTTAAACTGATCCATCAAAATTTCGGCATAATAGGCTTTGGCGAGCTTGTTGTCGCTGTCCAGTTGGATGGCAAAGAGCGCTTCTGATTCCGCCTGGTTGATATACTCTTTCTTTTGGTCTTCAGACAGATTTGAATTGGAAAGGCTGTTGAGAACGTTTGCCCTGACTGCCAGAACCTCAGCGTTATTGGGTTCGTCCTGCTTCGCCAGGTCGATCACCGCCAGAGCCTCATTGAGGCGGTCCAGGCGTTCCTGATCGGTGGTCATGGTGTAAGAAGAGTAGACCATGATGTTGGCGAGATTTGCCCGGATGTGGGTGTTGTTGGGCTCCAAAACCAGCGCGTCGCGATAGGAACTGATCGCTTTGTCGAGGTTGCCGGCTTGAAAATGAGTGTCTCCCTCTATCACGTACGAGTTGATTGTTCGCGTAGGCGTCGGGGTCGGGATAAAGGGAGGCCAGATCTCACCGTGGGCAAAGGCGCGCACCACCGCCACCAGCGCCACCACGATGAGCAAAATGCCCATCACAAAATAGGGATTCGAAGTCCCGCGGGGGTGGCGGAAAAGGTTTTGACGTTCGTTGATATACATGGCTAAGGCTGCGGGGTAGCGGTCGGACCGGTCACATTTGTCGCCGTCGGCTGCGGGGTTGCCGTGGGCGGGTTGAGCAGGTTTTCTTCACAAATTTTGATGATTTCGTTGGCATTGTAAACCGCGTTTTCGTTATCGGCGACATTTGCCAGCAGCGCGTTGGCGACGGGGATCGCCTGGTCGCATTCGTTAATGCGCGCCAAAGCCAGTCCGTAGCGGCTGTAGGTTTCGATGACGCTTAATTCATAAGAGAGCGGGATCCCTTCCACCGCGACGCCGTCGGCATTGGCGCCGCCGCGGACTGCCAGTTCGAGGTATTCCACCGCCTGGTTGTATTGCCCTTTGCGGAAATAAAGCGTGCCCAGATTGGCGTAGAGAGTCGGATCCTCGGGACCGTCGCGCAGGGCGGCGGTGCCGAATTGGATGCCTTTTTCCCATTCGCCCAACATCCCGTAAACGCGGGAGATGAACAGATTTGGCGTGGGATCGGTTGGGTTGAGCGAGTAGGCTTTGGTGAACTGATAGACCGCCTGGTCGAGCTGGCCCGTGTTGATCAGATTGCGCCCGAGGGCCATATAGACCCGGGCAATATGGGGGTTGACGGCGATCGCGGCTTCGAGTTCGCGCACGGCTTCTTCGTAGTTGCTGGTAATTTCGAGCACGTAACCCCGCGCCCAGTGCGACTCGAGCAGGTTGGGTTCCAGCGCCAGCGCGGTGCGCGATTCTTCGATGGCGCGGTCCATCGTGTCCAGTTCATCCATACCGGCTTCAACGCGCAGCGCCAAAATGTAAGCGTAGGCGGCGTGAGCCAAACCGGAATTGGTATTCAGCTCAATCGCTTTTTGGATGTCCACTTCACCCGCCAGATATTCTTTCTGAAAGCCCTTGGTCCAGCCCAGGAGGGCGAAAGCCTCTGCCGAAGTATTGTCCAGCAAGATGGCGTTTTGAGCGTTCACCTGAGCTTGTTCCAACTGATTGATGTAAATCTGCAGGCGGGCAATCTTGAGATAATTTTGGATATCCTGGGGGTTGGCGTTGATCGCGCTTTGATAGACCTCAACCGCCTGGATGTATTTGCCCTCCGTTGCCAGCTGATCGGCTTCTTTGACATACGAAGCCGGCTCGCGCGTGGGCGTTGGCGTGGGGACGAAAGGTGGGTTCATCACCGGCACCACCACCAGATTAAAATAAAGCAGCACCCCGATCCCGAGGATCAGGAGAGCGATCAGCCAGCCATTGGGCTTGTGCCGCTTTTTGTTTAACGAGAGCCTGCTTCCTTTCAGATACATGTTTTTATATTATCACTTTTTCCCGGATTATATTCTCTCGAAGGATGGAATGCCTGTAATGAGCTGTGGATATGGCGGTTACTGCGCTATTTTTTGCTGATTCTTATTCTTGATACAATTCATCATGTACGGAATCGCATCAATCGGAGGATAAAAACGTCCATCCGAAATTGTTTCGTCAAGGAGAAAGATGACAAAACTAAAAAAATACGCGATATTGATTTCCGTTCTTGTGTTGCCTGCAATGCTGCTGACATTGTATGGCTGTTCGACAAGCCTGCAAACGGTTCCAACGCTTCGGGATGAAGGATCGGAAACCCCAACGGGAAAAAACCTAAGCCAGGCTGCTGAAACTCCTGCTGCAACCAAGGCAGAAACTTCTGACCAATTTGGCAACTTTACCGGTAGTTTTCATGTCTATCCGCCATTCAGGATAGCCTATGACAAAAGCTTATGGGAATATCGTTCGCCGGATGACCAAAAGGGCAAACCGCCTTTCAGATTGTTTGCCAGGTCCTTGCCCACTTGTTTTTTTGACACGAACATCTTTACGGAAGGAAATTTTGAACCAGCCGAGTATATCGACCTGGAAGGCCGGATTTTCCGCAGTATGCGCCAGGATTTCACGTTGATTAGCTCAGATAAAGAATTGAAGCGGATTGGCTATCAATTCACCTATCCTGGCGTGGAAAATATTGAAAACACACCGTCGCCACATGGACGCTACGGCAATCACTGGAAATTCGCGCTTGTTGCCAGCGCAGACGAAATGCCGGAATGTTACGAAATGGCATTGGACCTGTTGCGGAGATTTGAAGCCGACCTCAGACCTGAGCCAACTCTACCCGCAGATCCAAACATCCATCTGATTTTCAAGATTGGAAATGACACAAAGCAAAACATTTCTTTCGGCTATGCCGCCTCTGATTGGATGGAGATCAATGAAAACGGCAATCGGACAATTTTAGTCTCCCGTCAAGTCAACGAATGTTCATTTGAAGGCTACTTACAAGGTACGGTCCCTGAAACTAAAGACTGGGAACAAATTGAAATCAACCAAAATAAGGTTTTATTGAATGCTGAAAACAACAACGGCCGCCCTGACACAAGAATCATCCTCTACCCCCCCACGTTAGAAGGATGGTGGTTTGAAGTTTACACACCCTTTGAAAACTATGATAAATGTCTGGACCAGGTCAAGGAAGTTCTAAAAGAAATACAATTGACACCCATCACGCCATGACCAATTGAATTTTTCTCATCCGACCTTTCCTAAAAAGTCTCGGGAAAAGAGGCTTTTAACATTTTGGGTACGAGGCTTGCGGGAAAGGGATGGAAAGCCTACAGCGTGGGTCATCCAAAGCTATTGGCAAATGCTTGATAATCGATTATCCTCAGGGTATGGGCATGCGATTTGATGTTTTTTCTCTCTTTCCTGAAATTTTTCAGCCCTATCTGGAAATCAGCATCCTCAAGCGTGCCATTCAGAAGGAGCTGATCGAAGTTCACACCCACAACATCCGCGACTGGGCGACCGACCGGCATCACACCACCGACGACACGCCTTATGGCGGCGGCGGTGGAATGATCATGAAGCCCGAACCTGTTTTTGCCGCGGTCGAGAGCGTTTTGGGCGCGCCGCCAGCCTGCCCGGTGGTTTTGCTCTGCCCGCAGGGCGAACTGTTCAACCAAGCCGTCGCGCGGGAATTGGCGGGTTTTGACCATATCGCTCTGATCTGCGGCCGTTACGAGAGCTTCGATGAGCGCATCCGCCAGCATCTGGCGACCCGCGTGCTCAGCATTGGCGATTACGTTCTGACCGGCGGGGAGCTGCCGGCGCTGGTGGTGATGGACGCGGTCGCGCGTCTGCGGCCGGGTGTTTTGGGCGACAGCGAAGCCACCGATGACGATTCGTTTTCCGCGGATGGGCTCCTGGAATATCCTCAGTGGACCAAACCGCCGGAGTTCCGCGGCTGGAGCGTGCCGGAAGTGATGACCAACGGGAACCTGGGCGAGCAGCTTAAATGGAAACGCCAGCAGTCCCTGCTGCGCACCCTCCAAAAGCGCCCGGACCTGCTCGAAAAAGCCAACCTGACCGAGAAAGACCGCCAGTTTCTTAAAAAATACCTTGAAGATCAGGAAAAACTGACCGACTGATCTGGCTTCGCACCAGGATTTGTTTTACAGATCCAACCCGGCGCTCTCCAAAAGGGCGGCTGCCCGGCTTATTCCGAAAATTCTTCGACCCGGTAGGTCTGCACCTGCATCAGGTTGTACTTCCAGTGGCTGGAACTGCAGCCCATTTTTCGGCAGAGCTGAGCGAGAAACTGCTTGGGGTCCGGCAGATCGTCCCACACCTGTGGCAGGAAGGTCGCGCGGTGAGGTCCGTCCGAGATGACCACGCCGTCGATGCCCGGTTTGAGCAGTTTGGGGAGGTCCGCGGGGGCGTCGTAGGGCAGGGCGATCGGCTTGCTGAGCCGGGAGATTTCGATTTTTATGCGTCGGACCTCATCCGGAGCAACCGGTGGAAAACGCGGATCCTGACTGGCGGCTTGCATGGCGCGGGTTTGCACATCCACCACCAGCGGTTGGTAGGCTTCGAGCGTCCCGATGCAGCCGCGCAGGCTTCCGCCCAGCGTGAGGGTGACGAAACTGGCGCCGTCTTCTGCCAGCTGGGGGCTGAAATCGGTGGGGTCTAACGCGGGGATTGCTTGTCTGTTGGCAACGAGGCTGAGGGTCTGACGGGCAAGTCTCAAAAGGGTATTTCGGTCGTCTTGGCTGAGTCGCTCTGGCATAGGATTTGCACCTTCCTCTCTAAGCAATTTCGTAAGTCTATTATACAAAGAAAACGGGTATTTTACTCGTTCGCGTGAAGGCAGGGCAGTTTATGGCGAAACAAATGCACACAATTGATGACAACGAAGAACCCGGAAAAAACGGGTTCTGGCAGCAGCAAGGCAAGGAGCCGCCGGCGCCATTTTTGGACCAAAGCCTGTCTTCGGGCAGCGGTCCCGCCGCTTCCGCCAGCGGAGCCGGCGACGAAGAACTGGGTATGGGAAGAAAAAACCCCTTCGAAAATTGGCGGGTGAACGCTTCTGCCCCAACGGCTCAGGAGCCGGCAGCCGCCAAGGCGCCCAAACCGGCTATGAGGGCTGGCTCCATCATCTGGCATACTTTTTCGACTGTCGTGCTGGCGGGCGTCGTCGCCGCGACCCTGTTTACAATCTGGATGCCTTCCAGTTTCATCCCGAAAGGGCTGAACCAGCGCGCCGCCGAGGCGGAAAGCGCCGGGATATTGGATGATTCTTCCCAGCTCAGCGAAGGCACGCTGCCGCCGGACTTTCCCAGCAATCGGGTTGGACTTGTGGTGGGTCACCGCGGGCATGATTCCGGAGCGGTCTGCGCCAACGGGCTGACGGAATTGGAAATCAACAGCAATGTCGCCACCTACCTCCAGCAAAAACTGATCAAAAAAGGCTTTGAGGTCGACCTGCTGGATGAATTTGACCCCAGATTGTCCGATTATCAGGCAGCCCTGCTGCTTTCGATCCATGCGGACTCCTGCGACTATATCAACGACTCGGCGACTGGTTTTAAGGTTGCCGCGGCTTTCTCGCAAAAAGCCGATCAAAGCTCCAACAGGCTGGTGGATTGTATCGCCGACCGTTATGCCAAAGTGACCGGATTAAGGTATCATTACCAGTCAGTTACAACCGACATGACCCAGTATCACATTTTTGACGAAATCAATCCCTACACAACGGCTGGGATCATCGAATTGGGATTCATGAACCTGGATCAGGATGTTTTGATGACCAAGCCGGAAATGTTGGCGGAAGGCGTCGCCCAGGGCATCGGTTGTTACATGAACAACGAAGAGGCACAACGTCCCTGAATGGGATAAACGGGTTTATGACAGAACAGGCACAGACCAACCAGGCGCTGATCGGGCAAGCCAAAGCGGCAGTTTTGGCGGGCGATTTTGATTTGGCGCGCCAGTTCTGCCGGCAGGCATTGGCGGCTTCTCCGCAAAACACGGACGCCAAACTGATTTTGGCAGGGCTTTCAGAGCCGATGGAAAGCGCCCGCTTGCTGCGGGAAGTGCTGGAAGCCGAACCTGGCAACCTGACCGCCCAAAAAGCAATGCGTTGGGCAAGCAAGCGCGTGCGTTCTGAAACCGCCTCCCAATGGACGGCAGCGGAGCCTCCTGCCGCGGAAGCTGGCGCCGGCGCGGTGGCTGGTGCTGTCGCGGAAACTGTAGCTGGCGCTTCGGTTGGACCTGGCGCGGAGGTTGGCGCGCCCGAAGCCGCCAAGCCCAAGCCAAATCCCAAACGACGGTTTGGCTGGCTCTTGCCCTTGGTGCTTTTGATTGCCGCAGCGGTGGTCTTTGGCTTGTATTCCATTGGAATCATTCCCGACCGGCCGGTTGCCGGGCAGCAGTTTCTGATCAAAGCGGACGGCACGTCCCTGGTGAAGCCAAGCTACACCCCCACGAACACCGCCACCCCGACCGCGACCGCCACTTTTACGCCCACTCCGACCGCGACCAATACCCCCACCCCCACCAACACCGCCACCCCGACCGCGACCCCGACCGAGACGGCTGTTCCGACTGTGGAAGTGACCCCGATTGCCTATGAGCCTTATATCCCGCCGGTTGTGGAACCCTTGGGAGACAAATGGATCGATGTCAACCTCAGCGAGCAAAAACTTTATGCCTATGAGGGCGATACGTTGATCGCGTGGTTTTGGGTTTCAACCGGTTTGCCGGATACCCCCACGGTGACCGGCACCTTTTACGTCTGGATCAAACTGCTTTATGACGACATGGTGGGACCCGGATATAACCTCCCGGACGTACCTTACGTCATGTATTTTTATAAAGGATATGGAATTCACGGTACCTACTGGCACAGCAATTTCGGCTATCCAATGAGTCACGGTTGTGTAAACATGGAAACCAGCGAAGCCGGCTGGTTGTACAACTGGGCTTTTGTTGGAATACCAGTTAACGTACACTATTGATATGAAAAACACAGAACTTTCACGCAGAGACTTTGTGAAGTCGCTGGGTTTGGGCGCGCTTGGAATGCTTTTGCCAAAAGCCAAACCTGCCGAAGCCAAGCTTTTTGGTTGGGGACCCGATACCCGTTTGGGGAGGATCCTGCGTTATAAACTTCAGGTAAAAACGGAACCCAGTCACCTGGCAGACAATCTGGATATGCTGCTTTATGACGAGGTTTTGCCGATCAGGAACCTGGTTCATACCACCGACATTTTGGGCAAAAAAATCGGGTGGTACGAAATTGGCCCCGGGCAATACATCGAAGCCGCTTGGGTGCAGCCGGTTTACAACCGTCCTAGCCCGATCAATAACGATCCGATTCCCGAAGGCGGATGTTTGGGTGAGACCTGCGTCCCGATTGTGCCGGTCTATCATCAACCCAACCGGCGCAATGTGATGCGCAATTTCTATTATGAAAACAATTTCTGGATTTTGAACCAGCAAAAAGATGAGTTTGGCATCCCCTGGTATGAGCTTTGGGATGATCTTAGCGGAGTTTCCTATTTTGTCAAAGCCACGGATATCCGCCGCACCAAACCGGAAGAAGTTTTGCCGATCCACCCGGATGTGCCGGCTGACCAAAAACGAATTGTGCTGGAACTGGGTCCGCAGATGGTGAGGGCTTACGAATATAACAAAGCAGTTTGGGAAGCGCCTGTATCTTCCGGTGTGATCGACGGCTCCACCCCCGTGGGACGCTGGATGACCCACCGCAAACGTCCGTGCCGCCGAATGGTGAACGAGCCGGGTAATCCGAATATCTACGATTTGCCCGGTGTGCCGTGGGTGACCTATATCACCATCTCCGGTGTGGCATTCCACGGTGCTTTTTGGCATTCAAATTGGGGCAAGGTGATGAGCAACGGCTGCATCAACATGAAATCGGATGACGCGAAATGGCTCTACCGTTGGTCGGTGCCGAATGTGCCTTTTGAAGACTTCTATTACACCGAACCGGTTGGGACGCGGGTTGATATCGTCACCGGCTATGGCGATGCCCCTACGAGCTGATGTTAATTCAACGCTTATATTCCTAAGCTATAATTAAGCCAAACAAAGATAAGGAAGGAACGCCTGTGAAAAGGGCTATTTTTGAAGGTTTGGTTTATGACACCGAAGGCAGGCAACTGCCCGTGGTTTATGTCGGAGCTGAACCGACCTATGTGATTGATGATTACGGCTTCGAGCGCCATGTTTCGGCAGAAGAGGTCGATTTGCAGGTCTGGCAGAAAATGTCCGCCGGAATTGAAGGCAACGAGGAGATGCTGAGCGAGCAGGCTGCCAAGCTGATGGGACAGGAAGATATTTTTTCGGTCGCGGTGATCCGCAGTCAGCTTGAAAACCGCGATAAACAATTCCGCGAACTGCAGCAAAACGGTTTTCCGCATGACGCGCGCATGTATATGAGTATGATTGGATTCCGGATCGTGGTCAATCATCGCGGCGAAGTGCAGGAAGTGACCCAACCCACAATCACCAGTGAGGACGATGAATGACCGGTTTGGTTTTCACCGGTTATTAAAAACGGAGGAGGGAAGATGACCGACGCGAATATCATTGACGTAAACGAAGAAACCTTCGAATTCGAAGTGGTCAACTATTCCACCCATGTCCCGGTTGTCGTCGATTTGTGGGCGCCGTGGTGCATCCCTTGCCGGATGCAGTCGCAGTTGTTGGCGCGGCTGGCAAACGAAGCGGACGGCGCTTTTCGTCTGGCGCGGATCAATGTGGATGAGCAATCGCGCCTGGCGGAGAGACTGAAGGTTAATAACGTTCCCGGGGTCAAAGCCTTCGTGGATGGCAGAATGGTGGCAGAATATTTCGGGGTTTTGTCCGAAAAAATTTTGCGTTCCTTTCTCGATCGAATCATGCCAAAAACGGGCGGATTGCTGTTGGCAAAAGGGAAAAGCCTGATGCTGCAGGGAAATTACCAGGAAGCCGAAGCGGCCTTGGAACGCTATATTATCGAAAGCCACGGCGATCCGGCGGGTTTGCTCGCATACGCGCGCGTCATGCTCTTTCAGGGGCAAGCCGGGCTCGCGCTGGACTTGTTGGAGCATTTTCCGGTCAGTTCCGAATCGGATGTGGCAGCCATGTTGAAACCCGTCGCGCGGGCATATCTGCTGCCTGAGCTGGATAAAATGATCTTTGAAGACCCGCAGGAAGCCGCTTTTCGCAATGCTCTTCGGATGGCGAAAAAGGGGAAATTGCTGATCGCGCTGGACGGACTTTTGGGGATCTTGAGGAAGGACAAAAACCACCGCGACGGCCAGACCAAAGCTGTTTTTCTGGGCTTGCTCGAAGTGTTGAGCGACGACCATCCCGCCACCCGCCGCTACCGCTCCGACCTCTCCACCGCATTGTTTTAGGCCTTCAATTTACCCCTTCATACATCCTAATAATAGGGCGGGTTGAAGGATGAATAATAGATATAGGTAGGATCGTAAAGAGACGTGGTCGGCAGAGTGGGGAGCGGCAAAGACGATCGTCGGTTTGAAAGAGACGCTTGAGGCTGGGGAAATCAAATATTACCAAAAAATCGGATCAGAATATCTGAAGATCATTACCTCGAAAACCGAGGCAACAGAAACCGCTTATAAGTATGCTGAGGAACTTTTGAACAAGTACAAAAAGTCAGAACCGGAGCTGAC
>Ga0255342_1002529_pt1 | contig 22511 bp, 20 predicted proteins | sample wastewater_treat_3_FD_192416 | JGI IMG/M metagenome (GOLD analysis project Ga0255342, IMG submission 192416) | Wastewater microbial communities from Lulu Island WWTP, Vancouver, Canada - plant14 | ecosystem: Engineered > WWTP > Wastewater > Unclassified | place: Canada: Vancouver, British...
CTAGTAGTTGGTGGATCTAAGATGCTTACTATCATTGAGGTCAGAGAAAAAGAGATCAAGAGCCCTGATGGACCGGGTAGGGTCTAGGCCCGAAGAGAACTACTTGCAGGGAATTGAACCTCGGGCCAAATCGGCTATAACAGCGTAAATTTATAAAGTTTGTGGTGCTTGATAGGTAAACGTGTCAGAGAGGCACATCTCCGAGAACATGCTCTTTGACCGGGGGAGACCAGAGCTCAAAAATGCACGAAATTCGTATTCGTATATCTGGTCAAATCAAGACCAAGATGATTCTTTTCTATTCATTTATATACATCTTTTATTATCTCTTCTCTTCTCAAAAGTAATCAATATCAATCAATCTGAGGAAATCACCTCAGATTCTACACCTTTTCTGTTAGTTATCTAGCCGATACTGATAATAGTATTATACGAAATTCGTCTATCTCGGAAGCATGACCAAAGTTCGCTTTCGCTTATCTCCTGGAGTCTTGACGATAGCATATTTCCCAGATGGCAGAAGGGATTTAATGGCAATCCCAAGCAGATCATTATCTATTCCCAAATGACCCTTCAGAGTCTCAAAAGTGGCTTTATGGTCGGGCCTGGATGCCAGGTACTTCTCGATCTTCTCAGCTCTAGATAGCTCAGTCTTGCCGGGCTCCTTCCCCTTCTCCTTCAGCTCGTGGATGAGCCTGAGCTGGATGAGCTGGTTCTCAGAGAGAGTATCCCGGTCTTTCTCCAGGGAGGCTACGGACTCGCGTAGATTGGTTATCTCTCCATGTTGGCTGGCCAGGGTGTCCTCAAGGCTCTCGATGCGATCCTGCAATGGCTGGATGGCCTCTTGGATCGCCTGGACTAGCTGTCCATAGGTCAGGGTGATGAGCTGTTCTGAAGGCGATACAAAATCGGCTTTAGGCGAAGGCCCAAAGGTATTTATGCTGGCATTGGCTACGTTGTTCATAAGGTTGCGCTCCTGTGGTTGGAGTTTTCTCCTGTCAGGTGTTGCGAGCACCTGGCCGGAAACCAGTTTTTTTATTACTATTATTTGGCTAAGATTTCGTTTATTGATGATAAAGATTGCTAAGTGTTATATGCATCAGAGCCTATCACAATCCGGCATTGCACTTCACCAAAAGCGCAATGCTCAGGTGAGGGACGGGGATAACTTCCCTGTCTTCTCATCATACGCTTGTTTTAATTTGCGCACTGCATCACCAAGGGTTGCGCCTCTCATGCCTGCTTTCTTCATCTCATCTCTAATATCTTTTAAGATTTTTAGCGATTCATCATCAAGATAGGTCTGAGCCATAGCTTATAGTGAGCAAGTATCCTTTATATATCTTACTATGATAAGTCTTATATACGAATATGATAGTTATATGAGTGGTGAAGTGCAATGTCTGGAAAACTCATATACGAAAACACAACCCCTAAAACGCAAAGTGTAGACGCTGTGAAAGCACTTTTATCATTCAAGAAAGTCGCGAGCAATCCGTTGCCCCAAGAGGTCAGCCTGGACGGCGGTCGCTTGGTGCTGGTTCTGAGCAACAAGAAGGATGCGTTCTACGCTGTGACCTCGCGGGCGTGCTCTTGCCCCGCCGCGACCTACAACCCTGGGAAGCCATGCAAGCACTCCAGGAAGTACTTCCCTCAGCCTAAGAAGAGCAGGGAAGAGCTGGAGGCTGAAGGAGAAGCGATCCTTGAGGCCCACCACAACACCGCAAAGAGGCTTGCCAGACCACCAGAAGAAAGCAGCATTCGCGATAGCCTGCCAGGATGGCCCGGCGGCTACAATGGCCCGGTGGCATGAGCGGCTCGATGGGTCTTGAGCTCCTTTGCTTCTGGAACCCTATCTTCATACCTTTTTGGTCTACTGGAGTTATCTGGGCAGAACCACTACGTAAAGTATTTATACTGAAACATCGTATTTATTGTCGATGAAGCTACTAAATTTAGGTAATGGTTTACCTAAAGAAATACGCCTCGAAGAGATAACGAAAGATGTGAAGAGGGGACTGTCTTCTTACTATCTCCAGGGCAGCGACGTCGAAGTCTCGATGATCAATATCAAAGATATAGCCAACGGCAGAATCGTCAGCGAGACCGTGGATCGCGTCTCTGTGCGAAAGACGCCCCTTCTGGAACGAGCTCGGATCGAGCCGGGTGACGTCGTGATGGCAATCAGAGGCTTCAATTTTAAAGCTGCAGTTGCAGACGATTCTGTAGAGGACTTCGTTATCAGCGCCAATCTCCTAGCGTTGACCCTGTCCGATAAGATTCTTCCTGAGCTGATCTCGGCTTATTTCAATAGTCCTGTTGGGCGAAATGTGCTTCAGTCAATAGCTAGAGGTGCTACCATCAGAGGGCTTAACTCAAGAGACATCCTCGATATTCTCATCCCTCTGCCATCGCTCTTCGAGCAGGAGATACTGAGCCATTATCTTACCCTGGCTCGGGAATATGTTGACATTCTCCAAAAGGAGCTGGAACTGAGACAGAGGCTCACCGATGCGGTGGTTCTTAAAATTATGAAAGGTGAATTACATGGAAAAATGGACTAAGGAAGCCCTGAATAATAAGATTTGGCAGGCCGCAGACATCCTCCGCGGCTCTATAGACTCAGCAGATTATAAGAATTACATCCTGGGCCTGATGTTCCTGAAGAGGCTCTCGGATGTGTTCGAGGAAGAGGCCCGGAAGATCGAGCAGGAGACTGGGGACAAGGAGCTGGCCTGGAACGATCCTGATGAGCATCAGTTCTTCGTTCCAGAGCGCGCCCGCTGGGAGAGCATCAGGAAGGTCACATCTCAGATAGGTGACAACCTGAACAAGGCTTGTAGTGCTTTAGAGGACCAAAATCCCATGATGGAAGGGGTTCTGAACTCCATAGACTTCAATTCTGACCGGCTGGGCGATGTCAAACAGCGAGACGGAACTCTCCTTCAGCTGGTGCAGCATTTCTCGGCCATTCCCCTGAAGAACAGCGATCTTGAAAACCCAGACGTCCTGGGAGATGTCTACGAGTTCCTGATCGAGAGGTTCGCAGACGATGCTGGCAAGAAGGGCGGCGAGTTCTATACTCCCCGAATGGTGGTGAAGCTGCTGGTGGCCATCCTCGACCCCCAGGAGGGCATGAGGGTGAGCGACCCCACTGTTGGATCCGGGGGCATGCTCATCGAGTCCGGGACGCATGTAAAGAAAAACGGCGGAAACCCCAAGAACCTCTCTCTGTTCGGCCAGGAGAAGAACATCGGCACCTGGGGCATCTGCAAGATGAATATGCTGCTACATGGCCTGCCCGATGCCGACATCCGCAAGGGCGATGTGATCCGGGAGCCCAAGCTTCTGATTGACGGGCAGCTGATGCTATTCGATCGGGTTATAGCCAATCCGCCTTTCTCTCTGGATAAATGGGGCTACGAGGTGGCCGAGAGCGATGGCTACGGCCGGTTTCATTATGGTGTGCCTCCCAAGACCAAAGGCGATTTTGCTTTTGTGGAGCACATGATAGCCACTCTCAACCAGGAGGGGAAGATGGGGGTTGTGGTGCCCCATGGCGTGCTCTTTCGGGGCGGTGCGGAGGGCAGGATCAGGGAGAACATCTGCAAGGAGGATATCGTCGAGGCGGTGATCGGCTTGCCTGCTCAGCTTTTCTATGGCACTGGGATACCAGCGGCCATACTGATAATCAACAAGAACAAGCTTAGGGAGAGAAAAGGCTCGATACTGTTCATAGACGGATCGCAGGATTATCTGGAGGGCAAGAAGCAGAACAAGCTCCGGCCGGAGGATATCGAGAAGATCGCGGGGGCCTACAATGGCTATCAGGATATGCCCAAGTACTGCCGGGTGGTGCCGTTCACTGAGATAGAGGAGAATGATTACAATCTGAACATCTCCCGCTACGTGGATACTGCTCCGGAAGAGGAGCAGATCGATGTGGCCGAGGCGCTCAGGGAGCTTAAGGCTCTGGAAGCCAGGCGCAAGGAGATTGAGGTGCAGATGGATGGGTACCTGATGGAGCTGGGATACGATGCTTAAAATCGATACGTGCAGCGATCAAGCTATTGAAACTCAGTCATCACGCAATGATGTGCTGATTGGCTCTAATTCAGGTGGATGGAGTTTAGTTCATTTTGGAGATGCAGTAGATTTTCATAAAGGCTTGACTTACAAAAGTGAAGATTATTGTGAAAAAGGCAAAGGGATAATATTTTTTAATTTGAGATGTGTTGGCAAGAATGGTGGATTTAATAGTGATGGAGTAAAATATTACAATGGATTAACCCAAAATAACGACTTCATTGTTCCTGGTGATATTGTCATTGCAAACACAGATTTGACTCGTGATGGTGATATAATCGGATGCCCAGTAGAAATTCCAGAATATTACAAAGATGAGGCAGTTTGTATCTCGATGGATTTAACGAAAATTGTCCCAAATAAAAAGCTCGACAAGAAGTTTTGTTATTATTTCCTTCAATTACCTTATTGCAGAAAATTTATGAGAAGCCATTCGAGCGGTTCGACAGTGTTGCACTTAAATTTAAATTCTGTAAAAAAATTATTATTACCTCTCCCACCTCTTTACGAGCAGCGCAAGATCGCCGCCATCCTCTCCTCCGTGGATGCGGCCATCGAGCAGACCGATGCCATCATCGCCCAGACGGAGCGGATGAAGAAGGGGCTGATGCAGGAGCTATTGACGAAGGGCATAAAGCACACCGTATTTAAAAAAACTTCTATCGGGAGAATTCCTGAAAAATGGGATGTTATTTATCTCGGCAACAATAATTATTTCGATTTAGTGGCCGGAGGGACGCCATCTACAAAAAATAAAAGGTATTGGGAAAATGGTGATATTCTTTGGCTGCTCTCTGGTGAGATACATAAAAAGAGGATTTATGATACACAAAAGAAGATATCAAAATTAGGGTACGAAAATTCAAATGCTACATTACTTCCAAAGCAATCTGTGCTCATTGCACTCGCAGGTCAAGGAAAAACAAGAGGTACTACAGCGATAACAGAAATTGAATTAACTACTAACCAATCTGTTGCAGCTATTATATCAAATTTTAACTATTTAAACTCATATTATGTTTATTATGTACTCGACTCCATGTACGAAGAATTAAGATCAAAATCATCCGGCTCTGGCAGGGCGGGATTAAGCCTTACTATTCTTCGAGAAATAGGTCTACCTCTCCCTTCGCTGTCTGAACAAAATCAAATTGCATCAACACTTTTGTCGGTGGACGACAAATTAATCATCGAAAAAAACAGGCGAATTCAGCTAGGGAGGCTCAAAAAAAGTCTCATGCAGGACCTCCTCACCGGTCGGGTCAGGGTAAAGGTGGACGACCATGTCTGACGCCAAAGAGCTCCTGGAGGTCGAAGATCCAGCAGTGGAGGTCCTCACCCAGCAGTTGGGCTGGAATGAGATCGACACCAAAAAGGCCGAGGAGATGCGAGAATCCCTCAAACACGTGATCCTCTCAGAGCCTCTTCTAGATGCCATCCACCACCTCAACCCCTGGATCAGCGAGGATAATGCCCAGCGAGTCGTCCGGGCCATTGCCAGCGTCCAGGCTACCTCTGTGATCGAGGCCAACGAGAAGCTACACGGCATGCTGGAGCGAGGCACCACCGTCCTGCAGGACCTAGGCGACGGCCTGGGAAAGAAGAGCCAGGACGTGCTGCTCATAGACTGCCAGCACCCCGAGAATAACCAGTTCAACGTCGTCCGTCAGTTCAGAGTCCTCAATTACAAAGAAAATATTCCCGATCTGGTCCTGTTCATCAACGGCCTGCCAGTGGTGGTGATAGAGTGCAAGAGCCCTACCCTGAGAACCCCCCTGGAAGAGGGCTTAACCCAGGTCTTTCGCTACCAGGAAATGGGCAACGAATACCACAACCTTGGATGCCCCCAGCTCTTCCATACCTTGCAGGTCATCGCCGTAACCCACCGGGACAAAGCCAAGTACGCCACCAACTTCACGCCGGCTCGTCACTGGTCAGAATGGAAGGATCCCTATCCCAAAACCCTCGACCAGATCAGAGACGAGATCGGACATGCCCCTACATCCCAGGACATCTTCCTTTTCGGAGTCTGCTCCAAAGAGAACCTGCTCGACCTCATCCAGAACTTCGTGGTCTTCGAGCGAGAGCAGAACAGGGTGATCAAGAAGATCGCCAAGTATCAGCAGTTCCGGGCGGTCACAAAGACCGTGGAGCGTGTCACCAGGAAAGATCGTCAGGGTGGCGTGATCTGGCACTGGCAGGGAAGCGGCAAGAGCCTGACTATGCTCTGGACAGCGGTGAAGCTTCGAAGGCTCAGGGAGCTGGCCAATCCCACTATGGTCATAGTCACCGATCGCACCGACCTGGACCACCAGATCCATGGAACATTCGAAAGATGCGGCTTTCCCAATCCAACCGAGGCCAAGTCATCCAAGCACTTGCAGGAGCTGCTCGGCAATCCTGTGGGCCAGACGGTCATGACCACTATCCAGAAGTTTCAGGATGCGGCCGCAGTTTATCCCATCCTGAGCCACAACGCCAATATCTTCGTCCTGGCCGACGAGGCCCACAGAAGCCAATACAAATCCCTGGCCGCAAACATGAGGCGAGCTCTGCCCAATGCCTGCTTCCTGGGGTTCACCGGGACTCCGCTCTTCAAGAAAGACCGAGACACCCGGCAGACGTTCGGTGGCTACATCGACCGCTATGACCACAACCAGTCTGTGGCCGATGGTGTCACGGTGGAGATACTATACGAGGCACGTATGCCTGATCTCAGCGTATTCGGGCATACTTTAGAGGAGCTTTTCAATCGCATATTTGCCAATTGCACCCCCGAGGAGCGACGAGAAATAAAGAAGAGGTACGTCACTCGGGCCGCATTGGCCATGGCCAGACCCAGGCTGAGGGCAATATCCTTGGACATCATAAAACATTATGAGGAACACATCCTGCCAAACAAATTCAAGGCCCAGATAGTGGCCGTGAACCGCAGAGCGGCCATTCGCTACCACGAGATCTTAAATGAGCTGCATGGCCCATCTCATGAGGTCCTGATCTCCGCCATCCATAACGACAATGCATACTTCCAGCCCTATCAGCGTTCCAAGGCAGAGGAACAAGAGATCATCAGGAAGTTCAAGGAAGAGGATGACCCCAAGATTCTGATCGTCTGCGATAAGCTCATCACCGGTTTTGATGCCCCCATTGAGCAGGTGATGTACCTGGACAGCCCTCTGAGGGAGCATGCTCTCCTCCAGGCCATGGGCCGAGTCAACCGCAGAGAGATGAACAAGAACTACGGTCTGGTGGTCGATTACTGGGGCCTGGCCGGCGAGCTGCAGAAAGCACTCAAGATGTACAGCGAAAAGGATGTTATGGGCATGGTGCACACCGATTATAGAAAGGAGTACCTGCCCCGACTGCAGGCGGCTCATAGCGCAGCCATGAACTTCTTCCGGGAGGTGCCGCGTCAGGCCAATGAGCTCGCCTACAAAGATGCTTGCGTGCAGTACCTGGAGCCTGAGGATAGGAGAGTAGTCTTCGACCAGAGGTTCAAGACATTTTCTGATTACATGGACATGCTCCTGCCCGATCCCAAAGCCCTGGAATACCGGCCGGATCTATTGCTTCTGGCTGATATAAGAAACAGGGCCATGAGACGCTACAGAGACGAGCAGCTCTTCCTGCATGGCTGCAGCGAGAAGGTGCAAAAGCTCATTGACGAGCACATAAAGGTCGAGGGCATAGAGCAGCTCGTCGAGCCTACGTCCATATTCTCATCCAAGTTCGACGAAGAGGTGGCCAAGCTCACCTCGCCCGAGGCCAAGGCCAGCGAGATGGAGCATGCCATAAAGCACGTCCTCACTGTCAAGATGGACGAGAACCCAGTCTTCTACGAGTCTCTGATGGAACGCCTGAAACGGATCATCGAGGACTACAAACAGAAATGCATCACCGAGGCGGAGAGGCTGAAACTTCTTCAGGCAGTGCTGGATGACGTCAGGTCGCCAGAGAGGTTTGCCCTGCAACAGGGCGTCGAACTCGATGTCTTCCCCTTCTATCAGCTTGTTCAAACTAAGATCAGCGACGAAAAAGGTCTCTCTTCGCTGGCCCAGGATATCTATTCCGCCCTGAAGAAGCATGCTGTGGTGGATTGGCAGCAGAAAGAGGACGCCAAGAGGGAGATGAGAAGAGACATCAAACGCCTCCTGAGGTCCGAACTCTCCGGCAACGACCTCCAGGATCTCACCACCCAGCTGGTGGACCTCGCCGCCCGGAGGTTTCCTGGGTGACAGCCACTGCCAGCATCGAGTTTGGCACCAGCCGGATAGACTATGAAGTCAAGTACAGCTCCCGGCGCAAGAACCTGTCCATAGCTGTCCACCCCAACAAAAAGGTCGAGGTTCTGGCCCCTCCTGGTCTGAGCCAGGAGGAGATTCAGGGGGCTCTAAGGAGGAAGGCGGGCTGGGTCAAGGAGAGGTTGGACTGGTTTGAGCAGATGAGCCAGCTAGCTGTCGATCGAGAGTATGTTAGCGGCGAAACCTTTCTTTATCTGGGCCGGCAGTATCGGCTGAAGATAGTTTACGGCACCAAGAGGTCTCCCGTCAAGCTACGAGGGAAGTTCTTCGAGGTCACTCTTCCCCGGTCCATGCCGGAGCAGGACAGGCAGGAGGCTGTGCGAAGGGCCATGTGGAGGTGGTACCGCGCTCATGCCCAGGAGAAGATCAGGGAGATCGTCGAGCACTACTCCGCAAGGCTAGGGATTGAGCCACCTGAGTTCAGGATTAAGTACCAGGCCAAACGCTGGGGCAGCTGCTCACAGGGCAGCGTGCTGAACATCAATCTGCGCATAATCATGGCTCCGCTGAGTCAGATCGAGTATGTGGTGGCGCATGAGCTGTGCCACTTAAAGTACAAGGATCATTCTGCAGCTTTCTGGGATCTATTACGTCTGGTCATGCCTAACTACGAAGTTCGCAAAGAAAATCTAAGACGCAGTGGATGGCAATATTTGTTATAACCTTTTTATTGTTTAATTGATTACTAAAATAAAGATCAATTAAGTAAGTCTCTACTTAGAATTAAGTTTATATAGATGGTGAACTATATCTGTTTTTTAGGTTAGGAGGTATACGAGGACGAGAAAATGATGTAGAAGGGCCGTGGTGTTAAATGGATCAGGGAGCTCGAACCTCCCTGCCCAGACTGATCACCATTCTCTTCAGAGGGGTTTCTACAACCTGAAAATCAACCCCAGTGTATAACTTCTGAGCCTATGAGGTGATTAGATACGCGCAGATAACTCATCAGCTAAAAGTGTTTCGGAGAACGAAGAAAAGATCGCACCCATAATTCCTGTGCTTCTCAGGTACTCTGAGGCCAAGAGATGGGGAGATGCCAGACAAGAATGGCGGTTGAACCATATCTGGTATGCTGATATTGAAGACGCCAGGACATGTGAATGCGGTCACTATCCCATTTGCGAGATTTGTGTTGTCGAGAATGAAGTCAATGGCACGGTTTTAGAGATCGGAAACTGCTGTGTCAATCAGATCTCACCAGAATTCGATACCCTGAAACGGATATTTCCGGCATTAAAAGAAGGGCGCATCAATCCGTCCATCATTGACTATGCCTTTAAGCAGGGGATCATCAACGATTGGGAGAAGAACTTTTTACAAGACGTATGGAGAAAGCAGGCTTTTACATTCAAACAAGCTGCTAAATTCAGGCAAATAAGGCATAGAATATATGAAAATATCCGCATTTCCCCGAAACAACGCCAGGCCATCTACAAAAAGTGGGGCATAGTCAAAGATCCCGCGATAGAGGCCAACAAAGGGGCGACGGCATGATGAAGGATATCAATCCCGAGTTGGTAGCTGCCGCCTCCGAGGTCCTGAAGAGCGGGAGCTGCAAGGTCTTCAAGTCTACTCGGGCCGGGTTCACCACCTCGGTCGTTCTGGCGGCAATGGAGGCGAAAAAGCCAATATTGGTCTTGAGCCCCACCAGCAAGATCCTCTCCGAAACCGTGATGAAGGCAAGCAAGGGACGAGCTATCATCGTCCCAGCTAACTCTTTCTGTCCTATTTTGCAGGAGGAGGTGCGGCAGGATCGCTTCCTGGCCAAGATACCTTTGCCCCTGCCGGACTGCCAGGAATGCCCTTCAATGGGTAAATGCCCTGTCACGGAGATCTTGGAGGCCGATAAGCCTCCTGTGATATCGCTGACCTACGCCAAAATGAATGCCTTGATGCTCGCTAAATCGGAGATTGCCAGGCAGATAAAGCACAAGCTGGCCGAGGTTGATGTGGTGTTGCTGGACGAGGCTCACCAGATAGCTCTGCCCTCGGCCGCAAGAGTGCAGGCGTTTTACTGTGTTGCCATCCCTGAAGGATATCCCATCCTCACAGAGATCTGCCAAATCTGGATAGATTTCTGCACCGATAATCTGGATCTGCTAATTGCCCTGAAGGCCGATGGTGACGCAGGGTACGTGGGAAAACACCTCTCCAAGCTCGTCCCTATCATGGATCCATTAGGGTTCAAGAAGCTGTCTGCGGCCTGGAATGAGCTGTTTTCCCTGGCACAAAGCAGAGCGGAATTGGGCTTAAGAGACGATGAGATACTGGCCATTAGAGATATCGTGAGCATCCTTGGCGGATATTGGGCCTCTATCTCTTATGTCCGCGAGAATGAGGGTACAGAGGGAAGGACATACATCTCAGGCAACATTGGGGCTTATCATCGCTGCCTGGGGGACTTCCTTAAGATGTATGTTCCCTATGCAGACCATATCTATAGCTCGGCTACTCTTATTGAGCCCACTTCGGAGTTCTTCGAAGACCTCTCGGGAAAGCTCGTGAAGGACGTGGTGTTCCCGGATCTGAGGAACACCAATGCCAAGATGAGCATCTACCCAGACACTTGGAGGTTGAGTTCTCGCAACTTCGCCCGAAGCCTGGACCGAATCGTGACCAGAATCGTGGAGATCTGCAAGACCGAGGAATCCGTCTACATCCTGGCACCGAACTTGCGCAAGGCGAGGGTGGTAGAGCAGAAGCTGGAAGAGGTTCTGGGCACGGTCGCTCCAAAGGTCGACTTTTACCGCAGCGATATGACAATGGGCGTGGCTCGGGGGGATAGAATCTGCATTGCCATCGGCCTGGCCGAGATCCCCAGCAACGCCTGCGATCATCTGGCCTGGGGAAAAGATCCGGAAGCCAGGTGGTTGCATTCTCAGTCTCTCCGAGCCCAGAGCGTCCAGGCAGCCAGCTGGCAGGCATGGAGCCGGGTCAAAGATCCGAATGGCGAGGTGGAAAGCCAGGTCTACTGCATAGGCATAAGAGCGGAACAGGTTGCTGCCGTAGTCACCTGGGGAAGCAATCGGGAGCTTGAGCTACAGGAGATTCGGGAGATCAGGCTGCCAGATGAATCCACGGCAAGAGTGCCCAGGTTCAAGGTGCAGGTCGATTGCCTGATCGAGCCTCCCAGGATCTTTGCTGAAGAGAGGACGGCAGATCATAGAGACCGGCATTCAGTGGGCGAGTACATTGCAGGGTTCGAAAGTGGTGAGGACGTTATCGCCTTAAAGAGAAGCAGGTCCGAGATTGAGAACATCCTGGACAGTGCTACAGTTTGTCATACTGGGGGAGTAAGTGCCCAAAATGCCTATAATGATAGTAATAGGCAAAAAGGGCAGTTTCTCCCCAGTTATGTCAAACTGTGTCATAGTAACCTGGACCAATCAGCTCTGTTCCTTGGCGTTTACTTTGTCAACCGCTCGGACTGCTATGCTAGGCAGTATTGGGACAGGCGGCATGGAAAGTGGGGTTATCATAAAGTTGTCGAATCGCTTGACGACGTAACTCTGGATGCCATCAAGCGGCATATTCGGGCCCAGATCTTGCCGCAGGGATATCGGTTCTGCATGGCCGTCTACCAGATCAGCAGAGATGATACCGTCTCATGGATCTGCTATGATCTCGATAATCATGACAACAGCAATCCAAATGTTCGAGAGGACGTCAAGCGGCTTCTTGCTGTTCTGGATGGCTATTCGATTCCCTATCTGCTGGAGGCCTCTGGCTCCGAGGACTCCTATCACGTTTGGGTGTTCCTGGTTCCCACAAGGACCTATAACGCCTTCAAGTTCAGCCGACAGATAGCATCCGAAGCGGGCATCAAATGTGAGATCTGGCCGAAGCAGCAGAGCATCAACTCAGACAAAGCAGAGTTTGGCAATCCAGTCAAGCTGCCGCTGTGCATACACAATAAAACTGGCAGCCTATCAAGCTTCCTGGATCCGCAAACTTTTGAACCCATCGAGTACGTGCCTCTCCCTGGTCTGGTGCGCTTATTTGAAGTTCCTGAGCAACAGAGAAAGCCAGTCCAAAAGCAGGTTCATGCACTTATCCCGGACGGGAGATCTTCGCCAAGACGCTATAGGTTCCATCCTTGCCTGCAGCATCTGATTGACGACCGTGTCCAGCTTCGTGGTGGCGCCGGGCATGTGGCTAGGACGGCTATAGCCATTGAAGCCTATAATTCCGGCCTGTCGAAAGAGGCCGCAATCGGCCTGTTCAAGCATCAGAACGACTTCAATTTGGATTATACTACATACCAGATAGAATCAATCTACAGCAAAGCCCTCAAGCCATTCAAGTGCTCAACTCTTCAGGATAAATGCGGTGATCTGGTCAGATGCCATTGCGCAGCATGTCCGCGTGGTAGGTATATAGGCAATAAGAGCAAGGCAAACGTCTGACCTTGTGGACAATTGTCTTATCTATTTACGAAATTTCTCTTTTTGTACAAAGATTTATATATGTTTAGTGCCTTATTAGGATAATAACAGGTGATAGTTTGCACAAAACGAACTTGGTATATAAAAGAAGGCTGGCCGAAGACGGACGAGGCCATTACAGGTTATCGATTCCAGCTGTGCTTGCCGAGTTCTTGGGTCTTGGCGGGGGTGGCGACTTGGCTATTGTATTAGATACCGAAAACGACGGGCTGCTCATTCGGCCTTGGTCCGAAGTCAAGGAAATCGAGGAATAAATATGGAGAAGGCGACAAAACCTGACAAAATCCGACAGCTATCTCAGGAGCAGATGAATGCCATCGAGCACCTGTTGCAGGGCAAGAGTGATAGAGCCGTATCTGAGGCGGTGGGCGTGGCCCGGCAGACCGTCTGGGAGTGGCGGAATAACGATGTTCTTTTCATCGCCGAGCTGAACCGTCAGAGGTCAGAGATGTGGCAGGAAGCACATCAGAGACTGAAGTCCCTGGCCAATCGTGCTTTAGATGTGGTGGAGCTGCAGCTTGATAGCGGCGATCCCAAGGCCTCCCTGGCTGCAGCCAAATACATCCTGCAAGGCACCAGGCTCCTGGGAGATTCCGAGCTGCCTAAGAGCGGCCCAACGACTCCTGAGGCCATAATCATGGAGAGACTGAGGAGTGAAGCTAGATTTGAGTTGATGGAAGAGGATAAGAAAAAACCGAGGTCTTTATGGCCGGAGTTCGATCCTCTCCGAGAATTCAATGAAATCGACTTCATGCAAAGGGTAGAGGATCTGGCCAGAAGCAGGCTGGAAAAAGCGATGGCAGAAGCAGGGTTATCATAGCTGGAGGGGGCTCTCAATGAGTAAACGAGGCCCTAAGCCAGATCTTCCTAGGGTAAAGGAGCCACCCCCTCTTCCTTCTCTGGATGAATTGATAGCAGAAAGCAGAGCATTGGGCTGGGATGATCTGGCCGATTCTATGGAGAAACTACGACATTTAGAGACTCCAGAAGGCCAGAAAGCCCTAGAACGTAGGGAAAAGAGGCTCTCTAGGTTATGATTAAGTTTTCCTCCAAGGATATTATGGCTTTGGAGAAATGGGCCAACGGATTGAGTAAATTAGGCTATTTAGACCCATTATTAGTCAGATCGGCTCAAGATACAGTTAGGAGCCTTAAAGAAGACTTGAATGGTGATTCAATGAGTAAAGACGTAGATGAGTTAAACAAAATGGCAGATAAGCTTTGGAATAGATCTCCAGCTCCTGGGCTAACCCCAGAGCAGCTTAATGCAATCGACTTGTTAATTTTAGGTAAAACCGATAGAGAGGTATCGGAAATAGTCGGTGTCAGGCGTGAAACGATCACAAAATGGCACAAAAACCCGTTTTTTATCGCAGAATTAAACGTCAAACGAGAGGAATTATGGACAGATTCAAAGCTCAGGCTCAAGGCCTTGGCCCATGAAGCAGTGAACACTCTCACCAATGGCCTCCATAGCTCCGATGAGAAGATAGCGATAACGGCAGCGGTTCATATCTTAAAGGTCACAGGCCTTTATGATGGTGAATGGAAGGGCACTCTCGAATTGCCAAAGACTCCAGAAGAAGCGGTTTGGGCTCGGATGGTAAAGGAGAAAACCAAGCTTTACAGAGGAGTAAGGCCAGATTCATTTACGGATTGGTCTACAAAGCAATGGACAGAACAAGTAGGCAAGGACCTGACCATTAAATGGATAGACGGTGAATATGAGCAGGCTGTAAACGAGCAGAAGAAAGAGCTAAGAGAGTATAAGAAGAAGGAAAAAGCCCAGGAGGAGCAAATCCATCTCCCTCAGATAGAGCCTGTCTCTTTGACTATTGAGGATGTAGAGGAAGATCTTCCTCAGGGCCAGAGTGATGGGCCAGAGCCGATTAAGGCTTAGGGGGCCTACCCCACCCTGTTAGGGCCTATAACAACATGAAGAGAGCAAGCTCTGTCCCTGGTAGTGACCCAAAGCCTTTTCCTGTGAGCGATGGTTAAGGCATCCTGAGGGAGAGATATTTGGCGGCACCCAAAGAGATAGTGGAGTTGGTGGATAGATTTGAAAATAACTTGGCATCCTACAAATCCGGACATTACAACGAGACCCAGGTTAGAAGAGAATTCGTTGATCCTTTCTTCAAGGCCCTGGGATGGGATGTAGACAACGAGCAAGGCTTTGCTGAAGCCTACAAGGACGTTATCCATGAGGACGCTGTCAAGGTAGGAACCACCACCAAAGCCCCAGATTACTCTTTTCGTATTGGCGGCCAGCGTAAGTTCTTCTTGGAGACCAAGAAGCCTTCAGTAGACATCAAGGATGATATCCATCCTGCCTTCCAACTCCGCCGCTATGCTTGGACAATGAAGTTGCCATTATCGGTTCTCACCGACTTTGAGGAGTTCGCAGTCTATGATTGCAATGTAAAACCGGATAAGACGGATAAAGCCTCCAACGCCAGGATTTTTTACCTGAATTACAAGGATTACCTGACTCGTTGGGATGAGATCGCCGGTATATTCTCCAAGAATGCTGTTCTGAAGGGGTCCTTCGACAAGTACGCAGCAGATAAGAAGAGCAAAAGAGGCACGTCTGCAGTAGATGTTGTCTTCCTGGAGGAGATTGCAGGCTGGAGAGAGATCCTTGCCCGAAACATCGCCCTGCGAAACCCTGATCTCAGCACTAAAGATCTCAATTATGCAGTTCAAGCAATAGTCAATCGCATTGTTTTCCTGCGAATATGTGAAGATAGAGGCATAGAGCGATACATGCGTCTGCAAGACCTACTCAATGGTGAGCGGGTCTATCCCCGGCTTTGTGAGCTTTTCCGCCGGGCAGATGAGCGCTACAACTCAGGCATATTCCACTTTGAAAAGGAGCCAGGCAGGGAGAGCCCGGATACTCTAACTTTGAGCTTAAACATCGATGATAAGCCCTTAAAGGAGATCTTCAAGCGGCTTTACTATCCAGATAGCCCTTATGAGTTCTCAGTGCTTCCTGCTGAGATCCTGGGACAGGTCTACGAGCAGTTTTTGGGCAAGGTGATACGGCTCACCGAAGGCCACCGCGCCATAATAGAGGACAAGCCCGACGTAAAGAAGGCTGGCGGGGTCAAATACACGCCGGTCTACATTGTAGAAAACATTGTAGGAAGCACGTTAGGCAAAATTCTGAAAGGCAAGACTCCGCTTGAAGTGGTGCTAATCACCGTTTTAGATCCTGCCTGTGGCTCAGGGTCCTTCCTCATTGTGGCCTACCAGTACCTTCTGGATTGGCATAGAGACTGGTATGTCCAAAATCTTGTGCCGTTGCTACAGAGTGGCCTAAAACCTTCTTCTCCAGAGATAAGGCGGCTGCTCCCTGGTGTTGAGACGGGCAAGAAGGGCCGGACGAAAGAGCCCGAGCTGCCTGTCTACCAGGGCCGGGGCGGTGAATGGAAGCTGACCACAGCAGAGCGCAAGAGGATACTGCTAAACAATATCTACGGCGTTGATATTGACCGTCAAGCTGTAGAGGTTACAAAGCTCTCCCTTTTGCTGAAGGTGCTGGAAGGAGAGAATGAAGAGACAATCTCCAAGCAGCTCAAGCTCTTCCAAGAGAGGGCATTACCCGATTTGAGCAATAACATCAAGTGCGGAAATTCATTGATCGGCTGGGACATTCTGAATGACAATCCAGGCATGGGGCAAGAGGAGATAGATCGAATCAATCCCTTTGATTGGGAGAAAGAGTTCCTGGAGATCTTCCGGAGAGGCGGTTTTAGCGTGGTTATAGGTAATCCGCCTTATGTAAGGCAAGAAGGGTTAGGAGAGTTCAAGGGCTATTTCCAGAAGCATTACAAGGTATACCAAGGGACTGCGGACCTATATGCTTACTTCATAGAACGTGGTGTATCTCTCCTCCGAGAAGGAGGCATTTTCTCCTACATTGTGGCTAACAAATGGATGAGGGCCAACTATGGCCTGCCTCTACGGGCCTGGTTGAAAGAGCAGTGCATAGAGGAGATTATAGACTTCGGGGATCTACAAGTATTCCAGGGAGCCACTACCTATCCCTGCATAATCCGCATTACCAAGAGCAAACCCCATACAAGCTTTGAGGTAACTCAGATTAAGACCCTGGAGTTCCAGAACCTAAGTGATTACGTCAAAGAGAACCACTACAACGTGAACCAGTTAGTTCTTGATGATAAGGGGTGGTTTCTGACGGATGAGAGGACTCAGGCTTTGCTATCCAGGTTGAAGGCGTTGGGTGTACCCCTGAGCGATTACTTGAGCGGTAAGATCTACTATGGCATCAAGACCGGACTAAACGAAGCTTTCGTAATCGATGGATCGACAAAGGAGCGGTTGATTGCGGAAGACGCTAGAAGTGCAGAGCTTATCAAGCCGTTTTTAGCAGGAAGAGATATCAAAAGGTATGAGATGCCTGCAAACGACAAGTACCTAATACTGATGCCTAGAGGCTGGACTAGAGAGAGATCAGAGAACTCTAAGGATGCTTTTGGCTGGTTCCGACAGAACTATCCTGCGATAGCCAATCACTTGCAGCCTTTTTCAGAAGCGGCTGAAAAGAGGTATGACAAAGGAGAGCATTGGTGGGAACTGCGAGCCTGCGATTACTACGATGAGTTTGAGAATCAGAAGATCATTTATCCAAACATATGCAAACGTCCTGAGTTCACTTTTGATCAAAATGGTATCTATACAAATCAAAAATGTTTCATAATTCCAACGAACAACATGTATTTGTTGGGAATGCTAAATAGTTCAACAACATACTTTTTGTTCCGATCAATTCTTCCTAAGCTCCGAGGAGATTTTTATGAACCAAGTTATGTCTACTTCAAAGATTTCCCAATCCGCACCATCGATTTCTCCAACTCCGCCGACGCCGCCCGCCACGATCGGATGGTCTCTCTGGTAGATCAGATGCTTTCTCTTCACAAGCAGCTCCATGAGGCCCGTACACCCCATGAGCAGACCGGTCTCCAGCGTCAAATAGAAGCCATAGATGGACAGATAGACGCCCTGGTCTATGAGCTTTATGGGCTAACTGAGGAGGAAATTAAGATTGTAGAAAGTGTGTAAGCCCGCCCTACAGGCTTCCCTTAACCTTCCATCAACCTTCTCCTCCCTGGTACGTATAACTGACAAGTTTTAACCTTAGATTTTCCCCTCACTCTACTATCCAGGCCAAAGGGCTAAAATTGCTTTGGCCTAACTGAGCATTCCATAGTCTATGGAATTTTGATCAAGTTAACTTGACTGCACTACTGTTAGCGATTAATCTTTTCTACTGCTACCGATTCTGATAAGCCTATATCTGGAGCGTACAAGTAGTATTTACGAGTAGGAAAGTATATTTATAAAATTGTGTTGGGCCCTTATAGTGGCCTGGATGGGTGCTATATTCAAGTGTGTGCAACTTGCAGACCGATAAATCTATAAATTAGTTTTAACTAATAAAATGAATATGGGCGCAGATGTGGGCGTTGTTAGTGGCATAGGTAAGGTAGTTGGTGCTAAGCTTACCCAAAATGAGATTGCACAAATCAATAAGCTCGTTGAGGCTGGTTTCTACCTTAATCCCTCCGATTTCATCCGTGACGCTGTCAGGGAAAAGCTGGCGGCAATCAAGGTCATTGAATACCGTGATGTGGACTACCAAACCGCTAAGAAGGAAGTAGCTGGGTACTTTCAGATGAAAGGCGAAGCATACGCCTCTGATGCCAGTACTGACTTACAGCTAGATTACGGGCTAATATGCAAAATCATGGATGATCTAGAGAAGGAAGGCAAGATGGAGACAACTTAATGAAAGGTTATGAAGTCGGTGACTCGATCCACGGTCACAGGATCATAGCAGAGGCCAGAAAGGTAAGCGATCCTGTGGTCATCGTAAAAAGTGCCAGGCATAAAGCGCAGAGGATAGTTCTAACTGAAAATGCGTTGGCCATAATTGATAGAAAGGGCCGATGGTGTGGCCAATGCCCGTGATTAGCCTTACGAGTAAATTCGACAAGATCAATTTTAGCGGTTCTGTTGAATCTTGTGGTTGTGGCCTTGTAAAACCAGAATCAAACGACTTCGCCCAGCGGATCTCCTACGACTTTGACCTCTCCGAGGCAATGTGGCAGAGGGCTAAACGAATCAGGTCCTTTGGCAGCCTGGTGATCAGGGACGCCTCCCTGGAGGACATCTTCATCATGAAGCTGATCGCCAACCGGCCCGGGAGACGCTCCGGACTGCTCCAAGCTGGTCATTGCAGGCCGGGACTACAATGCCGTCTACCGGGAGATAGAAGCGCAGTACCGTAAAGCTGGCGAGGCGAAAGAGAAGATCTGGATCAACTACATCGAAGAAGGAATAGCTCGGCTGCAGGACAACGACTTGACCATTCCCATAGGCGACAGGATATCCCTTTTGGCCTCTGAGTACCATGAAAAAAGGTAAAATGCGAGGGCGCTCTTTGGAGATGTCATCGAAGGACCTAAAGGAGCTGCAAGACCCATGACCGAGCAAAATCGCAAATATGTTATGAAGGAGATCGGCAAGCTTCTTTCCGAGATCTGGCGGGTCAAGGGGCTGGCGGAGCAGGAGTACGGGCTAGAGCACCCGATCACCAAGAAGCTGGGCAGCATGCATGCGGATGTGCAGACACTGTTGCAGCAGAACTCCTGAAAACAATTGTGATAGGGTCTGAAAACAGCATAATCGAGTCTCAGCGGAATCAACACTGACCACAGCGTCCTCCGCAGAGGAGCCAGTCCAACTCAATGGCTGGTCTGATCCCGCCAGATCCCCGACTTAAAACCTGGGCAGATGCAAACAAAGCACTGGAATCTCACACAGCGTCCTTTTTACAGGAACCCGTAGCATCGCCAGATGCCGGGCCTAGTGTTTGCTTCGCCACATGGCTTTGAGCCGTGTCCCACACGTGGCGAGAACTCCAGATCTGGCTGGATTAAGGCTTGCTACGCCGGTTAGGGCGTGCATTTCTTTGACCTTATCGAGCTATCCAGCTTTTTCTGATGCGTTACCAACCGCCGCATAGACGGCACCTCTCAGGTCTTTGCACAGCAAAAAGATAATGGATGTCTGGCAAGCAGCAAAAAAGAGATATGTCATATTTTGGAATAAGGCGAAATTGTTCCACTATCCATTATAACCAAGTTCTTTAGCCTTGCTAAATGCAGCATCCGCCTCTGCAGTACGACCGAGCGATTTGAGAGTAACGCCTTTGTTGTACCAGGCCATTGCATATTGTGGATTGATCTCGATAGCTTTATCAAAAGCTTGGATAGCTTCGTCATACTTGCCCTGATCATAGAGAGCTTTGCCTTTGTTATACCAGGCCATTGCATATTGTGGATTAATCTCGATGGCCTTATCAAAAGCTTGGATAGCTTCATCGTACTTGCCTTGTGGCCTGAGAGCATTGCCTTTGGTGATCCAGGCGTCCGCTAATTGCGGATCGATCTCGATAGCCCTATCGTAAGCTTGGATAGCTTCATCGTACTTGCCTTGTTCTGCGAGAGTAACGCCTTTGTTGTACCATGCTTCTGTTAATTGTGGATCGATCTCGATGGCCTTATCGTAAGCTTGGATAGCTTCATCGTGCCTGCCCTGATCACCGAGAGCATTGCCTTTGTTGATCCACCCCATTGCATATTGTGGATTAATCTCGATAGCCTTATCAAAAGCTTGGATAGCTTCATCGTACTTGCCTTGTTCTGCGAGAGTAAAGCCTTTGTTGCTCCAGGCTTCTGTATATTGCGGATCGATCTCGATGGCCTTATCGTAAGCTTGGATAGCTTCATCGTACTTGCCTTGTGAGTCGAGATCAATGCCTTTGTTGTACCAATCAATTGCAGTTGTCTGCCCCAATGTAGGTGCACATAACACAGCCAACATCATCAAACAAAGAACGAACTGTCCTCTAATGAGCTTCCCTCCATATGTGTGTTTGGTCTAGCTTAATGAAATACCTTGTGTAGAGGATAATGCAACGTATATCTTGAATCCAGGCTTCTTCATGTTTACCTATAACACCGGAAAAAGACGTATCTACAGTGAGAAGAGGAAGGCCCTGAAGAGGAAGGCCTCGGAGCTGGACAGGGGCGCTAAGACCGCTATGAAGGCCGCTAAGATCCTGCGAGATGCCGGGAACGAAGGCCCAAGAGCTAGCAGGCCATACAGATGAACTGAGGGCTGAGGCTGAGGATCTTCCGCCTTTGGCAGATGAAGAAATCCAAGAAATCTAAGGCAGGAATCCAGACATATTACTACTGGATAGCTTCATGGAGAGAAGGCGGGAAGGTGAGGCATGTCCACCTGGGGAGCTGCAGGAAGGTGGATCACGAGACAGCACTCCAGAAAGCAAAGGCGATGAAGGTGGCAGTGCTCGGGATATGATGTATATATGATATATGATGCATAAAACGTATATACACGCATGTATACATTATTTGCAGCGAACTTAAAAGGAAGTGGATTGAGATGGCAAGGCAAGTTGAATTAGGGCTAACCCTTAGTGGTGAAGAAGCCAAGGAGTTCCTAAAGAACGAAAAGAGCCCTGCCTTTACTTCTGATCAATTGGCATTTTTCCGCCAGGCGAAAAAGATCTACAAAGCCAATTGCAGCAAGTTTTGATGGGACCCATACCAGAAAAGGCACTTAGCATTGAATTACTCAACGCCAGGAATGCTAAATATACCCTTACTTCTTTTGATTCTGGCGATGAGGAGTTAGATGATTTCTTAAAAAATGATGCACTAAAAGAGCAGAAGCTTCTTCTTAGCAGAACACACCTATGCTTTTATAAAGACCGTCTTGCTGGATTCATCACATTGGCTGCAGACTCTATCCGGCTGGATAAAGATAAGCTGGATGCTAGTCAACATATTGATGGCTGTGATTACCCTGCATATCCATGTATTTTGATTGCCAGGCTTGCGGTTGATAAACGACTTCAGAAGCATGGTATTGGACACTATTTACTTTCTCTCGCTATAGGTTTTGCCTTAGAAGGGCCATTAGGATGTAGATACATATCCGTTGACCCAAAGGAGACAGCTTTAGAATTTTATGAAAAGATTGGTTTTAGATATTGGACGAAGAGTAAGCGCCGGATGTATCTGAACATGATGGACGTGGCACAACAACTAGAGCCCGACGAATCGCTAGATCCATGGTCCGAAGATTTGAGCCAATAAATCCATAGCTTCTCGATCCTTCAGCCCGTGATGGACGGCTGAGGCCCCGACAATTAAGCCTTAAGCCTAAAGGCATTATCCTTTAGGCTAAATCATTTAACCTAAAACCTTAAACCTTAGACCTAAAGCCGAAAGGTTAAAGCCTTAGACCTTAATCTTTCAGGCCATGCAGGTAATAGCCATTGCTAACCAGAAAGGAGGTTGTGGCAAAACTACCACTACAGTTAATCTGGCGGCTTATCTGGCTCTTAATGGGAAGAGGACTCTTTTAGTTGACCTAGATCCCCAGGGCTCTTCTACAAGGCATTTGGGCCTAAATGAGCTGGATAAGACCATGTATGATGTAATGATGAGGGGCTTAGACATCAGGGCCTTGATCAAGAATACTATGGTCTCTGACCTGGATATAGCTCCTACCAATAACTTTCTGGGCAAAGCAGAGTTGGAGCTGGCTTCCAAGC
>Ga0255342_1002533_pt1 | contig 22498 bp, 15 predicted proteins | sample wastewater_treat_3_FD_192416 | JGI IMG/M metagenome (GOLD analysis project Ga0255342, IMG submission 192416) | Wastewater microbial communities from Lulu Island WWTP, Vancouver, Canada - plant14 | ecosystem: Engineered > WWTP > Wastewater > Unclassified | place: Canada: Vancouver, British...
CCGCGACCTCCAGACGAACGTCTCCCGGACCCTCAAGCAGCACCCGGAATTCCGGTTTCCGGCTGACCACTGACAGTCGCCAGGTATTCGGGCGGGTCACGCGAAACGATCCGCCGTCGAGCTTCGTGCCCCAAAAACGCCGCGACGTCCCCGCGACGTCCTGCCTGCTGAGCCAGGTGTATGCCGCCGCCTGGCCGGCCACGGCAGCCGCGCCCAGGAAGGCGATCATCCGCAGCGCGGCCCTGCGCCTCACGGCGTCACCGGCGCCCTGTCGCAAGCGGCCCGCCGGACTCGGCCCACGTCAGTCCGCCTGCTGAAGCTCGCGCCGCAGGAGCGTGTTGACAAGCCCGGGGTTGGCGCGCCCGCCGGTGTGCTTCATCACCTGCCCCACAAGGAACCCGAGCGACTTCTCCTTCCCCCCTCTGAAGTCTGCGGCGATCCTCTCGTTTTCGGAGATGACGCGCCGGACGACATCGAGCAGCTCGCCCTCGTCCGAGATCTGCGTCTGCCCGCTCGCCTCGACGATCTCCCTGGCGCTCTTGCCCGTCTTGAACATCTCCTCGAAGACGGACTTGGCGATCTTGCCACTGATGGTGCCATCCTCCACAAGCCGGATCATCGCGGCGAGAGACTCCGGCGTGACCCCTGCGCCCGCGACATCGGCCCCCGACTGATTGAGCAGCCGCAGGAAATCGCCCAGCACCCACGTTGCGACCTTTCCCCAATCGCCGTGAATTTCCGCCGCCTGCTCGAAGAAGCCCGCAAGCGCCATGTCCTGCGTCAGAGTCGCCGCATCGGCATCCGAAAGCCCACGCTCGCAGAAGCGCAGCTTCTTCTGCGAGGGAAGCTCGGGCAGCCCGCCCCGCACAGCCTCGATATACGATTCCTCGAACGTGAACGGCAGAAGGTCCGGCTCGGGGAAGTAGCGGTACTCCTGCTCCAGCTCCTTGCCGCGCATGGTGGCGGTGACGCCGTTCTCGTCATCCCAGCGACGGGTCTCGTGCACGACCTTTCCGCCGGAGGTGATCGTCTCGATCTGGCGCCGCACTTCGTACTCGATGCCGCGGAAGACCGCGCGGAACGAGTTCAGGTTCTTCAGTTCGGTGCGCGTGCCGTAAGTTGCCGACCCGGCCGGGCGGACCGAGATGTTCGGTTCGCAGCGCAGCGACCCTTCCTCCATCTTCCCGTCGCAGACTCCCAGGCAGGTGAGAATCGCGCGAAGCTGAACGAGATACTCGCGGGCTTCGGCGGCGGTGTTGATCTGGTCGAATCCGGCGCGCGGGTCGTGCTCGGTAACGATCTCCATCAGCGGAACGCCGCTGCGGTTGTAGTCCACCTCGCTGGTTAAGGGCGACACGTGCATCAGCTTGCCCGTGTCTTCTTCCAGATGCACCCGGCGAATGCCGATGCGCTTGACGCCGCCCTCCGGCGTCTCTATCTGAATCCAGCCGTGTATGCCGATGGGAGTGTCGCCGTACTGCGTCACCTGATACGCCTTGGGAAGGTCGGGGTAGAAGTAGTTCTTGCGGTGGAAGAACGTGGCCCGGTTGATGCGGCAGTTGAGCGCCGAGGCGGCTTTGACCACGAACTCGACGGCCTTTCGGTTGGCCACCGGGAGCGATCCCGGCAATCCGAGGCACACCGGGCAGCAGCGGGTGTTCGGCTCGCCGCCGAACTCGGCGCTGCACGCGCAGAACATCTTGCTTTCCGTCAGAAGCTCGGCGTGGACCTCCATGCCGATAACCGCCTCGTAGGGCCCGGCCTGCGCCATTGTCTGTGTGTCTGAAGTCATCAGTGCGATTCTCCGCAAGGCCGCAGATCCGGCCGCGCCAGGTGATAGTCCGTGGACTGCTCGAACGTGTATGCCGCGCGGAACAGGGTCTCCTCCCCGAACGCCGGGCCCAGAAGCTGCATACCGACAGGCAGCCCGTTCGAGAAGCCGCACGGCACCGACATGCCGGGGATTCCGGCAAGGTTCACGGGGATGGTGCAGACGTCGGACAGCTTCATCTGAAACGGATCGGACGAGCGCTCGCCGATGCGGAACGCGGTTGTGGGAGCGGTCGGCGTAATGAGCAGATCGCAGGTCTCGAACGCGGCGTCGAAGTCGCGCCTCAGAAGCGTCCTCACCTGCTGAGCTTTCAGATAGTAAGCGTCGTAATAACCGGCGGACAGCGCGTACGTGCCGATCATAATCCGCTGCTTGACCTCCGCCCCAAACCCCTCCGCGCGGGTCTGCTCGAACATGGCGACATGGTCGCACTGCATCTCCGTGCGATGGCCGTAGCGCACGCCGTCGTAGCGGGCCAGGTTCGAGCTAGCCTCGGCGGGCGCGATGATGTAGTAAACCGGCAGGGCGTACTCGACGTTGGGCATCGAGATCTCTTTGACGCGCGCGCCCTTCTGCTCCAGTAGGCGGATGGCCGCCCAGACAGCCGAGGCGACGTCCTCCTCGACGCCCTGCCCGAAGAACTCCTTCGGCACGCCGATTGTCATCCCCGACACGTCGTTCACCAGAGACTTCGTGTAGTCCGGGGCGGGTTCGGGCCAGCTTGTGGAATCGAGCGGGTCGTGCGCGGCGAGGAGGTTCATCACGAGCGCGGCGTCCCGGACATCGCGGGTGAGCGGCCCGATCTGGTCGAGGCTCGATGCATATGCGACCAGGCCGTACCGCGAGACGCGCCCGTACGTGGGCTTCAGCCCAACCAGGCCGCAGAAAGCCGCGGGCTGGCGGATGGAGCCGCCCGTGTCCGACCCGAGAGCCCAAAAGGCCGCGCCCGCGGCGACAGCCGCGGCCGAGCCGCCGCTCGAGCCTCCCGGCACCCTCGAGAAGTCCCAGGGGTTGCTCGTGACCTTGAAGGCCGAGTTCTCGGTGGACGACCCCATGGCGAACTCGTCCAGGTTCGTCTTGCCGAGAATCACTCCGCCGGCGTCGAGGATGGCGTTGACGACCGTGGCGTTGTACGGAGGCTTCCAGCCCGCGAGTATCTTCGATCCGCAGGTGTTGGGCGCGCCAATGAGACACATGTTGTCCTTGATGGCGCCGGGAACACCGGCAAGCGGGCTCGCGAAGGCTGACCGGTTCTCGTCGTAGCGCGCGGCCGCCGCGAGGGCCTCGTCGTCGAGAATCGCCAGAAACGCGTTCAGGCGCGGCTCGAGGGCTCGCAATCGCTCCAGAACGGCCTGCGTTAGAGCCGCGGACGATACCTTGCCCGAGCGAAGCGCTTCGCTCGCCTGCCACGCAGTTGAGATGCTGTCGAGGTCAAAACTCAAATGCCGCCTCTACTTTCCGTCCGCCGTGTCAACAACGCGCGGGACTATGAAGGCGCAGTCGCTGGCTTCAGGCGCGCCCGCAAGGACCGCCTCACGCGGCAGGCCCGGGCGGGCTTCGTCTTCGCGATAGACATTGACCACGGGCAAGACGCGGTCGGTCGGTTCGACATCAGCCGTGTCCAGCTCCTGGAGCCGCGAAAAGTGCTCGATAATCTCATTCAGATGGCCGGTAAGACGCTGCTTTTCCTCTTCGGCAAGAGCAAGCCGCGCGAGGACCGCGACATTTGAAACCTCTTCGACAGAGAGTTTCAAGACTGCACCTCCTTGTACGCTCGTCTGGCCCTTTTCCGGGCGGACGGCGGCTCGACATTGTAGGCAAATGCGGAAGCGATGGTCAAGGTCAAACCATCGAATTTGCGATTGACACAGCCTCTTCCCGGCGATACACTGAGAATCAAGTGCATCTGGCGGGCGAAAGGAATGTCATTGTGATTTCAGACCGCGGCAGGCGTGGATTTACCCTCATTGAGCTTCTGGTTGTCATCGCGATCATCGCGATTCTGGCGGCAATTCTGTTTCCGGTTTTCGCCCAGGCGCGGGAGCGCGCGCGCTCGACGAAGTGCATGAACAATCTCAAGCAGATCGCGATCGCGTTAATCCAGTACGCGAACGACAACCGCGGAAGTCTGCCGGACGCACGAATTTCGGGGAACTCAACTCAGTACTCCGACTGGGTTGGCACGAAGTTCGTGGGAGGCGCGGGGGCTGACGCGCCGATCTTCGAGAGGGGCCAGATCTGGCCGTACGTGAAGTCGAAAGAGGTTTTCCTCTGCCCCACCGACCGAAATCGGACAGCCCTCAACCGCACCCCGAAGGATGCCTGGAAGAAGTACCCGCTCAGCTACAGCATGAACTACAAGTTCGATGACAAAGACCCCCAGACCATGACGGGTACGAACCAGTATCAGAAAATGGACGCCATCTCGAACGATCCCTCCAGGGTTCTGCTTCTCATTCACGAGCAGCGCGACAACGCGGATGGCGCGGGGGGCATCAACGACGGGGACTTCCGCTGGGAAACCGATCAAGACATTCCGTCAAAGGTGCACTACGAAGGTACGAACGTCGCCTACCTGGACACCCACGCGAAGTACGGCAAGAAGGATCGGCTTCTAGAGGAGATGGAAGACGGCGACTGGGACCCGGGCCACGTGCCAGGCACACCCTACACCCCGCCGTGGAAGCATTAGCGCATCCGCCGTCTACGCGGCAGGCACTGGCAGCGAGTCACCGCGGGGATAGCTGAGCGCGAACGCTTCTGCGCGGGCAGGTCAACGCGGGCCGGGCTCTTCCGCCGCGCCGCCTCCCGCGCCCCGGCTGCCAGAGTCAGACTCATCGGCCTGCGGCTTCTCCGCGTCCGCCGAAACGGTGTACGGTTCTTCGTCCCGGTAGAGATCGAGGCGCGCGGACTCCTCATCAGCCGGTTCTCCCGCGTCCTCCAGTAAACCGATGCACCGCTCCTGGCTCTTAACGGCCGACTCGAAGTCTCCAGTCCGCGCGTAGGCCGCCGCCAGCGTGTCGAGGATCGGAGGAACCTGCCCGCCGGTTATTTCCAGCGCCCGCTTGCCTGCAACAAGCGCCTCTTCGGGGGTCGCATTCAGCTTTTTGTCCGAGGTAGCGACGATCCAGGCGAAGTTGTTGAGCAGCAGCACGTTGTCCGGCGCCAGCTTCAAGCCCAGCCGGTACTGGTTGATTGCCTGGGCGTAGTTGCCGACCGCCTTATACATATCGCCGAGGCGCAGGCGTATATCGGGGTCCTCCGGGTTGAGGTGCGCCGCCGTGCGAAGCTGCCGGAGCGCCACATCGGGACGTCCGAGCATATTGAGCGCCAGCGCCATCCGATAGTAGCGGTCCGCCGACGGCGGCGAGACCTCCGCGGCGCGGGCAAACAGGCTTAGCGCGCGCTCGGCGCGATCGCGAGTCAGCTCGATAGTACCGATGCCGTCCAGGGCCTCCGGGTTCTTGCGATCCATCTTGATGACGCGCAGATACTCGCGCTCGGCAGCCTTGGGGCTGCCCGCCTTCAGGAGCGCGTCGGCAAGGCCGAGACGGTAGGGAATTGACGCTGGAGCGCGCTCGAGCGCCTCCCTGTAGTAAGCGGCGGCTTCGCTGGCGCGCCCCTGCTTCAGACGCAGAACGCCCATCAGATAGCGCGGACGCCCTGAGTACGGAACACGCTTCACGACCTCCCGCAGGTGCGGCTCCGCTTCTCCGAGCCTGTCCTTCTCCATCAGGTAGATTCCGAGATTCATATGAGACACGCTGGCCGATGCCGAGGTGCTGTCTTTGAGCAGCGCGTCGGCGAAGAGAGTGCCCGAATTCGCAAAGACGCCGCAGCGCATCCAGCTCGCATATCCCAGCCCGGCGGCGGCAACCAGGCAGACAAGAAGGACTGCCGAACGCCGGAGAAAAGACGAACCCGCCAGCCACGCCGCCGCGAGCGCGATCACGCCGAGAAACCCGAGAATCGGCAGATAGAGAAAGTGATCCGCCACGGGAGAAGCCACCAGCACATAGCGGAACGGCAGAATCCCGAGCACAGGCAGAATCCCGGCGAAGAAAAACATCAGGAACATGCCCGCCTGGCTGCGCCTGCGCAGAAGCCAGACGGCCGCGGCAAAGAGAAGCACCGACACGGCGATTCGCGCCGCGAGGAGCGCCATGTTCGCGTGCAGCGGCGGGTAGCAGATGGACAGGTCGAGCGGCAGGAGAGTCTTCTGCAGATAGAAGGCAGGCGCCGCAAAGGCTGACCACGGCGAATAGACGCCTTCGAGGCGGCTGGTCTCCGGCGCCCATCCTCTGTGCTCGCTGAACCAGGTGACCGCGAGCGCGCTAATGCTGAGGGCGAAATACGGGATCTTTTCGAACAGCGCCTGCTTTGCCGAGCGGCGGCGCTCCATATAGTCCACAATCAGCAGCCACAGCGGCAGGGTCGCAACCATCGTCTTGGAAAGCAGCCCCAGCGCGAACAGACCGAGCGACCAGAAGTACGGGCGCGCTTTGTCGGTTTCGCTGAATCGCAGGTACAGCAGAAACGCCCCGAAGAAGAACGCCGCGCTGAGCACGTCCTTGCGCTCGGTGATCCACGCGACCGACTCGACGTGCACCGGATGCACCGCGAACAGCAGCCCCAGTACGAAAGCGGCGAAGCGGTTCTTCGTGAGCCTCAGGCCCAGATAGAACACGAGCGCGGAGTTCAGGGCGTGCAGCAGGACGTTCGTGGCGTGGAACGCTTGCGGATTCAGGCCGAACAGCGAACGCTCGATAAGAAATGACGTAAACACCATCGGGTAGTACTGCGGCAAGTCAAAGGAAAACCAGATGGTTTTGAGGTTCGCAAGGCTGAACGCCTGCAGCACGTAGTTGCGCGCCACGTAGTCCGGATCGTCGTAGTTCAGGAATCCCGCAAGCACCGCGCGCGCCATTGCGGCCGCCGCCGCCAGCGCGATCAGCAGGGCCAGGCCCAGATTCAGGCGAATGCGCCCGCCGTTTGCCGGCGGCGCGGATTCAGGTGCCACGGACGGCTGTTCAACAGGGGTGTTATTGGTCATGATCTTTTGCGAGCGTCCTGCGCGCCGTGCCCCGTCTCCTGCGGGAAGGCAGACGCGGGTCATCCTCGGTCTATAGAATACTAGACAGGGGTAAGCATTTCCTGCTCTCTGTTGGTATCGGCAGAACCGGGCCTCGACTCAAGGCCGCGCTTCACACGCGTCAGCGGGCTTCCCCGCCTACAGGCGCCCGAACTCCACGCACGCCTCCAGCATCCAGCGGATGTTCGAAAGAGGCACATCTCCGGCTATCTCTCCGTGCAGAATGACACCGCCCTCGGGCGTGGCAAGCGCGTCGATCGTCTCTTTCACGTGGTCGCGTATCTGCTGACGCGTGCCGTGGGGCAGGATGTGCTGGCGGTCGAAATCCGTGCGGAACGCCAGCCGCCCCGCGAAGCGGCTGCCGATTTCGTGGACGCCGATGATGGTATGCTGCGGGTTCACGACGTCGCAGCCTATCTCTTTGAGCGATTCGAAGATCGGCAGGGTGTAGCCGTCCGTGTGGAACCAGACATGCTTTCCGGCGTCCTTCGCGGGCTTGAACATGCGGGCGTAGCGCGGTTTGAACCAGGCGTCCCACGACGCCGGGCTGATCATGAGCGCCCGCTGCGTGCCCCAGTCGTCGGCGAAATGCACGCCGTCAGAGTTCGGCCCGAGAAACGGCCCCACCCCGTCCAGATACCAGTCCACGATGCGGTCCATCAGTTCGTGCAGGCGCGGCTCGCCCGACGCGAGGTCCACCAGAAGGTTCTCGAACCCGCGAAGCTGCTGCAGACGCTCGAAAAAAGTGATGCCCCAGCCAAACGCGTAGTGGCTCCGGCTGTCTGGGCTCTCCGGTCGGGATCCGACTGTCGGCTGCGGCGGGAGTTCATAGTGCGCCAGATCGTCCCATGACTCGAGAGGGACACCCTTCACAATCCCGATCATTCCAGCCTGCTCCACCTGCCAGGTGGTGCCCCATTCGTCGGTGTATGTGCCCGGCGAATGGCGCTGGTCCAATTCGCGGCAGACGGCCTGCGGGTCAACACCGAAATCGTTCGGGAACTCCGAGAGCAGGTCCCGCAGAGCCTGCCCGTGCGCCAGAAAAGCGGACGGCAGGAGGCCGTAGAAGATCGGCAGTCTGTCTGGCCGACGGAACTCGATGGCGCGTATAACTCGCTCGCGGCTATTCATAACGCGGGCACTGTAGCAGAAGCGGCGGAGGGTTTTCAAGAAGAGCGCCGAAGGCGATCTGTATGAGCAGCAACCCGATGACCCCGCGCGAGCGCTTCGGCGCGATGATGGAGTTCCGGCGGCCCGACCGGCCGTTCATCTGGACGTTCGAGACGCGGCAGGCGACGATGGACGAGTGGGTGAAGCAGGGTCACCCCCCCGGCGTGCGAACGTGCGAGCTGCTGGGCTATGACTGGTTCGACGGCATACCGCTTGCGACCGCCCACTGGCCGCAGTTCGAACGCAGGGTCGTCGAAGAGCGCGACGGGCACGTCACTTACTTCGACGAAGAGGGCGCTCTCAGGATGGAGGGGGTGGACGCGCAGGGCAGCGGGTTCGTGACGCGCAAGTGGCTGAAGTTTCCGGTCGAGAGCCGAAACGATTTCCTCGCCATGACCTCCCGCTACAACCCCGAGGATGAGTCGCGGCGGCGTCCGGCCTTTGCAGGGGCGGTTGCCGGCTCGCACACGTCTGTCCGGCCGGTAATGTTCACGGTTCAGGGGTTCTACTGGACGCTTCGGCAGTGGATGGGATTCGAGGGGCTGTCGCTGGCCTTCCACGATCAGCCGGACCTCGTGGACGAGATGCTGGAGTTCGTGTTCGATTACAACCTGCGCCTGATGCGCGCGCACATCCGCGAGGCGCGCGTGGACGTGCTGATGATCAACGAGGATATGGCCTACAAAACCGCCTCGATGGTGTCACCGGCGCTTGCGCGCGAGAAGCTGGTTCCGCGCTGGCGGGCGCTGGCGCAAGAGGCGCGGTCGCTCGGGGCGCGATGGGTTTTCGTGGACTCGGACGGACACATCTCGGAGCTTATCCCACTGTGGATGGAGGCAGGCATTGACGGAACAAGTCCGGTCGAGATAGCGGCAGAGCAGGACATCCTGCAGTACGGGGCGCAGTACCCGGCTTTTCGGTTCTTCGGGGGATTGGACAAGCGTTGCCTGATCTACGAGGAGAGCGATGTCGAGCGGGAAGTTCTCCGCAAAGCCGAGAAACTGTACGGTCGCGGCGGATGGATTCCCGCTGTTGACCACGCCGTGCCGGCAAACGCCAAGTTCGAGAACTTCAGGCTGATGATCGAGTTGCTGAAGACCACCTGGCCAGGATGAAGCGCACACAGCGGCTGTCCTGGTTCATCATACGCCAACCGGACGGTCGCGTAGCCGCCATCTGCGTTGCTGAGCGCCCCGAGTCGCGCTCTGGCCCGTTCGTTCTCCCGAACTCCGAACCGAGCATAAAAACACTCCTTGCAGAAAACCACACAAACTAACGATCTGGCACGAATCTTGCACCGCAGTAATGTGACAGCGGCGTGTGGCCGCTTTACCATAGACCTTGCCGTTCGCGATTCTTGCCGGGAGCGTGCGATGAACGCAAAGCTGTATCTTGCAGCGGCACTGGCGCTGTGGCTCTGTGTTACCATCCCGCTGAATGCGCGCGAGGTCGAGACTTCGAGTGCGCTGGCGCAGTCGCTGGCGCTTCCTGAGGGGTCGCCCGTGCATCTCACGGGCCTTCTTGTTGACAAGGTGGTTTTCTGCCGTTGTTTCGGGATTCTCGTGACACGCAGCCCATCAGTTCCGCGCGATGCGAGATTCCGAGACATCGAACAGCGCGTAGACTCGGCAGAGGTTGCTGCTATCGCGTTCCGCGACACTCTCGACTCGCAGTTCGGGCCTTCGGCCAACACCGCAGACCTCAAAACGTGGCTTCTCGCCACCCAAGCAGAGGCAGGTGGCGATTCGCCAGAAAACGCCCTTGATGCCTTGGCAGCGGCGACCACTATCTTCAGCAACTGTGACATCGTCCTGGCCACTGACAGCACCTATCACGAACGTGGCGACGGGACGAACATTACAGATTGGTTCGGGCCGGAAGTCGCCGCACTCCTGGAAGCGGCCGGGTGTCGCGTTTTCATCGACTTTACAACCTATCAATACGGGTCTTGGTATGAGCCGCTCGCGGTCAACGGGGCCCTCGAAGAGGATCTCGGAAGCTTCACTTTCCCACTTTTCACCGCCCACGCGCTGCCGTGAAGACGATGTGGGCCTGGAGGTTACAGTGAACACTACCAGGTTCTACATTCTCCGGGCTTTGCCCCTGTGTATCTGCGCCTTGTTGCTCCCATTCTCCACGCCTGCCACTGCTGACTGGCCCACATACACCTGGCTGTTTACGGTCAGCACTTCCGATAGTAGCGCAGGCACCCTGGGGGTCTTCGGGACACAGGCCGGAGCAAGTAATGGATACGATACGATGGACCGTCTTGTTGACCCGGCGAACAAAGCTTTCGTTGGCACGTTTTGGGTCGAGGGCGCTAACGGCTGGGAGGGTCCGAGCGGTGTATACGCTCATGACATCCGTTCGCCTGCAGCACATAGGAGCTGGGGGCTGCTCATGTGGCTAGACCTTTCGGAAGCCGGCGACTCCAGAATCCTTCTGACGTGGCATCCTGGCGTGGTTGGCGTTCCGGATGGATATCTGACGACGTTGCGGGTGCAGCGCACGCCCACGGGAGTCACGTTGCCTGTGACGTCGTGGGACCTCTCGGCCCAGCCGGTGGGCCAGGTGGTCTTGCCGGCGGTACGAACTAGCGATCCCCACTATGGCTACTGGCTGCTGCTCGACGTGATTGTACCCGAGCCCTCGGGCTTGCTGGCGCTTGCCGGGGGCATATCCGGAATGCTGGCGCTGCGGCGTCGGGGCTGACTTCGGCCGCCGTGATGGCAGGGGCACGCTGTTCGCATTTAGACTGACTATCTACTAACGGAGAAAAGAGATGAACATGCGCGGCACGATGCTCCTGGTGTTTCTATTCGACGCCTTGCTCACGATGCCGACTCCAGGCAAGGCATCCGGTGAGGTGGGATGGTATTGCGTTGGTTCCGCGAGGGCGATTTTCGGGCGAGTCAGAGACATGGTTGTTCTACGTCTGGGGCACTCTGGGGATGCACGCTGACAATGGCATTGTCAGCGGCTGGAACTGGTGGGGAGGGCCGCCACCACCCCAAGCATCTGCACGGCTCGAACTGTTGCACAAGCCTGACGGCATCATTGACGGCCCTGCTGTGGCAACACTGTGGACGACACCGCCCACGGTCTTGAAGTTGCCAAACTACAACTCATCAGATGGTCTGACGGGCTACCAGTTCAGGTTCACGCTCACATTGGTTCCGAAGCCACCTTCTATTTTGGCACTCGCCGGAGGGCTTGCGGCAGTTGGAGGATTCGCGCTGACACGGAGCCGGATGTAGAGGCAAGCAGAACGACACGTTTGAGTAGTGTGAGTCAGGCGGGCGCCTCTGCTGCGCCCACCTGACCGCAGTTTTCGGGGCTTCGGATCCGGAGTGCGCAAGACGAACGGACTGAAGCATTGTTGCACCAGCGTTCGTCAGAGGTCGATCGGCAGGGCCGCAGCGAACACGTATCTGCTGCTGAGATCAACGCCAGGCTGATGATCCAGGTGCTGAAGGCAGCCTGGCCGGAATGAAGCGCTCGCGCCGGGGCGTCCCAGACGGTAAGCCGCAACGTGCGGCACGAGGGCTCGGTTCTGGCTTCGGGGCGGCGAGAAGCCCCAAAGCACGTCAATAACCAGGTGTGGGCACCTGGCGCCATATGACAGAGCATCTGCCGGTTGACCGGACTGCAGGGGACGTTTTTCTTCCAGGAAAACCTGCAAACCGCTATCTTCAGGCCGGGCGGCTGTGTTACAGTAGGCTCCAGTGGCGATACAGCCCCGGCAATGTCGCGCCAGAGCAGGTACAGCTCTCCTGCGGCTTTGGCAGGGTTGCAGCCCGTCAACGTTGATCGTGCAATGCCACCGCGCGGCTCGCCTGCACCCGTCTGCCTGACTGACAGAGAAGCGCAAGCCTGCGGGCCACGGGCGGCGAAAGGAGATGCCAGAGGAGATGAGTTCACACGTGCTAAGGGGCGCTTTGTGCGCAGCACTCGTCCTGATGATCGCGTCAGGCGCCTTCGCAGCCGATCCCTACCTGATCTACGACGAAGTGGGACTGGGATCGGCGGGAGGCAATATCTACTATTGTTCTGCCGTGGTGGGTGATACTGTCTACACCGGGCAGATCAGCCGGTGTGCCGAGCAGTGGGGCGACCAGCAAATCAACGGCACCGCCCTGTTGAATCACACTCCCGACGGGTTCACCGCCACACCGCCGCCGGCCGCAAACAACATTGCCAAAGCCTCCCTGCCCCTCGGCGGCTACATCTACATGGTGAACGGCGGTGGCTTTCTCTATCGCACGGCGGACTGGGCATGCACCAACGGGCTGAACCTGGTGACGGGAGTTCCGGCTGTCTCGGAGTGCATCGCGACTGACGGCACGTATATCTATATGACGAGCGGCCAGAGCAGCGATTACTACAAAGTGCACAAGCTCGCTGTTGATCATGTCAACGGCTCGGTGAGCGAAGTCGCCGGCTGGCCGGTCACAATCGAGGGCTCTACTGTACGATTCCGGGGTGTCAGCTACTACAACGGAAAGCTCTACGTCGCGAACTTCAAAGCCGCCGGCCAGGTCTACGAGATTGACGCTGAGACCGGGGCGTTCACGCAGATTGCGACCTGTGCCACCGCCGCCGACAGCAACTATCAGGTCGCCCGCTACGGCAATGACATGTTCATCGTCGGACTCAACTGCAACCTGTACAAATACACGCTCTCCGGTGGAACGTGGTCGCTCAGTGACACGGACCAGCTCTTCCCGCCCCCCGGCGGCGCGTACGGCTGCTACGGCATCGCCGTCAAGGGCGACGGAACCACGGCAAAGTACGCGTGGGTGACGCACCAGGCCAGCAGAATGAGCTTCTGGGCGCTCGACCCGTGGGCTGGCGAACCGACCGGTCTGGGTCAGGCCTTCAGCAAGCAGGGCTATCCGGCAAACATATCCGGCGCCGTTGTGTCTCACGTCGGAACTGACGGGTTCTGGGCTCAGGACAAAGGCAGGGCGGCAGCCGCTCACGTGCTCTGGAGCGGAACCATGCCGGCTGTGAACTCGACGGTCCTTATCCAGGGGGGTACGGGCAAAACCGATTCAGGCGAGCGCGTGATCAACGCAGCGACCGTCCAGCCCGAGGCGTCGTTCGACGCCGTGCCGCTGTTTGTGCAGAATGGCAAGATGGGCCCGGCTACGGGCAGCGCGGGTCAGGCCACCGACGGTCTGCTCGTGACAGTGTGGGGTAGAGTCACTTCGTACGACTTCTACACGAACATAATGTACATTGACGACGGGTCGAATGTAGTGAGCGACCTGCCCGGCGTCAACGGCGTGAAGGTCATTCTGGTGGGGTTCGAGGTGCCAGGGCTGTTCGATCAGCTCTTCCCGAACCTGCTGCCCACCTACGCCACGGTTACGGGGATTGCCCGGCTCGAGAAGACGGGAGATGGCTCCATCATCCGGCGAGTTGACGCCCGCAGCGACGCTGAAGTCATCCTGACTGCGTTCTAGGCAGGCGTGTTTCACGGGTTGGTTCCGGCGGGCAAGCGGGGCAGTGTTCTGCCCCGCTTGCCGGCGGGGCTACAGGGACGACCGGGAGCCAAATGTTTCGCTTGAGCATCCACAGAGCAAAGTTCACCCGATCTGGCCGCGGATTCACACTCATCGAGTTGCTCGTCGTGATCGCGATCATCGCAATCCTGGCGGCGATTCTGTTCCCGGTATTCGCACGGGCGCGCGGCAAAGCGCGCGAGACGACGTGCAAGTCGAACATGAAGCAGATATCTCTGGCCGTGCAGATGTACTGCGACGACTACAAGGACTGCTACCCCGACCAGACGTCCGCCGGCGTCGCCTACAGGGGCACCTACGACAACGGCCTGGGATCACTCTGGATCCAGTCGTTCTCGCACAGGTATCTGGACGACAAGGGCCAGCCAGCCGGAATCGCGAAGGCTCTGCTGCCCTACAACAAGAGCCTCAAGATCTACAAGTGTCCGCAAGAGTGGAAGGACGCCAGGAAGAAGACCGAGCAGGGCATCGTGTGGCTTCCGTATTCGCAGGGATCGAGCTACTACTTCAAGCACGCGCTGAACTTCTACGCGAATCACTACAAGCGCCCTATCAAGTCCGGGGAGGTGGGGCAGGCGTCGAAGGTGTGCATGTTCTACGAAGAAGCGTGGCACAGCAATGTGAACAACCCGCTCCTGTGGAACCAGCCCAAGACAAGCGAGACCAAGCGCGTCAACGTGATTTTTCTCGACGGACACGTGGGCTATATCGAGCTGCCATGGAACGCTGCCGCCGGGTACGACGGAAACTGGTTCCATTACGGGGGAGGCGCTACGGGGTTTGGGTGGGACGTGTCTCAGGACGCGAGAGATATTGAATAGGCGTTGGGGGGCGTCCTGGGGGCTGACAAAGGAGATAAGCAACCCATGAAGAGGTCTGTAGTCCGCGCTGCCGCGGCGATAGTGATGCTTCTCGCCGCGTGTTCCGTCCTGTGCGGAGCGGCAACAACCCGCAATGTGATCCTGATGATCGGGGACGGGATGTCGTACGCGCACGTCACAGCCGGGTCCTACTATCTGAACGGGGCTGTTGGAACCCTGTCGTTCGAGCCGTATCACAAATGTCCGGCCACGACGTACTGCCTTGACTCGGCCGCTCACCCCGTCACCGACTCTGCTGCTGCCGCGTCCGCCCTGGCGACCGGACACAAGGTGAACTACGTCACCGTCTCCCAGTCTCCGACCGGCGTCCCGTACACGTCCATTGTCGAGCACGCTAAGAAGCTGGGGAAGCGGACGGGCATCATTGGCACGGACCCGATCACCCGGGCCACTCCCGGCGCTTTTGTGTCGCACGACGCGAGCCGCTACAACTACATCGCCATGGGGGATGACCTGCTCAACTCGTCGCTCCCGGATGTGGCGATGGGCGGCGGCGCGACTCCAGCCGGCGGATCGGAGTACTTCTCGACAGCTCAGGTCAACAAGGCGCTCGCGCTCGGATATCAGGTGGCCTACACGAAGGACCAGATGCTGGCGATCGACAATGCCGGGGAGCGCGTTCTCGGGCTCTTCACTGCTCTCGATATGACTTACGAGTATGACCGGCCGGCGAACACGACCGAGCCGCACTTGAGCGAAATGACGGCGAAGGCGCTCGCGCTTCTCGATACGGACCCGGACGGGTTTTTCCTGATGGTGGAAGGCGCGAAGATAGACTACGGCGCCCACGCGAACGACATCGCGCGGACCGTGGGCGAGGTGGTCGAGTTCAACAACGCGTTCCAGGTGGTGCAGAACTGGCTGCAGGGGCGCACCGACACGCTGGTGATCGTTACAGGCGACCATGAAACGGGCGGGCTGACTGCAACGAACAGGGGGGCGGGAGTTCTGCCGGGCGCGACGTGGACAAGCACCGACCACACGAACGCGAACGTGCCCATCTACGCGCTCGGACCGGGCTCGGAGATGGTGCAGGAGTATGTGTCGGGCGGCGTCGCGGACAATACGAACATCTTCGACGTGATGTATCGCGCGTTCACCGGCGCGCCGCGCGACCGGACGCCCTACCCCATCTACAAAGAGCAGAGTCCGCTCGAGGGCGGCAACGTTTACTACGCGGGGGGCGTGTTCGACGGCACGCTGTTCTCGGGACAGATCGTACAATGCGCGCAGCAGTGGGGCGATGAGCAGGTGGACGGGACGGCGCTCCTGAACATGACCGCCCCGCAGCAGCCGGCCGGAAGGCCAATCGCGAAATGCTCGGCGCCGCTCGGCGGCTATATCTACATCGGCGGCAGCACGGGCCTGTTCCGCGCGCCGGGATGGGAAGGTCCGGTTTCCCAGATACCGGTCCCGGACGGAGTGGTTCCGGAGTCTATCTGCACTGACGGCACGTACCTCTATATGACCAGCGCCTCGTCGAGCAGCTACCACAAGCTTTTCAAGTTTGCCGTGAACCACGCAACGGCCGAGCTCGCAGTCGAACCCGGCTGGCCGGTGGCTATCGGCACTGCGTCGAGCACGCGATTCCGGGGGTTGAGCTGCTATGGGGGGAAGCTGTACGCCGCAAACCACCTCGGCTCTGGCAGCCAGATTTACGAGATAGACACGACGACGCGGGGCGGCGCGCAGCTCTCGAAGGTGCCGGCGCTGGGAGCAAATGCGAACAACGGCTACCAGTGCGCGCGCTTCGGCGACGAGCTTTTTGTCGTGGGGCTCGACGACTGCCTGCACACGTATCAGTTGAGCGGGACGACGTGGACGCTGAACGCGAGTGTGAATCTGGGGCTCGGCGACCTTTACGGGCTTGCGGTGAAGGGCAATGCTGGACGGGCTGATTACGCCTGGGTGACGTCAATCGGGTCCACGGTCAGCTTCTACGGCTTCGCGCCGTGGGCCGAACCGCCGGCGGCACTCGGAAGCTCCAATGCGGGGAGAAACAACTACCCCGTCGCGGTTGCTGACGCCGTTGTGACTAAGAGCGATAGCGGCGGCTTCTGGATCGAGGACAAGAGCCGCGCGGCCGGTGCGCATGTGCTCTGGAGCGGATCTGTTCCCGCGCCCGGGGCGACCGTCAGCCTGGCAGACTTCGTGGGCGGACGGTCAGAGAGCGGCGAGAAGACTCTCTCACCCGCCACGGGCAAGACAGGCTCTGTGGCGGAAGGCGGCCCGTGGGACATGAGGCCGCTGCGGCTGCGAAGCGACAGCATCGGCATGGCAAGCGACAGCGCCGGGCTGGCGACGGATGGTCTCCTCGTAACGGTCTGCGGGGTTGTGCGACACTGCGACGACGCGGGGGAGGCGATCTACCTCGACGACGGAGCCGGCGTAGAGAGCGATGTTTCGGGCGTCGCGGGGCTGAAGGTGCTGATGTCAGGTCCTGGCACGCCTCCGCTCTGGAGCCTGATCTATCCCGAGCTTTCGCCCTGCTTCGCCCTCGTCACAGGAATCGCCCGGCTGGAGAAACTGCCAGACGGCCGCATCATCCGTCGCGTTGACGCTCGCAGCAACTCGGACGTGATTGTGACGCCGCTGTAGTGCGAGCGGCTGCCAGGCTCCCCTCTGCCGGCATCCGTGAAGGAGAGCGGGCCGGCGAGGCAGTCGGCGCCCGCGATGCAAGATGGTGAGAGCGTGTTTCCGCCGCCAGGTGAGGATGTCCGGCGATATACAGCAGATGGCCGGCGGGCACGTGACGGCGCCCGCCGGCTAGATGGCGCCGGGGCTACTTTTTCCGGCGAATGAGTCCCAGAAGCCCGCACGCAAGCACGAGGGCCGAAGTGGGCTCGGGCACGACGCTTCTGAGAGCGCTGAAGTCCTGTGTCACGGAGCCGCTGCTCCACATGTTCGGCGCTCCGAACGTGCTCGACGTCCCGTCCGTGTAGTTGGACATCGGCGTGATGAGACCCGACGGGGTGTCCTCGAGCTTGAACACCTCATCACTGCCGATCCCGCTCGCGGGATTGACGCCTTCGCCACAAGGCCCGAAAACAACCTGGCTGGACGCATCAAGAATCGTGATCTGGAAGTTCGACTGCGTGTTATCCCCCGCCGAGAATGACGCCTGGTAGTTGATCCACCAGTCGCCAGCGAACGGGTCGTACGACAGGTCGGTAGCCACCAACTCGGCAATCGTGAGAATGGTGCCGCTGCGAAGGCTGCCGAACACCGCGTCCGTCGGCAGGGTGATTGTGGCGTCAGCCGCACCCGCCTGCTCGGTGACGATGTTCCATCCGCGCGCGTCCAGGTTGTCGGCTATGACAACCAGTTCCATCCAGTCGCCGCCGTTGCCCGGCACGATGCCGAAGTAGGTGTCGGACTTCCCGTCTTTCAGCACGTTGGCGTCTTTGACCGAGTTGTACTCGTTCACGATCATGGGCGCGGCAAAGGCCGAACCCGCTGAGCACAGCACTCCCGCCACCAGTGCGGCGATCACAGCAGTTCGTACGTTCAGTTTCATAGGTTACCCCCTTCTATATAAGAAAACCTTTCTTCTTCTTCTCCTGCACGACTCCGCTTCCAGTGCTCCATCGAAGGAGCCGGGCCTCTGCGGGCCCTTACCTGGCTATGCGGAACCCCACATCGTTCGCATCCGATTCGGGCGCGCCAAAGTACCGGCAAGCCGCGCGGGCGCCGTACATTCCGTACCAGCTCCCGCCTTTCAGCACCCGGAGTTCGCCCGTGCGGTCAAACTGCGCTTCGGCCCCCGGATACGACGCATACCAGGAAGACGTCCACTCCCACGCATTGCCCGCCATGTCCTCGCAGCCAGACGGGGCTGCTGATCCCGCGTATGAACCCACCGGCGCGGTCTGAAACCCCGTGACGACCGTGTCGAACCAGTCATTGCACATCGCGTCGCTCGGAGTATCCCCCCACGGATACACCCGGCTGTGACCGTCCCACCGGGCCGCCTTCTCCCATTCGGCCTCTGACGGCAGGCGCGCCCCGGCCCACCGGGCGAACGCCTCCGCCTCGTAATAGCTCACGCCGATCACTGGATGACTATCGGTCTGGCTGAATGCCGCGGGAGGGGTTCCCCAGTCCTGTTCGTCTGACCAGAACAACGGCTCGACGCGGCCGGTCTGGACGCGCCACGCCCAGCCCTCCGGCGACCACAGTGACGCATCCGCATATCCGCCAGCCTGAATGAAGCTGCGGAACTGCGCGCGCGTGACCTCGGTCCGCCCAATCCAGAACGAGGGCACATACACTTCGTGCGCGGGATACTCGCGGGACATCCCCTCGTAGTCATCCATTCCCGCTCCGGTATTCCCCATGGCGAAGATGCCTGCCGGGACATGCGCCATCTCGAAGTTGGGGTAGAGCGGGAGCACGTCTTCAGCGCGGGTCACCTGCATTACGGCAGAGTACACTTCACCTTCGAGCCGCAGGCCGCAGACGCCGGTCACCTTCACAAATGCGCCGGTCTCCAGACTCATCGGCTCGGGCAACTCGGCCGTCGTGCCCGAAGGCCCGGCTCCCGAACTGTCGTCAATCCAGATGGTGCGTCGGTCCGCGCTTATGGCCGTCAGGCGGCCCGCGATGCTCACAAACTGACCCACGGTGTTCAGGCCATTTCCGCCCGCGATGCCTCTCTGCCCCGCTCCCGTTGTCTCATCGAACGCGAGGTCTGCTCCGCCCAGGCTTGCCGCCTTGATGAGCCAGGGCTTCAGGGTCTCCGATCCGGCTGCAATCACGGTTGAGACCGCAAGAACGCGCTCGCCTCCGGGCGTGGTGGACATCTCACCCTCGCAGTTTACGACTACGCCTCTCGCCGGCAGCGATTCGCCCGCAAGGCGCAGTCCGGAGGAATGGTCAAGGGCGGATACATACGCGAAGCCCGCGCCTGAGGCCGTGACGACAGCGTCTTCGATAGTGACGTACGCCCCGTCCGGCTGCATCTTCGCCTCGCCCACGGTCCCGGCCGTGGCGCCTGATGCCGCAAGAAGGATCGCGCAGAGCACACCCGCTGTGAATGCTGAGAAGGTCTTCACTGGTTCACCTCGAAACTTGCGGTTACAACGAGGTCGCCGGTTGGCGTGACCTCAGCCTTCGCGTTCGGGGCGGTGATGCCCTGCCAGCCCGCGAAGCGCGACCCCGCCGCGGGCACAGCCTCAAGCTCGATCGGGACATCCTGGAAGTAGATGCCCTGCCACGGCATCTGAGCGGCTGCGAGGGCCAGCGAGTTCACCCGAACCGTGCCCGTCCCCGCGCCCGTGACATTGACCGTGACACCGGCCGTTCCGGTCAGCCCAAAAAACTTCACAGAGTGCTGTCTGAGGTACGCCGGGCGTTCTCTTGCGAAGTTTCGCATGGTCTCGACCCGCGTGTTCCAGTTCGCCAGAGTGTCCGGGCGCGCCCAGCGGTTGAGATGCTCCTGCATGTGGGGCAGAATCGCCGCCTGCTTCGCGTCAATCTGGGCGACAACGGTATCGGGCGCCAGCCGGGAGTTGAGCAAGTCCGCCATGCGGTTGATGAAGCGCGCCCGGAAGGCCGTGTTGCGCAGCAGTTTGCGCAGAAGCCGCGTGAAGCCCTCGCCATTGGGGTAATAGTGCTCCGGTCTGGCCATAGTCGCCGCGAAAGCGAGGGTGTCGTGCTCGTAGGCCCTGTCCCCTTTCGTCAGGCCGAAGCCCGAATCGGTATCGTACAGCATCCAGCGCCACTTCCCGTCCGGGGTGCGCGGCCGCCAGTACCGGGAGTTGACGGCGGGCCAGTCGGTGTTGCCGCAGTAGATCTCGATCAGGTTGTAGTCTATGAAGTTCTCGAGGTCAACGCGGTTTTCGACGTAGTCGTAGGCATCAGAGTCCCGCAGGTCGTGAGTCCACAGATGATACTGCAGCGCCTGCCACGCGACCCGGTCGCCTTCGTCCACCTCGCCCGTTGACTCCAGCAGGTCCACGTCCTCCTCGCCGTGGTGGCTTTCTATGTAGTACTTGTCGTAGCGCTCGCGGAGGTTGTGGATGCCCCAGAACTCCCCGTTGATGAAGACGATGCTGGGACGATAGGCTTGAAGATCCACCTCGGTCCCTTCCATCAGCCCCTGAATCAGGCCGTCGCGAAACAGCGTGGACAGCCAGTCATTGCCCGAACTGCGGAGTATGAAGCGCGTGTAGCCAGTCATCCACCGCGTTGGGAATATCTTGTAGCGGAACTCGCCCGAGTCCGAATAGCCATCGGCATACAGGCGCAGGCTCTTCTGAGGATTAACGCTGCTGCCGCCGCCGTGGATGCGCGCGCCCGCGTCCTGCGAGAACTTCAACTGCCCGCCGGTCTCGAAGAACTCGACATGCACCGGCCGCTCCCAGGCGCTGCCATTCATCATATAGTTGCCGGTGTTGTAGAAGTCCGCGGGGTCGTAGTTGACTCCGGGCACGTAGATGCCCGTGTTGTAGTCGTAGAGATTCGCCGCGTCTGTGACGACCGAAATCACGGGTAGGGTGTAGCGCGTGGGCATGCCCGGATCAACGAAGTATGTGCTCGTGGCGACCGGACTCGGAGCCGAACCCTCCTTGAACGCCCGTGCCCTGACAACCGTCCCCATGAACACATCGCCGACGGGCGGGTTCCAGGCCACCCAGGGGGGAGCCTCGGGCGCGGTGTGGTTGATCATGGCGAGTACCGGGGTCTGGCCCGCGCGGCCGCTGACAGCCAGCGGCGGGGTGAGAACTGGCGACGACTCGGTCGGTGTGGAGCCGTCTGTCGTGTAGCGGATGGTGACGTCCGGATCGTAGGCAATGGCGGATACGGAAACATCGGCGGTGTAGAAACCCGCGGCAGGAAGCAGGCTGGGCGCGCGCAGGAATGAAGTGTACCCTTCCGTGGTGTTCGCGGCGCCCGGCGTCGGGTCCAGGAAAAACACCAGGTTCGCATCGCCATCAGGCTTGCGGCCGTAAGACCGGTCCGTGAGCAGGGAAACAGGGGGCATCGTGTCTACACGCTGGCCCTGGGGATCGGTCAGCGCAATCGTCTCACCGCCGGCGCTGATCTTGTAGCTCGTATGAAGATAGGGCCCGCTCAGCCGGTTCTTGTCGGAGCAGAACACGAGCAGGAACTCGCCCGGAGCAATGACCCTGGAAGGGAAGGTCCACTTGAATGGCGATGATGGATTGTCAGTCAGGCCATACCCGAGCAGGTTCACCGCCTCGGGCCCGGAGTTGTACAGCTCGACCCAGTCGGGATGGTCGCCGTCCTCATCCGCGATGGAACGGGTATTGGAACTCAGCATCTCGTTGAGGAAGAGATCTGCTCGCGCATGAGGAGCGGACACGACGAGCGCCAGCAAAGCTGCCAGCGCCAGGGACCACGATGGCCCTCTGTATGATGTGGCTTTCAAGAACATCAGCGGCAGCACCCCTTTCCTTCGCTGATGGCCACGCGCATCAGCTTCGGAGCGCGTGGTCAACGCTACCGTGGCCATAGTAACCCTTCGCCGAAGCGTCTGTCAACCGGCGCGCGGATCCCTGTCCTTCGGCCCACTTCTCACCTCCCGCAGGGTGCTTCGGCCCGTCGTTACAGAGAACTCTGAGCCGAAGCACTCACCCCGAGAGGTTTGAAATCTTTCGGGAATTCTTTCCCCGAACCGGTTGACGCCAAGCCGCGGCGGCGATATATTAGTCACAGACAACGAACATCTGTTCGTTACACCTGCACCGCCGGCTCTGGCATCCGGACAGACGTAACCAGGGCCGCTTTACCCGGGTGTGCAGGAGGGGACGGAAATGGACTGCGTTGGCTATCTTTACGTTCACAACCTTTTTCTGGCAGAGGCGGTGCGGAAGCGCCCGGAGCTTGCGGAGCGCTCGTTCTGGATTGACCTGAATGGCAGGGTGCTCGCGGCCTCCGCCGATCTGGCGCTTCTCGGGATTCGCATGGGGACTCCGGCGCGGCAGGCACGGCGCACCGCTCCCGGCGCCGAATGCGTGAAGTATCTCCCCGA
>Ga0255342_1002541_pt1 | contig 22449 bp, 20 predicted proteins | sample wastewater_treat_3_FD_192416 | JGI IMG/M metagenome (GOLD analysis project Ga0255342, IMG submission 192416) | Wastewater microbial communities from Lulu Island WWTP, Vancouver, Canada - plant14 | ecosystem: Engineered > WWTP > Wastewater > Unclassified | place: Canada: Vancouver, British...
ATCATTTGTACATTTAATGTATATTCCGATTATTTTATCAGTTGTTTTATTTAATATTAAAACGGGAATAACGTTATCCCTGTTGGCAGGGATACTGTTAGGCCCTTATATGCCTTTAGTGGTATCACAGGGAATAAGTCAAGAACCAATCTCATGGTTGTTTCGCATTGTCATGTTTATAATTATAACCGTGTTTACGGGAGTCTTATTCCAGTATGTTAAGAAAATGCACGACATGGAAAAGGAAAAATACTACTACGATTCCACCACGGGCTTTCCAAACATGAACAAGTTCAATGAAAATGTATCCTGGCTGATAAAGGAGAAAGAACATAAAACCATTTCCTTTGTGATATTTGATTTCTATAACAGGGAGATGATAAACCAATACGTTAACTATGAGATAGGGCAGAAAACATATGAAAAGCTGCTGAAGATGGCAAAAGAATTCTTTGAATTCTATCACTTGTATACGGTCGATGCCGATAAATTTCTCGCTGTGCTTCCGGGAATTGATTGCTATAAAGCCCGTTCAATGACCGAAGAATTCTTCCGGCTCATCAGGAAGCCCATTTACATAGAAAAACTGCCCATATCTGTTGTTTTGAAAGCAGGAATTGTCAATTATCCCTTCCACGGCAAAGATGTGGATGATCTTGTTTTGAAGTTAAAGTTATCACTGAGCCAGACCCTTGGAAGACAAAAAAACATAGTAATTTACGATGATGCCGATCAGAGCATCAGGTCAAGGTACTACAACCAGCTTGTTTCAATATATTACGCCCTTCAAAACGATATGTTCACGGTTCACTACCAGCCTATCATAAGATTATCCGACAATAAACTCATGGGGGTGGAAGCTCTCCTGAGAATTCAAGACAGCTCACACAAGGACATATCAGTACAGCAACTGATAACTATTGCTGAAGAAGTAGGTTTTATCAATGAAATAACCAAATGGGTGATTAAAAAAGTCATAAAACAAATAAAACACTGGAAAAGCCAGGGTATAGATATGAATGTTTCAATAAACCTTTCTTCCCGGGACTTTAACGAATCCATATCCGAATATACCCTTAATTGTTTGAAGTGTCATGACATTGAACCAACAGCCCTGGAATTCGAATTCACTGAGAGGTCAATAATAGAAGACGAAGAAAGGGTACTAAGTGAACTGTCACTGTTGAAAAAATTGGGAGTTAAACTGTCCCTGGACGATTACGGCACAGGTCACAACTCCTTGCATTATTTAACCAACCCTTCATTCTACTTTGACTATATTAAAATTGACAGGGCATTTATCAATGCGATAACGGAAGAAAAAACAAGGCTCCTTATAAGCGGCATAATTGATACGGCTCATGTCCAGGGTATAGAGGTAATAGCTGAAGGGGTGGAAACCCATGAGCAGCTCAAAATTATATCAGAAATAAACTGCGACCACGTCCAGGGGTATTACTTCAGTAAGGCAATGCCGCCGGAGAGTTTATCCCACCTGATAGCAATAGGAGAGTACAAAAGATGAAAAGCAGAAAATTAAATATATTGGCTCTGATATTATTAATACTTGTGATATTATCAGCTTGTGTACAGCAAAATAATGGCACAAATAAAGATGATAATCCTCCAATTATTGAAGACACAACTGATTTTGGAAGCAATGATACAGAATCACCTGCAAACAATGACAATGAAGGTACAGACGAACAAGGCCTGCAAGAACAACAAGATAAGCAAACAGAAGCAACACTATCCGAAGACGGCACATATACAGATCCATACCTGGTAGCAGAATACATTCATAGATATAATAAACTACCATCTAATTATATAACTAAAAACGAAGCAAGAGAATTAGGCTGGGAAAGTGACAAGGGAAACCTCTGGGAAGTATCGGATAATAAGAGTATCGGCGGAGACATATTCGGCAACAGGGAAGGATTGCTTCCCAAAAAAGAAGGAAGAATATATTATGAGTGTGACGTTAACTACAAAGGCGTTTATCGGGGTTCAGAGAGGATAGTCTATTCAAACGATGGTTTGATATTTTATACCAAGGACCACTATGAAAGTTTCACTCAATTATATTAGGAGGCATATATGGATGAAATATTCTTAGATTGTAACAAAATGACCTCAAAATCCGAAGCACACAAATATTTAAAAGAAATGCTTAACCTGCCTGATTATTACGGAAATAATCTGGATGCCCTTTGGGACATACTTAGCACCAAGAGTAAAATGATATCGATTTTCCTTCTCCACGAAGAAAAGCTTTATGAAAATTTAGGGGAATACGGTAAAAAGTTAATTAATACCTTTGAAGATGCAGCAGGATTAAACGGAAACATTCAATTTACTAAGATGTAAAAATTGCAATTGTTAAATACCATAAATGAAATTTTGTTGGCGCCGGGCACCCGTTACGGGTGCCCGGCACTACTTTTATGTTTTCAATTTGCTTGTTTGATGATATAATAAGCAAAAGTAACCTCGCATGTGCTCAGTATGATGCGAAGCGGCGAGGAATGTTCCCATTATTATAGCGGATGGCAAAAAAAGCAGAGGAGCTAAATGGAAAAAGAAAAACCAACCGTTAGCCTGATAACGGTGTCATATAACAGTGAAAAAACAATAGCTGATACAATTGAATCAATTCTCAGGCAGACCTATGAAAATATAGAATATATAATCATAGATGGTTTATCATCGGACAATACGGTAAAAATAGCAAAAAGTTATGAGCCCTTGTTCAGAGATAAAGGCTATGTCTTCAAAATAGTATCAGAGAAGGATAAGGGCATATATGATGCCATGAACAAGGGCATTAAGCTTTCTACAGGACAAATCGTGGGAATTCTGAACTCAGACGACTTTTATACAAATGAATTTGTAATAGAAAAGGTTGTAAACAAAATGATTTCAGAAAATGCGGATTGTTTATATGCCGATTTGTTATATGTAGATGAAATCAATACGGAAAAGGTTGTACGGAAATGGAAAGCCAACAGGGGAGATTTCAGATTAGGATGGAATCCCCCCCACCCCACAACATTCATTACAAAAGAAACCTATAATAAATTTGGTCTGTATAAAATAAATTATAAAATTTCTTCAGACTATGACCTTCTGTTTAGAATAATTCACAAGGGTAAAGTAAACACATCGTATCTTGAAGAATACATCGTTAAGATGAGAATTGGAGGCAGGTCTACAAGCGGTATAAAAAGCAACATAACTTCAGTTAAAGAAATTTATGCCGTTTTAAAAGAAAATAATCAAAAGTTTAAACTCCCTATAATTTTTATCAGGTTGTTAGTAAAAGTAAAACAGTTTCTTTAAAAATAATCCATATGAAAAGGAGTGCGAAATGAACAAAAAAGCATTGATTACCGGTGTAACGGGCCAGGACGGCTCATATTTGGCCGAGTTCTTATTGGAGAAGGGTTATTCCGTTCACGGCTTGGTAAGAATGTCATCAATCGAAAGATATGAAAGGATTCAACACCTTTTAAACAAAGATAAATTTCATTTACACTACGGAGATTTGTGCGATTACTTAAGCATTCAAAGAATAATATCCGAAATCAAGCCCGATGAAATATATAATTTAGCGGCCCAAAGCCATGTCAAGGTTTCTTTCGAGATGCCTGAATACACGGCTGATGTGGATGCTCTTGGTATTATTAGAATACTGGAAGCAGTTCACCAGCTTAAAATGGGAAAAACATGCCGCATTTACCAGGCATCTACCTCTGAATTGTTCGGCAAGGCGGAGGAAATACCCCAAAAAGAAACAACTCCTTTTCACCCATATTCACCTTATGCATGCGCAAAATTATATGCTTATTGGATAGTTAAAAACTATCGGGAAGCTTACGGTATGTTTGCCGTAAACGGAATTTTGTTTAACCATGAATCCGAAAGAAGAGGGGAGACCTTTGTCACGAGAAAAATAACCTTGGCAGCATCAAGGATAGCCAAGGGTTTGCAGGATAAACTCTACATGGGAAATTTGAATGCATTAAGAGACTGGGGCTATGCAAAAGACTATGTTGAATGCATGTGGTTGATGCTGCAGCATGACAGGCCGGAGGATTTTGTCATTGCAACCGGTCAACAACATTCGGTACGGGATTTTTGTAATTTAGCCTTTAAATATGCCGGCATAGATTTGATATGGGAAGGTTCCGGTCTTGATGAAAAGGGCATAGACAAAAAAACAGGCAAGGTTTTAATTGAAGTAGATAAAAGATATTTTAGTCCTACAGATGTGAATAACCTGCTGGGAGATTCAACAAAGGCCAAAACCTTGCTGGGATGGAATCCGGGAAAAACATCCTTTGAAGATTTGGTAAGAATAATGATGGAACACGATTTAAAGTTAGCGGAATTTGAAGCAAAGCTAAGAAAATGAGCCGGTCCGGAAAGGATAAAAAAGAGGGAAGCAAAATGGAAACAAAAAGCCAAATGAGCAAAGATTCGAAAATATACGTTGCAGGCCACAGGGGGATGGTGGGGTCTGCCCTTGTCAGAAGACTTAAGAGTCAGGGCTATAACAATATAATTACCCGAACATCCAAAGAACTTGACTTAAAAAGGCAGGCGGATGTGGAAAAATTCTTTTCGGAAGAAAAACCGGACTATGTTTTCCTTTCAGCAGCTAAAGTAGGTGGTATTGTAGCCAATAACACATACCCTGCCGACTTCATGTATGAAAACATGATGATTGAAATGAATGTCATAAAAAGCGCCTTCGATAACCGGGTGAAAAAACTCTTATTCTTAGGCTCATCCTGCATATATCCCCGGTTAGCTCCCCAGCCAATCCCGGAAACCAGCCTCCTGACTGGGTCTCTGGAGCCGACAAATGAAGCTTATGCCCTGGCTAAGATATCGGGATTAAAGTTCTGTGAATATTTAAACCGTCAATACGGTACCTCTTATATAAGTGTAATGCCTTCCAATTTGTATGGGCCCAACGATAACTATCATCCTGAAAATTCACATGTCATACCCGGCTTAATCAGGCGTTTCCATGAAGCAAAAATCAAGGGAGCTGAAGAAATGGTTGTTTGGGGAACAGGCAAGGTCTTGAGAGAATTCCTGTATGTAGATGATTTGGCGGATGCATGTGTATATCTTATGAATACATACTCAGGCAATGAAACTGTAAATATCGGTATAGGTAAGGAAATATCAATAGCGGATTTGGCGGATCTCATAAAAAAGGTCGTAGGATATAAGGGGAAAATAGTATTTGATACTACAAAACCGGATGGAACCCCAAGAAAATTACTGGATGTTACAAAGCTAAACAGGCTCGGCTGGACATATAAGACGGAAATAGAAGAAGGCTTGAAGAAAACCTATGATGATTTCCTGAATAATGCAGTAAGAAAATAAAGATAAATAACAGGAGATAATCTTATGAACATAATACTCTTGTCAGGCGGGTCGGGAAAAAGATTGTGGCCCCTTTCAAATGAGACAAGGTCCAAGCAATTTCTTAAAGTATTAAAAGATACAAAGGGTCAGCCTGAATCCATGATTCAAAGGGTCTACAGGCAGATAAGAGAAACTTCCCCCGAATCAAATATTCTTGTTGCCACGGGCAAGTCTCAGATAGATTCCATAAAGAGCCAAGTAGGAAACAAGGTTGATGTTGTTCTTGAGCCGGAAAGAAGAGACACATTCCCTGCCATTATACTGTCATGCTCTTATCTTGCCTATGAAAAAGGCTTAAATGAAGATGAGGCAGTTATAGTTATGCCGGTTGACCCCTATGCCGATACGGGCTACTTTGAGTCCCTTAAAAAAATGGAGGAATTGATAAACAAGGGAACTGCAAATATAGTCCTGATGGGTATTAAACCCACATATCCTTCCGCTAAATATGGCTACATAGTTCCCAACCAAGATGGAAGTGTTGAAAGATTTCAGGAAAAACCATCCGAAGAATATGCCCAAAAGCTGATTCAGGAAGGAGCCATGTGGAACGGGGGAGTTTTTGCCTTTAAACTGAATTATATATTAAATATTGCAAAAAAATATGCCGATTTTTCTTCATTCGAGGAAATCAAAGCAAAATACTCAGATTTACCCAATATTAGCTTTGATTATGAAGTGGTTGAAAAAGAAAAGTCCATTGGGATGGTAGAATATTCTGGCACATGGAAGGACTTAGGCACCTGGAACACCCTTACCGAAGTCATGGAAAGCAGTACCCTGGGATATGTAATACTTGCCGATACTTGTCATGACACCAATGTTATCAATGAACTAAGCATACCCATAACGGTACTGGGTATAAATAATGCTGTTATTGCTGCAAGCCCCGATGGAATCCTCGTAACAGATAAGCATGAAAGCTCATATTTAAAACCCTACGTGGAAAAAATTCACCAGCGCCCCATGTATGAAGAAAGAGAATGGGGAGAATACAAGGTTCTTGATTATGTGGCTTACGGAGACGGCACATCATCATTAACAAAGAGCTTATATATTAAAGCCGGAAAATCAATCAGCTACCAATCTCATGCAATCAGGGATGAAATATGGACAATCGTTGACGGAACAGGGGACCTTTTAATAGACGGTCATGTCAGGAATGTAAGACGGGGAGATGTTGCCTATATTGTAAAGGGACAAAAACATGCCATAAGGGCAATAACCGACTTGCGGCTGATAGAGGTTCAGATTGGTCTTGAACTGGTAGAAACAGATATCCAGCGTTATGACTGGAAATGGTGATATTATGAAGTCCGTAAACTATTTTTCTATGTTAAGAGATGACAGAAGCATATACTTCAGAAGGTGGTATGTTGATGAAATCAACATATTAAAATCCAAGTATAATGTCAATGCTAACACTTCAATACTAAAAATCAACCATAATTCAGACCTGTACATCAGCTGGTGGGGACAAAGAAGTTTACCGTCCGTCCTTGTTGCAAAACTTCATAATAAAAAATCCATAGTTATAGCCGGCGGTACTTGTGTATCAAAAATGAAAACCATATACGGCTATAATTCAAGAAATATTTTTAAACGTTTATTAATAAGACTGACCTTAATGCTTTGTGACCATATAGTTGCAGTATCCGAATACAACAAAAAGGAAATTCTTGAGCTGATGGGCAGCAAATATGATGATAAGACCTCAGTCATTTATCACTGTGTCTCTGATGAATACTTTAAAAAACAAGAGGAATTTAAGGATAATACAAAATATTTTCTTATTGTTTCGGCCTTGGAAAAGGATAATATAAAAAGAAAATGCATTGTTGAATGTATTGAGGCCATAAATTGTCTCAAGGAGAAATATCCCCATATTAAACTGGTTATAGCCGGGCATAAAGATAACGGGTATGATGATTTATTTAACCTTATTAAGTCAAAGGGCCTGGAATCAAATGTATACTTAATTGGTTCAATCAGTGAAGAGGATAAAATTAAATACTTGCAAAATGCTTATTGCTATTTGCAGCCCACATATCATGAACAATTTGGCCTGGCAATTGCAGAAGCCATGGCATGCGGATGTCCCGTAATTTCAACTAATATTACGGCTGCTCCTGAAGTTGTGGGAGATACGGGAATCCTGATTGAAGCTAATGAGGTTGATAAAATTGTACAAGCGATAGAAAAAATATACAATGACGAAAAACTACGGGAGACATTGTCATTTAAAGCTAAGGAAAGAGCCCGGAATCTCTTTACATATGATATTAAAAAAGAAAAACTTCTATGTCTGGAAGACAAGTTTATTAAATAGAAATAATTTTTGGCGGGAGATAAATCATTGAAAATACTGCATTTGTGTTTAGGCAATTTTTATATTGATAATTTTTCATACCAGGAAAACATGCTTCCCAAGTTTCATAAAAAAATGGGGTTAGATGTAGAAATTATTGCATCCCTTGTTTCATTCGATAAGGATGGCAATCCATGCTACCTGAAAAAAGCTGGAACCTATATTAATGAATATGGAATCCCCGTTACAAGACTTAAATTCAAGAAGAGCTTATTCAGCAAAAGATTGCGAATATTCGAAGGCTTATACGAAGCACTTTCCAAATCCAAGCCTGATATTATTTTCATTCATAACTGCCAGTTCCTGGATATAAAAGAAGTAGTTAAATATGCAAAACAAAATCCTGATACAAAAATATATGTTGACAACCATGCGGATTTCTCCAACAGCGCGAGAAACATTTTATCCAAAAACATTCTCCACAAAATAATCTGGAAGCATTGCGCCCAACAAATAGAGCCCTATACAACAAAATTTTACGGGGTCCTTCCGGCCAGGGTAGATTTCTTAAAAAAAATGTACAAAGTGCCCGATGAAAAGGTAAATTTACTGCTTATGGGTGCCGATGACGAAAAAGTTGAAGAAGCCAAGGATCCAAATGTCAGGAAAGAAATAAGAGAAAAGCACAATATCAGGGAAGATGATTTTTTAATTGTTACCGGCGGGAAAATAGATAATTTCAAAAAGCAAACCCTGCTTCTTATGGAAGCAGTAAAAAAAATCGACAATGACAAAGTTAAGCTTATAGTATTTGGCTCTGTCATCAATGAATTAAAAGAAGAAATCGACAGATTATCTGATGGAGGAAGAATTCAATATATAGGCTGGCTTAATTCAGACGACTGTTACAAGTATTTTGCGGCAGCCGATTTGGCGGTTTTTCCCGGCAGGCATTCGGTTCTTTGGGAGCAGGCGGTTGGAACCGGCATACCATGCATATTTAAATGTTTGGAAGGTACCACCCATGTAGATGTGGGAGGTTCCTGCATGTTTTTATATAAGGACTCAGTGGAAGAAATAAAGGAAAAAATTGAGCTGGTTGCAAATGACAAGGAATTATACCAAAAAATAAAAGGTATAGCCGGCAAAGAAGGCATGAAGAAATTCTCATATTATCAAATTGCCAAAGAAAGTATCGGTTTATAAACGAAAGGACTATATATGAAGATATTATTTGTCGATACATCAATAAGGGGACATCATGCTCCTTATTTTAAGACCCTTATTAAAAACTCCGATTACGAATGTGTTTTGTGTGTTCCGGAAAAAATCGAGAATTTAAACATAAAACAGATTATAGTTAGAAACTCGAATTTCAGATCCAGGAATTTTATTCAGTATTGCCGCTGGATTAATGAGATAAAAGAAATTGCAGAATCAGAAAAGCCTGATGCAATACACTTCCTCTACGGGGATGTATTCTACAGGTATTTTGGAATGGGTTTGTCAAAATTTAAAAGTTACAATACTATCATAACATTTCACATAATAAAGAAAAGCTTTATCAGGGATATCAGCATAAAAACAATATTTGGCAAAATTGACATGGGTATAGTCCATACAGATGCTTTATTAAACCAGTTACAGGGCATTGCAATAAAAAATGTCAAAAAAATTGAAAACCCTCATTGTTTTTACTTTGAAAACATCACAAGGGAATATGCGAGAAAAACACTCGGGTTAAGCGACCATGCTCCGGTTTTGCTGGCAATAGGCGGTACAAGATATGATAAAGGAATCGATATACTGCTAAATGCCCTGAAAAAAGTAAATAAACCCTTTTTCCTCCTGATTGCAGGCAGAGAACTGGACTTTAACAAGAATTATATCAAAGAAAACATAGGGCCATATAAAGATAAGGTAAAAATGCTGATGAGGTACCTTTCGGATGAAGAATTCTACATGTGCATAAATGCAGCCGATATTATTGTTTTACCATACAGAAAAACATTTACTGGAGCCAGCGGTCCCCTGGCAGAAGGAGTATGGCAAAAAAAACCATCATAGGACCAAATCACGGCAGCCTTGGAAGCCTGATAAAGGATAATCACTTAGGGGCAACATTTAAAAGTGAGGATGCTGATGATCTTGCCAAAGTTATAAACGAGCAGCTTGATAATAAGCATCAATGGAATGAAAAGGCTGAAAGCTACAGGCTAACATTATCAACCGATAAATTTGCATTAGACCATAAAAACCTGTATCACACATTAATTAATACTTTCTTATATTAAAGGAGCCAAGTACCATGCAGTCATTAAAAAAGTATCCCTTAGTTATGATGTTTTATACTCATTTCAGGAGACTTTTGACCATAATTTCTCCAAAATTAAACACTATAGTAACATTTCGGATTTCTAAAGGGAAAGCAATCGACTTAAAAAACCCTAAAACCTTGGATGAAAAGATTTCATGGTTAAAATTGAATACATACAATAAAGACCCCTTGATATCAAAGTATTCCGATAAATATGCAGTCAGGGAGTACGTTTCATTCTGCGGATTGGGGGAGACCCTCAATGATTTGTACGGGGTATATGACCGGGTGGAAGATATAAATTGGGAGGACCTGCCTGACAAATTTGTTTTGAAATGGAATAACGGCTGCGGGCTTAATATTTTTTGCTATGATAAAAAGACCTTTGATATTGAAAATGCGGTTAAAACATTGAAAAAGTGGGAGAAAGCTAAAAAGTATCTGGGCAATGCAGAGATGCATTACAAGCAAATCCCGCCCAAGATTGTGTGTGAAAAGTTTATTGAGGCAAAAAACAGCTTGCTTCCCGAAGACTACAAGTTTTTATGTTTCAATGGCCGGGCGGAATACTGCATGGTTTGCACAGAAAGGGAAACAGGCAACACTAAGTTCTACTACTGTGACAGGGAGTGGAATCTTGTTCGAATGCATAAGGAGCATAGGAATATTCCTTCGGATTTCCATATACCAAAACCCCAAGGACTGGACAAGATGCTTCAATATGCCGACACCCTTTCCAAACCCTTTTCCTTTGTCCGTGTGGATTTATACAATGTAGAAGGAAAAATAATTTTCGGAGAATTGACTTTTACTCCCTTTGGAGGCATAAATTCAAGCATGATTGAAGAAATGGACCTAATGCTGGGAAACATGCTTAAACTATGAGTAGAGGATTAGGTATGATACAATTACTTAAAAAGAACCCCATAATTTTTATTTTGTACACCCGGTTCAGAAGATTTTTGACCATAATTTCTCCAAAACTGAATACAATAGTCACCTTTCGGATTTCAAAAGGGAAGCCCATTAATTTAAAAAATCCCAAAACATTTGACGAGAAGATATCATGGTTAAAATTAAACACATATTATAAAAACCCCTTGATATCCATGTGCGCTGACAAATATGCGGTAAGAGAATATGTCTCCTCATGCGGATTAAGCGAAATCCTCAATGAATTGTACGGGGTTTATGACTGTGTGGAAGACATAAATTGGGAGGAACTGCCGGATAAATTTGTTTTGAAATGGAACAACGGCTGCGGACTTAACATGTTTTGCCACGATAAAAAGAATTTTGATATAGATAATGCCGTCAAGACATTGAAAAAGTGGGGAAGGGCCAAACAGTACCTCAACAATGCAGAGATGCAGTATAAGTATATCAAACCAAGAATAGTGTGCGAAAAACTCTTGGAATCAAAAACCAGCCCCCTGCCTGAAGATTATAAATTTTATTGTTTTAACGGCCAGGTAAAGTACGGTATGATTTGTGTCGAAAGAGAAACAGGCCGGCCTAAGTTCTACTACTATGACAGGGACTGGAATTTTGCACGAATAAATAAAGACAGCAAGAAGGCTCCTGAGGATTTCTATTTACCAAAACCTGAAGGAATAGACAAGATGATCAGCTATGCTGAAATCCTTGCCAACCCCTTTCCTTTTGCCCGGGTGGATTTATTTGATTTAGACGGGAAGATAATTTTTGGAGAATTAACATTTACACCATCGGGAGGCATGAATTCAAACTGGCTTGAAGAAATGGACCTAATGTTCGGAAACTTGTTAAAACTGCCTGAAGAGTAAATCAGGCCAACCCTTATTGGCATCAGGGTTGCCTTTTTTTGTGTTTCCAAATGGCTCATTACATGTTATAATATTGCAAGTTACAAAATTAGTGCTATTTTGCGGATGCCCGGCACCGCTGAAGAGGCACTTCAGTACAAAAAGGATGAACGCAATGAATAATAGAGAAATAAAGAGTGACGGTTTGGTGTTTAAAATATTGGAAGAGATACTCTATGTCTCCTATGTAGTGTTAGGTTACTACTTGGCATTCATGTTAAGATATAACATGAATCCCGACATTTTTAATCTGCAGCCATTTTACGACAGCATACCCTTTATTATAATTGCTTCGATAATCATATTTTATATTTATGATATCCTGTCAACCTTTAAAAAATCCATATTCGAAAATGCAGTAGCTGTCTTTATTCCTTTGCTCTTAATAAACATAACCACCGCCGCCATCGCCTTCTTCATAAGAGGATTTGCCTTTCCGAGAACCGTGTTCATGATAGGCTCGGTTGTTCAGTTTTTCCTTATATTTACAACAAAGCAGATAATCTATAAGTATTTCGTATCCAAAAGGATGGGAAAAGATGTACTAATTGCCGTTGCTTCGATGGACGAAGGAGAACATATAGCGAAAAAAATTTTGTTGGACAAAAACAATTACGATAAAATCAGATATATTTGTCATGACATAAATGAAAGGATCTATGGTCTTATAGATGCCGTAGATAAGGTTTATGTGGGTGATGGCATCACCGGTACGGACAAGTTGAATATCATAAAATACTGCTCCGAAAAGGGAAAAGACATATATTTAGTCCCCGGCTTATACGAAATTTCCATGGTGGATTTTAAGGTGAGCCAGGTTGATGATATGCTTGTTTTTAAGCTGGAAGATTTAGGCCTTACTTATGAGCAAAGATTTTTTAAAAGGACTATGGATATTGTGATATCTTCCCTGGGACTAATTATTACATCACCTTTATTGTTAATTGTTTCAGTATTAATAAAACTCTATGACGGAGGAAGGGTGTTTTATAAGCAGGAAAGGGTAACTGAAAACAATAAAATATTTAACCTGTATAAATTCCGCACCATGGTTGAAAATGCAGAAAAGCACACCGGTCCCGTGTTGGCGGCGGACAATGATACACGAATAACACCCCTGGGAAGGTTTTTAAGGGCATCAAGAATAGACGAGCTACCCCAATTGTTGAATGTATTGAAGGGTGACATGAGCTTAGTGGGTCCAAGGCCTGAAAGACCTTATTTTGCAGACCAATTCAATGAAGAAATCGACGGCTTCAAGTACAGGGTTTATGTAAAAGCCGGTATAACGGGATTGGCCCAGATACTCGGCAACTACTCCACAGACCCGAAAACAAAAGCAAAATATGACTTAATGTATATAAAGAACTATTCGCTGTTATTGGATATAATAATCATCTTTAACACAATAAAAACAATTCTTTTGAAAGACTCTTCCAAAGGCTTGGTTAAAGAAAAAGAACTGAAAGAACTATTAAATGAATTAAATTTGAAAGCCTATGAAGAAATGGGAATCACAAAAGTAGATAATGTATAATAGTCGGTGCCAGGCTCCTGTAACAGGTGCCCGGCACCATGAAAGATGGCGAAAGACACCATGAAATAGAAGGAGCAAACATGTCTAAATCAACAAAAGCAGCCAAATCTGTCGCTTTTATCATATTATTTTCTTCTTTGAGCAAGCTCCTGGGCTTTTTAAGAGAAATCCTTATAGGAGCAAAATTTGGATCAGGTTCGGAAACAGATACCTTTTTTATCGCGCTTTCTGCCGTATCCTTATTTACAACAGTCATTACCAAATCAATAAACACCACCATGATACCGGTCCTTTCCGAAGTGGAGTCAAGAGAAGGAAAGAACGGGAAAATTTCTCATACAAACAACCTGCTGAATACAGTGTCCTTAATATCTCTTATTATAATTTCACTGGCGTGGATTTCATCACCGGCTATCATAAGAATAATAGCCCCGGGCTTCGACGGAGAACAGTTCAAGTTAACCGTTGCATTGATGAGAATAGGACTTCCCACTGTTTTTCTCGCCGGGACCCAGGGAGTTTTCAGGGGATATCTTCAATCGGAACTTATGTTTTCCGAGTCTGCATTAGCCGGGTTTCCTTTTAACATTACATATATTTTCTTTCTGCTTTTCCTGTCAGGCTTTTTCGGTATAAAAGGCCTGATGGTAACTTCCGTATTGGCAATACTGTCACAAGTTCTCCTTCAAATAAGAGAGATCAGGAAAACTGAGTTCAAGTATCAGTTTTTATTTAATTTAAAGGACAAATATTTAAAAAAAATATTATATCTTATTCTTCCCATTATCTTCAGCGCAGGCCTGGATGATTTATATGTTATCATTAATAAAGCCTTAGCTTCAACCTTAATGGCAGGCAGTATTTCATCCTTGACATATGCAAATCGATTGGTCGGCATAGTAAAGGAACTGTTTATTGCAGCTATTGCAACAGTTATGTATCCCATGCTTTCAGAAGAAGCAAACAAGGAATCATATGAAGGATTAAAAAAAGTTACTATAAACGGGATAAATATTATTCTTCTAATAACGATACCCGCTACATTAGGAATGATTATTCTGGTAAATCCAATCGTAAAACTGGCATTTGAAAGAGGTAAGTTTGACGCTGCTGCAACTTATATGACGGCAAGTGCTTTAATTTTTACGGCTATAGGCCTGGTAGGCGGTTCCCTGGGTATCTTATTAAGCAATATTTATTATTCCCTTCAGGATACCAGGACACCGGTAATATATGGAATTGTTTCGTTGGTAATTAATATTTCCTTTAACCTGCTGCTGATTAAACCTATGGCACATAGAGGACTGGCATTGGCAACCTCCATATCCTCGACCCTTAAATCAATACTCTTAATTTATAGTTTGAAAAAGAAGCTTGGTTCCTTTGGATTTATGAAATCCTTAAAATGCGGTTTAAAATCTTTAACCGCATCCCTAATTATGGGAATTGTCGTACTTTTCTTATGCTCAACCCTTTTTCTTAAAATTGGAAGCGGCACCTTGCCTGAGATTATGTGCTTATTAATATCGATTGGTACAGGAGCTTTAATATACTTAATATTAATTTACGCATTTAAAACAGAAGAAACAGAATGGGCTATAAAGCTTGTGAAAGAAAGATTTAAGAAGGGATGATATTGTATGATTCTTATAACCGGAGGAACCGGATACATCGGTTCACATACGGCAGTAAAGCTAATTGAACAAGGGAACGACATAGTCATCTTTGACAACCTGTATAATTCAAAATTGGAGGTTTTGGACAATATTGAAAAAATTACAGGCGTAAGGCCAAAGTTTTACAAGGCAGACATGCTGGATATAGATTCACTTGATAAAATTTTCAAAGAAAATCAAATCCACTGCGTTATCCACTTTGCAGGTCTTAAGGCCGTAGGCGAATCCGTTGAGGAACCCCTTAAATACTTTCATAACAACATAGCAGGCACAATCAACCTGCTTATGACCATGCAAAAATATTCCTGCAAGAAAATAATTTTCAGCTCGTCAGCCACAGTGTACGGAACTACCCAGACCATGCCCCTTGATGAGAAATCTCCAAGAGGGGTGACCAACCCTTACGGCAGGACAAAGTTAGTTATAGAAGATATGCTGAAAGACTTATCAAACTCAGACAAAGAATGGGGCATAGTTCTTTTGAGGTATTTTAATCCCATAGGAGCCCACAAAAGCGGCTTGATAGGAGAAAATCCAAACGGTATACCTAACAACCTCATGCCCTTTATCTGCAAGGTAGCAGGCGGAGAGCTGCCGGTCCTGAATGTTTTTGGAAATGATTACGACACAATAGACGGTACGGGAGTGAGAGACTATATCCATGTTGAAGACCTGGCTGAAGGACACGTTTTAGCTTACAAAAAGATTGTTAATAAAAAAGGTTTATATGTATACAATCTTGGAACAGGAAGAGGGTACAGCGTCCTCCAGGTGATAGATGCATTTGAAAAGGCAAATAGAATAAAAATTAATTATAAGTTTGCTCCAAGGCGTGCCGGTGATGTGGCCATAGTATATGCCGATACCGGTAGAGCAGAAAGGGAACTGGGCTTTAAAGCTAAATACAATTTAGAAGATATGTGCAAAGATTCATGGAATTTTGCAAAAAAGAATCTTAACAAGCACTCATGGAATGAATAATACCGGTAAAAAAGTGCATATTCATGCGTTCGACAAGTTTCTGTTTTTCTTGACATATATAGACTTGAATGTTAGTTTATTGTCATAAATACTATATAAAGATGTAAATAAAATTACTTTTTTAAATTTTCGAACCCTCTATTGAATTGCAAGATTTATGAGGGTTATTTAATCAAAGGAGGAGAGGAAGGGTGTATTTATTTTTAAATACATCATACAAGTAAAATGAACGATGAACAATTTGATGAAATTGACCTGAGAGAAATATTTCAAATAATAAGAAAACACTTCGCACTAATAATACTCATACCCATTTTATTTGCTTTAATTGGAGCTTTCGTAAGCATTTATTTCATCGATCCGGTTTATGAAGCTTCAACAACCCTCATAATACTCCAGGACAAGGATGCCAAGGAACAAATCAGCAAGACGGACGTTGACTTAAGCAAGAGCCTTATCTATACATATGCGGAAATGGCTAAATCGAATACAGTGATAGAAAACACGGCAAAGGCTTTAAATATTGACAAGCTTAACAAAGGTGACATTACCGTATCACCGGTTAAGGATACACAAATACTCAAGGTTGCAGTCCAGCACACAAATCCGGCACTGGCAAGAGACATAGCAGATACCTTAGTTGTAGAGTTTTCGGCAGAAATTGAAAGAATAACTAAGACGGACAATGTATCGGTTGTAGACTATGCGAGGCTTCCCCATAGTCCGGTAAAACCAAACATAATGATAAATACTGCAATTTCAGGAGTTTTGGGTGCAATGCTCATCATTTTCGCAGTATTTCTGAAAGAATATCTGGACAACACCGTAAAAACAGACAAGGATATAGAAAGTTTATTAGGCATTTCAATAATAGGAGCAGTTCCAAATTTCGGACAAGGGGGTAAACAAACATATGGAAAAGTATCTCATAAGCGATAATCCTTCATCTCCGATAGCGGAAGCTTACAGAAAGATAGCAACCAATATTGAATTTTCCAATATCGACAACGTGATTAAAACAATCATGGTAACCAGTGCCAAGCAAGATGAAGGCAAGACCACAACCATCTGCAATCTTGCCATGGTAATGACGGAGCATAAGAAAAAGATTCTTTTGATAGACTTAGATTTAAGAAAACCGGTTATACACAAGATATTTAAGCTTCCAAACACGAAAGGCTTAACTGACATCCTGATAAATAAAGACAGCTATGAACCCTATTTAAATAATGTTTATCCCGGATTGGATGTACTAACTACCGGAATAATACCTGCCAATCCTGCAGAAATAATAAATTCAAAGTCACTCAAGGAATTAATCAAGGAAATGTCCCAGAACTATGACTATATATTCTTTGATACGCCGCCGGTAATGCTTGTTTCTGACCCCATAACCATATCCACATATGCGGATGCGGTCATTATGGCAATCGAGCACGGCAAGACAGAAAAGGATTTGGTAAAAAAGGCCGTAGAAAGTTTAAAACAAGTAAACGCAAACATCATAGGAGCAGTAATGAACAACATCCCTGTTTCAAAACAGAGCAATTATTACTATTACAGCAGCTATGAATAAAAAGGGAGACTGTTATGATAGATATTCATAGCCATATACTTTTTGGCGTGGATGACGGAGCCGAAACCTTTGAAGAATCAATGGACTTAATCAAGGAAGAAGTGGAAAAGGGAGTAAGTCACATAATATTTACACCCCACTTCAATAAGAGAAACTATCATCAGGACAAGGATAAAATTTCGGCTAATTTCCATGCACTAAAAGAAGCTGCACAAAAAGAAAACTTAAATGTGGAGCTTTATTTAGGTAATGAAGTATACATGGACTTTAATAATTACGCTTCCATCATTGAAAACGGATTTAACACATTGGCAGGTTCCATGTATGTTTTGGTGGAATTTAACGAAATAATTCCTCCTGAAAACATGCCCGAGATTTGCTACGAAATAAATGTGAGCGGATATATCACAATAATAGCACATGCGGAAAGATATGAAATTCTTTATGAAAACCGCCAGATGTTAAGGAATGTATTAAATGAAGGAGCACATTTGCAGGTAAATGCTTCATCGATATTACATAAGGAAAACAAGGAAAGAAATAAGTTTGCCCACTTTTTACTTAAAAATAAATTGGTAAGCTTTATCGCATCGGATGTGCACAATACCACATCAAGGAAATTCTACCTGGATGAAGCATATAAAGAGGTAAGCAAAAAATACGGTAAAAATTATGCAGATGAGATTTTTAAACTTAATCAATTGAATGTAATCAACAAGACAAAATTTGAAAGTTCAAATTATCAACCTAAAAGAAGTATATTATCAAAACTTTTTTAATTAAATTTTACAAATTCGGGGATGGGGAATGAACGTTTATTTAAGTTTTTATACAATAATCAACAAATATCGAAAATACATACCTCCGCTAGTAGACATATTTATAGCAATTATTTCTTATATAATTCCCTATCTGGCAACCGATATACATAATGTGAATATCGCAATAACAGGAAACTCCTTAATATTATATGTTTTTGCATATTATATAGTTTTCATGTTTCTTAAAGTATACAAATACATGTGGAGATATTCGGGAATTGAAGATATATTTCGCTGTCTAAAAGCATCGATATTGGCCAATATCATTTTTATTGCAATAACAAAACTGTTTAACATAGATATACGCCTTTTTGTATATCTTTTTGCCCTTGCTTTATCGACATTGATGTCAATCGGTATCAGAATCGTTTACCGGGCTCTTCTTATAATCGGTAAAAGACAGAGCAGCGCTCCCATACTTACAAGAGAAAAAAACATAATGGTTATAGGTGCCGGACAAGCAACAATGATGATATTGAACGAGATAAGTTCAAACAATCCCCAAAACTATTCCGTTAAATGCATTATTGATGATGAAGATAACAAAATAGGCAGGATGATTAATTCTGTTCCAGTTGTTGGCAACACTGATTCAATAATTAAGATGTCAAAGAAATATAAAATAGAGGAAATTATTTTCTCAATTCCGTCCATAGACAAAGAAAACAAAAAAAGAATCCTGGACATATGTGCCAAGACAGGCTGCAAATTAAGAATACTTCCTGAAATATACAGCCTTATAACCAATGAAACAAATAATGATTTAGTGGGCCAGTTAAGGGATGTTCAGTTGGAAGACCTCCTTGGTAGGGAGGAAATAAAACTTGAATGCTCTTGGATTAATAAATATATTAAAAATAAAACAGTCCTTGTAACCGGCGGAGGTGGCTCTATAGGTTCTGAGATCTGCAGGCAAATAGCAATGAATAGCCCGAAGTATTTAATTATTTTGGATATATATGAAAACAATGCATATCTAATTCAGCAGGAGCTCATGAGGATCCATGGGGACAGCCTGAATATGGAAGTAGAAATAGCCTCCATAAGGGATAAAGCAAAGATGGAAAAACTATTCTCAACAAGAAATATTGATATAGTATTTCATGCGGCAGCTCACAAACATGTGCCATTAATGGAAAAAAATCCTGAAGAAGCAATCAAAAACAATATTTTAGGCACATTGAATCTTGTAGAGTTATCCGATAGGTACAATGTTGAAAAATTTATTCAGATATCAACGGACAAGGCTGTAAACCCAACCAATATCATGGGAGCTACAAAAAGAGTATGTGAAATGATTATTCAATCCTATGACATAATAAGCAAAACGGATTATGTTGCTGTCAGATTCGGCAATGTATTGGGGAGCAACGGGTCCGTAATCCCCTTATTCATGGACCAAATAAAGGCGGGAGGTCCCGTAACCATCACTCATGAAGACATAACAAGATATTTCATGACTATACCCGAAGCAGTTCAGCTCGTTTTAAGAGCCGCAACTATAGCAGAGGGAGGAGAAATATTTGTTCTTGACATGGGAGAACCGGTAAAAATAAAGGACCTGGCATATAATCTAATACGCCTCTCAGGTTTAGAGCCGGAAGTGGATATAGAAATTAAATATACAGGCTTAAGACCAGGAGAAAAACTATATGAAGAGCTTCTTATAACATCCGATAATAACCAAACAAGCACGGTTATCGATAAGGTGTTCATTGAAGAACCGATACCTGTTGATGAAACAATATTGTTCGATACAATAAAAAACATTGAATGTGCTGCGAGGGAGTTAGACAGGGAGAAAATATTTGAGTTAATGGAAAAACTGGTACCTACATATAAGAGAACAACAAACTGTGTAGAGGTAGATGTATATAGACTAACAAAAGAAAATGTACTAGAATGTGTTGAATCTATTATAGATAAAGGACATAGAAATGTATTGTTATATGGTGCTGGAGAAGTAGCAGAAACAATAATAGAAGTAGTTAGGGATAAAAAGGATAGTGGATTAAATATAGTTGCTATAGCAGATGATAATAAAGCTAAGATTGGGACAGAAATGTTAGGATGCAAAATTGTTTCAAAAGACTCAATTAGCGAAATGAATCATGAGGCCATTATTATTACTAGTTATACATATGAGGAAGAGATTATCAAGAAGTTAATGGAGATAGGTTATCCGAGGGACAGAGTAGTTAGGTTTTTTGGTAGGTAGTCGACTGTAGACAAGCAGCAAGAAGTTATGATGCATATTTATCTTCACTGGGCGAGAAGCACTCTGAAGTGACGTTTAGTAAGTTTGTTTTGGAATCTGAAAGAAGTATTTGTCCTAGAGATCATACAGCAACTTATGAAAATGGTGAGGTTAATTGTGGTTTTCATAATGTTGAAGATGATGATGGCAGTGAGGGAGAAGTGCCTTATTTGTAGTGTTGTGATTGGATGGTTAGAGCGACGTGAGTATGCTGAAAGGATAAACACAATATATAGCATAAAAACAGACTGGAAGTAGACTCAATATACAATATATAGATTTTTAACAGGAGTTATACATAAATAAAGGAAATTATAGGTGCTACAACAAAGCACCTATACATTATATAGATGAAGCACACAAAAGAAACTATTTAAGAGAGGGCGAATAAGATGACTGAATTGAGAAACATTCCATTTTCACCACCAGATATTTCTGATGAAGAAATTAATGAAGTAGTTGATACACTTAAGTCTGGTTGGATTACCACAGGGCCTAAAACCAAATTATTCGAAAAGCAAATTGCAGAGTATTGCAATACATCTAAAGCAGTTGCTCTCAATTCAGCTACTGCTGCAATGGAGATGACTCTAAGACTTCTTGGCATTGGACCAGGAGATGAAGTCATTACTTGTGCGTATACTTATTCTGCTTCTGCAAGTGTCATCACTCATGTTGGAGCAAAAGTCATTCTTGTAGACTCAGGAAAAGACTCTTTCCATATTGACTATTACGGTATTGCAGATGCCATTACAGAGAAAACAAAAGCCATCATCCCAGTCGATATCGCTGGTGTAATGTGTGATTACGATAAAATTTTTGAAGCAGTAGAAAGCAAGAAACATCTATTCAATCCCACTAACGACCTTCAAAAGGCATTTGGTAGGGTTGTTGTTATTGCTGATGCAGCCCACTCTATAGGTGCTACTTATAAAGGAAAGATGAGTGGCGAAGTTGCTGACTTCACATCTTTCTCTTTTCATGCTGTAAAGAATTTGACTACAGCTGAAGGTGGTATGGTTACATGGAAAGATATTGATGGCTTTGATAATGAAGAGATTTATAAACAGTATATGCTTCTTTCCCTTCATGGCCAATCAAAGGATGCCCTTGCTAAGACTAAACTCGGTGCGTGGGAATATGACATTGTCGCTCCAAACTATAAATGCAACATGACCGACATTATGGCATCGCTTGGACTTGCACAGTTCAAAAGATATCCAGAGATTCTTGGTAGAAGAAAAGAGATCATTGAAAAGTATGATGCTTTATTAAGCCACTTAGAAGTAACGTCTATGAAGCACTATGACGAGACCTATCAATCTTGTGGTCATCTTTACTTGTTAAGACTTAATGGGAAAGATGAAGCTTTTAGAAATGAAGTAATTATTAAGATGGCTGAAAAAGGAGTAGCGACTAATGTTCACTACAAGCCACTTCCAATGCATACAGCTTATAAAGACTTAGGGTTTAAAATGGAAGATTATCCGAATGCGTTTGATATGTATAAGAATGAGATTACACTACCGCTTCATACTTTATTGACTGATGAGGATATTGAGTATGTTGTGGAGAGTTTGAGAGATATATTAAATGAAACTAATTAGTGGGGTGAAGGTGTGTATCGCAATTTTTTTAAAAGAATATTCGATTTAGTATTAGCAATTATAGCGTTACCATTTTG
>Ga0255342_1002548_pt1 | contig 22409 bp, 23 predicted proteins | sample wastewater_treat_3_FD_192416 | JGI IMG/M metagenome (GOLD analysis project Ga0255342, IMG submission 192416) | Wastewater microbial communities from Lulu Island WWTP, Vancouver, Canada - plant14 | ecosystem: Engineered > WWTP > Wastewater > Unclassified | place: Canada: Vancouver, British...
TAGCTCTCAATTTTATTACGACATCACACCTTATTCATATCAGAAAGAAATCTTAGATAAACTCCAAGTAGAACGCGAAGTACATAATAGATTTAAAAATTTGTTGGTCGCAGCAACAGGGGCTCGTGTCATAATAGTGACAGGGTGCATAAACACTTTAGTATCAAGGGTTTCAGAGACTTTTATCAAAAAAATCATGCATTACTTAGAGTAATTAGGTATAATTGTTGTAAGTAGTGTATGATAGAAAAGAGTTTAAGTTGTTTCATAAACTATGATTTGATAGGGTAAGGGGTGACTTTTTATGAGAACTTGGTTATTTACATGGAATGTTGATAGATGGGCTTGGAATGATAGTATTAATGGATATAAGGAACTAAAATCAGATATTGAACAGGTAGGACATGCATATAGTAAGTGGACTTGTGGGGTAAATAAAAGTATTCAAAAGGGTGATAGAATCTTTTTAATAAAGCTAGGTTCTGCACCTAAAGGGATTGTGGCAAGTGGATATGCTGCTACAGGAGTTTTTGAGGGAACTCATTGGGATGAGGAGAGACGAAAAGCCGGGAAAAAAGCTAGGAGGGTATTCGTTGATTTTGATAAAATTAAAGATTATAAAGAAGAAAAAATTATAACTTTTGATGAATTACTAGATATTTCTTCTTCATATCATTGGTCATCTCAAGCATCTGGAGTTGAGATACCAGAAAATATAAGAAGAAAGCTTGAATTAATATGGGATAATATCTGAGTATAGAAATTTTACAAGGTTAGAGTAAAAATTACTTTAGCGGTTCAGACCTAAAAATCTGGGCCGCTTTTTTTATTTCCCCAAGAAAGGAGGTTACCTAGATGGTAAATGATGATGTCAATAATAAAGCAATAAATATTGAAATTAAGGTTGCTCAGTATTCTGCAAAAGCTATCTTAAAAGCAATGAAAAAGATAATGGAAGATGCTGCTGAAAAAAGCCAGCCACTGGCAGAATATCTTAATGAAAAAAGGAAAACTAATTCTAGAAAACTTAAAGATATGGTAAAGAAGGGACAACTAGAAAATATCGACTTACAAAAAGGCGATGTTAAAGAATTAAAAAAGCAGCTAAACAGGTATGGAGTAAACTTTTCCATTATGAAAAATAAAGAATCAGGTCTATATTCTGTATTCTTCCAAGCTAAGGATACCAAGGTTATTGATTTAGCCTTTAAAAAGGCTATTGAAAGATCAGAAAGAAAAGAAAATAAAAGGGATTCTACAAAAGAAATCCTTAATAAATTTAAGGAAAGGGTGAAAAATGTGGCAGTTAAAGACAAGATTAAAGAAAAACGTCATGAACACGAGAGATAAAAATCAGGCATTTAAGAGAAATCTTAGGTGCTTTTTTTATTGGAAGAGGTGAGGTGAAGATAATGGAATTTGATTATTTTTATGGGAGGGATACTGAAAGTTTTAGATTTATTCGTTTACCAGTTGTTCTGATAGAAGATGAGAAATTTAAGGATTTGTCAATAGATGCTAAAGTGCTTTATTCAATGTATTTATCAAGAAGTAGCTTGTCTTATAAGAACAATTGGAGAGACGAAGATGGTAAGATCTATATCTTTTTTACAGTTGAAGAAACAGAGGAGAGATTATCCTGTGGTAATAAAAAGGCAATTAAGCTTATAAAGGATTTAGAAGACATTGGGCTTATAAAAAAGAAAAGAGGTGGTCAGGGCAATCCTACTAAAATTTATGTCAAAGATTTTATGAGCATCTTTAGAAATGAAGACTCTAGACATGTTAAAGAGACAAGTCAAGACATGTCAAAAGGACAGGTCAAGAATTGTGATAATGACATTTCAAGACATGTCAAAAGGACAGGTCAAGACATGTCAAAAAGACAACCTAACTATATAGAGAATAATAAGATTGATAAGAGTTATATTGATTTTAATCTAGAAGGCAAAAAAGGAATCTTCCAAAATGTAACTTTATCAGATGAGGAAGAAAGCATTTTAGAAGAAAATATACCTAACCTAAATGACTATATAGAAAGATTATCAGCCTATATGCAAAGCACAGGTAAGGATTATAAAGACCATGCTTCAACCATAATGAGTTGGTATTTAAAGGATAAAAAAGAAGGAAAGCCTATGGATAAGAAGTCCTATACAGGAGATCCTTCAGATTACGAAAGTGAGTGGAATTTAAATAATTAGATGAGGTAGAGAAAATGGAAGATAAAATTAAAACTATTAAAATTGATGAAGTAGATTTTTCTTTTAATCAGGAAAAGGCATATGAAAAAGATGGCCATGTTTACTGTAAGAAATGTAATGAAAAGATAGATTCAGAACCACTTAGTTATTTTGGAAATAAAAAAATTTTATTTCGTAGACAGTGTAAATGTGATAGAGAAGCAGAAAGCCTAAGGAAGGCAAGGGAGGAAGCAGACCATATTAGAAGGCTTAGGGAAGAGTGCTTTATAACCAGTAGAAATCTTATTAATTGCACTTTCGATAAGGTTATAGAGCCTGATAGACAAGAAGTTATTATAGCAAAGAACTTTGTTAAGAATTTCAAGGAACTATCAAAGGACAATAATGGCCTTATATTTCATGGAAATGTTGGAACAGGAAAGACCTACCTGGCAGCCTGTATAGCAAACAAAATTATAGAGGATTATCAAATAAGAGTTAAGATGAGGAATATTCCACAGATAATTAATGATATTGAAAAGAGAGGCTTTGATATTGATAAAAATGATTATTACAGAAAATTGTCCAGTGTATCCCTTCTTATTCTTGATGATTTTGGCATTGAAAGAAACACAGAATATGTAAATGAAATGGTCTATCAGATAATAAATACCAGGTATGAATCAAAGAAACCAACCATTATTTCAACTAATATTCCCCTAGGATTAATTATGGAGGGAAGCAATGATATTGACAAGGAAAGGATATATTCAAGACTTAGAGAGATGTGTATCCCAGTTAAAATTGCAGGAAAGGACATTAGAACAGAACTAGGAAGAAAAAAATTAAGAGAAACTAGAGACCTACTTTTAGGAGATAGATGAGGTGAAAGAAATGAATAAGATAAAAGTATTTGAAAATAGAGAGTTTGGACAAATAAGGACAATGTTAATTGATAATGAGCCATGGTTTGTTGGAAAAGATATAGCGGAAGCCCTAGGATATAAGAGAGCAAGTGATGCCATAGCAAGTCATGTTTATGAGGAAGATAAGCTGAAACGGTGTTTTACCGTATCAGGTCAGGGAAGAAATATGCTAGTTATAAATGAGTCTGGTATGTATGCACTTATCTTTGGAAGTAAACTTGAAAGTGCCATAAGATTTAAAAACTGGGTAACAAGTGAGGTTTTACCTTCAATTAGGAAATATGGAGGCTATTTTACTGGGCAAGAAGAAATGAATGATCAGGAACTTCTAGCCAAAGGCTATCTAGTAGCCTTAAAGCAAATAGAAGCAAGAACAGAGGAACTAGAAGGTCTTATTCCTAAGGGAGAATTCTTTGATAAGTTTATTGATTTAGGAGACTGTATTTGCCTTAGGGATACTGCAAAAGAATTAGGTCTTTCTCAAAATAGATTTATAAATATATTAATAGACAGGGGTTATCTTTATAGAAACCAAAAAGGGAAACTAAGATTTTATTCAACTGCAGCTGATTACTTTAAATTAAAAGATTATATCAATAAGTATAATGGTGAGCCTGGAGTATATACAGTAGTAAGACCTGAGGGAAGAGCATATTTTTTCTCCTTACTTAAAGAAATGGGAGAAATCTAGAAAGGAGGGAGCCATAATGCTTATGCTAAATACAAAAAGTTCTATTGACTGTGATGAGATTGAATTTGACAAACACAGTAAAGAAATAGAAGAAGTAATAGAAAAACTGATGAAACTAGAGAATTTTGATTGCCTAGTCCTTCATAAGTATATAGATCCAGCTAACAAGGACAAGGAAATGCAAGTAATAGATTCTAACTTATGGGATATATATGAGTTAGCTGAATATGCAGATTTTAAAAATGGTGTGGACATTCTACTTGATGATGAAGGATTTTTAAATTTATCCGTCTATGGCCAAGGTTATAAGATGGGAAATAAGGATTACCTTGTAAATTCAATATTTAAGATTATACCAAGGGATGAGGAATGGAATTTTCTAGATATATCTGATTTTATAACTAAAGGAGGACCAGTAAAGCTTTCAGAAAAACAACTAGAAAATGGGAAAAAGTCAACTATTGAGCTTCTTAATCACTGTAAGGAAAAGGTGGATAGAAATTTTACTCTATTGAAGGGAGGTAAGGAAAAAAGTCTTGGTGGAGAGAGATAAAAATATCCCCAATACTAGGAGGTGAGGATTTGAGTGTAGTAGAAGGGATTAAAAAGGATATAAAAGAATTATTTAAAGTGCAAGATAAGAGGGCTTTTCTTAAGAAAAACATACCTTATCTTGCATTTTTCTATTTAGGGGATATTTTCTCTCACCATGTAAATTCATATGTAGGAGGTGATTTAATAGACCGTTTGTTTCAGGCGGTCCTGGAAATAGAAACAATTAGATTATATCCTAGCCTAGACCCCAAGGACTTACTTGCAGGGTTTGTCCTAGCTATATTGATTAAGTTAATTATCTATAGCAAGGGTAAAAATGCTAAAAAATTTAGAAAGGGTGAGGAATATGGTTCAGCAAGATGGGGTAATTCAAAAGACATTGCCCCATATGTAGATGAGGATTTTAAGAATAACCTACTTCTAACGCAGACTGAAAGAATTACCATGAATAGTAGGCCAAAAAATCCTAAGTATGCTAGAAATAAAAATGTTCTTGTAATAGGGGGATCAGGTTCAGGAAAAACTAGATTCTTTGTAAAGCCAAATCTTATGCAGCTTCATTCAAGTTATGTAGTAACAGACCCTAAAGGAAGTCTACTTCATGAGTGTGGCAAGATGCTAGAAAAGAATGGTTATGAGATAAAAACTCTAAATACCATTAACTTTAAAAAGAGTATGAAATACAATCCCTTTGCCTACCTTAGAAGTGAAAAAGATATTCTAAAATTGGTCCAGACTATTATAGCTAATACAAAAGGAGAGGGGGAAAAGGCGGGAGAAGATTTTTGGGTGAAAGCTGAAAGACTTTACTATACAGCCTTAATTGGCTATATCTTTTATGAAACACCCAAAGAAGAACAAAACTTTACAACCCTACTGGCCATGATAGATGCTAGTGAGGTTAGGGAGGAGGATGAGAATTTTAAAAATGCAGTAGATTATATGTTTGAAGCCTTAGAAGAAAAGAATCCAGACCATTTTGCAGTTAAGCAATATCGTAAATATAAGCTAGCTGCTGGGAAGACTGCAAAATCTATTTTAATATCCTGTGGTGCAAGGCTAGCCCCCTTTGACATTAAGGAACTTAGGGATTTAATGAGTGAGGATGAGATGGAGTTAGACACTTTAGGAGATAGAAAAACTGCTCTTTTTGTTATTATTTCAGATACAGATGATACATTTAACTTTGTTGTATCACTTATGTATTCTCAGATGTTTAACCTACTCTGTGATAAGGCTGATGATGTATATGGCGGAAGACTGCCTATCCATGTTAGGTGTCTTCTAGATGAGTTTGCCAATATAGGCTTGATTCCTAAATTTGAAAAACTTATAGCTACAATAAGATCAAGGGAGATAAGTGCTTGCATTGTATTGCAGGCCCAATCCCAACTAAAGGCAATTTACAAGGATAATGCAGATACCATAATAGGAAACTGTGATACAACCTTATTTTTAGGAGGAAAGGAGAATGGTACTTTAAAAGAGATTTCAGAAACATTAGGCAAGGAAACTATTGACCTATTTAACACATCGGAAACAAGAAGTAATCAAAAGTCCTTTGGCCTTAACTATCAGAAGACAGGTAAGGAGCTTATGACCAAGGATGAACTTTTTGTAATGGATGGAAGCAAGTGTATTATGCAGCTTAGGGGTGTAAGACCCTTCCTATCAGATAAGTTTGATATTACAAAACATAAAAATTACAAGCTTCTAGAAGATTATGATGATAAGAACTTCTTCGATATTGAAGAATACATGAAAAGAAAAGGTAAGGCAAGGCTAGGTAAGGAGTCAATAATAACAAGACTGTAGGTGATTATATGATGATAAGGGTAAGAAGTCCAACTAAATAAAATACTAGTTCAATATTAGCGATTGGATAAGAAATAAGTCCAGTCGCTTTTTTTATTTAAAAAAGAAAATAGGAGGTAGAGATTAAGGAATGGCAGATTTTAAAGAAAGAGATATGAAAAATGTAACAGCTAATCTAGTAGGGGAGGTAAAAACAGCCTCTTTTGACTGGGATGGCGAAACCATAAATGTAACTAACTTTTCCCTAGTGGAGAAAAGAAATGGCAGAAGATATTACACAAATTGTTCAGCCTATGGAGAATGGTCTGAGCTAGCTAAGGAATTAAAGCCAGGAGACCTTGTCCATGTCTTTGGATATATCAAAGAAAGAAGAAACAATGACAAGTCATATAAGAATTTTATAGTAAAACATATGAATAAAATAGAAAAAGAAAATAAGGAGGAAAAATAATATGGCATTTTTTACAGAGGGAATATCAGTATTACAAACTTTAGTTACAGCAATTGGTGCAGGTTTAGGAGCATGGGGAGTAATTAACCTTATGGAGGGCTATGGGAATGATAACCCTGGAGCAAAGTCACAAGGAATCAAGCAGCTTATTCCTAGAATGATGTAAGAATTATAAGAGAAAGGAAGCTAATCCAGGCAGATACGAGCTGTAGAGAACGATATGTCTACATTTTGTCTACATATTGTCTATATGAAGGGTGTTTTAACGAGTCTCAAGGTATGATATTGTTATAGTGGAATTGATGGATGAGTTCATATTTGTTCACTTTTGTTCAGAAACTGTGCATGATTTGTGCTTTTTTGAAGAAAGAAAGCTGTTATGATTATAATGTGTTTGAGGTGGTGCCATTGGATGTCCACCAAATGTCCACCGGTTGTCCATTTACTATTGGTTTTAATGGTGATATTTTTAAAATGTCGAAAAATATCCTAATAAAATCCTAAAAATATCCTAATACTGTGCATAGAATAAAGATTCTAGAGGTGCTATAGTGTAGATATGACAATTTGTGACAATAGTGGCAGTAATTATGACAAATTGAGCATTATTTGTGACAATGATGGACTTTAATTAAATAAAGAGCAGTGATATTATTATCATGAGCAATCGAGAACAAGCGTCCCGGTTGCTTTTTTTATTGTTGAAAAGGAGAAATGATATGGAATTAACAAACAGAGAAAAAGAAATGTTGATGATGTTCGGATGTATTAATAGAACAAATACACATAAGCGTTTAGGCTTGGCATGTATGACAATAACGGATCCTATATCTAAGGCGGCAGCCTGCTCATTGAGAAATAAAATATATGAATTGCCTTGTGACATTTGGTATAGACACATTTATTGTCGCACCAAAGAAGAAATGAGAGTATTGGATAGAGGATTTGATGATGCAGCTTGATAGGAATTTGATTGAAAAAAGTTGAATTAAGTAGTAAAATGTAGTTTGCAGTAGTTTGCGTTGAAAGGAGTCGATAATGGCAAGACCTAAGAAGAATGGAACATACCTAAATGTTTGCATTGAAACGTCAATTTACGAAGAACTTACTGAATTATGTGCTCAAGCTGGACAAAGCAAAACTGTTGCAGTTGAAAGAGCCTTGACTGAATATATGGAAGACTATAAAAAGAAGCAGGAAATGCTTCGGAATTTGGAGGGAACCAATGGCTGATCAGATCAAGTTTAGACTTGGAGAGCTATTCTGTGGTCCTGGTGGATTGGCTTGCGGTGCTATTCGATCGCAAAGTGATGATGGACAGTTTGGAATTGAGCATGCATGGGCTAATGATTATGATGAAGATACTTGCTTGACTTATAGAAAGAACATATGCCCAGAAGCACCAGAAACGGTTTATTGTGGAGATGTTAGAGAGCTAGATATACCTTCACTTGGAGAAATAGATGCTTTTTGTTACGGATTTCCGTGCAATAGCTTTTCAAACCTTGGAGAGCATAAAGGCCTAGTATAAATGTTTTTAAATAAATGGACTATATGGTCATTCCATGGTATAATATTCATATCAGATGAAAGGGAGTATTACACTATGGGAAAAAATGCATCCGTTATTAAACTAAGCAACGATGATCGTATATATCTTGAAACTCAAATACGTGCTAGAACCATACAGGCTCAGACAGTAAATCGAGCAAGAATTTTACTACTCAAAGCAGACGGGATATCAATTGATGATATCGCAGATAAAGTTGGAATGAACCGCAAAAGTGTCATGCTTTGTGTCAAAAAATATCATGATGGTGGTGTAGAAAATGCATTATTTGATGCGCCAGGTCGTGGCCGTAACGCTGAAATAACGGACGACGAAAAAACGTGGATTATAAATATCGCCTGCCAAAAGCCGTTCAATCTTGGTTATTCGGCAGAAGTATGGACGCGTGCTCTTCTCACAAAACACATCAATAAATTTGCAGAAGAAGCTGGTCACACACGGTTGTCAACAATCAGTCAGTCTAAAGTTCGCACAATACTTGAAGAGGCAGATATTAAGCCGAATAAGATAACTTATTATTGTGAAAAACGTGACCCTGAATTCGATCAGAAAATGCACAATGTTTTATTAGTATATAAACAATTGTCCTTACAGTTTGATGAAGCTGGTCAACTCATTCCGTATGAAGAAAACGAAGATGTTGTACATGTTCTTTCTTATGATGAAAAGCCAGGCATTCAAGCAATTGCCAATACGTCAGAAGACTTGCAACCAGATGAAACGCACAAGACCATTAGCCGCGATTATGAATACAAGCGTCTCGGTACTATTTCGTTGCTTGCTGGAATTGATTTACAAACAGGAGAAGCAATTCCGCTTGTAAGAGATAAGCATAGCAGCAAAGAGTATATCGAATTCCTTAAATTACTTGATGCAAGGTATCCAAAGTTTGATAAAATTCGTTTGGTGTTAGATAACTTGAGGGTACATTCTTCAGAAGAAACACGCAAATACTTGGCATCGAACCCAGATAGATTTGAATTTGTATTCACACCAAAGCATGGTTCGTGGCTGAATCTTGTTGAAGGCTTTTTTAGCAAACTCACACGCCAAATGCTCAAAGGCATACGTGTAAAAACTAAGGATGAACTTGTGGAACGTATATATAGATACTTCGATGAGGTAAACGAAGATCCAATTGTATATCACTGGAAGTACAAACTTGAAGAAGTTGATTCCAGTGAAAATGTGGTAGTTGATACGTTGCAAATCAAAAAGTCCATTTAATTACTGACGGTTATACTAGCAAATGAAAAGTTTAGAAAGTATGCAGATGGAATATATTTATTAGACCTATAATGTAGAAGGAGAATATAAAATGGCTATTACAGTTAATGCAGTAAAATGTCCTAGTTGTGGAGCAGATTTACCGGTTGAAGAAGGAAGAGAGAAGATATTTTGTTCGTTCTGTGGAACACCTATTGTGATTACAAATGAGAATGAACATATTTATCGACACATTGACGAAGCTGGTATTAAGCAAGCTGAGACCGATAGAATGGTTGAACTTAAGAAACTTGAAATCTTGGAAAAGAAGAGAGCCGAGGCGGAAAAGAGAAAGAGTCTAAAGATGAAGCTTTCGATTGCCCTTGGTGCAGCTGCAGTAATTTTTATTCTTATTGGATATGCTGGAGACGCTTATGGATTCATCATGCCGGGTATGGTATGTGCAATTATCCTCATGTATATGTGGATTGGAAACATGAACTCAAAGGATGAAGATGATGATATTGATTTAGGTGATAAGATTCGTATTCCGTCTGGGGTGGATGATTTTAGCGGAAAGAATTACCAGTCTATTGAAGCCAAATTCAGAAGTGCAGGCTTTGGCAATATTCAATGTATTCCTTTGCGTGATTTGACTACCGGATTTTTGAAAAAGCCTAACATGGTTGAATCTATCACAATAAATGGTAAAGATATTGAAGAGTTTAATAGCCGAGCAAAAGTGTCAGCTAATGCTACTGTTATTATTTCATATCATAGTTTTTCTTAAAGGGGGAGCATTATGAAGTGTAATAATTGTGGGGCCGAGTTAGATAATGGAGTCTTATTCTGTAAGGATTGCGGAGCAAAGGTTGAGGTCAAGAAGGTTGCTTTTTGTCGAGAGAGTGGAAGTCCTCTTGCTGATGGGGTTAAGTTCTGCTCAAACTGTGGAGCGGATGTTAATGCAGTAAATAATCTTGGAAATACAAGTGCACAGCCTAAGGTTCAACCGAAAGTTCAACCTACACCGGCGAGAACGCAGTCATCTCCAAAGAGCAGTAATCCAAGTGATATTATTAATAGTAAGATGCAGGAAGCTTCAAGTAAGTTTTCAGAAGCAGCAAGCAAGTTTTCTGATACAGTTTCTTCTAGTGTAAAATCGAGTGCAAATAAAGCTACAAAGCAAAATCCAAAGAATAATAAGAATGCACTTATTTTGATTTGTATTGCTGTAGTATTACTTTTATTTGTTGCCCTTTCAAGAGGCGGAAAGGATGATAAGAGCAATGATACTCAAACATCCAATACTAATATTCCGGCAATAACAGAAGTAGAATATGGAGATCTTACGATTGAAGCTGGTAGCCAGTATGCATTCATGAGTGATGAATGGAATGTGTATATTGTTAATGCAATTTCTGATTCTGTTATTAAACTTGAGCATTGGGACAAAACACTTTCCTCATCAAAGACTCTTAAGTATAGCGAAGACATTGGAACATATAAAATAAATGATCCAGAAAATGGATTTGCTTGGATTGATGAAGAACATACTGCATTTGCTTTGACTTTTAAGGATAAAAACAATAGCAGAGTGAAGAAAGAAGCTTCTCACATTTTTACCATTAACATCAATGATGATGATAAGTTTAAGGGTACAGACTATGATGAAAGTATAGCTTGTTATTCATATACATGTGACGATTGGCATATGTACAGAGCTATTCCTTTGACAGAGTCTTTGATAAAAATTGAGTGTTGGGCAAGAAGTAGTTCTCTTGATAAATTCTGTTTTGGTTGGGACTGGTGTGTTATTGACTTAAATAACAATGATACTGATTTTGAGTGGACGGATGCACAGCATAACGGATTTACCATTACTACTCAGGACACACAGAATAAGTCATATTGGAAAGAGCCAACATTTGTTTCGTTTATGCTTGAAAATGAGAATTACAAGTATAGTGATGTATATTCTTACTTAGGTAAAGGGTCTGCAGCTGCGGATAGCAGAAGTCAGAAGGATGGATTTTCAAATAATTCAACAGTAAATGTTGGAAATTTTGCTTTTTCTATTCCGACATATTGGCAGGCCGACATAATTGAATCAGATCATTATAGAGCATATGCTGAAACATCTGGAAAGGTTGCTATGCTTGAGATTAATTCGTTAGTCGATAATGATGATCCAGTTAATTTTGATATTCTAAAAAAAGAAAATGATGAAGGGCTTATGGCTGCATCGTTTGAGTCTTGGTATGAAAAATCAGAAGAAGCAACATCAGAATCCTTTGATAATGGAGTAGTAAGAGGATATGTATACAGTTTGAAATTTACTCAAGATGGACTTGAGGGTACGTCCTCTACATTATGTTTCCCGTCAGAGGAAGATAGCAAATGGTTCTATGTGACTCTTTGCCAGACTAATAATACGGAATATCTTTACGATGAAGATTATTCAAAAATTCTCGATTCGATTTGTGGGGCTGTAGCAAAGCAGGAGGAAGTAAAAAAAGAAGAAACTAAACCTGCAGAAGAGAAAAAAGAAGAAGTAAAGGAAACTACTCCAAAGGAAGAAGAGAAAAAGGAAGAAAAGACAGTTCCTACTATGGATGGTACTTCATTAAGTACTGTAGTAGACCAGTGTAAATCACTTGGTCTATCAGAAGTATATGATGAAGATTTCGGACATGGTACTAGGATGAAAGCTATGCAGGATTCATCCGGTGGATTGATGATAGACATTATTTATTATTCCTCAACAAAGGAAATAATGTGTGCATCAATTACAACTAATAAGCTTGCATCTTCAAAAGATCAAAAAGCATTCGTAAAGGGAGTGGCAAGCGTTCTTTGTCCTACAAATGATTCCAGTGATGTTACATCATGGGTAAATTCAAATGTAGGATCAAAGGCTGAAAAAGAAATAAATGGATTCACATATGAACTGAGCCTCGGACCGGTAGATAATATTCTTTATTATGCTGGCGAGCGTGAATGGGAAGACTGGGATTTAAAGCAAAACTAATTTATTAGTTTTCCGATGAAAGATAAATGGATCACAACCACATGATAAAGGTTGTGGTCCATTTCTGTTTTATCGGCAAACAGATTTTCAAGGTGCAACCTTGAACGGATTGTAAAGGCAGAGCCTTACGCGTGGTGCAGGAGCAAGACTCCGCCAGGATTGTAAAGGACAGAGTCCTTACGCAAGGTGTTGGAGCAAGGCTCTGACTCTGGTTAAGGGTGAAGCGCCTTAGTCCGTCCAGGGTGACAACCTTGGCCCACCTTTGTTGCTTGCGACAAAGAGTAGTGGGTATTACTTGTCGCTAAATCGCAAGACTTTATGGTGCCTGGTCGGCACCGACAAAACTGAATAACATGCCACATAAGAAAAATAACTTTTGTGGAATAGAGGAATCGTGTGAGAATGCGGTTCCTTTTTTGTTGCAATTTTTTAGAAAAACGGAGGATGAAAAAGTTATGAGAGCAACAAGACACAATGGAAGAGCAGGCAAGCATGGAGCCTATAATCCAAAGCACAATGACAGAGATTTTGATGTAGAACACGCTGACCACATTGATACTGTCAGAGCAGAGGGGAATGTCTATTGGGATTGTTACCAGGGCTATTGCTTACCTGGTTCCGGACAAGAGAGACAATTCACTTTCTCTGAGATTGAAAAGATTTATTACCAGGAGCATTACGGTGATCACATTGATGCTCAGAACGAGAGAAATGAAGCTGCAAGACACCCGGAAAGAAATCGAAGTGCTGAGGATGTTTTGAAGAACACGAGGACTTGCCCGGAGGAAACAATTCTACAGCTTGGCAACATTGATGGAACAATTCCTGCTTCAACATTTGCACAGATTTCTGCTGAGTATTTTGAAGAATTTGAAAAAAGATTTGGTTCGCACATTCACATTTTAGACTGGGCCATGCACCTGGATGAGACGACTCCACATATCCATGAGCGCCATGTATTTGATGCTGAAAACAGATATGGAGAGATATGTCCACAGCAGGACAAAGCATTAGAGGAGCTTGGATTTGAATTGCCGGATCCGGAAAAACCAAAGGGCAGATACAACAATAGAAAGATGTCTTTCGATGCAGAATGCAGAAATATTTTTCTTGAGATTTGTAAAAAGCATGGCATCGAAGTTGAGATGGAGCCGGTATATGGTGGAGTCAGTTATCTTGAAAAAGCAGATTATATTGTGCAGAAGCTTCGTGAGGAAAATGCAAAGCTCACGGCTGAGAACCAGGAGCTTAAGCTTGAACATGACGAGCTTGTTGTTAAGGTTTCAGACCTGGATGCACTTGTAGAAAATGTTTCAGAGATTGCTTATGAGAAAGCTTGTGAGGTTCTTACAAAAGAGATTGCGGTTAAGGTTCGTGAGGAAGATATCACCGCAATTGAAGATACAAAGACCTGGCTTGCATCGGATGAGCGAAAAGCCTCCAAGGAAACTAGAAATTATGCAATCAAACAGCTAGCCGGTGTGCAGGATAAACTTAGAAAGCTTACAGATAAGGTTTTTGGTATTGTCCGCAAGGTATTTGAGAATCCACAGAAAAAGAAAGCTGTTACAGCTGAAATTGTGGAGAAGGCAAAGCCAAGTATTCGTGAGATGTTAGAGCAGAAGAAAAAGGAGGCTGCTATGCAGGAATACAATCCAAACAGAAAGGATAAGGGTGCTAGATAATGGGAGTATTTGAATTGGTTAAGGAATCAGTTACCGCAAGAGACGTGGCTGAGTTTTATGGATTAAAGGTTAATCATCATGGGATGGCATGTTGTCCGTTTCATGATGACAAGCATCCAAGCTTTAAGGTTGATAGATATTATTATTGCTTTGGCTGTGGTGCCAAGGGTGATGCAATTGATTATGTTGCAAAGCTTTTAGGTCTTAGCCTAATGGATGCAGCTCTTAAGATATGCCATGATTTTGGTCTTGGGGATCCGCAGGACCGGTATAGAGAAAGGCCATATGTGAGGATAAGAACCAGGCCTAAGAAATCAGACGAGCAGATTTTTAAGGAAACAGAACAGCACACCTTTAGGGTGCTATCAGATTATTATCATCAGCTCAAGAAATGGGAAATTGAATATGCACCAAAGTCACCGGATGAGGAATGGCATCCGTACTTTGTAGAAGCTCTGCGTGAGAAAACCACAGTAGAGTATCAGCTTGATACTTTGCTTGAAGGGGATATTCATGACAGAGCTTTTTTAATATCAGATTGTGGAAGGAAGGTAAAAAGTATTGCAGGACGATTACAAGAATTTAACAAAAGAAGAGATGAAGAAGGTAAAGGAAGCCTCAGAGATTCTGGCAAGAAGTCAAAGCAGTTCATCCGATGATATGCCACTTTGGTTTGATGGCAAGAGCATCAATGAGGTTGAATTTTGCAAATGGTTCAGAGAAAAATATCCGCTGAAATATGTGGATGGAAGATTTTACAGCATTGATGGTTTTATATCTTTTGAAGATTTGGAAGCATTGATTCTTGAAGAGATTGAGCCTTATGTAACAAAGAGTATTGCAACAAGAGTTGCCGGCATTAGAGATGCCTTGAAGTATTATGTGAAAGCTGAAAAGCTTCCACTTCATGAGGACAGAATTCATTTTACTAATGGCACTTATTTCCTTGATGGTGGATTTATTCCGGAGAAAGAGTTCTGCGCTAATCGGCTGCCAATTGATTACAATGCCGACGCTAAAAAGCCTGAGAAGTGGCTTGAGTTTATGGGCGAGCTTCTTCATGAAGAGGACATTCTGACCTTGCAGGAGTTCATGGGATATTGCCTGGTGCCAACAACAAGAGCCCAGGCGATGCTCTTAGTCCTTGGCAATGGTGGTGAGGGCAAATCAAGAATAGGAGTTGTTCTTTCTTCCATGCTTGGTGACAATCTTAATTTCTGCCCAGTAGACAGACTTGCCAATGATAAGTTTTGTCCGGCAGAGCAGATGGGCAAGCTTTTGATGATTGATGATGATCTGAAAATGAGCGCCCTTGAAAATACCGGAATATTAAAACAAATCATCACAATGGAAGGGAAAATGAGCCTGGAGCAGAAGAACAAGCAAGGCTTCCAGGGAATTATGTATGTCAGAATAATTGCCTTTGGTAATGGAGCCTTGGCAGCTTTATATGATAAATCTGACGGTTTTTATCGTAGACAGATTGTGCTGATTGTAAAGGATAAGCCGGTAGACCGAATTGATGACAGAGGTTTTAGTGAGAAGCTTATAGCTGAAACTGAGGGCATTACCTTATGGGCAATTGAAGGTCTTAAGCGCCTGGCAAAGAATGGTTATCATTTCACTATCAGCGAAAGAGCAAAGAAGACTCTTGAAGATTCAAGGGAAGAATCGGACAACATTATTTCCTTTTTCAAGTCTGAAGGATATGTCGGTTTTGATAAGGATTCTACAGCAACAACAGCTGAGATTTATGATACTTATCTTGAATGGTGCCGGGATAATGCAGAGATTCACAGAAACATCAACAGCTTTAGCAAGACCTTAAAGACCAATGCTGAGAAGCTTGGCCTAGTCTATGTGAAGAACCTTGAAGACCGAGAAGGGCGCAGGGTCAGAGGCTACCAGGGAATCTATATCAAGGTAAAAAATTCTGAGAATCCATTTTGGAACAGCAAGGCATCATAGGCATGTCTTTTTGAGTTACTGAAAAAAATTTTAAGAACAATAAAAAATTTCCAAATAAGTTGGGATTTAGGTGCCTACGTGCCTAAGTCCTTATTTTATGCGGGTTAGCAAGTGCCTTGGCAGGAGCCTAAATGGCGCCTTATACCCTGCCTGGCAATGAAACGGAGGATTTTAATGGCAAAAACAACATGGAAGGTGATCTCCTACTACGAAGGAAAAGAGGATGTGCAGGACATCCTGGTGGAGCTTATCTCTGAAAAAATTAGAAGAAAAAATAAATCTACAGTAGAGAAGAATGAGGAAAGGGATTATAATTTAGGCATGTCAATTGATGACTTGCCTGGATTAGCAGGGTAATCAATTATGAACATGAGAATGACATTTGAACAGATGGAAGAGCTTCTTGCTCCTACTTACAGAGTTGGTATTTACTGCCGACTTTCCAAGGATGATGAGCTTAGAGGCGAGAGTGCAAGTATTTCACATCAGAGAGAAATGATGACGGAATACTGCAAGAAGAAAGGATGGTCGATTGAAGAAATTTATGTAGATGATGGATATTCTGGTCTTAATCAGAATCGTCCGGATTTACAGAAGTTACTTGATGATGTGATCAAAAAGAAAATAAATCTTGTGATTACAAAGGATTACAGCCGATTAGGTCGTAATGCCAGAGAAACAGAGTATTTGCGTGAGGATTTCTTCCCAAGGCACAGCTGCAGATATGTTGCTATAAATGACAACATTGATACTCTTTATGATGATGAGTATGCTCCTTTTAAGGCTGTTATGAATGAGATGTACAGTAAGGATATCTCCAAGAAGGTACACACTTCCTATGAGAACCAGGCAAGGAAAGGCAAGTTCACCGGATGTGTTGCTCCATTTGGCTATATTAAGGATCCCGATATCAAGGGGCATCTTCTTATTGACGAAGAAACAGCCGGCTTTGTAAGACAGATATTTGCCTGGGCGAAGGATGGCAAGGGAGTTTCCTTTATCAAGCGAAGACTTGAGGAACAGAAGGTTCCTTGTCCTACCTGGTGGAACAGACAGCGTGGTATCAGAGAGCGCTATACCAAATGGGAGCTTGATGATCCAGAGAATGGCAAGTATGTCTGGGATGAATCAGTTCTAAAGGATATGCTTATCAATCCGGTGTATTATGGCGCTGTATCAAGCCAAAAGAAGGATTACAAGTTTAAGCTTGGAGTTCTTGGCGAGAAAAAGCCTGAGGATTGGATTATCGTTGAGGGCATGCATGACCCACTTGTTGACCAGGACACATTCGATATTGTTCAGACCAAAATCGAATCGAGAAAGGGGCCAAGAGGTGACGGAACAGTTTCCTTATTTGCTGGTCTTATCAAATGCGGTGAATGTGGAAAGGCTCTTACAATCCGAAAAACCAATGCAAAGAATCCGATAGATATCTATTCTTGTGTTACCTATAACAGACATGGCAAGAACCATTGCACACAGCACAGAATCGAATTTGATAAGCTGTATGATATCTGCCTGGAGGAAATACAAGGACATGCTCAAAGGGCATTAGATACGGATGAAATTGCTGAAAACCTTGCAGAAGCCTATGAGATTGAGCAGAAGGCTCAGAACGAGGTGAAGTCAAGACAGATTGCCAAGGCAAAGGACAGACTTGAAGCTTTAGACCGAATGGTTGCTCGTCTTTACGAAGACTTATTATCAGAAAAAATCACAGAATCTACTTTCGATACCATGATGGCAAAAACACAGAAAGAGCAGGAATCACTCAAGGCTCAGATATCTGAATTTGAGTTGCTTGCAGAAGAGGAAGAAAGCTCCTGCGTTAGTGCCAAGAAATGGTTAGATCTCATCAAGGAGTATTCAGATATAACAGAGCTTGATTCTGAAATGCTGAATCGACTTATCAAACAAATCGTAGTCCATGAGGAAATCGATCCGGATGGAACACGAAACATCTCATTAGAAATCCACTATAATTTCAGACCGGTGGATGACTCCATTAAACATTCAATTACAAATAATACCGGGGAAGGTTCTTCTTCCCTGGTTGTCTAAAAATCTTAAATACAGTTCGTATTATAATTTCAAACTTACATCAAATTAGGAATAACACAATTAATGGCAGGTGGAGGCATTGTTCTAATTGGGATTAAGCTTATACCATTACTTGCAAATACACTTAATTAAGAAAGAGGTAGATAAAATATGTTTGGACTTTTCGACAAGATAACTGAATTTTTTCAGGAAATTTTTATCGGAATTATCCAAGCAAACCTTGAAGCAATGTTCTTAGATATAAATGAGAATGTAAGTCTTGTAGCTACAGAAGTCGGAAAAACACCAAGTGGCTGGAATGCAGAAGTATTTAGCTTTGTGAAGAATATTAACGACACTGTAGTTATTCCCATAGCGGGAATTATCATAACCGCCGTCTTGTGCATAGAACTTATAAACATGGTCATGGAGAAAAACAATATGCACTCTGATACAGATACATTTGACTTCTTTAAATACATTATCAAGATGTGGATAGCAGTATGGTTTGTAAGTAATGCTTTCACTTTTTCGATGGCAGTATTTGATGTATCGCAGAATTTAGTATCTAAGGCGGCGGGAGTGGTAAATACAAGTGCATCCCTTGATGCTATGGATGTGGCCGCAATGGTAGAACATCTAAAGGATGAGAGTTTATGGAATCTGATACTGATAGCTATGGATACTTCACTAGTGAAGCTTTCAATCCAGGTGGTATCAATCATAGTTACTGTAATAACTTACGGAAGAATGATTGAAATTTGCTTGTACAGCTCAGTATCAGCCATTCCTTTTGCAACTATGGGAAACAAGGAATGGGGTCAGATTGGAAGTAATTATATTAAGGGATTATTTGCACTTGGACTTCAAGGATTGCTCTTAATGATATGCCTTGGAATATATGCGGTACTTGTGAAGACAATTCATGTAACCACAGATATTCATAAAAGCATATTCGGAGTTCTTGGATATACGGTACTTCTTGGAATTATGATGTTAAAGAGTGGAACAATTGCAAAGAGCATAATGAATGCTCACTAAAATATAGAGGAGGATGTTAATTGGATTTAAAAAATAAAAATATAACTAAAGGTGTTGCATTAGCAGGAGCAGGGCTTCTTGTACTTGGTATAAAAAGTAGAAGAAAGTTTAATGAACTTGCTCAAAGACTTAACTATACAGAAGGGTTACTAGAAGACCTTGAAAAGAAAAGCTGGAGCCTAAATAGGTCTATAAAGGAAATGGCAAAGGCTCATAATAGCATGATTAACTTAAGAATGGATGACTATGAGGAATTTGAGGATAGATTTTATGAAATAGAAGATGAACTTGCTATCATTTATGGCCATCTTGAAGAACTTAGTGAATTTAAGAAGAATAAAAGTGGAGAAGCCATTAAAGTAACAAGAGATAATGGCCTAGAGGAAGTAAAAGACAGCAAAAATTAAGAAATATAGAATAAAAGCTAAGGAAGTAGTGAGGTGATGAAAATTGGCTTATGTTCAGATACCAAAAGATTTAAGTAATGTTAAGACTAAAGTAGCCTTTAATCTTACTAAAAGACAGCTTATAGGATTTATAGTAGCAGGGCTTATAGGTATTCCAACATACCTAAAAACAAGAAATGCTCTTGGTAATGACCTGGCTGTATTTTTACTAATATTAGTGACTATCCCTATATTCTTTGTGGTTTTTTATGAAAAGGATGGACTTTCATGTGAGAAGTATTTGAAATATATATATCTGCACGAAAGACATCAACCTAAAATTAGGGTTAGCAAAGAGAAATTTATAGAAATGAGGAAGGAGGAGCAAAGCATAAATGGGAAAAAATCGAATTCAGCAAAGAAATTTGGAAAAAAGAAAAAGGCAGGAAGAAAAACTTCAAAAAAAGGAAAAGGAACTAAAAAAAGTAGCTAAGGAAACAAAAAAAATAAAAAGTAACCAGAAAAAAAGCTCTTCATTCCTTGATTTTTTAAAGAAAGAAAATAAAAGATTTACCATAGAAGATACCATTCCCTATAAGAAGATGTATAGGAATGGTATTTGTTATATTGGAGATGGAAAATACAATAAAGTTATAAAATATGAAGATATTAATTATCAGCTTGCCCTAGAAGAAGATAGAGACCTTATCTTTAATCAGTTTGCAGGCTTTTTAAATTCCTTTGATTCAACAACAGAGCTACAATTAAGTTTTGTTAACCAGGTAGGAAGAATTAAGGAAATGGAAAATGCAATTACAATACCAGATAAGGGAGATGATTTTGATGAGATAAGAAAAGAATTTAGGGGAATGCTTAAGGATCAATTATCAAAGGGAAATAATGGACTTAGAAAATCAAAGTATATCGTTGTCAATACAAGAACAGAAAGCTATGAGCAGGCAAAACCAGTTCTTGAAAGGATTGAGATTGATGTCCTATCAAACTTAAAAAGCATGGGAGTAAGGGCTGAAACCTTAGTTGGTGTAGAAAGATTAAAGCTATTACATGATATGTTAAATCCTGATAAGAGTTTTGAATATGATGGATATGGCCTTGAAAAAAGAGATACAAGGAGCCTAGTAAGACCCAATACCTTTAAATTTATGAGCCCAAAGTATATGCAGATGGGAAACTATATCTGCAGCTTAAGCCATTTTCAAATCTTAGCAAGTGAACTTTCAGATAGGTTTTTATCAGAAATTCTTTCTATTGAAGATAATATGTATGTGAGCCTTCATATTCATGCTATAGACCAAATAGAGGCTATAAAACTGGTAAAAAGGAAGAATACAGACCTTCAAAAAATGATAATTGAGGAACAAAAAAAGGCAATTAGATCTGGTTATGATATGGATATTATTCCATCAGATTTAAATGTTTATGGTAGTGATATAAAAAATCTACTAACTGACCTACAATCTAGGGATGAAAGAATGTTTTATGTAACCTTTACTATAATGAATTTAAGTAAGAGCAAGGAAAAGCTAGACAATACCATAGCCCAAATATCTTCCATATGTAATCGTAACAACTGTGCCTTAAAAAGACTAGACCACCAGCAAGAGCAAGGTTTTATGTCTGTCCTTCCCCTAGGAGTAAATAAGATTGAAATAAAAAGACAGTTAACTTCTTCATCAACTGCTGTATTTATGCCATTTACAACAGAAGAACTTTTTATGAGTTCAAGCACTAGCTTATATTATGGCCTTAACTCTCTTTCACATAATCTTATAATGGCGGACAGAAAGAAATTAAAAAATCCTAATGGTCTTATTCTAGGAACACCAGGCTCTGGTAAATCCTTTGCGGCTAAAAGGGAAATGGCAAATGCTATTTTAGTTACAGATGATGATGTAATAATAACAGATCCAGAGGGTGAGTATGGAAGTCTTGTAAAACAGTTTAATGGTGAGGTTATTAAAATTTCAGCTAAGTCTAAGGACTATTTAAATCCTCTTGATATTAATATGAATTATGGAGATGGGGATGCACCACTTAAGGATAAGGCCAACTTTATAATGAGTATGCTTGAGCTTGTTGTAGGTGGTAGTGGTCTAACTGCAGCCGAAAAATCTGTAATAGATAGGTGTCTACCTAAAATATATAAGGATTATTTTGCAGACCCTAGACCTGAAAATATGCCTATACTAAGCGACCTTTATAAGCTTCTACAGGAGCAAGAAGAAAGTGTAGGAAGAAAGCTAGCTACAGAAATGGAAATCTATGTTACTGGTTCTTTAAACGTATTTAATAATAGAAGTAATGTAGACCTTAATAAAAAGCTTATATGCTTTGATATTAAGGAATTGGGAAACCAACTAAAGAAAATAGGAATGTTAGTTATACAAGACCAGGTATGGAACAAGGTTTCTTCAAACAGGGGATCAAATAGGGCAACAAGATACTATATTGATGAGTTTCACCTACTTTTAAAGGAGCAGCAGACTGCCCAATATTCAGTTGAAATATGGAAAAGATTTAGAAAGTGGGGAGGAGTTCCAACAGGTATAACTCAAAACGTAAAAGATTTATTAGGAAGTGCTGAAATTGAAAATATCTTTGATAATACAGACTTTGTCCTTATGCTTAATCAAGCTTCTGGAGACAGGGAAATCCTAGCCAAGAAACTTAAAATTTCTCCTTTTCAATTAAACTATGTAACAAATTCTAATGCAGGAGAGGGGCTTTTATTCTTTGGAAATACTATAGTTCCCTTTGTTGACAAGTTCCCTAAAGATACTATCCTGTATCAGAAGATGACCACCAAACCAGAGGAAGTGGAAGAAAATGAAGGATAAGAATAA
>Ga0255342_1002562_pt1 | contig 22318 bp, 27 predicted proteins | sample wastewater_treat_3_FD_192416 | JGI IMG/M metagenome (GOLD analysis project Ga0255342, IMG submission 192416) | Wastewater microbial communities from Lulu Island WWTP, Vancouver, Canada - plant14 | ecosystem: Engineered > WWTP > Wastewater > Unclassified | place: Canada: Vancouver, British...
CTGAAACTTCACGTTTATCTTCTGCTCCCATATCGTCTTTACCATAATCGAAACTGAAACCTGTTAGTTTGACCTTAATATCTCTACGAATATTCATAAACCAGAATTCTTTTACGTATAAGAACATAGCAGAATCCTTTGTTTTACGCATAATCATTTCAAACATACGATTCAAGTCTGCATCTTTATCTGCATAACATTTTAACTGAATTCCAATGTTAACTGGAATAACCATCGTATCTTTCCAGAACAAATCACATGTCGACATTTCAATGCCTCTCGACATGAAGTATTTGTCATAAAATGCACGAATTTCATTTGAGCTTGTTTGACGTGAACCATCATAAGAACCATTTGTAAATTTCCATGTCATACAAGGATTCTGAATATAATACTTCGGTTCGACTACACCGTTTTCGTCAATTTGACCAGCTTCTAATTCAGTTCTATAATCATGTGCTTTTGAACGTGGACCAAACTTAATAGGAACTTCAATATGCTTTCTTGGATAGCCTTTTTCGTCTTCACGAATAATGACCATATTGCTAAACTTCTTACCGAATGCTGTAGAAATTGCTCTCATTGTATCAGCAAAGAAATAATCGCTAGGATAACCATAGTTATTTTCTTCGCCACCTACATCTGCTTTAAACCATCCATGTTCAGCAGGATTGTAATAAGGTTGTGTCCAATCGTGTTCTTCTATATTAGTCGCCATACGTTCTCTTTTTTATATTTATATACGACAAAAGCTGACGCAAATGCGTCAGCTTTCTTTTGATCGTGCCTATGCTATTTTAATTTGACCAAGAGTCAATCATTTCTTGTTCACCATCGAACAACAAGTCCTTATTCATTCGCTTTAATTCAGCATACCATGCAGATTTCTTAAAGTCATAATCACATTCATCTGTAATCTTTTGAACTTCTGCATTTGCTGCTGGATAACGTGCAAAGCTATTACCAAACACTTTATCATAATTTTGACCAACTTTACGAGCTGCACCTGCACAGTCTGCTGGACTAATAATTTCAGTATAGAAATTATAAGTCAATGCATCGATAGTACCATCCAAGTAATCTTGCTTAACTTTGTCAAGAATTGCTTTCTTTGCCAAACGATAAACAAGGTTAATTTCATCAGATAAGTTATTTTCACATCTAAATGCAAATGCTGAACAGAAATCATTTACATTTACAACGTATGCTAATGAAGTAGTTTGACCATGCATCAACAAATATCTTGCATCCTGAGGAGGAATACCATTTGCAATACACTTGTCATAAACTTTTTGAGAAAGTTCAATCAAAGACTTTGCATCATCCTTTAAATCTGGATCTTCTGCAATATTCAAAGGCAAAATCACATTATGTTCTACAGGAAGTGGCATTTGTGATTCTACATTGAATCTTGCTTTACTTTGACGAGTAATTTGAGCTAACATTACTCGAGATACATTTTCAATTTTGAATGTCAAAATTGCTTGTTCTCTTGGCATTGGCAATGCTCTAAAACGAATAATGTTGTTCACTGCTTCTACTACTCTTGCGTCAGTTGGGTCATACTCGACATCTTGTAAAGATGTCCAAGTCATCTTATAACAATCCCATGCATGCTTTGCAATGTTCATGTTATAATTAATTACTGACACTTTGATGTCTTCATAACCTTTAGAAATATTGTCAAGTTTCATTAATTGTCCTTTATTTTACTTTGTGAAAAATCATCAATCAAGTTAATCATGTCGATCATAGTAACATTTTTCTTAAAATATTTAGAAGCTTTTGTCAATACAGCAGTAACTCGTCTAAACGTCTTATGATAAACTTCACGCATATATTCTTTATTTCCTAACTTAACTTCATAGCGTGAATACATGAGTACTGACAAAGTATCTGCTAAAGCTACTATACAACCTTCTGCTGTTGTACAATTGTTGAAATCTGCAATGTTTTGTGCAATTTCAGTTGATAACTTATCAATGTTAATTTTTGTTTCTACAGCTTCTAATTCAATTGAAATTTTTGGATTTGCAACTTTGATAGAATGTGGTACATCTGAAATATAAACTTCTGCATAATCATGCATCAAAGCAGTTACTAAAGCTTGTTCAAGATTAAAATCAAAATAGTCATGCAATTTAAGAACAATTGCTGCTACATAAAATGAATGTTCTGCAACTGTTTCTCTTGCATTTCTAGGTGCAGTCTGAAATCTAGTAATACTTCTTAAGTTATCAATGTCTAACAAATAATCTTTTAAATTTTGATTTAGCATTTTAATTTCCTCTAGATTAAAGTATAATAAATTTTTTAGACTGCGTCATTATTTAATTTTTCTACATATTTCAAAGCTTCTTGTGCAATGTCATATAAAGACTGATGAGAAACGTTAAATTCGATGAGTTTGAAATCATCACCAAGTTTTTCTTTTAATTCATCAATTGCATCTCTAAAAGCTTTAACGTTTTCTTCAAAGTTAATTGGCTTTTCATCAGATTTTTCACATCTTGCAATCCAATCAAGTTTTTCAGTATTCAAATTGATAAAGATAATGTTCTTTGCGTTTTCAGGATTAAACGCATAAGGACGATTATACAGCTTTGAATATGCCATCATTGAAATCAAACCACGTCCAATGAAAATGTACTTGTAATTACACAACTTACACATAATGTAACCAACAAGATCTTTACAAGTTTTATCAATTCCTTCAATACAAATCATATCGTATTTCATTTGTTACTCCTTATACTCTTTCGATATTTGCTCTAATAATGTTTTCTAATGTTTCAGTCTTTCTAAAATTTTGTTCATCAATTTCAGCAATAATCTGTTTAAATTCGTCAGAATTAGGATCCATCTTTGTTAAATCTCTTCTTGCAGTAACTGCACCGACTTCATCATGTGGATGCCATACAGATTTATGACACTTGTCAATAATTGTATAGTCTGTTTTATTTAGAACGACTCTCAATGCTGAATGAAAATTGTCATCAAACGAATTTTCTGCAATTTGATTGAAAACAGTTTCGTCTGTAATTAACTTCAAACCAACATCATTATAATAGTTAGGTGGATAAAGTGTTGCTACACCATATTGTAAACAAGTAGTCTTATATTCACGTTTCATAGACGGAATTGTACTTCTAAATGTAACAATTCCGTTTTTATTTTTATTCCAATGTGAATGCAATTCACCAACAAAGTCAGACGTATAGATACTATCATCATCTGCAGTTACTACAATTGCTTCCGGATATTTCATTGCCGTAAAGAAATATTTTTTATAGGCTTTGTAATTTCGTTTAACCCATAGTAACTCTATAAAATCACCATCAATCAATTTAATCAATTCTTGTGGCAATTCTTTTTCTTGTCTTGGAAATTCGTCAGTTGAAAGAACTAATACAATATGACAATATCCACACCATTGTAAAAGCGATTGAATTGTTTTGTGAACATTATCAATTCGCTTTAACCAAGAAGTCAAACTAATTACTACTTGCTCATTATTATACAACTTCATTATTCGATATTGCCTTTATACTTTTCAAGTTTAGAAAAATCAAACTCGTTGTTCTTCAATTGATTTAGAATGTCAATCAATTGTTGCTTATTCTTTGCAACTGCAGCACCAGAATGAGCTAACATCAAATTGAAATTTACACCATCAGGCGCTTTAAAATAATAGATGATCGGCTTCTTATACGCATACGAAAATCCTGCTTCAAAAATTGTGCCAAGATCTTTACCTGCAGTATTAACAATTACAAAATCGCAATTAAAAATAAATCCGATATCTGCATCAAATGCTTTCTTTTGTTCTTCTTCAGTCGAATTTGGATTTACAAGCACTTCGTCTTTTGGACTAAAGTAAGAAATTTCAGTTTCTTCTAACGCTTGCAAAATATCTTGACGACATTCTTCTTGAAAATCATTAAACCAACCGAGATGCTAAATAACAAGTTACTGGCTTTTTAGTGTTCAAATACTTCATACTTTACCTTATTTGTTTTCGTTTGCTTTGTTAACTGCATTTACAATCCATTCTTTTGCATTGTCAATGCCTTCTACTGCGCATTCTTTAATATCAGACAGTACAGCCAAAACAGTCTCTTTAAACTCTGTAAAAGTTACAATTTCTTTACGCAAGTCAAGAATTTTTAATACTTGTTCGTAATTTCTCATTTTTACTCCAAAATGTTTATAATGATAATATAATAAAAAAGTCGAGTTTTGCAACTCGACTTTTCAATTTTGAAATTTGATAAATTACATTATGCCTGACATGCCCATAGGTGCCTGTGCATTGCATTCGCACTTATGTTCTTCTGGCTTTTCGACAATGACACAATCTGTTGTCAAAATCATAGAAGCAATAGAAGCAGCATTGCGCAATGCAGTCTTAGTTACCTTGGCTGGATCAATAACGCCTGCTTTAACCAAATCTTCGAAAATATCAGTCTTAGCATTGTAACCAACGTTACCAGTTTCAAGCTTAACCTTGTTGCAAATTACAGATCCTTCAAGACCAGCATTTGTAACAATCTGACGTAGAGGTTCTTCAATTGCACGCATAACAATATTATAACCTGCAAGAACATCTGTACCAGCAACATATGTATTTTCCTGAGCAATAACTGATGCTCTAATTAAAGCAGTACCACCACCTGGAACAATTCCTTCTGCAACAGCAGCCTTAGTTGCATTAACAGCATCATCGATACGATATTTCTTTTCTTTCATTTCGACTTCAGTTACTGCACCTACAGAAATAACTGCAACACCACCAACTAGCTTTGCCAAACGATTCTTAAGATTTTCAACTTCATATTCAGAAGTAGTCTTAGCAATTTCTGTACGAATTTCATCTGCACGCTGTGCAACTGCATTCTTAGTTTCATCATTATCGTAGCCGACAATCAAAGTAGAAGCTGTATCAACTGTAACAGACTTTGCCTGACCAAGCATATCAATTGAAACTTCATCAAGTGTTACACCAAAGTCATCACAAATAAGCTGACCATTAGTCAAAACACCAATATCTTCAAGCATACGCTTACGTTGTTCGCCATATTCAGGTGCCTTAACTGCAATTGCATTCAAAGTACCACGTGCTTTGTTAATTAATAGAGTAGCAAGTGCTTCACCTTCCAAGTCATCACATAGAATTAGAAGTGGCTTGTTTGTTCTTGCGACTTGTTCAAGAAGAGGAATCAAATCCTTCATAGCAGTAATCTTCTGATTATACAAAAGAACGTATGCATCTTCAAGTGTAATAGGCTGATTGTTTGGTGTGAAGTAAGGCGATACCAAACCATTATCAAACTGCATACCCTTAACAATTGTCAAAGTAGTATCAGCTGACTTTCCTTCTTCGACTGTAATAACACCTTCAATACCAACTTGTTCAAGTGCATCAGCAATCAAGTTACCAATTTCAGAATCACTATTCGCAGAAATTGTAGCGACTTGCTTAATCTTTTCTTTATCTTCAACAGGGATTGCAATCTTATCGATTGTTTCAATAATCTTTTCTACAGTGATGTCAATACCACGCTTAACATCCATTGGATTTGCACCAGCAGCAACAACTTTCAAACCTTCTTTTGCAATAGCCTGCGCAAGAACAGTAGCAGTAGTTGTACCATCACCAGCAATATCATTAGTTTTAGCTGCAACAGACTTTGCCATTTGTGCACCTTGATTTTCATATGGGTCTGTCAAATCAATAGCTCTTGCTACAGTAACACCATCCTTTGTTACAATTGGTGCACCCATATTAGTGGAAATCATTACATTTCGTCCAGCAGGACCAAGCGTTACTTTAACTGCATTAGCAAGCTTATTAACGCCTTTCATAATCGAGTCTCTTGCGTTTGTATCAAACTGCAACATTTTAGACATATTTAACTCCTATAAAATCAAAATCAATTTAAATATAATAAACGAAAATACATTTGAAAGTGTATTTTCGTAGATATTTATAATTAGTTTGTCATAACCCAATGATCATTTCGTTTTTGATCATGTTTTATTACAAATTCATCTTCGCAAGCTTTAAAGCGTAGTATTTTTTCTGCAATTTGCGAACCAGTCATATATCGAGTAAGAATTCTGTATTGACCATTTTTAATGCAATGTGCATTAGCAACATACGGATCATCACCTGCATACATCATCGTATCATAATTACTTCCATAAAGCAATACAGTTTGCTGCTTATTCATTTTGAAATACATACCAACTACATCAGTACGTCCTTCAACATTAACTCTGCAAATAGTAACATCTTGACCAGGAACTCTCTTTACAAATTCTCTGTAAAGACGTTCACACTCACCAGCAAAAACAATACCAGTAAGAAGAGAAATGAGAATTAACAGCTTTTTCATGATGTGGCTCCTTTGTTAGTGCTGTACAATAAAAATATAATAAAGTGTACAAATTACTGTACACTTTATCTTCCAATTATTTCTACTCTACCTGCACATGGAGTGAATGTCATCTCACCAAAATATGGTTGACGATTAACATACATCATATCAACTCTGACAAAGTCGAATGGTTTTGCTAGTTGTTCAGTATATTCACGTAAACACGTGACAATATACTGAAACTTCGAAGGCAAGTTCCCCATCTCAGGCTTTATGCCAACGCACCAACTACTAGCAGTGCAATCAGGTTTGACGAATGCAAGATATTCTTCTAAGTTCTTTCCAAATTTCTTTGTTAGACTAATAGCTTGCAATTCGCCCTTTATGTACCAAAAACCGTAGTCTATTGGTTTATCACAAAGAAGTGGTTGAATCAAGTAGCCTGGCGTAATGTTTTCATACTGGGCCTCATATCCCGCAACATACGCATAATTTAAATTCTGCCATTCTGCAATATCGCGGTGTATGTAATTAACAGAGTTTGTCTCTGTCTTTTGTCTGTTCCAACCTGAACCATGATTACACTTGACTATGTATGGCTGTGATTGATCTAAATTCATGAGATCTTGTACGCGCAAGCTATCATATTTGCAATGATACGAAGGTATTCTCAATTTTGCCATGTCAAATTCTGCTAATTTTTCATTAGCTTTAATTTTATCAGACCAATCTGCACACAATTCTCGGTAATTTGAGTCAGTTGCTATTTTTATTTTTTGTTCGCATATAATTCTGCTCAAATTACTGATATAATAACCGTTACGTTTACAGTGTTTCTCAATCCAATCTTTGCAATATTGGACTTTGTCATCTGCAAATCTACAGTTATTATAGTCTGTTTGGTGACAACCGAGTAACCACTCAGCTTTATATTCTTCTTCGGTCATTATGCGAATTCTTTATCAATACAGTGTTTGACCAACGATCAAATGTTAGCGGAAATGACTTACGATTAAATTCCTCAATAACTGTATCTGTCTTAACATCATATTGATAGCAAGTCTTGTTTTTTGCATTGAAATTTGCTATAATATTCATCTTGTCTTTGTAAGTATACATTATCAATTTCCTAATGTTAAATGGAACAAGTTAATAATAAAATGTATATTGAAAGTATAATAAAAAATTTTAAAATGTGTAAATTAAAGTTCTATTTCCAAACCATCCGCATAGTTAAAGTCATCATCAGTAAACACGCGATATAGACCGACATTATCTTTAGCGTAGCTAAAGAATTCATCAGCCGATTTACAGCCTTTTATACGCGAATAAGTAGTTGGCACATCAGTTTGAGTAACATATTTGTTTTTAAGATTCGTATACTCGGCTTTATCAGTGAATTTTGCAATAGGATAGTATTTAACAGAAAGTCCCTTATTTGTCAAATTCACAATTTCTTCTCGATATAAGAACTTAATGAAAACGCCAATTGGATATTTAACGCCTGGTGCTACTATGCTAGTAGTCATTTTATAGACAAAATAGACATCTTTATTTTGTTTCTTCAAATTGAATTGTTGTTTATCTTCAGCATAGCGCATTAGCGGATATGTGAACTTGAATTTTGAATTCAATTCTTTGCATTTCTGAATGAAACTTGGTCCATGACCTTTGTATTTATTCCATTCATCATTACAATGCGGATCATGTTCGTCTTGCCAAGCATGAATCATTTCATGAACAAGAATACCACGCATCATTTCATCAGAAACATTACTATGAGATACATTTAGCATGATTAAGTGATAATCATCTAAAGTTTTGCAATATGCGTTAGTACCACTATCAGAATTGTACAAATGTCTAGACCAACGAACGTAAATTGGTTTTTCAATTTCGTTGTTAAAGTAAATTCTGTTATAGATTTTAACACGCTTATTTAGTATCTCAGATGTCCATTGCATATATTATTTATAGTACTCATCTAGTTCGTTGATGATGTTATTGAGTTGTCTCTTTGCATCATCAACGTTTGAGCCTTTAATTGACGAATATGCATTACACATCAAGGTATATACCTTGATGTTGAATTCGTATACTGATAGCTTATTCTTTGCCTGTACTTCCGAATCCACCGCGATTTACTCCTTCTTGAAAGTTTAACTCATCAAATAATACGTCTGGTTGTTGCGTTTCAATTCTAAATTGACAAATACGTTCACCCTTCTTAATTAAAGTAGCTTCTGTAGTTGACAAATTAAATGCTGGAAATTTCCACCAATCTTCAGGACCACTATAAGAGTTATCAATAACACCCATGTGGTTAGTCTGAATAATATGCCAATTCTTAAATGTAGATGAACGTGGAACGATATGAGCTTCATATCCTTTAGGAAGCTTCATAGCTATTCCAAGATCGATTAACTTGAATGACATTGGCTTGATTACTACATCTTCAGCAGCAGCCAAATCAATCCAATCGCCTTTTTCAAGCTTTTTTAAACGAGGAATAGTTTCGTCTTTGTATTTTATTTTAATTAGTAAAGCATTTTCATTTTCTTGCATAATAATCTCACAGTTTTATAAATGTATTAAAATTATAATAATTTCTTTTTAATTTACATTTGCGATTTTCGTATGTTTTGATATAGTCGTTACCATATAGTGTTTTAACATATTCAAAAACTTCTTTTAAATCATTCTGCTTAATAAACGCACATTATTATCTTTTATGCATTGCAGTTTAGCAGTTGATTAGTTCATTTGTGTATAAATGGAGCTACAAGCAAGCCTTCAGGATGTTCACGCGTTATTGCATTGAAACATTCAATTTTGTACTTTGGTAAATCTTTCAATTGAATTATACCAGCACGCAATGTTAGTTCAGTGCGTAGATATTCACAAACAGCGAAAGCATCAACTATATCGCTTGTTGGAGATACGCCTTTTCCATTGTCAACTTCAGGTAAGCATGACAAATCTGGTTTAGTCGTTGTCAGCTTTTCCCAAGCTTGATACATGCTAATTTTATCGCTTAATCCAAAGGCTGTAAAGAATTTCTTAATTTGATTAATGCTGTAAGTACGTAAGTTTTTACCTGCGTTAAATAAAGAAATTTTGACGTTACCTGAAAATTCTGCTACGTTAAAAATCAAGCCCATTGCTCCACTTTTACCATAAGCGTAATCTTCAATTGCAATATATTCGCAATCTTTACACCAGTTTACGATGTTATCACACATCCATTGATATTTCGCGTAATCTGTGTTGTAATCTTTATTATTATAATAAAGAATTTGTGAACTTTCAAGTTTTCTTTTGCTTGTAAATCCGTGATATTCGATACTTCGAATGTTATACTCATCATCGAGTTCTTCAATTACGACACCGAGAACTATTTATGCTCAAATCACAACCTGCTATCTTCATAATTATAACCTCATATAAAGTATATATGATGTTATAATTGAACGTATTCTTCGACTAAGAAGTAATTAGCAGCTTTTTGGGCGTCTATTTCTACTTTATAAAGTTCGTTATCAAATAAACGTTTAAGAATGGTTTTGGCAGTTGCATATTTGACAAAATCTTTTGGTTGCAATTTTGCATATCCAACAATGCCATAACCTTTGTTAATATACAGTGCTCTAGTCTGATTAGCTAATTCAGTTAAATTGATGAACTTTTTCTTATAAATGCAATACACTACACCTTGAATAACTCTACCAGTCATCACATCAGGATTAACTTTATCGACAATAATATCGATACTTTCTAAGTTAGACTTAGTTTCTAAAAGTACTGTATTAGTAGCACTTTCAGTTTTGAATTGTTCATTTTGTACGTATTGCGAAAAAATCATTCTTCTAACTGACTAAAAAATTTGTTTGTTGCAGTAAATGCTGCAGTAGGATTATCTATGGTATTTATATTATCGAAGAAATCCAAACCGGTGATCATTGTCTTATTAGTCAAATTGATGTTTCTAAGACTTGCAACAATACTATTGTATGCCAATTGAGTAACAAAAGCGAACGTTGAAGTATTTCTTGATTCGTCATAACGATTAATGTATGTGAAAATCGTCATGACTGCATCAATTGCTAAATCTGAAATGTATTCAGCATATTGCTTATGCAAACCGCATAGAAGCGATACGTCCTTGAGCGATTTTCATGAACTTTAGCCACAAATCATCACGAAGATTTTTGAATTTCAAATCATAAAGTTTCTTTTCTTCTGTTGATAAGCTTTCATAATGCGCAAATTTTGCAGCATTATTCGCAATACGAATATTAACAAAATTGATTGCTAAATCGTATTTTTCTTTCTTAAGCTTACCAGTTTCGAACTTCTTTGTTATTCGCGTCTTGTAAGCATTTAGCCAAGAACCATCGTCTTCCATGTTAGTCTTATTGTACTCTAGAATGAGCTCACGTAGTTCTGCATTTTTAACATATTCTGCCATATAGTAATACCTTTAACGTTTATTATATAGAAATATAATAAATCTTCGTTATTTTGAATTTAAAGTTTTACTAAAATGCGAAGTCTTCGTCATCAGTTTCTACTTCTCCACCTTCGTCTGCAGATTGTTTTGCTGCATCGATGATAACTTCTTTTTCCTTCTTCAACCATTCTTCGTTCAATGCATAATCTTCATCAGACATACCAAGAAGTTTGTGCATAACGTAATATTTCGAGAAGATTGGAGCTAGTTCTTCAGAAGTTGGCTTAGAATTTGCAAGAGAAGGCATTAACTCTTTAAATGATGTTATTTGGCTTGCAAGCTTTTCTGCCATTCCGATAGCTTTAATCTTTTCGAAATCAGAAGCGTAATTGAACTTAATGTTGTAAATGTCCTTATTCAAAAACTTAGCATTAAATCCACGTAGACGCAAGTGTTGAATGAATGTATGAACAATCAAACCTCTTGTAAATCTATCACCAAGTCTTCTACATTCCTTTTGAAATTCAATTTCAGAAAGAGAAGTTTCAGCATTTTGAGAATATTGTGCAGAACTACCAGCACCTGCCAAGTCATCATGCCATCTATGAGATGGGAAGTGAATTGCATCCATTACCATCTTTTGGAATACCTTCAAATCTTCAATCTGACCATTAAATTCAGTAGATGCCTTATAAGGTTCAACTGAAGAGCCATGACCTGCATCACCAACGCTAAACCAGTAGTCTTCTGTTAATGCTTGAACATTCTTAGAAGAGTTAATTGCACCAGTAGCAGGGTCAAGAGACAAAGACTTACGATATTGACCTTTCATTTCGTGCATGTAACTAGGAACACGACTAGGTGGTAATGCACCTGTGTAAATCTTAAAAATTCTCTTTTCAGGTGCACGTGTTATACGATAAACGGTTAATGCATCTTCAATAGAACGCAATTGGTTCAAATGACGAATTGCTGGTTCAAGCATACCACGAACATCATTTCTATTAGATGCCCAGTTACCATAACTTGCATAAGCGACTTGGTCAAGTGTAAAGACTTTTGGCTGATCTCTTGTTTGAATATCAATCAAACGAGGATCTTGCATGTAGCCAGTTGCTAAACCTTCATCGTAAATTACCAATGAGCAGAAAGCTGGCAAAACTTTAATACCGAGCAATCTATCACCTTCATCATTTGCACAAAGTTCCCAGAATTGTTCAGCATCAACTAACCAACGATAGAACAAAGTCCACAAATCATCACGCTTAATAACCGTATTTACGACGTAATTGAATTCATCTTCAAGTGAAATCAATTCAGTACGCTTAAAGTTCTTACTGAAAGCGTCTTTAATGCCGAATTTTAAAAGATTACCATGACAATCTTCATTAACAACTTCATTTGACATCGTAATCAAAGCTTTTGTAACCAATGGGTACAAAGCCATTGAACGATAGAATGAAATTCTTTGAGATTTTGTAGCAAAAACAGCATCGAAAAGAATACCGTTACTATCACAAGGATTAGTTGGATCGTAGAATCCATTTGTGCGAGTAGGAAGAAGAGCATTCCAGTTAATGCCATCTTCGTCTCTACCTATACTATTTTGAGCAGCTTGAACCTGTTGAATGTAAGATTGTTCAGGTTCTTTGGCTAAAAATTTATCAGAAAACGGATTTAAAAAATTAAAGTTCATAATATATTTCACCTTTAACAAGTTACAAATATATTTATGAACATTTAGTTTTCACTTATTTGTTAGGTCTTTTATATCCAAATGATTTAAGATTATATTCTTTTTTGGTAATCTTATCACCGGCTTTTTGGTTTTTAAAACCACATCTACATATAGCAGTTGATTTGCTATATAATTTAACTAAATATGCTCCAGTTCCGAGCGAATGTTGATTGTTAGCTTTAACATTACCATCTTTTTCTGGTAACCAATCTATTACAAAATTTGCTATACTAGCTGCATTTGCTTCCGTTTTAGAATCTATATCATAGTTAATTTCAAAATCATTTACATAATTTGCGTTTGAAGTATATATCCATAAATGCAAATTGTATTTAACACTGTATAATGGTATATTCGTTCCATTTTTATGATAATCTTGTCTAAAATCATCAGTACAGTTTTCATTTATATATTCTTCTACTGATATACCAAGATTAGATGCACCAACTACATTACCTTTTTCATCAACAGGTATTTTATCATTTTTTATTATATCTGATAATGTAGATACATTTCCTGTTGCTGATATAGATGGAAGTGCAATGTCAATCTTAAATCCGATACCGACTGGGTCTGGTTTGTCATCACTTTTCAGAGTAGTAATTGTGTAAGGTTTTTTATCGTTGTACTTGTTGTCTTCAGAATAGAAGCTATCAACTTTATCCTGATTTACTTCTGTTACAGGATTGACAATTTCGATTGCTATATCCTTTGCTGACTTCATTAAGACTCTGACAGTATCAGCAGCAACGTTGCCTGCCTTATCCACATATCGGCGTATAATATAGTTGAAACCTTTTTCAAGACGTTGCAATGTCAAAGTATCTTGAGTTTCTTCATTGACTGTCCATTTGACTGCAATCGCATTCGTATTGAAATTTTCCATTTCGTTAGGTGTCAAAATTTCAACCTTTGGAGGAATATCATCGAAAATAATGTCAACTTTAGAAGATGCTTTGTTTCCAAAATCGTCAGTATATTCGTAGTTAATAGTATATGCAATGTTTCCTTCTTTATTCTTTGCAATTTTCTTATCATCATTTAAGTAGTAAGAAACTGTTGTGCAAGAATCAATGTTATAAGAAACTTTATAATCACCGATACGTTGACCTGTTAAATTATCAGTCTTGTAAGAAATTGTTATTTCGTTTCCATCTTGCTTAATTGTATAAGTGACAGTTTGAGTAGTATCAACTTCTTTCATAGTCTTTGCTTTAACAATCTTAGTCAAAGTAACTTCTCTACCATCAACTTTTACAACTTCTTTAACTTCAGCAAGTCCACCACCAATTGGAGTAACAGTTGCCATAATTTCATCAATCAAATAGTTGTATTCTACTACATTCTTTGAGCTTATATGAACTGTATCAAGTTTTACTTCAATTGGAAATTTCTTTTCAGTCTTATGAATTGTATCTCTGACTGTAACAAGTAGTTCATTATTCTTCTTGTTAACGTAAATCTTATCATCTTTTTGTTCTTCAATCGTGATATAGTCAATTAGTGCATCTGTAGACTTTGTATTCTTCAATGTAACTACAGGAGGTGCATCATTAAATAGAACTACGATAGAATCACAAACAGTCTTCTTAGCATTACATACTTTGATTACTGTATCTTTGTGAATAATTGGATTGTCAAAACTAGTAGTACAACTGTCACCTTCACAAATATTCCACTTATATTCATGGTCAGGATCATTAGTCTTTACTGTATCAGGCGGTGGGTTTTTATCCCATTCTGTAATTTTAACAGTTTCAGGTTCATCTAACACACGAATAACAACAGTTGCAGTATCATAAAATGTACCATCAGTAACAATCACTTTAACTGTATCTTTTGTCTTCTTTTCAAAGTCAAGTGGGTTCTTAATTGTAATTATGCCAGTTGAGTCAATTGAATAATTTGTAGTGTCAGTAATTGTGTACTTAACAGGAGTTTTATCTTCATCTGTTCCAGTAACTTTACATACTTTTCCTGTGTAGTTTTCTTTAACACTGCATGTAGTATCTTGAACATGCACAGGTTCATTAACATTATCGACGTAAATTACGAAACTTGTATCTTTCTTTGAACCATCAGTAGATTTTACAGTTACAGTCACAGGATATTCAGACTTTGTTTCATAATCCAATGCAGTATTCGTTGTAATTACGCCTGTAATTGGGTCAATCTTGAAAGAAGTAATATTGATAGTGTAAGTTACGTCTGTACTATCTGCATCTTTACCAATTATTGCACCTACAATTGTTCCAAGTTCAACGTTTTCATCTACATGTTCAACTTTTCCAGTAACAGTAATAGGTTCATCAATATTTGTTATCTTAATTGTATAATTTGCACTATCTGCAAACTCACCATCGATAACTTTGACCGTAATTACGTAAATTGTGTCTTCTGTTTCATAATCGAAAACATAATTTGTTGTAATTATGCCATCTTTTACATCAAATAAGCCACTTGGATCTTCGAATGTCCAAATAAGTGTATCTTTTCCATCATCAGTATACTTAATATTGCCAATATATCCTGAACCAGGTGGTATTAGAAGCTCTTCTTGATATGTTTTGATTGTATCAGTCTTATCGAGAATTACAGATTTATTCTGTGTAACTGCATCAATAATCTTGATTTTCAATTCACCAGAAGTTTCACCATTTGGCAAAATTGCACCAGTGATATAGTCAATATGAAGTACTAAGTAATCATTTAATTCTTCCAATGTATCAATCTTTACGTTTACTTTAATTGGCATATCGGGAACTTTTGAACCTCTTGGAATTGAAACTTCGATTGAAGCATCTTGTCCACAAATTGGAAATTTAGGCGGATTGAAATCTTCCATAGTTACACCATCTTTTAAATCAAAACAGTAAGTGAAGAATACAGCCACAGATGCAGTGTCGCTAAGTTCAACAGGAATAACAACAGTAGAATCATTTTCTCTTAAACCACCATACTTATCAAGTTTTACATCAATTGTATCAGGGTCAAATTTAACAAAGTGGAAATTTTCACCCTTGAAATCATTACCAATTTGTAACTGATTAGCAAGTAATTGACCAGCAAAGTTAATATTGCAAGCAAGATAAATCTTCTGTGTAGAAATGTAAGTACCTTGCATTTCAGTGTTATCAGAATTTACGATATTGATGTCTTTTGTTGTGTAGAAAAGTAAGTTACCACGATACTTATCTTGTGCAACAGCAGAATCATTATAGAAAGTTTGAATAACTGTGTGGTTTCCTAATGAGATGTCTTCTTTTACAAATACTCTTGTTAAGGTTCCACGATTAGACAGTCTGAAGAACAAAGTATCTTCTGTACCTGTTCTAATTGAATTTACATACAAATCATAGCTAGGAACATCAGGAATATCAATGAATACTTTACCACGATCTGCTACAGTAATGTCTAAATTAGTAGTATCTGGGAAAGTAATAGTTGGCATTGACAAACCAGTAGGTGCAAATGGAACTGTATCACAGCTAAACTTACCACCAGCTCTTGTAATACCTTTCATTGTTTCAGAATTAGCATCTACAGGATTTACTAAGCAGATATTTCCAGCGAATAAAGCATTTCCATTATCATTCGTAGAAGTAAAAGTATTTGCACGAATTGGACCAGTTGTAAGCTTACATTCGTTACCTAACGAAATTGTACTATCTGTCAATACTGGACCACCAAGAACAAGTTGTTCTTTGGAAGTAATATTGCCAGAAGAGCCGTTCCAACCAGACTTATCAGGTATGCGCACACGTATACCAATGTCCATGTAATCGCGCCCATAAAGTTTATATTGCAACATGTACTCATATTGCTTTTGCTGAGTTGCAGAATCAGCAGCAATGTTATCATAAATGAACGGTTTTACATCTGCGCCTATTGCAAATGTGATTAGTAATAAAATGACGCCTAACATCTTTTTCATTTTTTGTATTTCCAAATGTTTATGTATTTATATTTACAAGAGTAGATTTTTCCACTACCGATTAAACCAGTAAGTAAAACTAATTTTGCCATATTGTTCCTTAAGTTTGTGTGAAATATAATGAACGAATCAACTGCTAAAGACGGTTGATTTTCCAACTGTCAGTTGATTTTCCCACTCAAGGTTACTATTGTAACCAGTATCAATGGGCTTAGATACATTTGTATCAGATTCCCCGGTTCCGTCAGGGTACTTTTTATTTAAAATTCTTAAACCTTCTTTAAGAATGTTTAAAGCTGCATTTTCGTCTCTGTCAAGATAAGTTCCGCAATTTTCACATGTCCAAAATCTTTCAGACAATTTTAATTCTTTATACTTATTTCTACAACAGTGACATATCTTAGATGAAGGAAAAAATCTATCTATTTTTAAATATATTCTTTTCTTTTGTTCCGATTTATATTTAATCATATTACAGAAACTTCCAAAAGAAGCATCTTGAATAGATTTTGATAACTTGTGATTTTTTAACATACCTTTAACATTCAAATCTTCACTTATAATGACTTGGTTTTCGTTCACTATTCGTGTTGATATCTTATGTTGAAAGTCTTTTCTTTGATTTTTTATCTTTTCATGAATTTTTGCAACTTTTAATTTCTTTTCATTATAATTTTTACTTCCTTTTATCATTTTAGAAAATAGTCTTTGTTCTTTTGCTAACTTATTTTGTGATTTTCTAAAATATCTAGGATTTTCTATAACATCACCACCATCAAATATTGCAAAGTCTTTTAATCCTAAATCAAATGCTGTAGCATAGTATTTTGGTTCCTTATATTCTGGTTCAAGTAATTCACAGCATAATGAAGCATAATAGTTACCACATGAACTTTGCTTAATAGTTATATTATAGATGTGTACATCATTCCAATCTAAATCATTATAGTTAGCAAATTGAATAATTCCTAACTTAGGTATTTTAATATGATTTCTATCAATTATTCGTATATCACCTATATTTTTCTTAGCATAAGTACAAGCGATTCTAAAAGTATCTTTAGATTTACCCTTCTTCTTGAATTTAGGATAATTTTGTTTTGCTTTAGATTGTCCTTTTAAAGACTTAAAGAAATTATCAAAGGATTTTAGACTATCCATATAGGCATTTGCCAAAGCCTGTGAAGGAACTTTAGACAAGAACTTCCATTCTTCTTTAAATGATTTTAGTTTAGGTGTGAATGATAATCTATAATCTGCCCATAGCTCTTTCTTAATAGCAAGGATTTTGTTATGAACAAACCTAGTAGCACCAAAAGTTGTTTTAATCAACTTTTGTTGATGTTTGTTTGGATATATTCTTAACGCCAATCCTTTCTTCATAATAAAAAATCCTATTGATAGTACGAGTATCAATAGGACAAATATGCTATTACTAGCAAAATCTAACTATTATTGAAATCTCGTACATTTCAACTATTTTCATTATTATTTATATAAGTTTACTTTTAAATTTTGTATCTTTTGCACCAATTCATATCAACTACCGAAGATAGTTGATTTTTCTTGGCACTTTTTATAAAAACACGATGTCTTTGTAAACATCGTGTTAGTGAACTACCCATGAGCTAAAGACTAAGTGGCTTCTGACTTCATCGTAGTTGCCTTTTTGAAATACTCCCAATTATTGCTTATTGCTCTCATCCATTCTTTACATTCAAACCTTAGTCTTTGCCTGTCTTGTTCTGCAATTAATCCAAAGTCGTGTCTATAACTCAAACACACATTATCAATAAACGTATCTGAATTAAAATGGCTTATAACATCACTTAAACAAGATGACTGTCTTTCGTTTTCTAATGAAGTTTTTTCTGTATTCATAATTCTGTTTTTCAAATTAAGTTTCGAGGTATAATCAGCACCTCGTTTAGCTGCGAAACCTTTATAACCAATGCTAAGACGCGTACCATATTTCAAATTTATACTTTGTCTTAGTTTCTCTGACTTTTACTCAAAAAGACTTCCAATGGTTCTCTATTTCAATGTTCACAGCGTTTTTATGACATTGCAAAGCATATAGGGTATCCGTCAAGTCAAACATATCTTTTTCATATTCAAACTTATCTCTACTGATTTGGCATTGCTTTATGTATTCAGCAACAACCTTTAATAGAATGTTATAATCTATTAAACTAAAATGTTTTATCTCTATTGACTTATTCATATTAAACCCTACCTTCGCATAGCTGCAAAACGTTAGTAACAAGCACTACCTAGTCGCTTTTAAATAGCATTCTCGTATTACTTTCGCATCCCATAAAGCATTGTGCTTTTGACTCCCTTTGGTCATTCCTGCGTACTCTTCTCGGCTGATATCAGGGTCAATTCCTTTTACTTTAAACAAAGTGCAAAGGTCAAACGGTATGTAGTATATTTTATGTGGTATATTAAAAGCATGTCCCCAAATTTGATTAAACAGAACCCAGTCATAAGATAGGCAGTCGCTCCAAATTTCAACAGTGTCGTAAGGCTCAATAAATCCCTCAATAGCTTTTCGTAATTGCTCGGTATTTATCGGATTTGTGTTGTGTAAATTTGCTATCACTTTATTCTTTAGCCAATCGTCAATTTGGGTTTTGTCATAGTCGTTTAATTCGTAATATAGTTCTCTACCATCTTCGGTAATCATTCCAATACTAATCAATGTAGTACATTGATGTAAACCCGTAAATTCTGTGTCAAAAAAGATTTTCATTTCATTTATATTTAGTTGTTAACAATGAAGTGCCGTACTTTGATTAATGTTTTGGACAGGCGTACAGCACATATACCCGTTCCGTTAGTAACAAGCACCACCGAACTGCTAATCCGATAGTGCAGTGCTTTTAATTTACTTTTTATCATAGTATTTAAAAACCCTATTTAGTTGTTTTGGGTCTTTCAAAATAGTATAATAACATTCATTGAATCCATCTTCAGTATAATGTAGGTTTCGTTTTTCCGCTTCTTCTTTTGAAATTGGAACACGAACTACATCAATGTAAAATGTTTTAGGTTTAAATGGAAACTTCACAAATTGGCTACTTCCAATCAATTCAAAATCTTTATCATCAATGTAGACGCTACCAGTAAATGTATCGTAATCCTCTACACCTTTCCAAACAATAGCATTTAAATAATATGCTTTACTTTCAATTCCGTCTTTAAATAACGCACTACATCTACTGTTTTGGTACATAAGTGAACCACCTCCCATTTCGCTCACATCAACCCATTCGTTTTCGTGTCCTGTTACATCACAAATAGGTTCGTGTAGTAACAATTTTTAACTGCTTGTGAAATTGCAGAAGCAGTGTAAGGTGCAGAACCACCACTTTGTCCTGAGTTTCCAAATGCCTCACATAAAGCAAGGATTTCTTTTGCGAAAGGAGTTACAATCGCATCGGGTACTGTTGCTGCAAGAATATCTAATTCCTGCTGTGCAAATTTTTGTGTATTGGTCATATATTTATGTGGTTCGCCTTGACACCACCAGGTTCTAAATTTCTACTTTTAATCCGTGCCAGTTGCTAACAAAGGCTATAAAACATAACGGTTGTTAGACTACACTGAATTACGCTACAATACCCCAATCGTCCGATAACATATCTGGCTGACTTGCAAGCCATCCAGGTTGCCACACGCCTTGAGCCGTCCACATCACAATGTATCCACCGCAATCAAACGCCTCTTTAATTCCGTGGGCTTGTGTGCGCTCGTTTGGTTCTTCTACTCGGAAAGGCGGCATATATACAAGCCACATATTCTTCCCATTCCAACCCTTTCGGGCTACTTTCTTTCCTTCTTTGAGCCACCTAATGGCGGTTCCGAAGTCGGCTGTAAAATTATTTGTATCCATTTTTTTATCCATTTTGTTATTCATTTTGTTTGTTGTTTAGTATTACTCCGCACTCGCGGATTAAGTTCTTTGTGCTAGCCTAGCATTACATTAACCTGCGTTAGTCAGGTTGAATCACTTGTTGGGCTTCTTTCTTTCCCAACTCGTAAGCCTTTTGAATCAAAAGCAATGAAAAATCAAACAACTGGCTGTAAGTTGAATAATCAATTTCAGCGCAACTATTCAGCTCATGTAAATAATCAGTCAGTTCAGCTTTTATCTTTTCGATTTCTGGTGCTGTACTTGCAATGCCCCAATTCGCCATGTTCTCCTCCTTTTTGCGTGAATCAGCTTGAACTTGTTCTTTGGTGTTTTTGGCGCCTTCGAAGACATAATTAAATTCCTCTTTCGTCTCAACACAAAAAATACCAACATTCTCGCGCTTTTCGTTTTTTAAAAAACAGAAAGAATACCCTTTCGCCGTTCGCTCATCCATCCATTTTGAGCGCTCTTTTTCGTTAGCGTTAGTAATTCTTGGCACATAAACACGATCAAAGCCCTTTTCAAAAGTTCCATCTAGCTTGACATAGTCGCTCGACCCGCAAGTGTGTACAGTTCGTGGTGTACCGCTATCTACTTCTTTTGCTCTGCATTCAGGATAATTCAGATATATCATCTTGTTTTCTCCTTGCAATAATCGTATTGTTCTTCAGATAGCTTGTCCGCACAGTATGCTAGAGCATCGCTCGGCCACGCACGCACGCAATAGTCGAACTGCTCAGCAGATAGCTTGTCAGAACAGTATGCAAGAGCGTAAGATGGTGATCTACGTACACAAAAATCGAGCTGTTCGGGTGTTAGTTTGTCTGCAAGGTATTTAAGTGTATAAGACGGTTCTTCACGCACGCAGTAGTCGAACTGTTCGGGCGTTAGTTTGTCCGAATAGTTTTCTAGAGCTGACCAAGGAAATTTTTTCACTTCTTCATCTGTCATTGTGTTACTCCTTAGTGGTTGTCATTATCCGTATGAATATACGAGCTGTTAAATACAAACTTGAACAATTCTTCTGGATCTTCAGCGAACCATCTTGCAACCTGAGCACTATCACGATCTTCATAAGGTGCAGACTGATGGTCAATATAACCACTAATTGCAACTTGTATATAAAAAGCAGTGTCATAACGCTTGCTAGTCACTTTGTACATATCTTCAGCGAATTCAACGATTACACCATGCTTTGCAAAGCAATCAACAACATTTTGAAGTTTTTCGTCAATATAATCAATGAAGTCTTCTTCAAGTTCGCTCTTTACTGCACTACGCGCAATATGCATGAATGCAACAGTAGCATAATCGAGCTTTTCATCAGGTGCTGTAAAGTCATGAATATCCCAACCATATTCACCATTTGCACTCACGTAGATTTTGTCAACTGTTACTTTAGGATCGTCATTTGCAAACGAAATAGAGTGCATAGACGAAGAATTTGTTTCAAAAACTGAAGTACGAATAGTTTTCATTTTTATTACCATCCTTGTGTAGAAATTTTAAGAAGATCGCTAATATCTTCATCACCATTGAAGCTATAGCGCTTATCAAGTGCTGCAGTAGACATACGAGCAATTGTCATTTCAACACAATCTATAAACATCGTTGCGCATGTGATATTACCATCCTTGTCCTTAACGTCAGTATCTGCACCCTGGAACAACGTATCCCATGCTTCCTGAGAAATGTTAAGATTTTTCTTAGGATCGAGCTGTTCGATAGCGAGACAATCGAAAGAAACAACCTTACATTCATTTTTAAGCTGTGTAAGCCAAACATTACGAAGCATATCCATACGATGATTGACGTTAACAAAGTCCTTTTCAAGGAAAGAAGAACCACGTCTCAAATTCTTATAGCCAAGAATAAGTATTTTACGACCCTTAAGAAC